>Ga0163153_10007408_pt1 | contig 11823 bp, 12 predicted proteins | sample OliLakLV19MP6IB1_FD_148629 | JGI IMG/M metagenome (GOLD analysis project Ga0163153, IMG submission 148629) | Freshwater microbial mat bacterial communities from Lake Vanda, McMurdo Dry Valleys, Antarctica - Oligotrophic Lake LV.19.MP6.IB-1 | ecosystem: Environmental > Aquatic > Freshwater >... | reverse complement strand
CTGGGATACTGAACGCATTACAGCGATAGGCTAGCCCCTCGGGCGTGCGCACCGTCGAGAACGTACCCAAGTCGGTGACGAGATATGGACCGACTCGGGTTGACGGTGCCTGGGCGCCACGGGAAGCTGCGGCGGAAAAACTGTCAACGGCCATGCCGAGTAGACCGAGAGTCGCTGCGTTCTCGATGCGGTCGCCTTGCTCATGGTTCGCCACCGCCGAAAGCTGGGTCTTCACCACCGGTTTGAGCGCGGCGATTTCTTCATCCATGGCGACCAGCTCGTCCTGCATCTCGCGCAACCGGTCGGGGCGGAGATTGGTATCGCGAATGGTGACGGTGAATTCGCGCTTGCGCAGGTCGAGATCGACAAGGCGGTAAAACTCCGGCGACGCGCCGACGGTACCGGTGATGACGGTCTTGAGCGTACCCGCGGCACGCTGCCGGTCCGGCCAGCGCGAAACGCTGCTCATGGACTGCATATCGCCGCGATATTGGGTCAGTCCGGAGAGCAACGTGCCGCTGCGGCTAATATTCGGCGTGGAACATCCAGCCAATCCGGCTAGGGCTAACAACAATGCGATGCTTAGTTTCAACATGGCGCCAAGAATACCACATCGGCCCAAACGGCTGAAGTTTATTCTTGACGATGGTCGGAGACGTGACCTGATGTTCTCAGTCCAAAATTTAGTAAACTGGATGCGCCCTTTCAACGCGCAGGTACGACTTCACCTTCGCCCGCCAAGCCGAAGCACAGCTGAATAAACAAGGGTGGAAACCATAGCGTGGGTTCAAGGTTCAAGGTTCAAGGTTCAAGGTTCAAGGTTGGACATCGATTGATCCTATTTATTCATCGAAGTTCGAACAAAACTATCGAGTTTGAACAATGCAGATGCCCAGATAAGCGGGATCGACGGATTTCGGTTAAACCAGCAACTCAATCTTGCAAACGTAGTACAGTAGCGGTAATCTGTATATACGTTCTCAATGGGAGGTTCGCGTGGCAAAATTTTTAACTTCGTTGCGTCTCGATGATCGCCTTGTTCGAACAGCCCAAAAGGTTTTGGGGGCAAAGACTCGAACCCAGACCATCGAAATGTCATTGGAAGCGGTCGTCGAAACTGAAAAACACCGCAAGCTGATTAAGCGGTTTAGTGGTAAAGCGAGGCCCGGCGACTTTGACCACAGCTAATCTCGCCCTGCTGGACACCTCCGTTTACATCGACAATCTTAGGTCTGGACGTTTCAAACAAGAGATTCTCGACCTCAAGTTCATCGTTCGTTGCAGCGCCGTGGTTCTAGCCGAGCTTGCGCGTGGCGCTCGCTCCAGGGAGATGCAGCGTTTTGTTGATGGGCTTGCCAGAAACCTGAGAGTAATAGCTCCGACTGAAAGGGAGTGGATCGAGTCAGGAAAGATTGTCTGTCATTTGGTCACTCAGCGCGGGTACGACGTCCATAAAACCAGAGAGATCCATTTCGATGTCTTGATCGCGTTGGCCGCGAAGAGAATCGGTGGCTTTCTGATAACCACCAACGTTAAAGATTTCGAAGCCATCCAGCGATACGTCGATTTCGAACTGATCCGTTGGTAAGCATGCAGCCCATGGCTAATACCCCCCATTCAAACTAACGTTCTCCATATCCGGGTCCGATGGTCCTAACGGCTTGAACGAAGCGAAGCGGTTGAACGGCTTGAACATTTTGAACCTCGGCTGGCCTACCCTTGAACTTTTGAACCTTGAACCCTTGAACGGCTGTTTTTTGCGTTTATCCGATCCCTTTCGTTCCGCAACATTTCAAGAAACTCTTGCGCTATGGGGGAAAGCGGCCGCTTCTTCGAGTAGACGATGTAGCTCTGCCCCACCAGATCGAGGCCTGAAACTTTCAGAATCGTAAACTCGCCGGACGCGACCTCGGACTTGATAGACTCGGCGAGGGCAACGCCGACGCCCATCTTCTGGCGCACGGCGGCTTTGATCCCGGTCGGTCCGTCGCAATACATGGCGATCCTGACCTCCGCTCCGCCATCCCGAAGTTTAGCAATTGCCTTGTCGGTCACTCCAGAGCCACCCGGCCCGCCGCGCAGCACCAGCGGTTCTTTGAGCACATCGGATATATTTAAGTTGGGTTTCTTGGCCAAGCGATGAGTGGCCAAGACAAATAGCGCTATCTTCTCCTGACGCAACGGCTCCGCCGCAAGTTCAGCTGAAGGCGGCACCCGCGCGGACACCGCCAAGTCCAAAAGCGACAGCGAAAGCTGCCGTTCTAGCTGATCCGAGTTTCTGGTGCGAATCTCAAACACCGCACCCGGATAGCGCAGGCGCATACGCGCCAAGAGCTTCGGCAGCAACACAGCCGACGCGCTAAAAGTACCGCCGACTTTGAGGACTTGAGATGGGGCTTTCGGAATCGCAGACTTAGCGCCATTTTCCAGCTCGGCCATCTGATTTAAGATAGGAACGATCCGCAACAAGAACGCCTGCCCTTCCGCCGTGATCACCACCCCCTTCGATACCCGCTGAAACAGCCGCGTGCTGAAATGCTGCTGTAACTCCTTCATATGAAGCGAAATCGAAGGTTCGCTGATCGCCAGCTCCTGCGAAGCCTTGGTCAGACTACGATGCCGCGCCACCGCTGCAAATATTGCCAACTTCTGCAAAGTCATTGTCGCCTCCTCCCCTCGCGAACCGTAGCTTCCGTTCAGTACGATTTTTATTGATGCAAGAATCAGGCAACACTCAATCCGATCCGCCGCCGATAGGAACTAGTTACTCCGACTGAGTGATATTGGGGAAACTAATATCAATGATATTAAGATTTTATATTGGACATCACTTCCCGAGCCCGATATGAACTGCGCCAATCATAAAGGCTGTGCAACAACGGCAAAACAGTCGAATGGATACAAACAGACACAGGGGTGAGTCACTTTGTTTACACTTGCTGTAAACGCTGGCTGCGTGAGCTTTGTACGATCTCTAAAGGGGCTAAAGACTCCAGCTCCATCAGGATTGGGGGGAACCTAACGCTAAGTCTCGTTTGTGGAATGTCGACCGCAACCAAGCAGAATACATGAGCACTAGGTGCCCAATGCATGAGTCTTATTCAGTCCAGGGCTTGACAGTAAAGGGATGGCTACCGGAAACCGGGAGCCCTCAGTTCGGGCGCGTTGGAACCAGCGCAAACATCAATAAGAATCGACCCTATTTATAGCTCTCAGGAATGTAGTCCAATGGAGGCTTCGACACCAATGATTGAATCGTTTTCAATCTTCAACCCCTCGTCCTCAGTAGCGAGACATCAGACCATCCTAAACGTTGTACCATTAATTCTCGTATGGACTCTCTGTGGGTGTGGGCTTTATTTTCACGACGAACCAGCCGCCAAAACAGCAAACATAGCACGTGACACGTGGGCGAAAGTGCGATCTGAACCTGCCTTGAACGTGGCACTAACAAATCTTGATTCAATTGCAAAAGCCGAGCTACAAATCGTAGAGGATCAAGCACGTCAAGATCTCTCACTACTCCTACAAGCCATTCCAAACATGACATGGGCTGAAATTGAAATAGAGAGCATCGCAGGCCTCAAAACTGCTATAGAGAGTTTCGAATTTAGCTCACAAGAACTTAAGCAAAACACACAACAACTCAAGGGCTTAAAGGAAGCGTTCACAATCGCTAGCAACGCACTCTCCCTTGCTCAAAAGGCGGTGATTGATGAAGAAAACAAACACCCTCTTTTGGCAGCGGAAAAGACCTTATCGATAGCAATGGGATCAACCCAAGACACGGCCACAAAAAAAGCTTATGACGCACTAATTGCTGCCAAAAAGGAGCACAACGCAACAAAGTTTAAGGAGGCGGAAAATAGTTTTCTAAAGATAGCCGCGAGCAGTAGTGATGCTAATGCAAAACAAGCCGCCGCCAGCTATCAGAAAGCTCGTACGAACGAACCGTCTATCTACGATTTGGATACGATCATCACCGGGATTCACACGAATATTATGGGTTTATCCAAGGGGGAGTTGACTAACCTCTCTGCAATATCATCAACATTAAAAGCCTTTCCCACTGCTCTAACAAAACTCAAAATCATTTTCGAAACATTAGAATTAGAGACGCAACCTGGCATTAAATCAACCCTCCTTCTCTTCGCACTAGATACGGCGACAGCCGAACGCGATCGTCTCGAGGAAAAAATTCGCCACACAAAAGAAATGATCAGACTCGCAGAACAACGAAACGCTCGACTAAAGACAGTTATCGGAGACGCTAGCGCTGTCATTAATCACATAAAAAACTACAATGTTCCTTCACCTGACAATTCCAATACATATGTTTATGACCAACTCGCAAAAGATCTTGGTATTACCAAAACCGAAGAACTTGTTGGTAGTCGATCTCCCTTAACCGCAGTCGATCTGATCAGAGCTGGACCGCCGGCACCTGACTCCAAAACCCTGCAAACCCTCTACGAGTACGCTCAAGCGGTTGCAGACCAAAGAAAAAAGAAAATCGATAGGCCACTAAGCTGCGAGTCGGACCCAAAGATCCTAAAGCAGGCGGCAGAACGGCTCGCTAAATTAAAAGCAACAAAGCTGTCAAAACAGCAAGAAGAATTGCTCGATAAACAGGAAAAAGAACTGTTGGCTAAACAGGGAGAAAATGCTCGACCGGTGAGTTGTGAGGTCGCGTTAGATAACAATGTGCATGCTCTGATACGATACGTGGGCCTCTCCGGTTATCACAAATACCTAGCGCGGATAGATAAACACCAAAAAGCCATTGAGTCGCATCGCACCGCGAGGCGCGAAGACATCGTTGACGCCCGCGAACGGGAACAACTTATCACCCGATCAATGCAGGCACTCGCGATCTTCTATCAAGGGGGAATTACGGCCGAAGACCTTGCGAGAATCATAGGGCTTATCGAAGGCTTAGCAATCGCGATCGGCGTTCAATAACATCAGGAGACAATATGCACAGTCCCAGCCAAAAACAATTCCTATCAACTCTGCTGCTCTGCACCACAATAAGCCCATTTTTTGCCTCCTGCGGGCCAATAAACCATGCTCGCTTGACTGCTCAGTTAACAAAACAAACAATTTTAGAATATGACACGGCACTGAAAAATGTCAAAATAGCAGAAGAGATCTTTTACGATGATATTGCTAGCGCAACGCACGAAGCGAGATTGACTCTATTCGGGATCGGGCTAACTAGTTATAGACTTCTTGAGACATCACGTTACGCTGATTATTTGGCAGAAGATCCCGAGAAACGGGCGACTCGGACTGGAATGTACGATTTCTTTCTAAGAGTTACTAACGGAGAACATGAACAATACCGAAGATTAGAAGAGCAAGCGAACAACGCTCGAACTGACACATTAAAAAGCATAGCCAAGTTCGACAATAACCGCAACGACATCGCCGCAGTTACTAAAGCCCTTGACGAATTATCACAGAATAGATCCCTGACAGAACAAGGCCAGTATTGGGCTACATTCATCCAAAACCTCAGAAAAGAACTTGACAGTAGAAAGACCAAGGCAAACAAATAAAATTAACCTTATTAAAGCAACTATAAAAATGGCCTCACTTCACTAAAATTAGGGGGGATAAATTATGGCGACTCCGGAAGAAGGCGCAAAGACAGCTGCAATAGACGCAATGCAAATAGCTGTAGACACAATTAGACAGACACTTGAAGAGCTTAGAAAACTCGAAAAAGCGAATCAAGCGTTCACCCCAGCCCTGCTACAAATTACAAGACGCATCAGTGATGCGGCAAGCGAGTTATTCGATCAACAAACGCTTCTTGCCCATTTGAAAGCTGAAAGTATTCGCGTGAATCCGTTGTCGCAATCATCGAGAGACGTTCTCGCACGAGCCCTTGAACGCTTAAACCGTTTTGTGCAGGCAGATCAAGCTTTCCACGATCGTTTAGAAGCGGCAGAAGTTGTGATTGGTCTAATCAACGATCACGAAAAGGAAATCCAACAATTGATTAAGTGATACGGGATTGAATGTTTTGTGGCATTGTCGTGACAACTAACACGAGACTGATTTGTCACGTTGACCGAACGGGTGTTGGGAGAACGCCCAAAACCTACTCCGTTCAACTCCGTTAACACTGCAAACATTCACGATTTCAAACTTGCTACGTAAAATAATTACATTTGACCGAAAGATTCATAATGCTTTTACGTTAACTGTTTTTTTATGATGCAAAGATCGAACAATTATTTCAGGGAGGAGCAATCGATGCTAGAAGACTTTGATGCAGAGGGCTCTGTTTTTGAGAGCCTCAACCGTTTAGTACTTAAACATTCGCCAACTAATGAAAGCCGGCTCGCTGATTTAGGTGTAGATTCATATGACAAAGTGGTGCAATTTCTTTCGGAACTTCAATCAAGTGTATCTCCTCGCAATGTGAAGATCGACCCGTCTCACCTTGCAGGCGTTACACCATCACTCACCGTTGGTTACGTGATTGCTCAATTACGTCTGTCCGGACGAAAGCTTTGCACCAATAAACTGTCTCCACATGAGCAAAGTTGCTGTCCTTATCCTAGTACTTGTCCGAAATGTGGCCAGACAGTGGAATAGACACCTACAATGAACCAAGCACTAACTGCTCTTAATGCATTAATTCCAAGTAGCATACTCGTTCCCGCTTTCTTTCCAATGCTTGGTTTTTTTGTGATTAATGGCATGATGCTTTACTGGTTAAATGCTCCATTTCGTGCGTTTGCCGTGCAAATCATTGACCTACAGGCTACAGGTAAAACTGCTTTTTTAGCCGGCATTAGCATAATCGCGATCGCGATGTTAGCTAAGGCATTCTCGGCCTTACTTAGAGTCATCCAGAACATTTTGGAAGGTAACTGGCCACAATTTTTGGTAGCGTTCTTCTCTCCCGATCAGGTAAGGCGATTGGAAAGGTTGGAGCAACTAATTCATGAAAATGACCGTATAAGAGTCAATCTAGATACGTTGATAGGCGATACACCAGCTAAGCCAGATTGGAGCCGTCGGCTAACGGACGCTCGAAATCTCGGCGTTAAGAATCATAGTGGAATCAATTCCTTCACAAACATCTCACATGGTGCAAATGAGGTGTCTAAGATCGAGAGATTGCGACGAAAGAACGAACGGATAGACTTCGACAAATTGAACACTGCGATTGTAGCTTTGACTAAAGACTTAGAGGCAAACGATATCACAACCCCAAACCAAGCCGGGCAATATGCTCTTCAAGTCTTTGAGAACAAATTAGCCAGGCTCGTTGGGTATGCGGTTCAACAAGCGAATAGCGAAGATATCAGGCTCAATAACCTCTTGCGTGCAAGTTTTGGGACGCGAACGGCACCTACTCTAATGGGCAACGTCTCGAATACGATACAGAGTTATGCCGACGGGCGTTATAGTTTCAATTTTGAATTCTTTTGGTCGAGACTTTTGGCGGTGATACCTAAGGAATCCGAATTCGCAAAGACCCTTGAAAACGCGAAAACGCAATTGGAATTTCTGCTATGTTGCTGCTGCCTAACGTTTCTCTGGTCACTAATTTGGATCGGCGTCTCCATATGGACAGAGGCGGGCCGCACGCGTTTTCTTTTAGTGTCGGTTTGTGGCCCGGTATTGGCGTACGTTTGGTATCGCGTCGCGGTGGCTCATTACCAGAACCTAGCGGACCTAATGCGTACGGCTATCGATCTGCACCGGTTTAAGCTCTTAGAAGACCTTCACATTTCCTTACCCATCGATGTACAAGAAGAAAACGGGTTATGGGATAAACTGCATAGAACACATTCTTTCTACGAGTCTCAAATGATTAATTATAGCCATAAAAAATCTGCATAGGCCGGATAAACGACCAAACTTGGGAACAATTTCGTTGTGCATTCTTGATTTTCCGAGTCTAGCCCATTCACTAAAAATTATGCTGGGAAGTTGGTTCTTAGTTGTACGGGAACTCATTACAAACCGCTCCCAACAAATTATTATTTTTGCAGCGTACGCCCTCTTCGTTGTCTATATGTACGAAATCTACTTAGATGGACCCAATCAACGTACGGAAACTTATATCGCTACAAGACAGCTTAAACGCAATCATATGATACGTATTGATGACTTCGGATTACCGAAAGCAGGAGTTGCATCTTGGGGCTGGTTTCTTCCCAACCCCGACTCATTAGAAGGCTTGTACGTAGCAAAAAAAGATATAGAGGTGGGTAACGGCATTGATTTATCGAGTTTGCAAAAATTGCCTGGGCCTCTTAATGACCCAAATCGTCGGTTGGCTAGCATTCCCCTCGAAAAGCAACCAGAACTTGTCGGTTTTTTGGATTCTGATGTTCAGGTAGAGGTTGTGCACGAGTCAACAGTTCTTGCTGCTAACGCTCGCGTCCATGCGATTTTGTGCACGAAGAAAGATGCGGCAAGCTGCTACGTCCTATTAGACCTGTCCAAGGAAGACGAAATGACGATCACACAAAAGAGAATATTAGACAGCAAAAAATTATATGTTCGGCTCGCAACAACCGCTCAGCATTAGTTTATAAGGAATTTTTATGGCCCTACCAGCATGGCGTTTGATCGCGGAAAAGGTCGCAGTTCCTGGAGTAGGCGGCATTCAATGGACCTGTGTGCTCGATTATGCGCCGCCCGGTCGCGTGCTAAAAATATCAGTTATTGATGATGAGAAGGCAAAACCTCCCGTAACGGGCGAATGGCAACCGAAAGACTGTGGCACTAAGTGCTCTGCAGATGGTGATTTTATTAATCTAAAGACTGACAATTCGCTTGTAATACCGACTGTGGCCCGAGGAGCGCTGATTGGTCGCATTGGTGGCGGCAGCCCACATCAGACAATTGAACCACCCGCACCGACAATACCTATAACCCCGGCACGAGTTGTTTTTCCAGTCGGACGAGTTTGCGTACTAAAAGTACCACTAGACCTGGTCGGTGCACTCTTCCTGGGTATCAACGACTGCCCAACTAGCATGGGCAGCGTGGTTGGGAGTCTCTCTGTAAATGTATTTGAGGCGCTTCTATAGTTCTTACGCGAGTCGCGGGAGGTAAGACAGGAATCCAAATTAACCCTTTTCGTTAACGTTCGACGAAGTAACCTACGGTGTCCCATTAGATCCGGCTCCAGCCTCTCTCGTGAGATCATCCGAATTGAGCCTATCCTCGTGATTTATCATTGACCGAAAAAGTGAAAGACAACCAGTGGTGATGAAAAGCTATCTCAACAAAACATTTTTGGTACAGGACCCAGAAGCTCGTATTCGCCAATCTGCGAACTTATTGAAGTACGTTGTGTACGGCCCTGCTGATATACTTCCTCCCGGCAAAACGATCGGCGATCCAAAGATCATCCCTCAAGGAACAAAAATTCGAGTTACCAACGCGAAATCAATCGCTACTAAACTTACTTTCGTCCAAACAGAATTTGCTGAAAATCCCGGGAACCCCCTTGGTTGGACGTCGGCAGATAACCTTGCTGGCAAATTCATTAACGAAACCATCGGACGACTTACCCCAATCAATGATGATAGAAAGGGGCCAACCGCGGTTTGGCAAAACGGTCGCTTTGTTGAGCAGGCAACGCTTGTTGAAATTGTGGGCAGCAACAACGAAGCTGAAAGGATCACGGAGAATAAGCTCGAACCCTATTTACAAATGGTTACCGCTGCGGCGAAAGACGACATTGCGATCTGCATACGAAGTGGGTTTCGCTCATACCCAGAGCAAGTACTCCTTTTTAGTCTCTTCAAGTCAAACTCGAAGAAGTTTGCGCTAGCCGCCGAGCCAGGACATTCAAATCATCAGAACGGAACAGCTTTTGATCTGGACGTAGGTGGATTCGACGGCAACCCTATCTATGACTGGCTGAAAGCACATGGACCCGACTTCGGTTTTGTCCGAACAGTGAGTAAAGAGCCATGGCACTGGGAATTTCGCCCCGGCGATGCAGCAGATTTGGCGGCACTTGGAAAGTTTAAGCTTTCCGGGGTGACGGTCTAAATGCACCCTGGGAGCAACCAATCTTGAGGGGCTCTGTTATCTAGCTGGACCATATCTCCCACCAGTATCGCCCTCAGTGACGTACGACTTACTACCAGCGAATTTGAGCCACGCGGAGAGTACCATTAGGGGTTCGGCTTGAATCGATGGAAACAGAGCGCAAACATCCAACTTGCAAACATTGTTCAAAATCTACTTTCTCCGAGCGCCTCTGGTTTTCGGGACTTCAAGCAGAGGACAGTCATACGCAGGAGTTGAAGAGATTTCCGAAATAGCATTCGCACATTCCAAAAAAGTGCTTTCAACCTCAGGCGAGTTATCCTCTACGAGGATCGCGGGAAAAATCCAAGGAGATGAAATGAACAACCCTTTTCTAGTTGTCGTTCTCGGAATGATGCTGACTGTGCCAATCTCTGATTTGTTGCTGGCACAAGGAACGCCGCTTCCACCGTCTCCCCGGTGAATTTCAAGATAGATGTCGCATTGGTTGTTCAAGTTAATTTTCTAACGCTGAATGATCGATGGTGTGGTTGAAGCGAGACAGCGAGTTTTGGCGCGATGAGTGTGACCGAACATCGTTGAGCGGATTTTACCCCTGGGGCTACCCATGCCTGGTTGGCTAGCGTTCGCGGTCGGGCAACTGTGAGAGCCGTTTTTTGAGTTGACCCCACCGAGGTTGCTACTATGCTCCATCGATCCACTAACAGAAGAGTCTTTCGGGCGGTAGGGAATCGCTGCGGCCACTACCCGGATCGATCGGTATCTCGACTTTTGCTTTGATCGTCTGCTTTTTGGGATTCGCCTCAATTCAACGAAACCGCACCATACAAAAGAAGAGGGATGCACCCCGACTAGGCACCTCCCCCCCCAACTCTCAATTACGTATGTAAGGAGAATCCTACCAGCGCTTGCGTCCGCCGTCCCGATCGCCGCCACTGCCTCCGCCGCCACCATCGAAGTTATCGCGATTGGCCATTGGCTCGGCTTCGTTAATCGTCAAGCTGCGCCCTTCGGATTGCGTGCCGTTGAGCGACTGGATGGCGGCTTGCGCCTCGCTGCTCGACGACATTTCGACAAAACCGAAGCCGCGCGATTACCCGGTAAACTTTATCCGAGATCACGTTCGCGGAATCACCGTATCTTTGCCGAGAATAGCCTCAATGGTCACTTCAAAACCGGCCATTAGTGGTCACTGTGTATTCCGATGAAATCGGCACCGATTCCGAAGCAAAGTGGCACTTGATCCGAGCAAAACGGCAGTCCGAGAAGTCGGAGCGAAACGACGCTCGGAATTTGTTCACAGCCTAAGGGTTGTCTGGGTTGCAAGTCTGTTGATCATTTTTTGGTTTTTCTGATCGATTCTCCTTTCAGTTCGATTTTGTAAGCGTGATGTACAAGCGGTCCAAGATGGCATCGGCGACGGTGGGTTCGCCGATGATGTGATGCCAGTCTTTGGTTGGGTACTAGGTGGGAACCTTGCAACGGTTCGGCTGGAAACCACCCGAGGCGCTTAGCTTCAAGTGGCCATGCGGGCGCGAAATCGCCGGAGTCCTACAATGCCTACTCGAGTCATGCTACAGCTTGAATCTCAATGCGTAGAAGAGAGTCATTGGGGCACATCGAGTTAGCCGTCGTATGGAAGCATTCGGGCGCTTTCGCGATCCAGACGCTGAAGGCGTTTCGTGCCAATCAGGGACTTCTTTTGGCGGGTGCCGTCGCTTACTACGCGCTGCTATCTATCGTTCCGTTGCTCATTCTTACCGTCATCGGGCTCTCCTATGTAAT
>Ga0163153_10007407_pt1 | contig 11824 bp, 12 predicted proteins | sample OliLakLV19MP6IB1_FD_148629 | JGI IMG/M metagenome (GOLD analysis project Ga0163153, IMG submission 148629) | Freshwater microbial mat bacterial communities from Lake Vanda, McMurdo Dry Valleys, Antarctica - Oligotrophic Lake LV.19.MP6.IB-1 | ecosystem: Environmental > Aquatic > Freshwater >... | reverse complement strand
GACGAGCAGGTACAAGGCGTCCGGGTAGAAGGCCAGGCCGATGTCCGTCGGCGAGGGCACGGCCGGCGTATGGGTGTGCGAATGGACGATGCCCCAGATGACCTCGTCGGCATCGTCGGCCGCGACCGAGACGCGGTACAGGTCGGCGCCATCGATCTCGTAGCGGTACGGCGAGGCGGCCGCGTTGCGCGTCGGCTCGTAGCGCAGGGCACGGCCACCGCTAGCCGCTGGGGCCGTACCGACGATCAAGCCGCAGGCCTCGTTCGGGTCCTCCGCCCGGGCCTGGGCCACGATCGCGCTGAGGATGGCCGCGGGCAACCCGGCGCTGGCGGGGCCAGGATGCTCACCAGATGACATCGATGTCCTTTGCCGCGCGAGCGTGGTGACGCAGTCGGCCGTCCTTGGAGACCAACGGAACGCGAAGGTCTCGTGCTGTCGCATACAGCATCCGGTCGGCTGGATCTCCCGGGAACGTCGTGCGATCGAGCTGGCCAGCCCATGCGGCCGCCTCCGGCGACAACGGAGCTGTGACCGAGCGCCGATCAGACATGACGACCACGATCCAGCTCCCGACTGGACGATCGAGCGTGATCCGGCCGTCGCGGACGAGCAGCCCGACCTCCCACCACGAGATCGGGCTGATGAGGATCTGCTCCGCCTGATCGATGGCGGCATCCGCGGCGGGGGACAAACGAGATCGGCTGGCGAACCACCAGATCAGGCTGTGGGTGTCGAGCAGGACGGTCAGAGGATGCCTCGCTCGGCATCCCAGACCTCACCAGTCGAGAAGTAGTCCTCGTCATCCTCGGCGATGAGGGTGACGCTGCCCATCAAGTCAGCGCCGTACGTATCGACGTCCGCCGGCACGACCTTGGCCACGGGCCGACCGTGCTTGGTGATCGTGTACGAGACCTTCATCTCGTCCACTTGATCAAGGATCGCGAGGCATTCCGCCTTGAATCGGCTGGCCATGATCGTTCGCTCGGGCGCACTCTTGTCCATCTGACCACTGACTATAGTCACAGGTCATGACAGCGTCAAGCCGCGCTCACCACCAGTTGACGCCGCCCTCCAGGGCCTCCTCCATGTCGTCGAAGTCGGTCGTGAAGGTGCCCGCCGAGAGGTACTTCCAGCCGCCATCCGGGAGGAGTGCGACGATCGTGCCGCTGTCCATCGTGGCCGCCTCGCGCGCGGCCGCCACGAGCACGGCGCCACACGACGGTCCGGCGAAGATGCCCTCGCGGAACACCAGGTCGCGCAGGGCCGCGATGGCGTCGCGGTTGCTGATCAGGTACTTCGAATCGATCAGCGACGGGTCCAGGATCTCCGGGATGAAGCCCTCGTCGAGTGAGCGCAGGCCCTGGACCAGCTCACCTGGGAGTGGCTCGGCGGCCACGATCCGCACACCCGGCTTGTGCTCGCGCAGGTAGCGCGAGACCCCCATCAGCGTGCCGCTCGTGCCCAGGCCCGCGACGAACACGTCGATCTCCGGGCAGTCGGCCAGGATCTCCGGGCCGGTGGTCTCGTAGTGCGCCTGCGGGTTGGCCTGGTTGCCGTACTGGTAGGGCATCACGAAGCGCTCGTCCTTGGCCACCAGGTGCTTGGCCAGGGCGATGGCGCCGTTGGAGCCCAGGGCGCCCGGTGAATCGATGACCTCGGCGCCGAACAGGGCGGCCATCTGGCGACGTTCGTTGGTCACGTTGTCGGGCATGACCAGGGCCACGCGGTAGCCCTTGCGCCGGCCGATCATGGCCAGCGCGATGCCGGTGTTGCCCGACGTCGGCTCCAGGATGATGGAGTCCTCGTGGAGCGCGCCACGGCGCTCCAGGTCCTGGATGAGGTACTTCGCGGCGCGGTCCTTGACCGAGCCGGTCGGATTCATCATCTCCAGCTTGGCCAGGATGTGGACGGCCGGCTTGGGGCTCATCCGCGGGATCTCGACCATGGGCGTGTGCCCGATGGCATCCAGGATGTCGTCGAAGCGCCCGCCGTGGCGCGGGAACTCGTCGTGGTCGTGGTAGTGCGGGTGCTCGTCGTCGATCACGGCCGGACCGTGGTCGTGGCCATGATCATCAGAGCCGTCGGGATCATCGGGATCGATCGCCCGCAGGGCCGGCATCGGCATCGGCTGGCCTCAGCCGCCGGCCATCGCCGGCAGCAGACGGACCTCGTCGGCCGGGGCGACCGGCGTGTCGAGCCCCGCGAGGTAGCGGACGTCCTGACCGTTGACGTACACGTTGACGAACCGGTTGAGGTCGCCGTCCGTCGTCAGCAGCTGGCCTCCCAGGGCCGGGTGCTGGGCCACGAGCGCGTCGACCACCTCGCGGATGGACGAGCCGTCGACGGCGAGCGACTTGACGCCGCCGACGCTGGTCCGCAGGACGGCCGGGATGAAGACCGTGCTCATGAGGCCGCGCCCCACGAGCCGGTCATGAGGAACGGCGCCTCGACGTTGACGCCATCGACCTGGAATGGCCTGCCGGCCTTGCGTGCCTCGACCGCCGCGTCGGAGCAGACCGGGCAGTTCGGGTCGCGGCGCAGCTTGAGCTCGGTGAACTCGGTCTCGAGGGCATCGAACAGGAGCAGGCGGCCGGCCAGCGTGGTGCCCATGTCCAGCAAGACCTTGAGCGCCTCGTTGGTCTGGAGCAGCCCCAGGATGCCGGGCACGACGCCCAGGACACCGGCCACGGAGCAGCCGGGCGCAAGCTCCGGCGGCGGCGGGGTCGGGTACAGGCAGCGGTAGCACGGCCCCTCGAACGGGATGAAGGTCGTGAGCTGGCCCTCGAAGCGGAAGACGCTGGCGTGCACGACCGGGATGCCGGCCGCGACCGCGGCGTCGTTGAGGATGTAGCGCGTCTCGAACGTGTCCGTGCCGTCCAGGATCACGTCGTAGCCGGCGATCAGCCGCTCGACGTTGGCGGCCACGAGCATCTCCTCGTGGAGCACCACGTTGACGTCCGGGTTGAGCGCGTTGATGGCGATCTTGGCGCTCTCCACCTTGCGCTCCCCCACCCGGGCCGTCGTATGCACGATCTGGCGTTGCAGGTTGCTGAGGTCGACGACATCGAAGTCGACGAGACCGATCGTCCCGACGCCGGCGGCGGCGAGATACAGGGCCGCCGGGCTGCCCAGACCGCCGGCACCGATGAGCAGCGCCTTGCTGCCCAGCAGCGTGGCCTGGCCGGCCGAGCCGACTTCCGGGATGAGCAGGTGGCGGCTGTAGCGCTGCTTCTGCTCGGCGTTGAGCACGACCGGCGTGTCGAACGTCAGACCGGCGCTCTTCCAGGCCTGGAAGCCGCCCTTCATGCTGGCCACGTCGGTGTAGCCCATGTCGGCGAGGGTCTGGGCGGCGAACAGCGAACGGACGCCACCGGCGCAGTACAGGACGACTGGCGCGTCGCGGTCGGGCGCGATGCCCTCGATCTGCTGCTCGATGTAGCTTTTGGAGACGTGGCTGGCGCCGGGGATGTAGCCCTGCTCCCACTCGGACGCCTCGCGGACGTCGACGACGGCCGCGGCGCCGGCGGGCAGGGCAGCGAGCTCGTCGGCACTGACCTCGCGGATCTGGGCTCGGGCCTCCCTGAGGAGGTCGGCATAGGACTTGGACATCGGGTGATGGGCTCCGGTGGTTCGACGGGCTGGCGACTCGGGTGTCGAGGGCCAGGGCGGAAGGGGCGGTCCGAGGGCCGTCCCGTCTATGGGGAGTTCGGTGGACCAGGGTCGCTGGATGCGCCGGCCGTCAGGCCGGCTCGTTACACCTGCAGCGGCCCATCACGACTGCGCCTCGGCGGGCAGCGCGGGCTGTGTCGCGGCGGGCTGGGCCGCGGCGGGCTGGGCCACGCCAAGCTGGGCCGCGCCAAGGTCCTCCAGCACGTGCTGCAGGGAGTCGTGGCTGAGCATCGCGCACTTGAGCCGGGCCGGGCTGATGTCGATGCCGAGCAGGTCCAGCAAGTCGTCGGCGCGGATCCCGGCCACCTCGGTCAGGGGCTTGCCCTTGATCTCGTCGGTCAGCAGGCTCGCACTGGCCTGGCTGATGGCACAGCCCCGACCGGTGAAGCCGACGCGATCGACGACGCCGTCGGTGACGCCGATCATCAGCGTGATCCGGTCACCGCACAGCGGGTTGGCGCCCTCGAACGACGCGTCGGCGTCCTCGATGACCCCGAAGTTGTGGGGCCGTCGATAGTGCTCGAGGATGTAGTCGCGATACAGGTCGTCCATGGCTGCTCTCATCGTAGCGCGATTCGCCAATCCCGACCACAGAGGTATGGATTGCCCAGGCCTTGTGGGGCCTGCGTAGGATGCAGGCATGCGTTTGGTGCTCCTCGGGCTTGGCGCGGCCGTGCTGGCGCTTTCCGCCGTGGGCGGGTCGTCCGTCGCCCTGGCGGTCGCACGACCCGTGACGCTGCTGGCCGACTGCGCCATCCCCGAGTGCAGCCAGCCGCAGGGTCCTGAAGGTGTGATCGCGTTCGTGCTCGTGGCTGTGGTCGGAATGGTCATGGCGGTCGCCGAGGCGCGTCGCCACTAGCGGGCGAGTCGGACGTGCGCGTGTGACCGGGCCTCCTCGCCCGCGTTCGGAGACCCACCAGTGGTAGGGGTGCATCAGATGCGGCACCCGATGCCGCATCGACGGCTGGCGTGTGCATCAGACGCACGCATGAGGCTCCAGGCGTCGGTCCTCGCCGCGCCTGCAGCATCGTGTGCCGCATCCTCGACATGGTGGGCCGTCCGCCGCACGTGATGGACCGTCGACCGTCGCGGATACAGCATCTAGCGCCGCGAATCCTGCAAGGCTGGCCTGCACATACTCGGGATCGGGCCAAGTGCGTGCATCTGGTGCACGCACGACGCCGTCCCGAGCGGACCAGTAGCGAGCGCCACTGGTACGACCGGCATGGTCGAGTGGACGGCATGGCGCGGTATGGTCGAGACTCGTGATGACCATGACCGCCGAACGCCTCGAGATCGCGCTGCAGGGACAGGTGCAGAAGCGCGGGCTGATCCCGCGTCAGCCGCCCGCCGAGCGCGTGCTGGCCGACAGCGAGGCATGGCTGCGCCGCGAGTATCCCGACGAGATCCTGACCCTGAACACGAACGCGGACGCCATCAGCGTTCGTCTGCACCCGGCGGCGCCGGCCATCCGCATCGCCATCGATGGCGACGGCGTGGTGACGGCCAGCGGCGAGACCGTCGGCGCGGGGCCCGGCTACCACCGATTCGTCGGCAGGGCGCTGCAACGGCTCGGCGACGAGGTCGGCATCACCTGGTCAGCGGCCACGGCCGGGCTTGCGTTCGCCGAGCGACCGGCCGTGGAGCGGGGCTACCTCGGCTGGCTCGGCCCGACGCTGGCGCGTGCTCGCGAATCGGTGCGTCGCGGTGGTCGCGGCATCCACGTGGGCATGCCCGCGGGCACCACCGTGACCTGCGAGGCAGCCATCGCCACCGTCCTGGGGCCGCGCGACGAGACCTGGCTGGATGCTGCGATCGCCGATCCGCGGGTCGCCATCGAGATCACCCCGTGGTGGTCGGACGCGACCGACGGCCAGTATCTGATCAACCGCGCCCTGATCCGGATGTGGTTGGACGTGCGCTGGCGCCGACCGGCGGTCACCGGCGAGCCCGCCCTGCTCGATGAGGTCCACGTTCTGCTGACACGGGCCTACCCGCTGGAGCCGGACCTGACCTACCCGTGGGTGGAGTGGGCCGAGGTCGTCGCCTACCGCGGCGTCGATGACGCGATGGCCCGCCAGGCGATCGCTCGGTCGGCCCTCGCCGCGGCCTCCACCGATCAGCGGATCGGGTACCGCCGCGCCCCGGTGACGATCCGCCATGAGGGCTGGGTGCTGACCGTCCCTGGCGACTTCGCCGAACGGCGTACGGCCGACGAATGGTGGGGGGGCGGTCCGGGCCGGAACATCACCCTGGCGGCAACATCGACGGGCACCGGGGCCGGCCAGATGACCGCCCAGGGATTCCTGTCGCAGGTCGCCAGCGATCTCGGTTCGGACGCGCTCCACCACGAGGCTGGCGACGTCCGCGGCCGAGCCCGGCTGACGACCGACACATCGTCGGGCCTGGAGGTCGGGGTGCTGGAAGGCTTCTGCGCCGTCGCCGGCTCCGGCGCCGTCATCCGCATCGAGTTCGACGACGGCGAGGACTACGCGTGGGCCCTGGAGATGTGGCGGTCCCTCAGGCCGGGCTGACGCCGTCGCCGGCCTTGACGGCTGGCGCCTGGCCGAGCCGCGCGGCTACGATCGGGTCGGGTCGACGATCCTACCAAGGGGTCAAGGCTGGGGACATGGCGAGCGGCAGCACCCCGCTCCGAATCTCCACACGGCGGACGCTCCGCCCCGGCTGACCCAGGACGGAGCGATGTGTCAGTCGCAGCCCGTCAGATGTTGTTGCTCACATCCGTCAGGATCCCGCTGATCTGCCCACCCAGGAAGATGAGCGCGATGATGGCCACGATGGCGATGAGGGCCAGGATGAGGGCGTACTCGGCCAGTCCCTGACCGCGAGATTCGGTCGCCCGATCGACGACGGCGTCCCACCAGTCTCGAACGATGTCCATGGTGCGGTCACCTGCGTGCGAACCCCGAGCGGGGCGGCGCTCCGACCATCCGGTCGAGCCCAGCGAGCATCTGCTGCACTGCCCGGTGACGGGAATCCGGGGCTCCGCCCCATCCTCGCTGCGGGTCCTCCCGCAGCGACGGGACGTCAGGTCGATGGCCAGGCGAACGCGACCCGGGTCCCGGACGCGCCGTCGGACCGTGCCCCGACCTCGATGGCGGCGCCACTCTCGGCCGCCTCGGCAGCCATATCGGCGAGACCGCGCCGTCCCGCGGCGATGGCCGCCTGACGTGCTGCCGGCGACAGGCCGGGGCCGTCGTCCTCCATCTCGAGTTCCAAGCGATCGGGCGCGATGTGGACCGTCAAGACCGCCGACGACCCGTCGGCGTGGCGCGCCACGTTCTCCAGCGCGAGCGTCGCGACCCGCAGTGCGGCCGCGCGGACCTCGGCCGGTGGCTCGCCGCTGTCGTCCGCGATGTCGATCGTCACCCGCACCGCCGAGCGCTCCTCGATCCGCTCGGCGAGCGCCTCGACGGCGGCGACGAACCCGCCGACCTCCAGGACGATGGCATGTTCGGACGCCACCAGCCCGTCGACCTCGGCCAGGACCTCCCGCAATGAGGTCGCGAAGCGAGCGGCGGACCCTTCGCGCTCGGCCTCGGCGAGAGCGCGGCGCACGGCCGGGACGACGTCGGCATGCAGGTCGCGGGCGATCCGGGAGCGCTCGGTCAGCGCGGCCCGATGCGCACGCGATCGTCCGGGTGAGATCTCATCCGCGAAGGCTCGAACGAACGCGACGCTGTGGCTCGCGCGCTCGGCGACCGTGGCGGGCGGCGGACGCATCACGGCGAGTCGCCGACGAGCCCGCATGGCCGGGGCGCGCGCGTCGCCGAGGAGGCCCAGGCCGGTGAAGGCCAGGCTGCCGACCAACATGGAGCGAGTGACGACACCAAGCGGGCCAAGTGGGCTGCCCTGGTCGATGCCCGGAGAGCTCGGCGCGAGCGTCTGGCTGGCGTTCGCCAGCGCCCACAGGCTCACTCCGACCATCCAGGTCAGGGCCACCCCGCCGACGAACGGCAGCCACGCTCCGATGCGTCGCCCGGCCGCAGCCGCATAGGCGACCGAGGCACCCACCGCGGCTGTGGCCACGACACACAGGACGATGGCCAGCCAGCGCCAGGTGTCGGAGTCGATCGGCGTCGTGAGGCCGCGCAGCGTCGACGCGATATCGACGGCGACGATGGCGAGCGTGGCCACGATCGCCAGCCACGCCACGCCCGGACGACGGCGAACGGTCAAGCCCAGGACGCACAAGGCGGCAGCGGCCATGAGCAGCGGCACGACCGTTTCCGTGGTCAGCCCTCCGCCAGTCGCGTCCGTCACGGCGACACGGGCGAGGACCGCCACGACTGCCGCGACGACGGCCACCAGACTAGCGGCGACCAGCGCCCCCGACGGGGCCGTCACGCGTCGCGCCGGCCGGCGGCGTCCACCCAGCCCTCGTCGATCGCGATGACCGCCAGTTCGGTCCGCGACATGAGCCCGTATCGATCGAACAAGCGGCGCAGGTGGCTCTCGACGGTCTTCTCGGACAGGTCCAGCGCGGTCGCGATCTCGACGTTGGTGGAGCCAGCCATGACCAGCCGGATGACCTCCAGCTCGCGGTCCGATGGGCGGCGCCGGGCCGTCCGCGAGGTGCGCAGTGCCGCGGCGCTGAACGCCGTGCCGCCTGCCGCCACCGTCCGGATCGCGGCCAGGATCTCGGGCAGGTCGGCCGCTTTACTCAGGTACCCGGCCGCCCCGCGATCGACGGCCGCCCGGATCAGCGACGGCTGCTCGAAGCCGGACAGGAGCAGGATCGCCGGCGGCCCATCGCTTGCGGCCCAGTCCGCCCGCGGGTCATGCACGGCCTCGATGATGGCCAGGCCCTCGGCCCTCCCATCCAGCTGGATGTCGCAGACGAGGACATCGACATGCGCCGCCAGGCGGAGCGCGGCGTCAAACGTGCCAGCCGTCCCGACCAGTTCCAGGTCGTGACTGGACCGGACCGCGGCGCCCACGGAGGCCAGCACGATCGGGTGGTCGTCGACGAGGCCGACGCGGATCGGGCGTTGCGGCGAAGGCGGCGCTGGCGGCAAGGGCGGCACTGGCGGCGAGGGCGGTGTCGAGCCTCCCTGATCAGGATCGTGGTGGTCGCGGATGAGCATCCCTCCGTGGTGCTGTGCGTGAGCCTACGCCGCGGACCATGACGGTCAGCGACCGGTCCGGCATTCCGGGAAATCCCGCAGCGGCCTCAGGCCGCGTCGCGAGCGGCAGCACCCCGCTCCGAATCTCCACACGGCGGACGCCAAGCGAATCTCTCCGCCGTCCGCCACCTGCACGATCGGAGCGGGGTCACGTCGCTCGGCGCGCGGGCCGGTCAGCGACCGGTCCGGCATTCCGGGAAATCCCGCAGCGGCCTCAGGCCGCGTCGCGAGCGGCAGCACCCCGCTCCGAATCTCCACACGGCGGACGCCAAGCGAATCTCTCCGCCGTCCGCCACCTGCACGATCGGAGCGGGGTCACGTCGCTCGGCGCGCGGGCCGGTCAGCGCGGGACGCACGCGGCGGCCCGCACCGGGCGCACGCGGCGGCCCGCGTGCCGGGCGGGACGGCGTCGCGATCGCCCAGGCTAGCCGTTGAAGACGCGCTGGACCTCGACGAGACCGGCCGCCAGGGCATCGATATCGGCGGTCGTGGTGTATACGCTGAACGAGGCGCGCGCGGTGGCCGCCAGGTCCAGGCGCTCGTGGAGCGGCATCGTGCAGTGGTGGCCGGCACGGACGGCGATGCCGGAGCGGTCCAGCACCTGGGCGACGTCGTGCGGATGGATGCCCGGCAGGTTGAAGGGCACGACGCCGCCGCGGATATCGGGATCCATCGGCCCGTACAGCTCGATGTCGGGGACCGCTCGCGGCAGCACGTCCAACGCATACGCCAGAAGCGCTCGCTCGTGCTCGCGCACGGCATCCATGCCGATCGCTGTCAGGTACTCGGCGGCGACGCCCAGGCCGATGGCGTCACCGACGGCCGGCGTGCCCGCCTCGAATTTGTAGGGGATCTCGTTGAACTCGCTGCGGCGCAGGTGGACCTCGCGGATCATGTCGCCGCCGGACATGAACGGCGGCATCGCCTCCAGCAACTCGCGCCGCGCCCAGAGCGCCCCGGAGCCCATCGGCCCGAGCATCTTGTGGCCGCTGAACGCGTAGAAGTCGCAGCCGAGCGCCTGCACATCGACCGGCACGTGGGGCACGGCCTGGGCGCCATCGATGAGCACGAGGGCTCCTGCCGCATGGGCCATGTCGACCATCTCGCGGACCGGGTTGATGGTGCCCAGCGTGTTGCTGACGTGGGTGAAGGCGACGAGCTTGGGCTTGAGGCGCAGGAGCACCTCGAACACGTCGAGCCGGAGGATGCCGTCGTCGGTGATCGGGATGAACTCCAGGTCGCCGTCGACCTCCTGGACGAGGAGCTGCCAGGGCACCAGATTCGCGTGGTGCTCCATCTCGGTCAGGATGATCTGGTCCCCGCGCCCGACGTTCCTGCGGCCCCACGAGTACGCGACCAGGTTGATGGCCTCGGTCGCATTGCGCGTCCAGACCAGTTCATGACTGTCCGGAGCGTTGATGAACCGGGCGACCGTGACCCGCGCGCCCTCGTAGGCCGCGGTCGCCTCCTCGGCGATGGTGTAGATGCCGCGATGCACGTTGGCGTTGTGCTGCTCGTAGTACTCGGTCATCGCATCGATGACGACCTGCGGCTTCTGGCTGCTCGACGCGGAGTCGAGGTAGATGAGCCGGTGCCCGTTGATATCGCGGCGCAGGATCGGGAAGTCGGCACGCAGCGCCGCGGCGTCCAGAGCGGCTCGACCGGTCGTCTCGATGGCCATGGCAGTGCCCGCGCTCAGCGGGCGGCCTCCACCGGCTCGAGCTCCAGGTCCGGGCCCTTGGGCACGAGCAGCGCCTCGTCGGGCAGGTCGGGCGACATCCCGGCCTCGCGCAGGATCGGGCCATAGCCCTCGTCCTCCAGGCGCACAGCCAGATCCTTGCCACCGCTCTTGACGATGCGGCCCTCGGCCAGCACGTGCACGAAGTCCGGCTGGATGTAGTTGAGCAGGCGCTGGTAGTGGGTGATGAGGAGCACGCCGAGGTCCGGGTTGAGCATCGCGTTGACACCCTCGGCGACGATGCGCAGCGCGTCGATATCGAGCCCCGAATCGGTCTCGTCCAGGATGGCCATCTCCGGCTGGAGGACGGCCATCTGGAGCATCTCCAGGCGCTTCTTCTCGCCGCCGGAGAAGCCGTCGTTGACGTACCGGCTGGCGAAGCCCGGGTCCATCCGCAACAGCGCCATCTTCTCGCGCATCAGGTTCCGGAAGTCACGCATGTTGATGCCGCCCTTGACGGCATCGGTCGGATCGATATCCGGGTCCTTGTCGATGCCCTGGAGCTTGGCGTTGAGGGCGCTCCGGATGAAGCTCGCGACGGACAGGCCGGGGATCGCGGTCGGGTACTGGAAGGCCAGGAACATCCCAAGGCGCGAGCGCTTGTCGGGCGACAGGGCGAGGATGTCACGGCCCTTCCAGAGGACCTCGCCGCCCTTGATCGTGTAGGCGGGATGGCCCATCAGGGCGTAGGCGAGGGTCGTCTTGCCCGAGCCGTTGGGGCCCATGATCGCGTGGACCTCGCCCTTGCCGACGGTCAGGTCGATGCCCTGCAGGATCTCCCGCTCGGGGGCGGCGACCGGCGCGACGCGCAGGCCGCGGATGACGAGGTGCTGATCGGTGGCGGTGTCGGTCACGAGCTGAGGGCTCCTTCGAGGTCGGGGGTCGGTCGGTCGAGGGCGACAAGGCGCTGCGGCGCCAGGTCGGCGAGGGTCATCGAATCAAGCGCGCCGGTGATCGCGTCCCGGACGCGGACCCACAGCACGCTGACGGTGCAGTAGCTGGACCGGTCGCACGTCGTGGCGTGCTCCGGGTCGTCGCTGGCGCAGATCATCGGAGCGATGGGGCCCTCCAGAGCGCGCAGGACTTCGCTCATCGCGATGGTCTCCGGGGCACGCGCGAGCTCGTAGCCGCCGTGCGCGCCACGGGTGCTGATCACCAGGCCGGCCTCACGCAGGCTCACGACGAGTTGCTCCAGGTAGGCCCGGGGCAGGTCCTCCTCGGCGGCGATGCCGGCCAGGCTGGCCGGACCCGTCCCATAGTGCCGGGCAAG
>Ga0163153_10007405_pt1 | contig 11827 bp, 8 predicted proteins | sample OliLakLV19MP6IB1_FD_148629 | JGI IMG/M metagenome (GOLD analysis project Ga0163153, IMG submission 148629) | Freshwater microbial mat bacterial communities from Lake Vanda, McMurdo Dry Valleys, Antarctica - Oligotrophic Lake LV.19.MP6.IB-1 | ecosystem: Environmental > Aquatic > Freshwater > Lake... | reverse complement strand
AATATAGATGAGCCAATGGAATCGATGAATCAGTTCGACCCCAGTAAGAATAAAAATAACCCTCATGACGAGTGCTCCTAAAATTCCCCAAAACAAAACCTTGTGCTGATAGGCAGAGGGTACCTTGAAATAAGAAAAGATGAGAATAATAACAAATATATTATCAACACTAAGGGATTTTTCAATAAGATATCCCGTAAAAAACTCAAGCGCTTTAACCTGATCATAGTAATAGTAGATGAATAGATTAAAGAACATTGCAAGTGTAATCCAGACACACGTCCAGGTAAGCGCTTCGCGCACCGTTACCTCATGCGCTTTTCGATGGAAAATACCCAAGTCGATGGCCAACATGGTCAGCACAAAAATATTGAAGGCTGTCCAGAGTAATGCGGTTTCGTTCATATTAAGTAGTTGAACAGTTTAAGAATATTAGAAAATTTTCAATTATTTTTTGTCTTTGCCTTATCTACTATTTTTCTCCAGGTTTAACAATACTGCCAGTAAAGGGTAACCCCAATAAAATATTTGAACGAAGAGTGGTTGAGATAAAGTCATCCACTTCATAAAACTGAGAAGCCAACTTTATCGATATGGTTTTACCAAATTTCCTATAGTACTTCTTTCGAACACCCAATTCCTTACGTTGATGTTTTCTCGAATTTTTAATAAAATCATGCATAATAGTCTGATCGAGTTGGTTGTAGTTTTCAGAATAAGCAACGAATTGCTTTATCAGAAGATCGTCTAATGCACGTTTCTCCCTATTGTAGTCCACATAAATTGTATGGAAAACTACAGCTTCTGACACAGACAAATGCAGCGCTTCAATAAAAATAGTCTCTCGCTCCCGCTGCAAAAAACTCTTTGCAGATTCTAATTCTACCTGACTTACTTCCTGCGTAAATCCAGGTATTGAGAAAGTGCTCACAAATACAAAAAACATAAGCAGTCTTGTAGATTTGATAACAATTAATAATTTTAGCAGGCAATGCATACGTGTATTTAAATTAATTTTGTTGTGTCTATTCAATTTGTACTAAATAAAAGACGAGTTCCCTTCCATATAAAAGATCCTGATATTCTTAACTTTAAATCGCTCTTTTAATTGCCGAGCCCGAACCAGCGCCTCATCACTGGTAAGAAATTTAGAGCAAGGCTTGCTTTCAATTTTCAAAAAATACTCTTCATCAACCGCTATTACAGCGATGTATTGGTCTGGCTTCGGGTTTTCTTCCAGTACGATCCATTTCATAATATTGTAGGTTAGATTTTTTAGATGTTCCTCCTTCTAATCACAGCGTGCAAATATCTTCTACTCGTTATCCTTTCGTTTAAATCTAATGTTAAGCTGGGGAGATAACGTTTCGTTATAGAGTGGCGGTGGCAGGGGATTATCGCTGATGTCTAATAGCTTAAGCTTTTTCATTTTACCAATTTCTGCAGGCAATTCATAAATATTATTTCCTACTAAAAACAAAAATTCAATAGATTTTAACTGACTTATTCCCTCCGGAATTTCACTTAGGGCATCGTTCTCTATGTGCAATTCACTCAGACTGGATATTTTACTCAACACACTCAAATTACCTTTGAAATTAAAGTACGGATCGTTATTGACATACAGCACTTTAAGTTTTTTCATTTGCATCATTGTCTCGGGCAACTCGGTAAACTCATTTTCAGAAAGCTCTAAACTCTCTAAAGTTCTTAGTTTACCAATATCAGGCGGAAGAGTGCTGATGTGGTCACCCGCAAGACTAAGCATATGAAGGTTGGGAAGTTCGTTTAGTAAACCGATAGCCTGAGCAACATCCAACTCTGGATTGTGATCAAGATAAAGCGACTGCAGTAGATGGAGCTTGGAAATTTCACCCGGAAGATTTTTAAGTTGATTATACGAAAGTACCAGATACCTTAATTGCTTTAACTCACCTATACGGCCAGGTAGTTCTTGTAATTGCGTGCGACTTAAGTCAAGATACTTTAAATTAGTTAGCAGAAATATGGAATCCGAAAGCTGCCTGATTTCCTGTTTACTTAGATCTAACCATTCACATGTTCGTTTATGCTGTAAGGCATCTTCGAGTGATGTATATCTTCCTGGATCGGGCTGCGCAATGATCGAAGTACACAAAACAGAGAAAAGGATCAGAATAAACGGGGATTTGGTGTTCATATTAGTGTTATTTAGTTTGTATCGCCTTTCACCATACGAACGATATAGTTTAATTATCTTTTGAAGGATTGATCAACATAGGTGTATTGCCATCGGTAATAATCACCTTTGAATTTGATGACTTGGCTAATTCACGGAAAGCATCGATACTTTGCCATTGAATAATTGCCGGTGTAAGCCCTTCTGAAATGATCTTCTGCGAATCTCGTATGCCTTCAGCCTCAATAATCTTCCTCTGTGCTTCGCGTTTTTCACGATCCAGCAAGAATTCCATACGTTGAGCATCTTGTTCTGCTTCCAATTTTTCTTCAACGGCTCTTGCCAAACCAGCAGGCAAGGATATATTCTTTAATAACACAGCTTCTATCTCAAAGCCTCTCGGAAAAAGTATTTTCTCCATTTGCTCGGTTATTTCAGTCTCTATAGAAGCGCGCTGTGCAGAGTGCATGTCTTTAGCAAAAAAACGCGAACATACATCTGAAGCAGAGGAGCGAAATACACTACTAATTACATTAGCTTCATTTCCTACACCAATGTTCTCGATAATCGATGGGGCCTTATCAGGTACTATTCGGTATAAAATTGAAATAACAGCCGTAACATTCAGCCCTTCCTTTGAAGGAAGATTTGTGTTAATCTCCATATTCATGGTGCGTATCGGCATTTTGATAATACGGGTGACAAAAGGATTATAGCCAACTGCACCTGGTTGAAGTACTTTTTGATCGAGTTTTCCTAGTTTACGCTTCATGCCCACCTCACCCTGCCGAATAACTGAACAGCTGACACTAAGTGCAACAACTATAAGTAGAATAATTTTTTGTAACGTTTTCATATAATTTATTTATGGAAAATATAATTTAGTTTGATTTTGTACTATTTCGTATCCAAGTCTTCAAGTCTCTCGCTTCATCGGGTAATAACCATTGAAAAGATTTTCGGTATTCCTTCAGAAACAACTTCTTATTGAAACTTACTTTTCGTAAGATAGTTTTACAATACTTAAGCATCGAAGTTTTCATATCATCGGATTTAAAATCTGACCCGAATTGTAGGAGCAAGATCTTCGCGATACTGGTCCAATAAAATATGCGGAAGGCGGTTATTCATCAGTTCGATGTATTTTAATTTCTTAAGATATTTCAAACTGGCCGGTAGTTCCGTTAGATCATTGTCACGTAGATACAATGCCTCAAGATTGCGCAATTGACTAATTTCTTCCGGCAACTTCTTGAATCGATCACCCTCCAAATGCAACTCCTTTAACATCGGAAGTTTACTGAGAACATTCATATTCTTTATCAAATCGAAATGTGTATCATTATTGATATACAGAATCTGAAGTTTCCTCAACTCGCTGAATTGTTCGGGCAAAATTTCAATCTGATTATTCGACAACTCCAGATACTCTAGGTTTTTAAGATTTCCAATGGATGCTGGAAGTTGAACAATACTATCCCCCTTTATATCAAGCACCCGTAGAATTGGCAATTGACCCAGAATTTGGAAATCCTTTTCCAGATTTTGTGAGTTGTTATAATCAAGGTACAAATTCTGTAACGTTTTTATTTCAGCCAAACTTGCTGGTAGTTCTCGAATCTGATTGCCAGAAACATCAAGGTAAAAAAGGTTCTTAAGCAGGCCGAGATTATCCGGCAAGTAAGTAAAGCTATTGTTGCTCAAATCCAGATAGCGAAGATTCTTGAAGTTCAGAATCTCAATTGGAAAATCTTGCAGATTTTGTCCTCGTAATGTAAGCCATTGTACACTGTCGGGGTGTATTTTAGCTTCTTCGATACTCTTATAATTTTTGACGCGTTGGGCAAATAGCGGTTGTATACTACCCCACAAGAACAGTACTAACATAACAGATACTAATTTTTGCGGATTGGTAATACGCGAGTTTCTGTGGACCCAGTAGTTAACGAAATTTATTTCAGTAACTAACTTCAATCTATATGCATTCATGGTTGACTCATTTATTAAGTTACGGTGCTTTATAGCACAATTAAAAATATAAGGAAAGTGAAAAGTAGGAAACATCCTACGCTCAATTATTTGATTTGTGATGAGGTGAGTTTGTTACTGTTTTGTTAAATCACTTATATATTACAAAGTGTAATACGTAAGCAAACTCACTGGCTACAATAAATAATGAATGCTAATAACGAAGAGCCCGGAAGAGAATAAACCGAGGTGTTGTGTAATGAACTGAAAAAAATGAAAGCGTGGAAAATGAATTCTCAGAAAGAAGGGGGAAAGTAGCTTTGCCAAAATACCGATTAAAATTTTTTCCGGTTTTAACCTTTGTTGAAGGCTTCAGAACATTAGCCTCCGTCTCAGTTTCAGGAATTTCCTCAGAATGCTCTACCGGTATAGTCTCAACATTGAATAGAAACGGGGTGTCAGCTAGTCCGATAAGGGCTACTAAAATAAATATTGAGAATAAAGAGATTTTTCGCATTAAGATAGTTTTACTATCACGTTTGAATGTACTACTACTAACGGCCCAAAGCAGCCATTTGTTTCATAAATAGTTAGTTATTTTCTGTAAAACGATTCGTCCATTTAACTAAATGTATTTTCAAAAGTCAATTGCTGACCCATTACAGAATCATCAAATTTACCCTCGGTATATACTAAATTTCCATTTACAATAGTGTGAGTTACTTTAGTCTGTAAGGCCGTTCCCAGTAAGGGAGACCAACCACATTTGTACAAAATATTTTCTTCACTTACTGTCCAGGCAGAATTCAAATCGACCACTACCAAGTCTGCAAAATAGCCTTCCCTAATATATCCTCTTTTGTTAATACGATAAAGAATAGCCGGATTGTGGCACATTTTTGTTACAATTTTTTCTAAAGAAATAAGACCCTGTTTATAAAACTCGAGCATAATATTTAATGAATGCTGTACCATTGGCGCTCCCGACATTGATTCAAAATAGGGTTTCCGTTTTTCTTGTAGAGTATGTGGGGCATGATCTGTTGTAACTATGTCGATCCTGTCATCCAGTAGTGCCTGAAATAGACCGCTTCTGTCGAACTCCGTTTTTATAGCTGGGTTCCATTTTATAAGCGTTCCCAATCTTTTATAATCTTTATCAGAAAACCAGAGGTGATGAATAGAAACTTCAGTCGTGATTCTTTTATCTTTTAAGGGAACATCATTACTAAATAAATGTGTTTCAGCTTCTGTAGAGAGATGTAAAATATGAAGCCTTGCTTGATGCTTTTTCGCGAGCTCTATGGCTCTTCTTGTTGATTGATAGCAAGCATCACTACTTCGGATTAGCGGATGACATTCTATGGGGATATTCTCTCCATACTTTTCTATATACACCTTTTCGTTCTGTTCAATAATTTGCTCCTTTTCGGAATGAATTGCGATAATGGATTTGCAGTTGGCAAAAAGCTTTTCCATCGTATCCGGATTATCGGCAAGAAGATTACCCTTTTTTGTAAAATAAAGTCCATCATCTGAAATTCCAATAAACCGGGAAGTATCGGCTTGTATTACTTCATCAATATTGTCACTATTAACTCCCAAAAAAAAGGAATAATTTGCCAACGACTTCCTCGAGGCAATCTGATATTTGCTTATGAGTGCATCCATTGTCAATACGTTCGGGACGGTATTGGGCATATCAATAAACGAAGTGACACCACCCGCAATCGCAGCGCGACTCTCAGTATAAAGATCTCCTTTGTGTGTAAGGCCTGGCTCACGAAAGTGTACCTGTCCATCAATGATGCCCGGCAATAAATGTTTACCCGTACCATCAATTAACCTATGATGAGTTTCAGCATTAATATGGCCAATTTTTTCAATCAGCCCATTGTTTATAAGTAAGTCGGTCGTAAAAGACTGTTCCTCATTTATAATTGTAATATTTTTAATTAGAATTGGCTCCTTCAACTTTATACTTTTTAGTAATCAATTTTCATACTACTGTACAACCCTTTTCACTACCTCCACTACTTTTCCCTTCTTCCTTGCATACACACTATTGTCATACATCGCCTCACAGCTTACGGCCGGTAAATAATAACTACCCGCATAACTGGCGGTCAATAATACTTTGAAGGTTTTGCGCTGATTGGCGTTCAAATCAAAATAGGTGTACACACGGTCATCACGGATGTCCTGGTACGTGGGCACATCTCCCGTGATACGCGCACCTTCGTCTCCGGTAAGGCGTAGATTATTAATCTCCCACCCCGAAGGGAAAACCTGATTGAGTGCAAGGTTCTTATAAATACCACGAATGCCAGGATTAAACATCGTGACCGTTGCAATAAATTCTGTTCCCTGCTCTAATCGATCTACTTCAATCGCATTACCTTTCGAATCCGTGTAGGAAATGGTAAGAGAAAGATTCTTTGCCTCATCCTCTTCCTGGCCTCGCGCTGGAACACCCTCCGAAATCAAACGAACGAACAAAATTCCTTTGCTTGCACTCACCACTTTCAGATTTCCATTCTTCACTCCTTCAATAGTCAACGGTACTTGCGCTATCGACATTTCCGTGCTAGCCGTAACTTCCTTTCCGTTGTAGCTATAGGTAAACTTCAACTCTCCTTTTTGTTCTGCCGCAGCAAACGCACCCACCGATTTCAAGCTCCACGCAAGCGACTGTGTGCTCATCCAATAATTGGAATTACTTAAGCTCTGTGATATCTCTTTCACCAGTTCAAAGCCGCCTGTACGATCATTAAGTAACAACAACGTTTCCAACATGATCGCTTTGTCGCGAATGTCTGATCCATATGAATATGCCATCTCCTGGTAGGGCTTCACATTGGTAGAAAGATTATCAATCAATTTTTTACCTGCCTCCGGCTGACCAGCTTTTACATAAGCCGCTGCCAACATCCATGCTGCTGTGGCCGGCAGAGGTGCTTGCTCACGAAGGCGATTCATCGCGCCCAACTCAGGATCACCCGACAATGCTAACGTGTAAAGCCGGTAGGCCTGTATCAATTCACTACTGCTGAACTCCTGGTTCTTTCGCCATGATTGTGCTTTGCTCCTCTGATATTTTTTCCAGCGTTTGATCATATCATTAGGAACAAAATAGCCTTTGGCTTCTGCTTCAATCAGGAAATGCCCGGCATAGGTGGTGCCCCAGCTATCGGAGTCTTCATGACCGGGCCAATAGGAAAATCCTCCGTCACGATTGATGAAGGTTTTCATTCGTTCCACCCCGGCCTTCACATTTCGCTGAATGGTGGATTTCTCTTCTTCGGTTAATGTCTTCACTTTGTCGAGATACAATTGAGGGAATACTGCGGAAGTAGTTTGCTCAATACAGCCATATGGATACTCATACAAATATTTTAAGCGCTGACCCAAATTGATCGGAGGCAAGCTGGATATCTCCAGCACGGAAGAGTTCGTTCCGGTTACTCCAATCGGAGCAACCACTGCAGTCCATGTTTTACCCGCTTCGACAATAGCATCCTGTACTTTCGTTACCGGTGGATTGGGATTTCTGACCTCAATCTCAATTTCATCCGTGGCCTGGTAATTACCCGACACCGCTGTAACCTTTACCGTGGCCTTGCCTGTTTCGCCTTTCACGAACAAATCAAAATCAACAGTCATATCGGTGCTGCCCTTCATTGAAACCGTGCGGGAAGATTCAGTCATTTCTACAGGGCCAGTAACTTTGATATCTACCTTTACACCATCGATATTCTTTTCACCCGCAAATAATGTGATGGGAAGTTTAACAGATTCTTCGGGACCCAGCACGCGAGGCAATGTTGCCAGCACCATGAGCGGCTTGCGGACTGGGGTAACTTTTTCCGTCTTGCCATACGCACCTTCATAGCCGGCAACCAACATCGTCTTCACCGAACCGATGTATTGCGGCATGATAAATTTATGTTCAGCGGTTCCTTCCTCCAAAGTAAACGGACCCAAAAATTTCACCACGGGTTTGAATCGGTTTGCTTTGGAGTCATCCTCTTTAGCTGCTAATTCTGAGTCCCCGCCAAGGGCAAGCAGGCGCGCCAATCGTCCACCAAAAGAACCCATCACCTGGTCATACAAATCCCACGTCTTCACGCCCAATGCTTCACGTGCATAAAAACGACTCCAGGCATCCGGAGTTTTGAAGCGGGTAAGATCGAGGAGTCCTTCATCCACCATCGCAAGCGTGTACGTCATCTTGCGTTTGGATTGCTCCGAAACTTTTATCACCACTTCTTTTCCGGGCTCGAGCACATCGGGCATGGAAATAACCGGGTTCAAATGTGTGCCCGGATCTTCCACCTGAATGGGAATGATCCCATACATTCGGATCGGAAGATCATTCGTGGTTTGTGCATGCGGTTGTAACAACGTGACGTTGACAAACACATTAGGGGTCATCTCTTTGGCTATATCAAACGAAAATTGGTTATCACCTTTTTGCGTTTCCAGCCAATAGGTCTGTAACACACGACTCCCATTTTCAATACTGATTAAAGCGCGGCCCTTGTCACTGCCAGGAATTACAAGGTTTGCTTTCTCTCCGATATTATACATCGGCTTATCGGATGAGAACGAAAGCATCGTTGCTCCTTCCGATTCATTGCGTGCACGACCTGCCCAGCCTGGCCAATCGATGTACACAACTTTACCAGTGCTATGACCCGATTGTGGGTCATAAGCCTTCACAAAAAATCTTCCCCATTCGGGATACTTAATTTTAAACTTCCAGGCTCCTTTGCCATTCACCGTTTGAATTCTTCCTGTTGAAATAGGCTGAGCATAACTTCCTGACATAAAATTGATGGCGCCTTCCGAGCCATCCCACCACCATTGCCAGTTTATTTTATAAATTGATAATTCAATACTTCGGGCTAATGGTTTTCCATCGGCATCCACAGTAACAATATCTACACGATGCGTAGTGTCAGTAAGTAACATGCCTCGTGCCTTGTCTCCCTGCGGGAGCCTGATCCCGGTGAGTGAAGGATATGGATAATAGGGAATGCTAAAACGATCGATACTGAAGTTACCACTTTCCTCATACACCTTGCCTCTGAAAATTGCATTAAGCATACCCGGGGCTTGTCCAGAAACCGGTATCTCAACGCTTACTTTTGCGTTGCCTTCAGAATCTGTATATCCGTCATAGATGGGTTTTGATTCACTGTAAAAATCGATGGACGGATCATCAAATACATATTCAGGGTATTGATCAAACTTCGAGGTGCCTTTCGTAAGCAATACCTCAAACTGGGCTCTTAAATTTTTTCCTGGCGCACCGTGGAGCCAGTTCACTTTCAAATCACCAGAGATCGTGTTGCTTCCAGCCGTAAGTTTATCAACACCAAAATCCAGATTGATTTTAAGGCGGTTGGGTTTCACCATTTCAATTTTAACAGGCTGCGTGAATTCAGTGCCGCCCACTTTCACCCGACCCAACCAATTGCCAGTGGGCGCATCGGAGGATGTGACCGTAACAAATTTGTAGAATCCGTTTTCAGAAGATGATCTCACCAAACGTGAAGTCACTTGTCCCTGTGGATTCTGCAACTCAAAGATCACGGGGTGCGATGATGGCAACAACTTCAGTTTGTCTTCCAGGATAAAACTTAAGTATAATGAATCACCGGGTCTCCATACACCTCGCTCGCCATACAAAAATCCTTTCAGTCCTTTGTTCACATATTCGCCACCCACATTAAAGTTGCTGAGCGATAGCGACTCACCATCCTGTATTTTCAGGTACCCGCGCTGCGGACCACTTTTGGCGATCAGGGCAAAGGGCCTTTGACTGGTTGAAATGATGGCCTTGCCATCCGCACCCGTAGATGCATTGCCGATAAGTTTCTGCTGATAATCATATAGTTCAAGTTGCACCCCCGAGACGGGCTGCGTGGTTTTTAAATCATTTACAACCACTATCGTGTGGCCATCGCCACCGCGTTTAGCGATCAAGCCGAGATCGGAGGCAATAATATTTCTACGGATCTTTCTGTTGCCTGTGTAATACGAAGAGTGACACGGATTATCGCGTTGCTCCCAATCGTAATCATCATAGTAATATTCATCATCGTACGAGTCCCAGTAACTTTCCTCTACTTCATCCTCGAAGTTCTCTTCTTCAATGCGGGATTGTCCATTCTGCTCAGCGGCATCTTCACCTTCGCATACATAGGCGAGATACCCTTTCTTAAAGTTGATCTGCACCTGGTAAATCGCCCCGGGTTCTGTACTTATAAATTTAGAGAGATCAAGCGTAAAGCGATTCCATTTACCAAAATCGGTCACGCCTGCGGTTTCAAGAGACACCATTTTATTGAAAATAGGAGTTCCCACTCTTCGCAACTCCTGATTACCATCATAATTATTTGTCTGAAAGAATTGCAAAATATTGCTCTCATATATTTTAATGATTTTTACATCCACTGCTTTTAGGTTCACTGCTTCAAAGGGCATGACCAGTCCTTCGCTGGAAGGCAACACATTTCCTTTTCCTGTAAAGCGTACGGCCGGAAGGGATTGTTCAAAAGCAATATCAAAAGTAGCCGAGGCCGGCATCCGGTAATCCAGGATATTTTTTACGCCTGCCTCTACACTAAGAGTACGCGATCCTGTTTGTCGCACGGGTGGATAAACGTGGATTTCGTTGTCCTTGATTTCAAAGTCGAGACTGCTCAGATCATTGATGTTAATTAATCCCTCCAGAATTTGAGATTCATTCAGAGGATCTGAAAATTGAATCACTACCGACTGACTGGTTCCTTGGTCCACGCGCACATTGGTAACTTTAAAATCGCCCAGCGCAGTAATCTCTACTTCGCGATCATCATGGTGTTCTAACCCAAGACTCTGCCCTGAAAAAGCCAGCTTAACAATGCTCGCAGTTTCTTTGCGTAATACATCCTCAACGGTGAATAGATGTTGGTTTCCTTCCGAGGTATGACTCCAGTTTACTTTCAATGCTTTTCCTTCTTGTTGAGCCGCTAACATTTTTTCTACAGCGTCATTCTCAGCAAAGTCGGCCGTAAAAAGAGTGCCTTCAATTTTTTGACGCTTCAAATCGGTCTTTACGTAAGACTTGATGTTTTCTACCGACACTTCAAAATTTTGTGGTATCACCTGTAGGGCATATTCAAACGTATGCAGCGCTTCAGGAACTTCCAACAATCGGGAAAGTTGAAATTTGATTTCATAAATCTGACCTGAAATCAACCGCGCTTCGGGTCTGAATTCAACGGTGCGCCTGTCGAGCCAAACGGTAACGCCCTTTACGGAGGGACTTAATTCAAAAAGTTTAACTGTTGTTTCATCGCCTACAGAGGCTGAATCGATCGCATCCTTTGAAAGCACCATTCGGATGGATGAGCCGGACCCTATAACCCCAGCGGTATATGAGGAAATATATTCTCCGAAAGCGGGATTAATGGCTGAGTTGAAGGTTTTGGCTCCCTTGCCATCATAAAAGTAAAAAATTGCAACTGTGATGAGACCGATAACCAAAGCACTGAGGCCTATTTTTCTAAAAGGATTCTTCATATGGGGGAGTAATTTTTAGCGGCATGAAATATCGCGAAAAAAGGAAAGATTATTTGATGATAAATGTCATTATTTTTTCATAAAAAGTAACCCTACTTATGATGTTGAACACCTTTAATCAGCTATCCA
>Ga0163153_10007404_pt1 | contig 11829 bp, 12 predicted proteins | sample OliLakLV19MP6IB1_FD_148629 | JGI IMG/M metagenome (GOLD analysis project Ga0163153, IMG submission 148629) | Freshwater microbial mat bacterial communities from Lake Vanda, McMurdo Dry Valleys, Antarctica - Oligotrophic Lake LV.19.MP6.IB-1 | ecosystem: Environmental > Aquatic > Freshwater >... | reverse complement strand
ATTCTAAACTATTCTGTAATTAAAATGGTAAAAGGAGATGATAAATTTTTGAAAGAAATTTTTTTAATTAATAAAGTCATGGATGAAAATTCGCTGACATTTTTCGGTGAAAACATAGAGGGGGATTATTTCTATTCTGTAATTGAACACACAACAATGCTGCAGCAGGTCTTATGGGCAAAAGAGTTTTTGGAAAAATACAAATCCTGTTTATCTGAAGAATCAAGAGAATCGACTGTAAACCTTTCAGCGGCAAGGATACATTTTGAAAACAACGAATACGATATGTCTTTACAGCAACTCTTAAAAGTAGACAACATAAATCCGTACTTTTACCTATCTCATAAAATACTTTTATTGCAAAATTATTTTGAAACAGGCGAGAATGAGTCTATCACACCGCTGCTTGAAACTCTGAGCAAGTATCTGAAAAGAAGAATTGATATTTCTGATGAGCTTAAAGATAATTATATAAAATTTTTATTTTATTTCCGAAAATTAAAAACTGTGTCAACTACTAAAGTATACTTAGCAAGCAACCTTTTAAAAGAACTTCAGAAGGAAAAATTCTTTTTACAAAAGAAATGGATCTTGGAAAAAGCCGGTCAGCAAAAGCAATTAAAAAAATGAAAGCATATAAGATGAACAATAAACAAAAATATTAATGAGAAATTTAAAATCACTTCTAAGTCAGACATTCAAATGCCGGTGGTAAGTATGCATTGGTATACAACAACACGTCAGGAACTGGTAATCCGGTTTTTGCTTACCAGATCAGAAATGCCATTCCAACAAATCCGACTCAGAGTAATTTGCCAACTTCAATTAACGACATTTATATGCAGAGCGGGGGAAGTGCTTTGGGTGATTTTCCGGCTGTCGTTCCAATCGGTGCAAATAATCCCAATGGTACTAGAAGGGTTGAAATCAGAAATGCAGATAATACACTTAACCATGCATTGACTTCAGCTGACGGAACGTGGCCAAATGGAACAAATACTACAAACATTGTAAGAAGAGAAGTCAAAAATATAAATAATTTCTATTCTCTTCAATTGACTGCTTTGTTAGAGGGATCTTACAATGATTCGACAAATGTAAAGGTTTCTGATACTGCAAAAGTCTATCTGAGAAGTGCTACATCTCCTTATTTAGTAGTTGATTCTGCTGCCGCCGTGCTCAATACAAGCGGTACAGCAACATTTATTTTTAAAAATATATCAAACGGAATTCCTTATTATATTGATTTGAGGCATAGAAATTCAATTGAGACATGGAGTGCATCACCCCAGAGTTTTATGAATACGTCATTGAATTATGATTTTTCAACTTCATTGTCACAGGCATTCGGTAATAATATTATACAAGCAGATGCGTCTCCTTTAAGATTTGCAATCTACAGCGGCGATGCTAATCAGGATGGGACAGTTGATGTGACCGATGTTGTGAATGTTTACAATGATGCATTAAATTTTGTATCCGGATATGTGACCACAGATATTACCGGAGATAATTTTGTTGATGTAGCCGACCTGGTGATTACTTATAATAACTCGATTAATTTTGTGAGCGTTGTAAGACCGTAATGTTCATTTTTAAAGTGTTTAATGTAAGTAAGGTGAGTAAGGTGAGTATTATAAAAGTAAAGGTAAGTTTATAATACTCACCTTTACTTATAATACTCACCTTTATTCATTAACAGACTATACGAATATACCCTCGCAAAACATGTTGGCTCTTATGGTTTCAAATTTTATTCTGATATTACATTTATTTGTCGTCATCATCTTTTTCTTCTTTATCCTCTCCATCTTCTTTTTCTTTCTTTAGAAGACTTCCGTTCTGATCAAAAATGTAGTCTGCTTTTCCGATCTCGGCTTCATATTTAACAATACCGGCTGCATCCGTTATCTTTGCTGCCTCGTCAATTGTTTTCCCGGCAACATTTGTCGATGCATAATTCTTTACTGCCTCTGGAAGTTCTGAAACAGGAATTTCAACTTCCTTCTGAAGGAAAGTACCTTTTGCATCAAGTATTACTGAAGTCTCAACATTGTTTTGATCAAATTCTGCTTCATAATTTCCGTCTTCCATTTCCCATTTTACTTTCTTTGCATCGGGATACAATGAAGAGAAGCTTGTCTTTACAACAGAAGGAACTTCTGCGTCTTTTAGACTTTGCGCATCCGAGCGTGATGCAATTAGGAGTACGCATACTGCAAAAATTATTGTTTTCATTTTTTTATATTTAATGATTAATGATATACAAAGATACAATCTGATTCTGTAAAAATCCTGTAGGATCAGAAATTAACAGAAACTATATGGTTTCCGTCTTTATATAAGTATTCTATTTTAAGGCCGTAAGTCATACATATTTGTTTTACAATTGAAAGACCGAGTCCATGGGAATCGCCGGATAAGTCACCTTTTTGAAATCTTTGGAATAGTTTTTCGGAAGGAATTTCGGTTGATGTTCCTGAATTTGTGATGATGACTGAATTATTATTTAATTCAACAATTAGTTTTCCGGAACTGCTGCTGTGCTTTATCGCATTTATCAGGATGTTTGAGAATAGAATGTCTGCAAGGTATGAATTCATTTTTAATGCTGGAGAATTGTTGAAATTTCTTTCGACTGAAATATTTTTATAACCGATCATTTCATCGTACTGATTGAGTTTTATTTCAAGTAATTCTTTCAGATCGATGATATTTGTTTCGGGGAATTGTCGGTTTTCGATCTTTGCAAGAAGCAAGAGGGATTGATTAAGTTTCGAAAGCCTGTGAGTTGATTCGTATATATCTTTAAGAGAACTTAACTGATCAGGCATTAAATTTTCAGCCTGGATCATGACTTCAATTTTTGATCGTATTATTGAAAGAGGAGTTTGTATTTCGTGTGATGCATTCTCGGTAAATTCTTTCAGACTTTGATAATCCCTTTGGACTTTATCTGTCATCTTCATGATCTCGTCATTCATCATTTTAAACTCCAATGTGCTTACCGGAGAAAGATCAACAGATTTATTATTGCTTAAATCAAATCCTTGCAAATGGTCAAGTGTATTATAGAATGGAGTCCACATTTTTTTTGATAACAGCCGGGTAAGAAAAAAGAGAAGCACCAGCATAATGATCGATGTGATCACAAACCAGGTAATTATTCCATCTATCAGATCTTCCGATTCAAATAAAGGCTTACTTACTGTAATTGAGTATAAGTCATTGTCTATTTGTAATTGAAAGATCAATTGCCTGTATTGAAGATATTCTTTTTCAACCGGATCAAAGATCACAGTGTCTTTTAATTGTTCCGTACTTTTCTGATCAGCTTTTACAACTGTAATCTTGTCACCAATAAAATCTGAGGAGACAGGTATTTTAGCTGAATCATTAACATATTTCTCAACGTGTTCTTTTTTCTTGTAAAGGTCTTCAGTAAACTCCTCGTCTAATATTGTTCGCAACTGCATATAAAAAAAAATACCACCGATGAGAAAGAGTATTAGTGAAAAAATAAGATAATAAATGCTTGTCTTGGTGAGTAACTTCATTTTAGTAAAAATTTATATCCTATGCCATAGATAGATTGAATAAAGGAGTTACCATTTTCATCAATTATTTTTTTTCTGAGATTTTTAATATGAGAGTAAATAAAATCAAACGAATCGATCATATCCGCATCATCTCCCCATAAATGTTCTGCTATTGATTCCTTTGTCAGTACACGGTTTTTATTGGAAACAAAAAACAGCAATAAAGAAAATTCTTTTTTGGTCAGGCTGACTTGATTGCCGTTTACAAAAATCTCCTGGTTGTCAGGTATGAGCCTGATGTTCCTGAAAGCAATTTCCTTACTTCCTTCAAAATTTCTTCTTCTTAAGACAGATTTGATTCTTGAATTAAGTTCAGCTAAATGAAATGGTTTCGTGAGGTAATCATCTGCTCCCAGATCGAGTCCCGTGATTTTATCATCGAGTGAATTTTTAGCCGAGATTATTATTATTCCTGTTTGTTTGTTGTTTCTCTTTACTTCTTTAATAATATCAAACCCGCTTCCACCCGGAAGTGTAATGTCAATCAATGCACAGTCATATTCATACACAGAGATCTTTTCATTTCCGGAATCAAAATTCTTTACCCACTCGCAAACATACCCTTCGTTTTTGAGAAACGTGAAAATTGATTCACCTAATGTCAATTCATCTTCAATAAGCAGAATTTTCATAATACAAATTTAATCAATGAGTTTGTAGAAATTCTGAAAATGTGTTTCAGAAAATAAGTTTATGACAAAACTATATAGAGTTAAATCGCGTGAGAAATGATTTTTAGTGCATAAAAATATTGTCAGTCGCAAACTTTCAGATATCAGGTCACAATCTTTCAGTGTCAGTTCGCAAACTTAAAGTATATGTCATTTTTGTCGACACAACTTAATCTGAAGGGAGAAAAATAACCTTGAATCGTAACTATTCTCCAATCATATCTTGCACTATCATAATTATATGTACTATCAACAGGAGGCATTATAGAATTATCTTCACCGAATGAATTTAGTGAGATGATAAGCAGGCTCAAGACAGCAAATGCAAACATCACCGGAATGGAAATTATCTTTTTCATTTTAAAAAAGAGTATTGGAGTTATAAACTACTTCGTTTCGATTCACATGGATTTCCTCTTAAAGATTGCAGGAAATGCTGGTGGGGTATTTAACTTTATAAACTTTCAACTTTTAAATAAATAAACTTATCAACGATCGACATTGCACATTTACAATTGGCAATTTACCCTGCTCTTTTGTAAAATACTTTACCTACTCTGTTAATATGTTCTATAACATTTGTATCTTCAATAGTTTGTAAATTTATCAAATCCATTTTATAAGGAAAAGTTATGTTTTCCAGTCTCAAACTTAAGTTTAAAATATCATCCAATCTTATTTCATTACCTTTTATTGCAAGATCAATGTCAGAACCGGTTTTGAAATCTCCATTTGCTCTTGATCCAAAAATGATAACTTCATTCACTTTTGGGTAAGTTTCAAAAACTGATTTTATTTCGTCGATAAAACTTTCTGATAATCCGTACTTCATAATTGAATTTTGAGAATACTAATTCTTAATTTCTTTTTCCAATCGTTCTTCAAGATCTTTTAACAGATTATAATAAATCTCTATTACTCCCTCTGCTATTTCATTGGCAATCTCTTCATTGTAAGTATGTGACGACAGCTCACGGGACTTTTTCATTTTCCTCCAGTTTTCTCCATTCGTGATATATCCATCTGCAAAGGCTTGCTCAATTACAGGATTTGGACCTGCAATTTCGGTATATCCTTTTGATCTCAAAAAATCCTGCAATGTCTTCCAAGCCAATTCAAAGGTGTATTCAAATCGCTGAATGAGACCTTCCCTTTCTAAATTAGAGAGAGTCGACAGAAAATTTTTATCCTCAGCAACTTCAGATAGTTTTGAAAGCGCCTTTTTGTAATTTATAAAACGTTGTTCCCATCGAATATCTTCATTTCCATTTATCATATAATATTATTTAAAGTATTAGAACAAAATTGTTTTAATTTGTTTTTACTTGTAATACAAGTACGCAGATAATGTCATCATTCTTTCTCTTGTCTTATTAAACAAGTAATGCAGGTCGAACTTTATTTTCAGATAGATCCGTAAATGGAAATGGTGTGAGAATTATTGTTCCTCTTTTCATTTATACTTTATTTTTAAAATCGTTCACCGTATAAATATTTTCTCTTTCATCATTCAGAAAATCAAAAGCTCCTCTACTTTCTGCAAGCTTCATTATGTCGACGGTGGAAAAATCTGATTTTTGTGTAATCATCACCTCTACTTCTTCTCCTTTTTTTAAACGGGAGATTCTCGATCGTAAGTTTATGTTCTTCTTTTATCTTTGTCCTGATCTTATATGTTTCCATATTTGATTATTAAATTATTTTAAATTTCCCACTCTTAAATTATATTAAAAATTATTTTTCTGAAAGTGAAAAGATTTTTTTATTACTTTTACTCTTTCCCAAGCCCCTGCCTTGGAAGGAAGCAGAAAGTGTATGTGGATGCCCTGAAAAGTTTAATCGAAATGTTTTTATTCTCCATATCCTCTGCAATCACGTATCCATCTCAAACGAATTATACTTCGGCAATGACATCAGGTTATCTCTTTTTGAAACGTTCGGTTCAAATGGCTGTTCGTAATCCTTGTAATAAGTCATCACTATACCATCCCTTTCTACAACACGAATTTCAAGGTGATTCTTACCGAGTATCAGAATTTTCTTTCGCTGAACATCAACAAACTCGAATGGCTCCAGATCAAAGCTCATCCTGCGTCCGAGCTCAACTTCAAACCTTCCGTGAAATGCACTCTTAACAGCACTGTCAAGTATTTGATCAAACCGTTCTGTTATTTCTTCTTCAGTAGGAGTTCGTCCGAGCTCGACTTCAAGTCCCTCAATTGCCTGTTCACGGAATTCATCAGACCTTTCATTCCCAATCTCGGTTCTTAAAAGCTGTCGCGTAGTGTTTTTAATTTCAGGGATCTCGGTGGCTGATATTGTAAGTATTTTGTAGATCTGGTTGTCGATGATATGTACCTTCTTAGGAAAATATTCCAGCTTGCTGATGTGCGCTCCTTCAAGAGACATTCGTTCTTCTATCTGTTCGATCAAAAGTGAAACTCTGAATGATTCAAGATTCTCCGGTCTTAATATATCTTCATAGGGCAGACGTAATGTTGCGGGGTAAATAAGTATTATGTCGTTATTCATAAAACGTGAAACATCATTTGCACGATAAAGCAGTCCGTTAACAGCGCCGTCGTCATTTCTTGTTTCCGATCTGATGACCATATTTTGAATCGCCTTCGGTTTCCGTCCTATGAAAAGATCATCCGCGCTTAATGCAAAGCCGTTGTTGTTCACAGCAATGCTAGCTTCGGCAGATTCCACTCTGTGCAAGGTAGAGAAGAGGGGATCCCATCGTCTTTCCTCGATCATAAGCTTATGCGGAAGTGTATCAAGGAAGGAAGTTCTGTCTAATTCCTTTTGAACAGATTCACGTGCGACCGATTCACCTTCTCTTTCGATAATTTTAATAATAAGAATTCCTGCAAAGAGCAGTGACAGTCCGAGCTTCGGCAAAAATACGGTTATGACAACTCCGAAAAATATGGCAAACAAATTTGCGGCAAGACTCAGATCGAGATCGTAATCAATATCAAAATCAATTAACCCGTCCCGGATCACCGGCACAAGTCTTAATTGAAAATTAAAATCAGGATCAAAAAAATTATCCACGAAGTATTCGCCGTTGATGTCGATCACGAGGACGTTTGTGAATTGAGAATTTGCGTCAGGGGTTCGTTCAGGATAAACACTGATGCCTTTGATCTTGCCGGAAATTTCATCTCCGTCCCTTATCGGGTAATGAAACTCATCTGCAGTTCCTTCTACGAGTTCAGCCATCTTGAATTTAAAATCGTGTGCAAGCCGCTGATAAGTTTCGGCAGGGAAGGCAAATCCCATTTTTGAATTCTCCTCCAGGAAATTAACTGCGAGTGAAGAGTCTCCTCTGTCCTCCAGAAGTGAATCCGGCTCCGGTCCGTTCTGAAGAGCAAGATTAACATAAACTCCTATCGCATCAGGAACTCCATCTTCACCCGTGAATTTTCTCGTCTCAATTTTCTGAATGGCACTATCCCCGGTCAGTCCGAAGTCAACCGTCCTGTCAATGCTCTTTTTCATTTCTTCAAGCGTCTTCTCTTTTGAAAAGTCGTCATCGATTTCTGCCGCATCTATCAATGGTCCTGAAATGTCAAGCAGCTCGATCTCCAGTCCTACATTATTCAGCAAGCCATCATCTCTTGTCTGGAAAACAACTCCGAACTTGATATCCATATCAAGACGAAGGAAATTTGAGATAAGGACTTTTGGCTGCGACGTGTGAAGGTCCTGTATAACGCTGGGGAAAACATTGAGCCGTATATCCGCGGGTAAGTTCGGATCGTTGAGGATAGTAACATTGAACTCCTCTTCCTGTTCGGAATAAATAAGAGGTACAAGATCCTGGAATGGATGTTCGTTGCCTTCGAAATCCGGATTAACATCGTAAAGGCGTTTGGCAAGAAGTTCAGCCGGCGGATGAATGATCGTAGCGGTTTTGGTGACTTCGCCGAGTTCATTTTCTTCCTCACTGATCGACCACCAGGGGATCGCGCCGGTTTCGAGAGAACAAATAAGAAAATACTTTATGTATTCTCCTGTCATTAAAAATTCTACATCAAATTCCGATTTTATTTTTGACTGGTCTATCATGATGGTTTTATTTTTGCCGGTTAATGAATATTTGCAGTAAGTATTGGGGTGTCCTGATAGGAAACTAAGTTAAAAATGGAAAAGTATCAATTGTGAAGTTTGATGGGGGGGGATTGAGTTGCTATGGAAAACCAGTTCTCGCATAAGGTTGGCAATGAAGATTATAATAACAAAAAGACCCTGTAAAGTCCTACTCTACAGGGTCTTATGTTTGGAACTTACAGTGAACTTAGCCCTTTAAATTTCTTATGGCTTAAGGACAACCTTCACACAATCATCTTCCTTGTTTGCAAATATTTTATATGCATGCTCAACTTCAGATAAAGGCAATGTATGCGTAATTATATCATCCAGAATGATCTTTTCATCTTTAACTAGAGTTATTAGCTCGTCTATGTAATTGTATATCGATGCCTGTCCTATCTTTATGCTTAACCCTTTATCAAATATCTGTCCCAAAGGGAAGTTGTCATAAGTAGTACCGTATACTCCCATAATACTTACATGTCCCCCGCGACGTACTGCACTGAATGCCATTTTCAAAGCATTGATGGTACCCGCCTGCGCATGTATCACATTTGTCAATCCCTGGATAAATGTTCTGTCAGCTTCCATACCTACTGCATCAACCACCACATCAGCTCCTCTGCCGGATGTCATTCGACGAACTGCCTCAACTGCTTCTTTTGCATCTTCAACTAATATAGTCTCACAACCTGTTGTTTGCGCAGCTTTTGCTAATCTGTATGGTTGAATATCCAAACCTATTACTTTTTTCGCGCCTCTTAATTGAGCGACTTTCATTGCCATTAAACCGACAGGACCGCACCCGAATACCGCAACTGTTTCTCCACCTTTTACACCTGCCCAGTCAATGGCAGAATATCCTGTAGGAAGAATATCTGTTAGAAAAAGAATTTTTTCATCTTCCAGTTCGGGTGCCATACGCAAACAAAAGTCGGCATAAGGAATTCTTACATACTCTGCTTGTCCACCGGAATAACCTCCATACAAATCAGTATAGCCATACAATCCGCCGCCTTTCTCTGTAAGCAAACCGCCTTCGGGTCCGTAATTTTCAGCGTTGCTGTTTTCACACTGTCCTTCAAAATGTTGCGAGCAAAACCAGCAATGACCGCATGAAATTACAAACGGTACGATGACTCTGTCTCCTTTTTGAAAATTTGTTACTCCCGGTCCTGCTTCTTCAATAATTCCCATGAATTCATGACCCATGACAATATCTTTAACCTGCGGCATATAACCGTTATACATATGAAGATCGGAACCACAAATGGCAGTGGAGGTCACCTTCAGAATTACATCTCTTTCATGTTCAATTTTTGGATCCGGTACTTCATTAAATTCAATATTCCGGGGTTTGTGAAATACAGCAGCTTTCATGATTTATGTTTTAAGTTAATAAATAAATGTTTCGTGAGAGTTTGTTCAGGTAATCATTGTTAAAGTTAAAGTTTAAATTAACATAAATCAGTGTGCTTAAAGTTTTCATCTCATTCATCCACATTTGATCAAGTGTTATGTACTATCCCATTATCCATATGTATGCCATATATAATACCAACAGGTAGTGAACTCAATGTTTATTCAATTCTTTATCTGCGGTTAGTCTAAACGAATGTCACTTAATGTCAATTAACTGTCAGAGTTTGGAAATAAAATTTTTCTTTCCAGATATTTTTTTAGGATTGGAATAACAAGAACATAATTAAGCCGGGATAAAATGATTCACACACAGGAAATTACTTATCTACTCCTACAAAGCACCTAAAGATAATTCCCTTTGGCATATCTCTTGTTAATAAAATTTAATAAACCAAAGACTAAAAATGAAAAAGACTTCTAATTCAAAAGCATCCGGTAAAAAAGTAAAAGCTGTGAGACTTAAAGATCCGACACTCAAATACCCCAAACCACCATTTAAAAAACAAAAGCAGACCTGGCCCGGATTAGCAAGTAAAATGAAACCTGTTCCCGATCATGGCGAGAAAAGCTACAAGGGTTCGGGGAAACTCATGGGTAGAAAAGCTCTTATAACAGGAGGTGATTCGGGAATGGGTAGAGCTGCTGCGATCGCATATGCGAGAGAAGGAGCTGATGTTGTAATCAACTATCTTCCGGAAGAAGAACAGGATGCAAAGGAAGTCATTGCTCTGATCAGAAAAGAAGGTAGGATCGGTGTTGGGATTCCGGGTGATATCCGTACGGAAGATTTTTGTAAAAGACTTGTGGTAGAAGCTGTTAAAGCTCTTGGCGGTCTCGACATTCTGGTTAACAATGCAGCCAGGCAGCAAACCTTTGAGTCAATACTTGATTTGCCTTCCGATGAATTTGATGCAACAATGAAAACCAATGTCTATGCACCATACTGGATCATCAAAGCTGCGTTGCCTTACTTGAAACCCGGTTCAGTTATTCTAGGCACAACATCCGTTCAGGCAATTGATCCTTCACCTGACCTTTATGATTATGCCCAGACCAAAGCAGCGACAACTAATTATATAAAATCCCTAGCAAAACAACTTGGTCCAAAGGGTATCAGGGTGAATGGAGTTGCACCGGGACCGATATGGACACCACTTCAGATAAGTGGAGGAGCAACCCAGGAGACGATTGCCGGGTTTGGAGGACATACTCCAATGGGAAGACCTGGACAACCTGTTGAACTTGCATCCATATACGTTCAGCTTGCAGATAATGAAGCTAGTTATTCATCCGGTCAGATATACGGAGCTGCCGGCGGAAGCGGTCATCCGTAATTAAATTTATTTCCCGACGGAGGGGAAAATATTTTTTATTTCTTTATTAATCGTAGCCAATTAGTTTTAATAAAAACTATGGTATAAACAAAAGACCCTGTAAAGTCTTACTCTACAGGGTATTTTCTATTGAGCTGGCAGAGGGATTTGAACCCCCGACCTGCTGATTACAAATCAGAATATGAAAGTAGCTAATTCTATATCATCCTGAAAAAACTACGACTTAGCAATTCCATATATAAGCAGATTTTCTCGCTTCTAGCCATACTTCTATATATTCTGTAGCCAAATCGTAGCGAAAAATATTACATAAGTAACAATCAATTAGCAAAATCTATTTTTCTCGAAAAATTCAAATTGCATGTTTTAAACTAATGCCTAATTCAGTAATTTTTTCGATTATCCAATCTTTATACAGAAAATTATTATTGAATTCCTTTGCAAGGTAATACGTGGAAAGTTTATTAGAAGATGTTTTGTGCAAAATAAGGTTGTCGACAAGATTAATGAAATTACGATGTGAATTTTTTCTAATTTGTGACAAGGTTTTATCTTTTTTTAAGAAATGTTTGTTTTGTATTGGTTCAACGGAAAGAGGAATTTTGCAAATATTTTTATGGTGTAATTTAGACTGCATTTCTGATTTCAATTCTGTTTCTTCTGGCTTCGTTTAATTTGCTTTCTCTGAGTTCTAATTTCTGT
>Ga0163153_10007402_pt1 | contig 11832 bp, 11 predicted proteins | sample OliLakLV19MP6IB1_FD_148629 | JGI IMG/M metagenome (GOLD analysis project Ga0163153, IMG submission 148629) | Freshwater microbial mat bacterial communities from Lake Vanda, McMurdo Dry Valleys, Antarctica - Oligotrophic Lake LV.19.MP6.IB-1 | ecosystem: Environmental > Aquatic > Freshwater >... | reverse complement strand
TGCCAGGCTCGGTGGCGTCGATCGCATAGCAACCGCCAGAGAAGGCCTGAATTCCTTCGTTCGCGGGCGGAGGCGGACGGTCCACCTCGGACTCGCACGCCGTGACGGCCAACGCACAGAGAACCGCAAGGCTCCGAGACGACGGGCGACGCGACGACGACTTCATGAGTGCTCTCAAGAAGTACAGCGATCGGGCGCTGGCGCGTAGGGGATTCGCATCGACGCCCGACTCCATTACGAGTGACGGATGTCTCACAGCGGGCCTCCCTCGATTCCACCCCTCCGCCGCGCAAGCCACCTCGCCGGTGTTCGCTACGAGATCCGGGGGCCGCTGGCGCGGCGCGCCCTGGAGCTCGAGCGGCGAGGCTACGAGATCATCAAGCTGAACATCGGAAACCCCGCGCAGTTCGGCTTCCGTACGCCGGAGACGATGCGGCTCGCGATGATCGAGAACCTGTCGCAAGCGGAGGGCTACTGCCACCAGAAGGGCATCTTTCCGGCGCGCGAGGCGGTGGTCATGGAGACGCAGTCGAAGGGCATCACGGGCGTCACGAGCGAGGACGTATTCATCGGCAATGGCGTCTCGGAGCTGATCCTCATGTGCATGGAGGCCCTGCTCGAGCGAGAGCAAGAGGTCCTCGTCCCGGCGCCGGATTATCCCTTGTGGACGGCCGCTGTCTCGCTCTCGGGCGGGCGCGCCGTGCATTACCCCTGCCGGCCGGAGAATGGCTTCGTGCCCGACGTGGAGGAGCTCGAACGACTGGTGACGCCGCGCACCCGCGCCCTGGTCATGATCAACCCCAACAACCCGACTGGCGCCGTGTATCCGCTGGCCACGGTGCAGGCCCTCGTCAGCCTCGCCGAACGGCGCAAGCTCGTCCTGTTCAGCGACGAGATCTACGACCGCGTGCTGTACGACGGCGCGGTCCACGTGCCTGCCGCCACGCTCTGCAACGACACACTGTGCGCGAGCTTCGGCGGACTGTCGAAGGTGTACCGAGCGTGTGGCTTGCGCGTCGGCTGGGTGATCTTCAGCGGCCGCAAGACGCACGCACACGATTACGTCGAGGGCCTCGAGCTGCTCGCCTCGCTGCGCCTGTGCTCGAACGTGCCCGGCCAATGGGCCGTCCAGACCGCGCTCGGTGGCCAACAGAGCATCGTCGATCTCACCGCCGAAACGGGGCGACTGGGTCGCCAGCGGCGAGCGCTGCTGCGCGGCATCGACCAATCCGAGCTGATGAGCGTCGTGAAGCCTGACGGGGCGCTCTACGCCTTCCCGGCCATCGACACCAGCTCCCTGCCTGGCTTCAGCGATGCGCGCTTCGCGATGGATCTACTGGAGCGCGAGCACGTGCTCGTCGTTCCAGGGTCCAGCTTCAATGTTCCTTACGAGAACCACCTGCGCCTCACGCTGCTGCCGGACGAGGAGACGATGAAGGAGGTCTTCACGCGGATCGATCGGCTGCTGTCGCGCTGGGCCGAGACGGGGCTCGAGGTGTCTCAATGAAGTCCGAGCGCCGCCCGTAGCTTGACCAGCGGCGCTGGTGCCCACCAGTTCCACTTGCCGAATAGCCGCATCGTGGCGGGCACCAGCAACAGCCTGACGAGCGTGGCGTCGATCAAGACCGCGAGCGCCATACCGAGGCCGACGGCGCGGATCATGACGATCTTGGCGAGCCCGAATGCGGCGAACACGACGATCATGACCGCCGCCGCGCTGGTGATGAGGCCGGCTGTCTTCTCGAGACCCTCGGCCACGGCGAGCGTGTTGTCGTGCGTCTTGTCCCAGGTCTCCTTGATGCGCGAGAGCATGAGGACCTCGTAGTCCATCGATAGCCCGAACAAGACGCAGAAGAGCAAGAGCGGCAAGGCGTGCTCGACGGGTCGCGGCTCTGCAATGCCGAGGTGACCCTCCTGGAAGATCCACACCAGCGCACCGAAGGAGCCAACGACCGAGCAGAGATTCATGGCCATCGCCTTGATCGGCAGCACGATGGATCCAAGGAGGAGAAAGAGAATCACGAACGTCACGCCCATGATGAAGCCGATGGCGTGGGGCGTCCGGTCGCGAACGAACTCTGTCGCGTCCATATCGGACGCCGTCTGGCCGCCGACCGACAGTGTCCCATCGAGAATGGCGGGGTCGCGGCGGAGCGCTCGGATGACGTCCTGCGAGGCGTGCGTCTCGGGCGCGCTGTCGAGCAGCGCGTAGAGGATGACGACGCGCTCGCCGACGCTCGCCCGCTTTGCGGACTCGATCTGGAGCTTGTAGGGGGCAGGCGGATCGATGAGTACGCTCTGGTATTCCTCCTTGCGCATCCCGGCGCCGCTGGCGATGCTCTCGACCTTTCGCACGTGGGGAAGCGCTGCCACGCGCTCCGACAGATCGTAGAGCGCTCCGATGCGCTCGGGCGTGAGCGCGGGTGAGCTCGGGAAGGTGACCGCCATGACGACGCGGTTGTCGCCGAACTCGGGGAAATCGCGCTTCAGGAGCTCGTAGCCCTTGCGCGCCTCGACATCGACGGCGAGAACGCGCACATCTGCTTCCGTCATCTCGAGCCTCAGGAACGGCGATCCCATCAGCGCCAGCAATGCGAGCGTGGGCGCGAGGACAGAAATGGGCCGCCGCATCACCCAGAGCGCCGCCCGGTGCCAGAAACCGTCGCTCGGCCCGATGCGTGAGATCGGCAACGTCCCCGCGTGGATCTTCGGGCCGAGCACCGCGAGCAGCGCGGGAAGAAACGTCAGCGCGAACACGATCGCGAGCGCGACGACCGCGGTGCCCCCGACCCCCAGGGCGAAGAGGAACGAGCCCTTGAAGAAGAAGAGTCCGCACAGCCCTACCTCCAATACGAGGCCCGAGAAGCACACGACGCGCCCCGCACGCTCGAGCGCACGCGCGAGCGCCTCGGGGTAGTCGTGGCCGGCCGCGAGCTCTTCGCGGTAGCGACTCACGATGAAGAGCGAGTAGTCAATGGCAACGCCAAGCCCGATCAGCGTGCAGACGTTGATCGTGTACTCGGCCATGTCCATGACCTGCGACAGCCCGAGCACCACGGCCACCCCGCCAACGACGGCCAGGGCCCCCACGCCGACGGGCAGCGCCGCCGCGACGGCGGTGCGGAAGACGAGCACCAGGACGAGCAGCGCGAGCGGCAAGCTGATGAGCTCGGCGCGGATCACGTCGCGCTGCAGGACGCGGTCGAAGTCGTCCATGAAGGGCACCTTGCCCGTGCACGTGATCTCGAGCTCCGGAGAACGAAGGCGCGTCCGCACGGCCGGGTAGCGCGAGAGCGCCTCCTTGAAGTCGCCCTTCAGGCTGACCAGCGCGACGGAGCTCCTTGCTTCTACGTTCACCATCTCGGGCCTGAGCGACAGCGGTGCATCGTCGGGCGTGACGACCAGGAGAACGTCGGGGTCGCTCGCCAGGGGCGCCAGCGCGGCCTTCGTCGCGTCACGGAACGACTGCTCGCGCGGGTCCAGCGTGTCGCTGCGAAGGACGACGACGAACGTCGTGTCGGTCGAATGGCCGAGGACCTGCTCGACCAGCCGCTGCGTCTGCTCTGCCTCCCTGTCGCCGAAGCTACCGCCCGTGAGCTTGCCGCCGCGAATGACCATCGCGATCGAAACGGCGAGAAAGATCGTCGACGCGGCGAGCGTCCACCAGCGGCGCCTGTAGATGAAGGCTGCGAGCGACGCGAACATCCATCGATCCTACTCTGCCGCGCTCGCTTCGGGCCGTCGCGGGGCTACCGGATCCTGCGCCGAGAGCGGCGCGGGCAGCACATCGAGACCGTGCGCCGCGTCGCGTGCCACCGCGCCGAGCAAGCGCTTGAGGTTTCGCGACCGTGGCGCGAGGGCATGGGCGGGCACGAGCGCGGAGAGCAACGCACTCTCGTGGTTGTCTACGTCCACCGCATACATGCCCGTCACCCACAGGCCGGCCGCTCCCTGCAGCGCGGCGATGCGGCGCTGCAAGGCGGCGGTGTCGCTGGTCATCAGCACATGGTGGAAGCTCCGGCGTGCGTACAGCGGACTCGGAGGAGCGCGCCCCTTCGGCAACCAGGTGCGGATGACCCGCCGGCTCTGCCAATCGCTCATCCAGGCGGCGTCACCATCGAAGAAGAGGTTGTTGGTCGACCAGTCCCTGTGGTCCGCGGGCATGAACGAAGGATCGCCATGGACGGCGATCTCGATCTCCCAGTGACGAAACGTTCCGATCGTCGCTTGCATCTCGGCGAGGGCAGGGACGCCACGCAACAGCTGGGCTGCGTCGCGCGAGGAAGTGGCCACGATCAATCGATCGAACCGGTAGCGCTCGCCGCACGCGTCGTGCACGACGAAGTCCTCGTCGCGGTCGATGCGCTGAATGTCGGCGCCCAGGCGGAGATCCACCCCGGTGAGCTCGTCACCCAACGCGCGCACGTAGCGCGACATCCCCCCTTCGACCTCGTAGGTGCCGGGCTTCTTTCCGGATGGCATACCCTTGAGCAGGGAGTACACCGGAAAATCGGGGAGCTGGTCGAGCGGCGCGCCCCAGCACGCAGCGAGGAATGGATAGGCGAACTCAGGTCCGAACGTGGCCGGATAGCCGCGCTCCGCCAGGTGTCGGCGGAAGGTGATCGAGTAGTCGCGTCGCGCGGCGATCACCGGCTGCTCCTCGATCAAGCGACGCATGGACAGCACGTGGCGGACGAGCCGCGGCGAGCGCACGAGCGCGGCGACCTGCCGTAGCGAGCGCGGAGGGAGGACGATGGTGTTCCCCTGCGAGACATCGGTGAAGGAGACAATCAGCTCGCCCCAACGAATGGGGACCTCGAGCACTCGCAGCAGGGCCAGGAAGTAGGGGTAGGCCGAGTCGAAGAAGAAGCGAGGGCCCAGCTCGGCGTGGACCGTCTCGCTTCCGATCTCGACCGGGATCGTCTCCACGTGTCCGCCGAGCCGCGGATCCTTGTCGATCAACGTGACGTGATGATCGTGCTGCAGCAGCCACGCGGCGGTCATGCCGGAGACGCCGGCGCCTATGATCCCAATTCGCATTTATCCCGCTGGTGGTTCATCGATGAGAACACGACGGAGGAGGGCGTTGAAGAATCGCCGCTCGGGATCGACGCCTGATTGCGCGAGGGCGTCGAGGAAGCGATCGCGCCGATCGCCGAGGTTCGCGCGCATGATCGGCACCACGTCTTCGACGTGCTCGAACTCCTTGGACCAATGTGGCAGGGCGCCGGGCTCTTTGAGCCACTCGCGGCAGAGCTCCGAAGAGAACTCTGCCCACCCCTTCGGGCGACCCATCCACATGATCTCCACGTAGCAGGTCATGCCCTCCCCGTACGCAGGCGTCAGCAGCGAGCCGCTCGAACCGATGAAGCGCACATTGAGCGTGAGGTTCAGCGGATAGAGCCCACGGCTCGCGTACTTCTCCACCAGCCGCTCGGTCGCCTCCCAGGCCCGGCGCACGTTCGCGATGTCGGGGTCGGCCTTGAACCCGACCTCCAGGCAGCCGGCCGGCATCATCTCGATCCAGTGGTGATAGTGATGGGACTCCGGCAGATCCAGGACCCGCGTGCGATACGGAAGCATACGGATTCCGAGGCGCAGGAGGGCTGGCGTGAGACCGGGCGCGAGGCGCATGACGTGCTTCGAGAAAAACACGACGAGAAACGCGTTCTGAAGAAAATTCTGCGCCTTGAACCAGAAGCCGTGACCGTGGAACGTGCGCGGCGCGTCGGTGCGATCGATGGTGCGCATCCACATGTCGCGGTTGAACGGAAACCAGTAAAGCTCGACGGAGTCGTGGGCGCCGATCAGCTCCGGCAGCCGTTCGAGCATGGTGCGCACGGGAAGACGCGTGTCCGTCTGGCGCACCCGGTAAATGGGCACCACCCGCAGCTTGATGCGCGCGATGACTCCGAACGCACCGAGCCCAAGGCGCGCCGCGCTCATGATCTCCGGGCCGACGGTCTCCTCCGACAGCACGCGCATGCGCCCCTCGGAGTCCAGCACCTCGAACGCCTCCACCAGGTCTCCCACGGTGGCTGTCGTGCGGCCGGTGCCGTGCGTACCGGTCGAGGCGATGCCGGCCACACGCACGTTCTCCAGCACCACGTTCCATGGCATGCATAACCCGAAACGCGCGAGCTCTCGGTTGAGCTGCCGGTTCGTCACGCCGGCCTCCGTCCACACCACCGGGTGCTCGGGATCGGACACGTCGACCTCGATGCGATCCAGACGTTCGCAGAAGATCAACGTCTCGTTCGAGGGAACCAGCGACGACCAGGAGAACCCCGAAGCGACGACGCGAACGCGGTGTCCCCTCGCGTGCGCCTCGGCCACCGCCTTCGTCAGGTCCTCGATCGTCTGCGGCATGCACACATGCTGGACGTGGCACGGCGCGAGGTTGGCCCAGTTGTCCCAGGGCACCTGCTCGCGCCTCTGCAGCGCCTGACGCTCATGCTGGTCGAGCGCGGCCTTGAGCCGGGGCCGCCAGCCGGCGTGGAGCAAGGCTTCGAGCCAGAAGTGAAACGCACCCCAGATCATGGCGTGGGCGTTGTCGAGAGCCGCGCGCCAGCGAGGGCCCCCCTTCATGAATCTGCCGTGCTCGTGGTGATAGACGTGCCCGAAACGCCCCGTGATCTCCATCGCCGTGAACACCAGGAGCGGCAGCGCCACGCCCACGGCCAGGCCGTGGCCGGGCCCCCAGGGCGACAGCGGCACGAGCGCCCAGGCGATCGTCAGGGCGGCGACGCCCGCCGTCACGAGCACATCCACCGACAGCCAGTACAGGAGCGACAGCACCACGAAGCCAAGGGTGGCGCCGAGCAGCGGCACCTGGAAGGGAAGCGGCAGCGGCACCTGCGACAGCGCGGTCGTGAGCGCCAGCCAGGCGATGCCGTGCGTCCAGACATGGAGCCGCAGGTTGGAGGCGTTCTTGTGCTCGATGTACTGGCGCAGAACGAAGCGCAGGTGGTGGCGGCTCATGACGAGACTCTCGGTCGCCGGCCGCTCGATCAGCCCATGAACACCGACAGTTCGAACCCGTCCGAAATGTCCAGCGTCGACGACACGAACCCGTTCTGCCCGCTCTGCACGTACTCGACGTAGGGTCGTAGCGCCCTCTTGAAGGTGAAGATGTTGTCGGCGAGTACGATCGCCCTGCGCCTGAGTTTCGGCTGGAGCAGCTTCAGGACAGGTGGGTAGGTATCCTTCCAGCCGTTCGGGGGCATCACGTTCACGCCCCGTTCAGGGGTGCTTCGACGCGAGGACGTAGTGCAGGACTTCGTCGCTCTTCGGCTTGTCGAGACCGCTCTTGCTGCCCATTCTCTCGATGATCGCCGGCCATTTCTCGTCCGAGATGGCGGCCAGATCGGGGTAGCCATGGCAGCCGTTGCACTTGGCGAGGAACGTGGCGCGACCCGCGGCGAGCGAGGCCTCCGTCGTGCCGGGCCACTTGGTCGACGCCCACGTCACGCTGCCGGCGGACACCGTCCCTGGCGCCGCAGCGGACTTGGGGTAGCAGCCCGCTGCCAGGAAGCCGAGCGCGAAGAGCACCGCACAGCGCATGTTTCGAAGCTGGAAGTTCTGCATCCGGAAAACCCTAGCCTGAGCCGGGCTCGGCGTCATGCTCACCCCGTCAGCTTGACCGCGTGGACATGGGCCGGATGCTACCGCGGGTGCGAACCACTACTTCTTGAAGATGACGACCTTCGCGTCCTTGAACGTGCCCGCGGCCCACATCTTCCTCTTCTCGCCGAAGCTCTCCTCCCAGGTCGTCACGAACGAGCCGTCCGCGGTTTTTTCGTCGTACCTGGTGAGCTTGAGCGCGCGAGCGTTCTTGCCGTTGTAGCTCGTGGTTTGACTCCCGCATTCGACGGTGAAGCCCTTCTTCGGCATCTGGAAGTAACCGCGGTTGTCACCGAGCTTGTCGGTCAGCTCGAGCCCGGTCTTGGGGATGCCCTTGAAGATCAGCGCGGGTCCGAGCAGCACGCCGTCGTTGGTGCGCAGGGTGATCTCTCCTTCTTTCTCGGAGATCCACACCTCGACCTTCGGCAGCACGAACGTCTTGTCTCCGACGTTCGCGTACGCCTTGTCCTTGGGTGCCGAGGCCAGCGTCGGAGCGTCGCTCCACTTGAAGTCCACCTCGGCGAACTCGAACTTGGGCGGTACGTTGTCCTTCGGGCAGGCGTTGGGGTCCTCGGCTGCGGCGCTGGCCGACCCGGTGACCGCCGCGGATGCGGTGGTTGTCGTCGCGGCCGAGCTCTTGCTGGTGCTCGAGGCGGAGCTCTTCGCGCTCGCGGTGGGCTTGCCGCTCTTCTCCGCCGAGGCACTCGATTGCGATGGTGTCTCACCGCCGCACGCCGCGAGCCCCAACAGACTGACCATCATCAGGTATCGGTTCATGGGCGCCTGCATATCACTTTGTCATCTTCGGCGAGACCCCTGATTCGCGTCAGCAGCGTGTCCCTGTATGCCGCTCACCGACCGAGCTGGATGGTGGCGTCCATGCCGATCGCCGACAGGAAGTCGTGGTCATGGCTGGCGACGATGAGCCCCCCCCGGCCAGGCGCGGAGCGCCCCGGTCATCGCGCGCGCGCCACCGGCGTGGACCATGCCGTGGTACGCAGCTCGCCATGGAGCGAGACATCGAGCTGGAGTGTTCTTGCGGGACGGTCCACGGCCTCGCGCGCGGCGTGTCGGCCACCACCGTCAATCGCGTCGTCTGCATCTGCGCCGACTGCCAGGCCTTCGCGCGCCATCTCGGCCGCACCGATCTCCTCGACTCGCACGGCGGTTCGGACATCATCCAGCTGGCGCCGAACGCCGTCTCGTTCGACCGTGGCACGGACAAGATCGCCGCCATCCGCCTCGGACCGAAGGGTCCGTACCGCTGGTATGCGACGTGCTGCAAGACGCCGCTCGGCAACACCGCGAAGCCATGGCTGCCGTTCGTCGGGATCGTGTTCGAGCTATTTCGCGAGGCGCGCGATCCACAACGTCGTGACGAGGTGTTCGGCCCCTCGCGCGCCAGTATCCATGGGAAGTACGCGATCGGCGAGCCGCCGCCGGGGTCGACCAAGCTCAACGCCGGGTTTCTCGTCCGCACGATCGGCCTGATCCTCGGCTGGAAGGTGCGCGGCCGCGCGTGGCCCCACCCCTTCTTCGACCGCGGTGCCGACGAGCCGAAGTTCCCGGTGACGGTGCTCACGCGCGCGGAGCGCGAAGCCGCGGGGCAGCACGCGGTCTGACGCTCAGCGGGCCTTCTTCGCCCGGCCCTTCGCCGCCCGTGGAGGCGGAGGAGCCGCTCGCCGCGCTGGTCCGAGGTGCTGCGCGAGCAGGTCGAACACCATCCGCACGCGCCTGCTGGTGTGCACCTCGCGGTGCGACACCAGCCACGCTGGCACTGGAATGACGAACGATGGCAGAACGCGTTCCACCAGCGGCTCGGCGTCTCCCACCTCGTCCAGGATGACGCCGACGCCGAGCCCGCCCTTCACGAGCTCCCACAGCACCAGGTGGTTCTCGGTATGGATGGGGAAGTTCTTGCGCGTGAGATCGAAGCCCATTGCGTTGATACCGTCGATGAAGCGCTCGTCGAAGCCGATGAAGTCGGCGCGGCGCAGATCGTCCGGCGTCTTCGGATGGCCGATCCGCTTCAGGTAGGCCGGCGTCGCGTACAGGCGCGCGGGAGTGTCCCGAAGCCGCGTCGCGATCAGGTTCGGGTCGGTGGGCCGGCCACTACGGACGGCGATATCCGCCTCGCGCCGCCGGAGATCGCGTACGGCATTGGAGGCCACGACCTTGACCTCCACGCCGGGATGATCCCTCCGCAGCTGCGCGAGGATGGGCGGCAACAGGAAGGCGGAGATCACTTCGCTCGCGGTGATCGCGATCGACCCCTCGATCGTCTGCGACTGACCCGTTGCGGACAGCGAGACCCGATTGGCCGCCTCGCCCATGCTGCGGACGTGATCCAGCAAGTCCAGGCCGCCGGCCGTCAGCCTGAGCCCACGGCCCACCCGCTCGAAGAGCACGGTGTCGAGCTCCGCCTCGAGCGCGCCCACCTGACGACCGAGCGTTGGCTGGGTCATGCCGAGCGCGCGCGCCGCGGCCGAGAGCGAGCCTTCTTCGGCGGTGACCAGGAACGCACGGGCGCGGTTCCAGTCGAACTTCACGGACTGCCAATCCATGCATATTTGTATAGATGACTTGTCGAGATGGTCAATTCCGCGCCGGCCTTGCCGTGCGTATCTCTCAGGAACGCCGAGGGAACAGCCTTCCCCAGGCGCTCAAAGGAGAACGCTGTCATGCAAGCATGCATCTATCAAGAGTACGGACCGGCAGACGTCGTGAAGCTGGGCGAGGCCATGCGGCCGGAGCCGAAGGCCGACGAGGTGCTGGTACGCGTGCACGCGGCGTCGGTGACCACGGCCGACTGGCGCTTCCGCGCGTCCGCCTTTCCAGGCGTGTTCTGGCTGCCCGGCCGGTTGATGCTCGGCTTGCTCCGCCCAAGGAACGCCATTCTCGGGATGGACTTCTCCGGGGTGGTGGAGGCAACTGGCGAGAGCGTGACCCGCTTTCGCGTCGGAGACCGCGTCTTCGGCTCCGCCAGCCGGGGCGCCCACGCCGAGTACGTGGCGGTTCCAGCGTCCGGCGCGATCCTGCACAAGCCTGCCTGCCTCAGCGACGAGGAGGCGGCGGCGATTCCGTTCGGTGCCAACGCTGCGCTCGCGTTTCTTCGGGACTTCGCCAAGGTAGAGGCCGGACAGCGTGTCCTCGTCGTCGGCGCGTCGGGAGGCGTGGGCGTCTGGGCGGTGCAGCTCGCACGGCACTTCGGCGCGCAGGTGACAGGCGCATGTAGCGCACGCAACGTCGAACTGGTGCGCTCGCTCGGCGCGCACCGCGTGGTGGACTACACGTCGGAGCCCCTCGTGAGAAAGGGAGACGCCTACGATCTCGTCTTCGACACGGTGGGCGTGACCACGTTCGCCGGGTGCAAAGACGCGCTCTCCGAGCAGGGCGTTTACCTCCCGCTCAACAGCTGGTTGCGGCAATGGGCGCAGGCCCTGCTCACCTCGTGGAGCAAAGGCAAGCGCGTGAAGGCCGGCATCAGCAGGAACACGCGTGAAGGCCTCGAGCTGATCGCGGGTTTGATCGAATCGGGTGCGGTGCGCCCGGTGATCGACCACGTCTATCCGATGCAGGAGATCACCGACGCGCACCGCCGCGTCGAAGGGAGGCACAAGCGAGGCAGCGTCATCGTCACGATGGGGCTGACGCCTCCGTCCTATGCGCACCCCGCGCCGACCGAGATCGTACCCGTCACCCGAAATGAAACCCCGAGTGCCGCTTGCCCATGAGCGAGCCATTGAACGCGGTGCTGCCGCGATCATCGCCAGCGGCGCCAGCCACCACCATCAGCGGTAGCAAGTGCTCACGCTCGCTCGCCTCCGCGGTCGCCGTCTCGCGCACCCAGGCGTCGAACGTCTCCGCTGCTTGTCGGTCGCTCGGATCGCGAAGGTTGCGCAGGTTGTGATAGGTCATCCCGCTGCCGAGGATGAACACACCTTCATCGCGCAGCGGCGCGAGCGCCCGGCCCATCGCGAGGTGCTCCGCCGGATCGAGGCCGGCCTTCAGCGATAGCTGGACCGTCGGCACGTCGGCGGCCGGATAAGTGACCTTGAGCGGAATGAACGTGCCGTGGTCGAACCCGCGCTGGTCATCGGCGGCGGTCTCGAACCCCGACCGGCCACGGCCCACCGCCGTGCGGAATGAACGCGACCGGCATGCGGCCCTCCGACGTCCCGCGCGCGGTTGCGTCCATCACGACGACAG
>Ga0163153_10007401_pt1 | contig 11833 bp, 8 predicted proteins | sample OliLakLV19MP6IB1_FD_148629 | JGI IMG/M metagenome (GOLD analysis project Ga0163153, IMG submission 148629) | Freshwater microbial mat bacterial communities from Lake Vanda, McMurdo Dry Valleys, Antarctica - Oligotrophic Lake LV.19.MP6.IB-1 | ecosystem: Environmental > Aquatic > Freshwater > Lake... | reverse complement strand
GTCTCGTAGCCGTCGCTCTGACTGACGCCCGCCAGGTCGAGCAATTCCGCGCGGACGTGTTCGACCATGGCGACGAATTCGCCATCCCGCGAGCCCAGGTCCCGGACCATCGCCAACTTGACCGTTTGACTCGTCGTCAACGGACCCGGCGTGAAGAGCGGCTTATCGGCGGAACGCGGCGGCGCGGGTCGATTCATGGAGGATTTTTTCGGAGGGTGATTCATGCAATGGAACACTCGAGTCAAAGGAAGCAGGACGCTACGACCGAACGGAAATCGCTCCTCAATCGCTGCCCGGCGAATTCCAGCCCCCTTGGGGCGTCAGATAATCGCCAGCGGTGCAAACCGCTGGAATCATAAGCCAAACTTTGAATCCGGGAGCCCCAGCGGGGCGACACTCGCTTTGAACGTGTCATCGCTTGAAACGTGCCGCCCCGTTGGGGCTCGGTTCATTGGTTCGGTGCATTTTCCAGCGGTTGGCACCCCTGGCTATTGTCTATCGCCCCTGCCGGGGCAGGTCCATCGTCAACGAATCGCGGATCAAGCATTCGAGCATACCGAATCGCCGTAATGCGCGGCGAACAAAATGACCCACGCGTTTTCTTCAAGTATTGCCCTTCGTCAGCGCCGGTTCCGCCTCGAAGCGGAGGCGGCGTTCGCACCAGGCTGCGGCCGAGAGCAGGGTCAGTTCGCTGAGCTTGGGGCCGATCAATTGCAGAGCGATCGGCAGGCCCTCGCGTGACAGGCCGCAGGGGATCGAAACCGTCGGCAAACCGGCGTAGCTCCAGGGGCTATTAAACTGAGGATCGCCGGTGGTGTCGAGCCGCGCCGGCGCGGGCGTGGTCGTGGCTGGCGTGACCAACGCGTCGATCTCCGGCAAGTCGTCCCAGGCATGTTCGCGATACCACTCCAGGTGGCGAATCGCCATCGCGTATTCGTAGGCCGGCATGCGCAGCCCTTCGTCGATCAGCCCCGCGATCTGTTTTCCATAGGCAGGACGATTCGCCTCGAATGCGGCACGATGGTAAGCGGCGGCCTCGACGGCCATAATCTTGCGATGCAGCGGCAGCAGGTCAGCGAAGCTCGTCGGTGGCGCCACGGCAACGATGTGCACACCGCCTTGCCGAAGATTGTCAATCGCCTGCCGGAACCCGGCCTTCACCGTGTCGTCGCAGCGTTCCAGAAAGAAGGGTTCGATCACCCCCAGCCGCGGCATCCGCGCGCCTTCTCCGGCAGCGAGATAGTTCACATGGGGCGCATCGTGCGGGACGCCTTCTTCGGCCGTGGGCGTGGACATGACGAGTAACATCGCGGCGAGATCGCTCACCGAGCGCGCCATCGCGCCGGCGTGGTCGAGATGAAAACTCACCGGCACCACGCCGCCCAAATCGAGCAGGCCGAAGGTTGGCTTGATCCCCGCCACGCCACAATAGCTGGCGGGGCGCGTGATCGAGCCGCCGGTCTGCGAACCGACCGCGGCGAGACACATACCAAGCGCGACGGATGCCGCGGACCCGGCGCTCGATCCGCCCGGCGTGTGCGCGGGGTTCCAGGGGTTGTGGGTGACGGACGGATCGAAGCAGGCATACTCCGTGGTCACGGTTTTGCCGAGCAAAATCGCGCCCCCGGCGCGGAGCCGCGCGACCACCGTGGCGTCCTCCGCCGCGACGTGTTGCGCTCGCAAGGAGCTGCCGGCCTTCGTCGGCCAACCGGCGACATCGAAAATGTCCTTGATGCCAATCGGAATGCCATGCAGAGGGCCGCGCGATTGGCCGCGTTCCAGTTCGTCCCCGAGCGCCTGGGCGGCCTGGCGCGCCCCTCGTTCGTCAACCTTGACCCAGGCATGGATCGCAGGCTCATGCTGTTTAATGCTCGCCAAGCAGCGGTCGACCAGGTCAATCGGCCGCAACGCGCCGCGCTTAAACTGTTGCGAGATCGTCGCCAAATTCGCTCTTGCGGCCATGGAATGGCTCCGGACGTCGCCGTGAACTTCTCCAGATTACCGGGCATTCCAGGTTTCACCAAATCCATCTAGGGGCAATTAACCTCCTTCGCTACACTTCGCGCCCTAACGAACTCAACGTGGGCAGGCGTTGGCATGGAGTCGGCCGATCCAATTCGAACCACGCAATCGCGCCGGTCGGGCGCTCGCGCATGGCGACGTGCGCTGTTGACGCTCGTCGTGCTCCTCGCCGGGAATGCCACTGGCACTGGACAGGAAACGATCAATACGCCCAGACCGCGCGGCAGCGCCGCGCGCGAGACGATCGTGGGCGAGCCGATCTATATCGGGCCGAACGAAGGCGCCGGTCCCTATTGGACGCCGACGGACGATCCGCAAATCGAATGGGTGCCCGAGGAAGGCGAAGCGGTTTGGAACGGCCAGCAGAACGATTTCTTCGTGCCCAGCAACGGCTACACCGGCGGGTATCAAGAGCCGTGGGATTGGACACTGCTGCCGAATGGCTTGATCTATCGCAGTTATCTCGCCGGACCGAAGGAATCGCGGTTTCGCAGCGTCTGGGCGCATGACGACAAACTTGGCTGGATTTGGGATATCACGCTCGGCGGCCGCGTCGGCATCGTGCGATATGGCACGACACACAGCGATGACATTCGCCCCCAAGGCTGGCAGCTCGACGCCGAAGGGGCCGCGTTTCCGCGATTGAATCCGGAAGAGGATCGCGATCTGGTTTCGGCCGATTTTCGTTTCGGCCTGCCGTTGACGTACTCAGTCGGCCGGTATGAAACGAAGATTTCCTACTATCACCTCAGCTCGCACATTGGCGATGAATACCTATTGAAGAATCCCACGTTCGTGCGGATCAATTACGTTCGCGACGCGATCGTCTGGGGCAACGCGTACTATGTAACCGACGACGTGCGCCTCTACGGCGAGGTCGGTTATGCCTTTTACACCTCGGGCGGCGCCGACCCGATCGAGCTGCAGGTCGGCGCCGAGTACAGCCCCGCGCATTTCACCGGATTTCGTGGCGCGCCGTTCCTGGCCGTGAACGGCTATCTGCGCGAAGAGTTCGATTTTGGCGGTAACCTCACCGCTCAGGCAGGCTGGCAATGGCGCGGGCAGCACAATCGCCGTCTGCTGCGGATCGGCGGCGAGTATTCCAACGGCAAGACCGAGCAATTCGAGTTCTACGCAAACACCGAGGAACGCCTAGGGTTCGGGCTTTGGTACGACTACTAAACGAATGGGTGAAGTAGCCCTTGCCTGCCGAACATTAACGTTCATTAATTTGCCGGATTGTCCGGAAATTGGCCGACACTCGCGCGGACACTGCGTAATCTGCGCCGAGTTTGCGGCGACTTCCCGGGTTTGCGCCGCCTGATGAATGCTTGGCTTGGCTCGGTCACCGGGTTACCATCAAGGGCTTAATCACGCGGCGCCGGCACTGCCTCGCGGCTGCGCCGACCGCGATCGCCCTTGGTTCGCCCCGCATGTTCGCCGCGCTCGGCGCTTGGATTTCTCGACGCCCGCTCACGATCCTGTTCGGCTGGGCCGTCGTCGCGCTTGCGCTGAAGGTCATTGCGCCCTCGTGGGACGATGTCACGCACGATGGCGACCTGGCCTACCTTCCGGCGGAAGTCAGCAGCGTCAGGGCGGAGAATCTGCTCTCCACGGCGTTTGAGGGGCGCGATTCGCGCAGCCGACTGGTCGTCGTGATCGAACGCGCGGATGCGCCGCTGGAAGACGCTGACCTGGCTGCGGCCGAAGCGCTGCGCGTCAAGCTCGAAACGCTCAAAGGCGAAGCGAAGCCGGTTAGCGAGGTCTGGAGCCCCGCCGACCCGGTGGTGGGCTACAAGCTCGTCAGCCCGTTATCCGAAGATGGCAAACCGCCCGGCCAGGCCGCGCTGATTGTGCTGCACGTGCGCAACGAGTTCATGGCCACTGCCAACATTCAGTTATTGGAGAACGTGCAGCGGATCATCGCCGAGTTTCGTCGCGGCGAAGAGGTCCCCAAAGGACTGGCATTCGGCGTCTCCGGCTCCGCCGCGATTGGCGGCGATATGCTCGCCGCGGCGCTGGAGAGCGTGCAGAAGACCGAGATCATGACGTTCGTGCTGATCTGCGTGATCCTGCTGATCGTCTATCGCGCGCCGCTGTTGATGTTGATTCCGCTGGGCACGATCACCATCTCCGTCTCCGTGGCGATGGACCTCGTGGCGCTGTTGACGCAGGTACAATTTCAGCCCGGCTGGGAATGGTTCGATCTCAAGGTCTTCAAGACGACGAAGATTTTCATCATCACGATTCTGTTCGGCTCCGGCACCGACTTTTGTTTGTTCTTGATCGCGCGGTATCGCGAAGAGTTGGAAACCGGCCGGCATGCCCAGGCCGCCAGCGGCCGGGCGCTCGGGTTTGTGGGCGAGGCCCTCGTCGGCAGCGCGCTGACGACGATTCTCGGCCTGGGCACGATGTTCTTCGCCGATTTCGGCAAGTATCGCAACAGCGGGCCGGTGATCGGCCTGTGCCTTACCGTGACCTTGCTGGCCTGCCTGTCGCTGGCGCCGGCGTTGCTTCGCCTGTTCGGCCCGCGCGTGTTCTGGCCCGCCAAGATCCACGTCAAAGGGCGCGGCGCGAGCGCCGCCTGGCCGGAGCGACGTTCGTTAATGAGCACCTTCTGGGAGCGCGTCAGCAATCTGCTGGTGGCGCGACCCGGCTTGATCCTGGTGACCAGCGTTCTGTTGTTTGCGCCGCTGGCCTGGGCCGGTCGCGAAGTGGAAGTCACCTATGACATGCTGGGCGAGCTGCCCGCCGACCGCGCCAGCGTGCGCGGCACCGAACAGATCATGCGCTACTATCCGCCCGGCGATACCGGTCCGATCGTGATGCTGGCCGAGCAAGCAACGCCGAGCGTCGTCACGCTCGACGCAACCAGGCAACTGCGCCGCCGCCAGGATGGTTGGCACGAATTGACGTTGGCCGAAGTGGCCAGCGCCCCGGAGGGCGCTCGCGATGTGTTTCTCGGCGAGCCGCTGACAAAACTCGACGACGAGCGCTTGGTTCACGCCTACGGCCGTCACGATATTTACGCCGCGGCGATTCGACGCCTCTCGGACGATGAAGTCCGCGCGCAGAAGTTCGATCAACGCGCCATCTTCGACGCCGACGACGGCAAGGCGATGATCCAATTGCTGACCAAGGATCTATACGACGTCTATCTGGAGCGCGACGGACAATCCATTGTCGATGTAACCAGCGTGCAAAGTCTCGCCGAGCCGCTCGGCGACTGGCCCGGCACGCCAGCCGGATTGCTCTCACCGACCGGCCGGCGCAAGGCGCTCGCGTTGCGTAGTCCACGCGTGCAAGCCACCTATGTCGCGAAGTCGGGCGAACTGGCCGGACGCGTAGCGCGGTTCGACGTGGCGCTGACGAAGAGCCCCTTCAAGCGGGAGAGCCGCGAGTATCTCACGCATCTCGAAGCATGGTGCGCGCAACTCTCCGCCGACGAGCATTCACTTTGGTACGGCGCAAAGTTTTCCTTCGGCGGGACGACTTCCGCCACGCGCGATCTCGCCTCCGTGACCGAAAGCGACCGTTCGTTGATTCAGCGTCTCGTCGTAATCGCCGTCGTGGCCGCGATGATCGTCGTGCTCAGGAATCCTTGGATCTGCGCGTACCTGATTCTCACCGTGCTTTATAGCTACTTCGTCACGATCGGCGCCACCGAGCTGATCTTCTCCTGGCTCTGGGGGCCGACGTTCGACGGTCTGGACTGGAAAGTCCCGCTGTTCTTGTTTGTGATCCTGGTCGCTATCGGCGAGGACTACAACATTTACCTGGTGAGCCGGGTCTTCGAGGAGCAGGCCAAGCACGGGCCGATGGAAGGGCTGCGCCGCGCCGCGGCTTCCACCGGCGGCATCATTTCCAGTTGCGGCATCATCATGGCCGGCACCTTCGCGGCAATGATGATCGGCAGCCTGCGCGGCATGATTGAATTGGGCCTCGCCCTTTCGATGGGCGTCGCGCTCGACACCTTCTTCGTTCGCCCGGTGCTCGTGCCCGCATTCCTCGCGATTTATCACCGTTGGCGTGGCGACGACCAAGAAACCGGCCCAGGCGAAGAGATCGAACTGGAATTCTCACCGCCGCATGAAGAATCCCCGCCGACTCCGCACGGCCGCACGCGCCCGCGACCCACGGTCGAACGCCGTTGAAGCGCCGTGGCGGATTCTTATTACTCCTTGATAAGCCAATCGGGCTAGCCGGCCGCCACTTCTTGCAGTCGGCGTTGCAGCTCGCCGCAAACTTCGTCCAGGTTGCCGCCGCGCGGCGGTTCAGCTTCACCGCTGTCGGGACCGAGGCTGTCACCGTAATGCACGCGCACGCGGTTACGGGCGGCTGACTTCGCGGCATAAAGCGCTTCGTCGGCGCGCGCAACCAAGGCAGTTGGTTCTTCTTGGACTTTCGCTTGCGCGGCGCCGGCGCTCACCGTCAGTGCGAGACGTTGGCCGTTCACCTCGAACGCGTGTTCTTGAACCGCTTGCCGGACGCGTTCGGAAGCCGCCTGGGCTTCGTCGAGCGTCGTGGCCGGATGTACGATGGCGAACTCCTCGCCGCCGAAGCGAGCCGCGAAATCCATTTCACTCAACGTGCCGCGGATCACGCGCGCCACACGGCGCAGCGCTTCGTCTCCGGCCGTGTGGCCATACTGATCGTTGCAGCGTTTGAAGTGGTCGATGTCCACCAGTGACACCGAGAACGGCGTTTGCTTGCGCCGCCATTCCGAGGCGCGGCGCTGCAACTCGTCATCGAGCGCACGGCGATTCGGCAGGCCGGTCAATGGATCGGTGCGAGCCTCGGTGGCGTGCATCCGAATCGCCTCGGCCTGCTCGTTCAGCTTCTTCTCCGCGACCGCTAGTTGCTGTTGCAACTTTTGATTTGCGTCGACGATTTGCTGTACGATGCCGACGGCCAGATTTTCCCAGCCGTCGTTGTTGGTTTCCAGCGCGGCCTGCAACCGCGTATTGCTGGCCTCGACCTCCGCCTGGTGGGCGCCGACACTGTCACCGACGTTGGTCGTCCAGTCGTGCAGGCGCAACAAGGCTTGCGCCGCCGCGTCGTATTCCTGCGCCATTTTGCGGCGGCCGCGGACTTTCTCGCCGTACCAGCAGCCGACGATGAAGGCCAAAGCCAACTGGGCGACGCTCACGCCCGTGAACACCACGGCGACCCAAAACAGGGAGACTTGCGAGGATAACATGGGCGATGATTCCCGGGTGCGTACGGGACGCGGGATGCGGTAAACTACCTGTGGAGACCCTAGGTCGCCCGTCAGGTTTGTCAAATCCGTCACAATTCGCGCCCACGGCGGCCGATTTCATGGCGATGCACGCTTGGCAATGGTCAAAAATAGCTCATGGACATCCCTGAAATAGGCCGAATCGCCGCGATCGACTACGGCACGGTGCGCATCGGCATCGCCGTCACGGATTCCCGTCGCACGATCGCCAGCCCGCTGGAGAACTACACACGCCGCGATACCGCTCGCGACGCGGAGCGATTCAAGCAACTGGTCCGCGAGGAACAAATTGCGCTGTTCGTCGTCGGCCTGCCGGTCCACAACAACGGCCGCGAAAGCCAAAAGTCGATCGAAGCCGAGACGTTTGGCGCCTGGCTAAGGGATTTGACTGGCGTACCTGTCGTCTATTTCGACGAGCGCTTTACGACAGTGGAAGCGGAGCAATTGCTGGCCGGGGCGAAGCTGACGAAAGCCCGCCGCAAGGAGCGGCTGGACAAGCTTGCGGCGCAAATCCTGTTGACAGCATTTCTGGAGTCCGGGCAGCGCGATACTCCCCCGGGCCGGCTCGATGGTTGAATGGCGAACCATCCAGGATTCGGCCACGATAGCGCTCCGACGGCACTACTCCCTGGGTAAGAATGCCAGATATCCGCGTTGGACGCCAAGTTCGGATTCAACCACGCCTGTTTTCGATTGCTCCAATCGATATCACAACGGATAATATGCCGGTTTCCTGAAATTGCACGTTCTTCGTCTCAACCGTCGTCTGCACGCGAGGGTCGTGGTTGGCTGACTTTGAAAGCTGGTTGTTCACAAATGTCCATCCGTTACCGCTCACTCGATCATTGGCGAGGCTTGGCTTGCTTAATGGTGGTCATCGCGCATGCAACGACAGGCGGTGATTGGCGGCGGTTGATCGGCTTTGCTCCGCAATTCGGAGGGATTGGCGTCGGCATTTTTTTTGCATTTCGGGCTATTGCGTCACAGCGGCCGCGACGGTAGCCAGGGCAAGACATCAAGGTCCGACAGAATTCATGCGACGCCGGGCGAAACGAATTTACGGCCCCTATTGGATTGCCCTTGCCATGGCCGCCGTCGCTTACGTCGTGGAGTATGGGATGCCGCAACCGTTCCCATCGTTGTGGAGCGTGCTGGGAAACCTGACGCTCTCCGAGTCGTGGTGTCCGCATTTCGCCGGGCCACCGTCTGAATTGCTGGTTCAGCAAGCGTGGACCCTGGTGCATGAACTTCAGTTCTATTTGGCGTGCGGCCTACTACTGTTAGTGCCGGCACGATATTTTCTTGCCGGCGTCATTGTGATTTGCGCCACAACATGCCTCACCGCGTGGGCTACAGATGAAGGTTACGTTAACGCTTCCGGCCTGATGATTCGAGGTTCATGGCTCGCATTCGCGCCGGGCAGCTTTGCTTTTTACTGGCTCCACGGTACCAAGATGGAACGAACCGTTGCCATTCTCGGCGTCGCCGCTTCCGTGATTGGCGGCATTTACGCTTGGCGGATCAATGAAGCAATTGGCGCTGGTTGTGTGATGTCGAGGGTCTTGATTGCCTTGCATCCGCTGGACGCGCGCCTTGACGCGATGCCACAGCTAAAATGGCTCAAACGGTGTGGGCAAATCTCCTACAGTCTCTATCTTACGCATACGCTCGTTTGTGGGCCGATAGAGCGCTGGCTCGTTACGAACTCGGGAGCACAGCGGGTCGCCTTGAATGTCACTGTCTGTACTTTGGCGTCACTATTGGTGGCTTGGCCGTTTTACCTTTTTTTCGAGCGACCTTTTATGTCGGAGAGTAAGACTTAGGCGTTGGTCCCAGATGGCCAGACCGTTGGTCCGGCGAATAGGAACGGATGCGCCGGTCAAGCGGCGAGGTGCCGCTGTGACAATCGAGGGTGACCTGGGGACCTCGCCTCAGGCGGACGCCCTTGTTCCCAGCGCCTCAGGGCGATACTATTCAAGGTTCAACAAGCTTCCCAGGCTGCCCTATTTTCGGGCGCCTCTCGCTGGAAATCATTGGCAGGACAGAAGTTATGAAGGACAAGATTCACCCCAAGTACGTCGCGACCGCGGTCCGTTGCGGTTGCGGCAACACGTTCACCACGCGGAGCACCGTTCCGGAGCTGCGCGTCGACATCTGCAATGCCTGCCACCCGTTCTACACGGGCAAGCTCAAATACGTCGACACGGCGGGCCGCATCGAGAAGTTCAAGACCAAGTTCGCCGGGGCCGGTTATGCCAGCCTGAAGAAGGGCAAGAAGGCGGAAACGGCCGGCGAAGCTGGCGCTTAGCGGGATTCAACTCGGAACGAGGAATTCGGAACGTGGAACGCTGGAGCAGGGCCTACGAAGGCTCGCCCGGCGGCTGCCTTCCGGGTTCCTCGTTCTTTTTTTGTTGACGGACGACGTCGCTTGACGCGAGGGCATTGTCACGCCTCGGAATCTACATCGATTCAGAACGCTGGGTGCCTGGGGCTGGGGCGAACATAGGAAGTAACCACGAACAACCGACTGGGGTATCGTGGCGATTTGTTGACAAATTCAGCGAAGCCCCAGCGGTTGGACCATGGCGACCGCGCTTTGGTAGCCCCTACCCCAGGCACCCGCCGCGTTTCACTTCGCTGGCGCGGCGGGCTAGTGTTGCGGGCGCCGCGGGTTGATGTGGGTTTTTTCCGCTGCTGCACGTATAAATTGCCGTTCCCACTTGTAGTCTTGGTGCTTCCATGAGGGAAAAGCTTGATCAAACGCTGGCGCGGTTCGAGGAGTTGGAGCAGATGCTGCTCGACCCGGAGATCCAGGCCGTCGGCGCGCGCTATTCCCAGGTCGCGCGGGAACACGGGTCGATCGCCAAGCTGGGCGCCAAGTATCGGCGTTTTCGCAGCCTGAACAACCAGATCGCCGAAGCTCGCGAGATGATCGAAGGGGGCGACTCGGATCTTCGCGATCTCGCCGAGGCTGAATTGCCTGGGCTACGCGAAGAGCGCGAACACCTTTGGAATGAGTTGCTCGATCTGACGATCGGTGGCGAGGACGCCAATCGCACCAAGTGCGTGATGGAAATCCGCGCCGGAACCGGCGGCGACGAAGCGGCGCTGTTCGCGCGCGACTTGTACGAGATGTACAAGCACCACGCGGAAGCCAAAGGCTGGAAGATGGAAATTCTGGATGCCAGTCCCACGGAACTCGGCGGCTTCAAGGATATTTGCCTCGGCCTGGAAGGCGAAGGGGTGTTTCGCGAATTGCAGTACGAGAGCGGCGGTCACCGGGTGCAACGCGTGCCGGAGACCGAGACCAAAGGACGCATCCACACTTCGGCCGCGACGGTGGCGGTGCTCGCGGAACCGGAAGACGTCGAAGTGGACATCAAACCCGACGATTACCGCAAAGACTTATTTTGCGCCAGCGGTCCCGGCGGCCAGCACGTTAACAAGACCGCGTCGGCCGTGCGACTGACGCACTTCGAGACCGGCATTGTCGTGCAGTGCCAAGACGAAAAAAGTCAGCACAAAAACCTCGCCAGGGCGCTCCGCGTATTGAAAAGCCGCGTCTATGAAATGAAGCGCGAGGAGGAAGCGAAGAAACGGGCGGAAACCCGGAAGACGCTGGTGGGCTCCGGCGATCGCAGCCAGCGCATCCGTACGTACAACTTCCCGGAAAACCGCATCACCGATCACCGCATCAACTTCACGCTCTACAAGTTGGACAACATCCTCGCGGGCAATATCCAACCCGTCACCGAAGCGCTGATGGACTACGATCGGCAACAGCAGCGCGAGGCGATGGGAACGGAGGAGTGAGAAAATGACGAATGATGAATGATGAATTGTAGGGGGTGACTCACATCGACTGAACAGTTCATTCATCATTCTGCATTCTGAATTCCCATGCACTCCACCCTCTTCTACATTCCCGACGTGATTCCCGGCACGGGGATTCCCGTGTTCGGCGTGGGGCTGTTGATGGGCGTCTGGGCCGTGGCCGCCATTGTCTGGGCTGTATGGCTGTTGCGGGCGGGGAGAACCGCGGAACTCAAGAGTGGCGTCTTGCTGGTCGCACTCGTCGGCGTGGCGATCTATTTTTCGAAGACCATCGTCGAACCAGGTCTTGGCCTGCCGATTCGCGGCTATGGGACGCTGCTGCTGGTGGCCGTCGTAAGCGCTGTGGCGCTCGCCATCTTCCGCGCGTGGCAATTGCGGATGGACGTGGAGGTCATCTACAGCCTCGCCTTTTGGCTGTTCGCCGGCGGGATGTCAGGCGCACGGCTGTTCTATGTCTGGCAGTATTGGGATCAGCAATTCAGCCGCCCCACCTGGCAGGCGACGTTGCTGGAAGTCGTCAAGTTCAACGAAGGCGGGCTCGTCGTATACGGCTCGCTGATCGGCGGTGTGATCGCGCTCTTCGCGTTTTGCCGCAAGTATCAATTGCCGGCGTTGGCAATGGCCGACCTGATCGCCCCCAGTTGCGCGCTCGGCGCTGGCCTAGGGCGGCTCGGCTGCTTGATGCAAGGTTGTTGCTTCGGCGGCGCCTGCGATCTCCCTTGGGCCGTGACGTTTCCC
>Ga0163153_10007398_pt1 | contig 11834 bp, 7 predicted proteins | sample OliLakLV19MP6IB1_FD_148629 | JGI IMG/M metagenome (GOLD analysis project Ga0163153, IMG submission 148629) | Freshwater microbial mat bacterial communities from Lake Vanda, McMurdo Dry Valleys, Antarctica - Oligotrophic Lake LV.19.MP6.IB-1 | ecosystem: Environmental > Aquatic > Freshwater > Lake... | reverse complement strand
CGTTCCCGTTGTATGTCGCGATTGCCGACTCGGTGTCGTTGGGCTCGGCCGAAGCGTCTGCAACCGTCGGCGTCAAAGGGACGAGCAAGAGTCCGGCTAGTGCAGACGAGGTAGCTCGCTTCATCAACGCCTCCACAATTCGCCGCGGGCGAGGCGAAAGGTAACCCCCGCGTCAAGAGCTCAGCGGTACGCTCCGCGCGCTTTGGGCGGCTCAGAAGACGAACGACGTTTCCGCGAACTCTACGACCGGACATATAACCGGCTGTGGAGTTTCGTGCTGCGTCGCGTCGCGGACAACCAGAGCACCGACGACATCGTGTCGGACACCTATCTCGCGGTGTGGCGCCGAATCGGAGATGTCCCGCCGGAGCCGCCGCGTGCAGACGCATGGGTCTTCGCGACCGCGCGGCACGTGCTCGCCAATTCGTATCGCAGTGGACGGCGCCGCATGCGGTTGGTGGACCGAGTGCGTGCGCAGCCAGTCGTTGCGGTTCTGCCGCCGGCCGGGGGCGACGGCGGTCACATCATCGAGGCGCTCGCGCGCTTGAGCGCGTCGCAGCAAGAGATCCTCGTATTCGCGGCGTGGGACGACCTCACGACCGACCAGATCGCGGTCGTGCTCGGCTGCAGCAAGAACGCCGCCGCGATCCGGCTGTCGCGCGCGCGCGAGGCGTTGAAGGACGCATTGGCGCACGTCGAGAAGGCCTTCGCCGAAGAGGAGGGGGGTAGCTCGTGATGCACGAACACGACGACCTTCTCGTGGCGCTCGCCCGGGCCAACCCGGTAGCGACAGCCGCTATCGACCGGCGGGCGCTGCCTGCTGCAGACGATCTCTTCGAGCGCGTCGTGACCGGCGGCCGGCCCCGCCGGGATCGGCGCGTGCTTGTGGCCGTCGCCATCATCATCGCCATCGCTCTCGGGCTCCTCGCCTTCGGCCTCGTGCGCCGGGAGAGTCCCGAGAAGTCGCTCGGCGGCGTCGTGTGTCATCCCTCTCTCGATCTCACGGGTTCTCGATTCGTGTCGTTTGAAGCGGGTGGCGCGGTCGACGTGTGCGCCGACGCGTGGGAGCGCGGCCTCGTGGGCGAAGGTCCGGTACCGAATCTCTCGGCCTGCATCCTCGACACCGGCGTCATCGGCGTGTTCCCCGGCGAAGCGGGAACGACGTGTGCTCGGCTCGGTCTACCGGTCGCGCTCGAGCGCGACGCCGATCTCGTCAACTTCGGTCGCGACCTCGGCACGACCCTGAACGAGGAGTGCATCGGCGCCGACGAGGCGATAGCCGTGGTCGAGGCGAAGTTCGAGGAGTGGGGAATGGACGGCTGGGTGGTCTCACTCGGTGCGGGTCCGCCGTTCGACGCGGAGTATCCGTGTGCGAGCGCAGCAGTCGACGTCGACGGCCGAGAGGTATCGCTCATCGCCATCGGATTCGACCCCAACCGATGATTTTTTTGCCACGCGAGGAATTGTGCGCGAATTGTCGAACCGAGCTGTGAGGCGGTGCCCAGATCCTGACGACAGGCGTCAGCGTTCGGGGTAAGACTGGCGGGATGCCGAATTGGAAAGCCGTGACCGAAGCCGCGCCCGAGATCGCAAAGCTGGTGCAGCGGCGCTTCGAGGACACCGGGCTCGGGTACCTCGCCACCATCCGACGCGACGGGTTCCCGCGCATCAGCGGGATCGAGCCGCTGTTCCAGGGCGACGAACTGTGGATGGGGATGATGACAAACTCCCGCAAGGGCGCCGACCTCGAACGCGACCCGCGTTTCTCGTTGCACAACGCGAGCGTCGACAAGGACGTGAAGGACGGCGACGTGAAGGTCGCCGGCTGTGCCCTGCTCGTCGACGACACGCCGACGCGTGACGCGTTTCGCGCCTTCGTGAAAGAGATCGCCGGCCACGACCCTGGCGGCGACTTCTCCCTGTTCCGCTCCGACGTCACCGAGATCGCAACCGTCCGCCCCGGCGGCGACGTCCTCATCATCGACTGGTGGCGCGAAGGCGGCGAACCCCAACACCTCGAACGCAAGTAGCCGCGCCGCGGGTAGAACCGCTTCCGGGTACCGAGTGGCAGTGGCCTGGCGTTGGATCCATGAACTCGTGCAGTCGTCCGCGGATGGGGCCCTTGTTGTCACCGCTCGTCGGTACCATCGGGAAGTGGCCGATGAGCGCACTGGGGGCGACGAAGCGGACCGGGCAGGAATCACGATTACGAACTTCGGGCAAATGTCGGACACGCGCGTGTACCAAGCAACGGACGCGCCGCCGGCGGCATCGAAACCGGACCGGTCGTTCTGGCGTCACCCTTTGGTCGTACCGATCGTGAGCGGAATCGTGCTGCTCGTTGCGGGTTCGGTGCTGGCGCTCGTTGAGGCGAACGACGGATCGAAGGATCCGACGAGCGAGACGTCGAAGGACAACTCGGCTTCGCCTGCGGCGATCGAGGGTAGTGACCCCCTCGACGTAGGTCCGACCCTCGTCGTCGCAGATCTGCGGGCGGGGGTTCAGCTGTCGAAGTTCGATGAAGTGTTGGGTACACCGGCGACGCACGCCGCGGTCGGCAGTCTCGACGAATACATATACGCCGACGAGCAGTGGTTCGTTCAGGCAGTTGTCGATTCCTCGGACAAGGTGGTGATGTTCTCCGTTACGACCCGCTCGCCAGAGTTCGCTCCGCGTGTCGGAGCGTGCGGCTCGACTGATGTCGAGCTGGGCAAGTCGACGTTTGCGGATCTCGGTGACCAGCCATGGGGGATGATCGGGAACTACCACAGCATGTGGTGGAACGAGTACTCCGAGATCTACGGCGGCGTTGGCGCGTGCGACTACAAGTACTCGGTGTTTTCGTACAACTCGATTTGGAGTGCCGAAGGTTCGGATGTCTCGGATGTGTACGACTTCCTCGGGCCCATTGGAGACAAGTTCGTTGGCGGGTTCGAAGCCGGACCGGGTTCGTTGGGTGAACAACAGCACGAGATGTTCGTTGACGGGGACGTTGTGCGGAGCTCGCCTGGGTTCGACACCGTGCGGCCAAGCCTGCGGATCAACACGTACTCGGAGACTCTCCCCGACTTCGACTTCTTCGTGACCTACCCCGAGGTGGTCGCTATCGATGCGCAACTGAACTTCGGGCCGGGTCCGGTGGATGCCCGCACCTTCGGCTGACCGCCGACGCGCCCGACGATCCTCCACTTGCGCCGACTCGATCTCCGATAGGTGCGCCGCGCGGCGCCCCTACAAGGCACTTCTGGCTCCGAACGCCCTCGGCTACACTCGACGCTGGTACGCCGTCGGGCCAGTGTCGTCCCGCGGTGGCCAGCTCCTGTTGGAACTGACCGCCTTGAGTTGAGGACGACACCTCCCGTGCACGACAACATCTATACGCGCGACCTGCCGCCGGCGCAGGGGCTGTACGACCCCCGCTTCGAGCACGACTCGTGTGGTGTGGGCTTCGTCGTCGACATGCACGGCCGCAAGAGCCGGGAGCTGGTCGACCAGGCCTTCACCAGCCTGTGCAACCTGAACCACCGGGGCGCGGCCGGTGCCGAACCCGACACGGGCGACGGCGCCGGGATCCTCATCCAGATGCCCGACCGGTTCTACCGGGCCGTGGTGCCGTTCGAGCTGCCGGAACCGGGTGCGTACGCCGCGGGCATCGCGTTCCTCCCCGTCGACGATCCCGACGCGGCGATCACCGGCATCGAGAAAGTGTTGCGAGACGAGGGCTTCGACGTGCTCGGCTGGCGCGACGTGCCGGTCGACTCGACGCAGCCGGGCAAGAGCGCCCGCGACGTCATGCCGGTGTTCGGGCAAGTGTTCGTCTCCAAGAACGGCATGACGGGCGACGTGCTCGAACGCCACATTTACATGGCGCGCAAGCGCATCGAACACGAAGTGAAGATCTACTTCCCGAGCCTCAGCTCGAAGGTCGTCGTCTACAAAGGCATGCTCACGCCCGACCAGGTGCCACTGTTCTACGAGGACCTGCGCGACGAACGGGTCGAAAGTGCGCTCTGCCTCGTGCACTCGCGCTTCTCGACGAACACGTTCCCGAGCTGGCCGCTCGCGCACCCGTACCGCATGCTTGCGCATAACGGCGAGATCAACACCGTGCAGGGCAACGAGAACTGGATGCGCGCCCGCGAGGGTGTGATGGCGAGCGCCGTGCTGCCCGGCGACCTCGAGCGCGCGTTCCCGATCTGTTCGCCCGGCGCGAGCGACACGGCCCGCTTCGACGAAGCGCTCGAACTCCTCTACATGGGCGGCCGCCCGCTGCACCACGCGATCCTCATGATGATCCCCGAAGCGTGGGAGAACCACGAGTCGATGGATCCGGGCGCGAAGGCGTTCTATCGGTATCACGCGTCGCTGATGGAGCCGTGGGACGGTCCCGCGTCGATCGCGTTCACCGACGGCACGGTCATCGGCGCGGTGCTCGACCGCAACGGTCTGCGCCCGTCGCGCTACTGGGTGACCGACGACGGGCTCGTGATCATGGCGAGCGAAGTCGGTGTGCTCGACGTGGCGCCCGAGAAGATCGTGAAGAAGGGCCGGCTCGAACCGGGGAAGATCTTCCTGGTCGACATGGCGAAGGAACGCATCGTCCCCGACGAAGAGATCAAGGCCGAGCTCGCGGCCGAGCACCCGTACCAGGAATGGCTCGACGCGGGCCTCGTGCACATGGACGACCTGCCGCCGCAGTTCCCGCTCGTGCCGCAGCACCACTCGGCCGTGCAGCAGCAGCGGCTGTTCGGGTACACGCAGGAAGACCTGCGGCTGATCATCGCGCCGATGGCGCGCAACGCGGTCGAGTCGCTCGGCTCGATGGGTACCGACACGCCGGTGCCGGTGATCTCGGACCGGCCCCGCATGTTGTACGAATACTTCAAGCAGTTGTTCGCGCAGGTGACGAACCCGCCGCTCGACGCGAACTTCGAAGTGCTCGTCACGTCGCTCAACTCGTCGCTCGGGCCCGAGGGCAACCTGCTCGACCCGCAGCCGGAGTCGTGCCGGCAGATCGTGTGCCCGTCGCCGATCCTCACCAACGAGGAGCTCGCGCAGCTGCGCTACATCGACAGCGGCGACTACGCGGTGCCCGGCTACACGCCGATCGTCGTCTACACGCACTTTCCGGTCGCCGAGGGCGGCGAGGGCCTGCGCATGGCGATCGACAACGTGCGCACGCAGGTGAGCGACGCGATTCGCGACGGCGCCAACCTGGTCATCCTCTCCGACCGTTACGCCGACGCCGAGAACGCGCCCATCCCGGCGCTGCTCGTCACCGCGGCCGTGCACCACCACCTCGTGCGCGAGAAGACCCGCACCCGGGTCGGCCTCATCGTCGAGACGGGCGAAGCGCGCGAGGTGCACCACTTCTGCCTGCTGCTCGGTTTCGGCGCCGGCGCCATCAACCCGTACCTGGCGTTCGACACGATCCGCGATCTCCTCAACGAAGGCGTGCTCACCGGCCTCACCGAACGCAAGGCGATCAAGAACTACGTGAAGGCGGCGGGCAAGGGCATCCTCAAGGTGATGTCGAAGATGGGCATCTCGACGGTCGCGTCGTATACGGGTGCGCAGATCTTCGAGGCCGTCGGCCTGCAGAAACAGCTCGTCGACGAGTACTTCACCGGCTGCGCGTCGCGCATCGAGGGCATCGACCTCGACGTGATCGCCACCGAAGTGCTCGCCCGCCACAACATCGCGTACCCCTCACGTCCGGAGGAGCTCGCGCACCGCGAGCTGCCCGTCGGCGGCGAGTACCAGTGGCGGCGCGAGGGCGAGTACCACCTCTTCAACCCGGACACCGTGTTCAAGCTCCAGCACTCGACGCGCACCGGTCGCTACGACGTGTTCAAGCAGTACACCGCGCTCGTCGACGACCAGTCGAAGCGCCTCGCGACGTTGCGCGGCCTGTTCGAGTTGAAGACGGGTGACCGGGCGCCGGTGCCGATCGACGATGTCGAACCGGTGTCCGAGATCGTGAAGCGGTTCTCGACCGGCGCCATGAGTTACGGCTCGATCAGCAAGGAAGCGCACGAGACGCTCGCCATCGCGATGAACCGCCTCGGTGCGCGCTCCAACACCGGCGAGGGCGGCGAGGACCCCGATCGCTACGAACTGCGGGCCAACGGCGACTCGGCGCGCAGTGCGATCAAGCAGGTCGCGTCGGGCCGGTTCGGTGTGACGAGCGAATACCTCGTCAACTCCACCGACCTCCAAATCAAGATGGCGCAGGGTGCGAAGCCGGGCGAGGGTGGCGAGCTGCCCGGCTACAAGGTGTGGCCGTGGATCGCGAAGACCAGACACTCGACGCCGGGTGTCGGTCTGATCTCGCCGCCGCCGCACCACGACATCTATTCGATCGAAGACCTCAAGCAACTCATTCACGACCTGAAGAATTCGAACCCGCTTGCGCGTGTGCACGTGAAGCTCGTCGCCGAGATCGGGGTCGGCACGGTCGCGGCGGGTGTGTCGAAGGCGCACGCCGACGTCGTGCTCATCTCCGGTCACGACGGCGGTACGGGCGCGGCGCGGCTCACGTCGATCAAGCACGCGGGCGCGCCGTGGGAGTTGGGTCTGGCCGAGACGCAGCAGACGCTGTTGCTGAACGGGTTGCGCGACCGCATCGTCGTGCAGGTCGACGGGCAGCTGAAGACCGGCCGCGACGTGATCATCGCCGCGCTCCTCGGCGCCGAGGAGTTCGGGTTCGCGACCGCGCCGCTCGTCGTGTCGGGCTGCATCATGATGCGCGTCTGTCACCTCGACACCTGCCCGGTCGGCGTCGCGACCCAGAACCCGGAGCTGCGCAAGAAGTTCTCGGGCAAGCCCGAGTTCGTCGTGCACTTCATGGAGTTCATCGCGCAGGAAGTGCGCGAGTACCTCGCCGCGCTCGGGTTCCGCACACTGGCCGAAGCGATCGGTCACGTCGAGGCGCTCGACACCCGCACAGCCGTCGACCACTGGAAGGCGGCCGGCCTCGACCTGTCGCCGATCCTCGCGGTGCCGGTCAACAAGTACGACCAGACGTTCTACAACTCGCGCCCGCAGGACCACGGCCTGCAGCGCGCGCTCGACATCGAGCTCATCGAAGATGCCGAACCCGCGCTCGAACGCGGCCAGGCGGTGCGGCTCACGTACCCGATCAGGAACACGAACCGCACCGTCGGCACGATGCTCGGTTCGACGCTCACGCGGAAGTTCGGCGGCGAGGGCCTGCCCGACGGCACGATCGACATCACGTTCCACGGCTCCGCGGGCCAGAGCTTCGGTGCGTTCGTGCCCAAGGGCATCATGTTGCGCCTCGAAGGCGACGCCAACGACTACTTCGGCAAGGGCCTCTCGGGCGGCACCCTGGTGGCGCGCCCGCCCCGCACGGCCAAGTTCGTCGCCGAGGAGAACATCATCGCCGGCAACGTCATCCTCTACGGCGCGACCGGCGGCAACGTCTTCATCCGCGGCGTGGTGGGGGAGCGGTTCTGCGTGCGCAACTCGGGCGCGACCGCCGTCGTCGAAGGTGTCGGCGACCACGCGTGCGAATACATGACCGGTGGGCGCGCGGTCATTCTCGGTCCGACCGGCCGCAACTTCGCCGCGGGCATGTCGGGCGGCTTCGCGTACGTGTGGGACCCCGACCAGTCGTTGCACCGCCGCATGAACCACGACATGTGCGACATCGACCAGATGGACGAGGAAGACATCGACTGGTTGCGCGGCGTCGTCACCATGCACATGGAGCTGACCGGCTCCGAGGTGGCCGAACGCATCCTGTCGAAGTGGTGGCGCAGCGTCGCGTCGTTCACGAAGATCTTCCCGAAGGACTACAAGCGCGTGCTCGAAGCGCAACGCGACGCGATCGAGCGCGGTATCGACGTCGACGAAGCGATCATGGCGGCCGCACGTGGGTGAAACAACCGGGTTCATGAAGTACGACCGGGAGCTGCCGACGCGGCGGCCGATCCCGGTCCGCATCCTCGACTGGCAGGAGGTCTACGAAGACTTCCCGCCCGAGAAAGTGCGTCAGCAGGGTGCGCGCTGCATGGACTGCGGCATTCCGTTCTGTCACACGGGCTGCCCGCTCGGGAACCTCATCCCCGAGTGGAACGACCTCGTGTACCGCGACCAGTGGAAGGGCGCGCTCGACCGGTTGCACGCGACCAACAACTTCCCCGAGTTCACCGGCCGGCTGTGCCCGGCGCCGTGCGAAGCCGCGTGCGTGCTCGGCATCAACGAACCGGCGGTGACGATCAAGCAGATCGAGGTCGAGATCATCGATCGCGGCTTCGAGGAGGGCTGGGTCGTTCCGATCGTGCCCGTGAACAAGACGGGGAAGCGGACCGCGGTCGTCGGCAGTGGGCCTGCCGGTCTCGCGGCCGCGCAGCAGTTGACGCGCGCCGGCCACGACGTCGTCGTGTACGAGCGGGCCGACCGCATCGGCGGTCTGCTGCGCTTCGGCATTCCCGAGTTCAAGATGGAGAAGCGCCACATCGACCGGCGCCTCGAGCAGATGGAGGCCGAGGGCACCGAGTTCCGCACGAACGCGAACGTCGGCGACAACGTCCCGGTCGACGAGTTGCAGCAGTACGACGCGGTCGTGCTCGCCGGCGGCGCCACCGCGTGGCGCGACCTCCCCGTGCCCGGCCGCGAGGCGACCGGCATCTACCAGGCGATGGAGTACCTGCCGTGGGGCAACCGGGTGCAGTTCGGCGACGTCGCCGAACCGCCCATCACTGCGGAGGACAAGCGGGTCGTCATCATCGGCGGCGGCGACACCGGCGCCGACTGCCTCGGCACCGCGATTCGCCAGGGCGCGACGTCGGTGCACCAGTTCGAGATTCTGCCCCGCCCGCCCGACGAACGCACCGACGCGATGCCGTGGCCGACGTACCCGATGATCTACCGGGTTGCGTCCGCGCACGAAGAAGGTGTCGAGCGCGTGTACGCGGTCAACACCGAGTGCTTCCTCGCCGACGACGACGGCAACGTGCGCGCGCTCGTCGCGCACGAGGTCGAGCAGAGCTTCGTCGACGGACGCATGACGTTCGAGAAGATCGAGGGCAGCGACTTCGAGTTGCCGTGCGAGTTGGTGTTGCTGGCGATGGGCTTCGTCGGACCGCAGCGCCCGGGTTTGCTCGAACAACTCGGCGTCGACATCAACGAGCGCGGCAACGTCACCCGCGACGGCGCCTACAAGACGAGCCTCGACAACGTGTTCGTGTGCGGCGACATGGGCCGGGGCCAGAGCCTTATCGTGTGGGCCATCGCCGAAGGCCGCAGTTGCGCGGCCGCGGTCGACGAGTGGCTCATGGGCGAGACGTTGCTCCCGGCACCCATCGCGCCCGACGCCGCACCGATGAGGTAACTCCTACCCGAGAGGTTCGCGCCGCGATCGCGCGCGCCTTACTCCGATGCAATGGGGTCGGTCAACGCGTCGTACACGTCACGAGCGACCCAGCGCAGCGCGCGGCCCGGGACACGGGTCACGGGCGTGAGAATCTCCGCTGCTTCCAACTGGCGAAGCATGTTGGTGGCTCCCTGGTTCGTGACTTCAAGATGTCGGCGAGTCGTCGCAGTCGTGATGAACGGATTGTCGAACAACAGGTCGATCAGCTCGTGCGCGCGGCCCCGCGAACCATGCAGTCGCTTGCGATAGTCCTCGCGGACATCCGTGAGTCGCTCGGCACGCGTAACGGCGTCATTCGCCTGTGTCGTTACCGCAGTCAAGAAGAACTGAAGCCATTCGTCGATCGCGGCGCGTTCCCGAACAGCTTGCAATCGGTCGTAGTACTCGCTCCTGTGCTCTTCGAAGTAGCTACTGAGGTACAGCAGCGGTGACGGCAGATGTCCTTCGCTGACGAAGTAGAAGATGATGAGTAGGCGCCCGAGCCGACCGTTGCCATCGAGGAACGGGTGAAGGGTCTCGAACTGGTAATGCAGCAACGCGCATCGCACAAGGGGCGGCATCGGCAGGTCTTCGTGCACGAAGTGCTCCCAATCCGACAGCCCTTCCTCCATGTCTTCGTGTGGAGGCGGTACGAAGATTGCCGTCTCGGGGGAGTTGTCGGGCGAGCCGATCCAGTTTGGTGACTTGCGCGTCTCGCCGGGCGTCTGTTCCTGGCCGCGAACCCCGGCGAGCAACACCTTGTGGATCTTCTCGACGAGGCGACGTGAGATTGGCAGCGTTTCGAGACATGCGAGCCCGTGTTCCAACGCGGCGATGTAGTTGACGACTTCTTGGATGTCGGCCGAGACCTTGCCGCCGCTCGATTCCGCTTCGAAGACCTCGGAGAGGGTCGCCTGCGTCCCCTCGATCCGCGAGCTCGCGACGGCCTCGCGTCGTATGTAGGCGTTGACCAGAAGGTGCGGGTTCGGTAGCAACCGTCCGGCACCGGCGAGTCGGCCGATGGCGCGGTCGGCATCGGACAGGCAGGCGACCGTGACGTCGTTCAGGCGTAACGAGCGGGGGAGGGGTGCCGGGAAGAACGTGTAGAAGCCGTGCGGCCCGGCGGTCTTGCGGACCACGCCGTAGTCGGTTCGGGTGAAACGCGCTTTGTCCACGGCGTCGACGGTAGTCGAAGGGCCAAGTAAAGGGGCGATTTACTTGGACCTCTTGTGGGGGGTCCAAGTATCCTTTGTTCGGCTTCGGGGTCACCGACGATCGTGGCCAGCCGCGGTTGGCCAGAACAGTTCGACACTGGTCGGCGCGAATCCGGACACCGCGGTGGCCATGAGCAACCGGCGGAGCTCACGGTGACCGACGGGACAGTCCTCGGCGGAGCGCCTGCGGATCGTCGGTGCCGATCTCTCGCCGAACCATGCTCCAACGGCCCCGAGGGAAGCGCACGCCCCACGCCGTGCAGGATCGCGCCCACGAGGAAACACGTCACCGACTGGACGAAGAGGACCGCGGTCTGGACCAATACGACAACGCGCGCCGTCGTGCCGGTTGGCTTCGGCGGCGTCAGGAACATGTCGCTGTTTGCGCCGGCGCGCGTCATGGCCGCGGCCCGGTCGGTCGTCTCGAGGAACTCGATCTCAGTCCACGACGTGCGCGCTTGCGCGGCCCGCCACCAGCGCGTACGACCGTCGTGTGCGAGTTCAAGTGCTTCTTCGACGAAGTCGAACTGGGCGAGCTGGCGCAGGTGATAGCTGACGAGCGCGGGCGACTCGTCGACGATGTCGCCGAGTGTCGACGCGGTCGCCGGACCTTCCATGCGCAGCAAGCCGAGGAGTTGCAGTCGCAGCGGATGCGTCAGCGCGCGCATCTGTCGAGCGCCGCGCTGCGTGATGTCAGGCCGAGTGGTGTCCACCCGCCGCGATCACCCGAAGGGAATGTGGCGAAACATCTCTTTCGGAATCTGCGACGACGTGGAACGGAGGGCCGCATCGATGTCGTGACTCGGCCGTTGGGCCGGCGGTTCCCACCCGTCGAGGACCTGGCGACGCAGGTCGTCGGCGGCGTCGTGCGCGGCGGCGAACCAGCGCTTGCGGCGTCGGGCACCCCAGCGGTGCGGGCGGGTGTCGGCGGGGCGGACCCCGACGTAGGTCGTCGAACCCGACCAGTGCGCCAGTTCGATCTCGGCGTCGAAGCCCGCGATCCGGGTCCGGGCCTTCACACTTGTCTCGTCGTTGCGGGCCAGCGGCGCCCGCTCCCACCCAAGTTCGGCGGTCTCGCTGATCACGGCCGGAAGCGGCGCGAGAATCCGGCGCTCGACGTACGTACTGAAATTCGGCGTCCCGAGGGGATTGTGCATCCGTTCACTATCGGCAGGAACCGGGAGGAGTTGAACTACCCCGGGCCGTCTATCGGGGGGACAACAGACGGCCCGGGGTAGTTC
>Ga0163153_10007397_pt1 | contig 11835 bp, 12 predicted proteins | sample OliLakLV19MP6IB1_FD_148629 | JGI IMG/M metagenome (GOLD analysis project Ga0163153, IMG submission 148629) | Freshwater microbial mat bacterial communities from Lake Vanda, McMurdo Dry Valleys, Antarctica - Oligotrophic Lake LV.19.MP6.IB-1 | ecosystem: Environmental > Aquatic > Freshwater >... | reverse complement strand
TCATAGACGTTTACAAAAATATTTACACGATTTCATCGGACACCAAAATCGTTTCCAAAATTCTTGAAATACACATATTTCCTCAAATTTTGCAATTTGCCGACAGTATTGGTTACAAAATCATTTTAGCAGAAAAACAAAACTGGTATCCCGACCTGACTTTCGTAAACAAGAAAAATGAAGAAGTAAAGTTCGCTCTTGACATCAAAACAACTTTCAGACGAAATGATAAAACAGTTGGCTTTACGCTTGGCAGTCACGGTGGCTATTTCAAAGAACGGGATAAAGACAAAAACATTCAGTTTCCTTACAGTCAATACACAGGACATTATTGTTTGGGAGTTATTTACACACGAACAGACGTAACGGACGACCTTGCTGAAACTGAAATATACCAAGTTCAGGAACTTCAAGAAGAATATGAAACACCAAACAAAAAAGTTGGCGAGCGTACGGTTACGACCGTAAAAAATTTAAAGTCTATAACTTCTGTCATTAAGGACTTTGATTTTTTTGCATCCGAAAAATGGAAAATTGCAAGCGACAAACAAGGTTCTGGCAATACGGCAAACATTGGTTCAATTTTCGACATTGCCGACCTGAAAAACGAAAACGGAATTTTCAGTCAACTAGGCGAAGAATGGTTTGACGAGTATTGGATAAACCACGGTTCTGCCACAATGGTGAAAGACGGCAAGCCCACAAAAATTACCACGCTTAAAGACTTTTTAGAGTTCAAAGGCAGAACAGACCTTTGGGATAAAATCGTTTCTAAATCTTCAAACAAGAAATCGAAATGAGAGTAATTGTTCCACCTATAAAAAGTCAAGGCATAAAAACCAAGTTAGTTCCTTGGATTATGGAACTTGCCCCGAAAGTAAAGGGCAAATGGATAGAGCCATTTTTGGGGACAGGAGTGGTTGCGTTTAATTCGGGATATAAAAAAGCAATTCTCAATGACACAAATCCTCACATTATAAATTTCTACAAAGGCATATAGGACAAGACAATTACTGCACCTTTGATGAAACATTACCTTGAACAAGAAGGAGAACTTTTAAGCAAGGCAGACAATAACGGTTATGAACATTATCTAAAAGTTCGGACACGTTTTAACAGCGGAGAATTTTCACCTTATGACTTTATTTTTCTTTCTCGTGCAGGGTTCAATGGAATGATGAGATTTGGAAGCAAAGGAAATTGGAACATTCCTTTTTGCAAAAAACCTGAGAGATTTCAACAAGCATACAGGACCAAAATCACTAATCAGGTTTCGACAGTTTCTCAAATCATACAATCCGAACCGCATTGGACTTTTTACAATAAAACGTTTGCTGAGATCATTCCTCTTGCGACAGAGAACGACATAATTTATTGCGACCCGCCATACTACGGCAGACACGTTGACTATTACAACGGCTGGACAGAACAAGACGAAGAACTTTTATTCAACTTACTTTGTGAAACAAAAGCAAAATTTATTCTCTCAACTTGGCATCACAACGACTGGCGAGAAAACGAAATGATAAATAAATTTTGGAGCAAGTTCAATATTGTAACCAGAGACCATTTTTATCATAACGGTGGTAATATTGAAAATAGACGGACGGTTGTAGAAGCATTGGTTTGTAACTTCGAGACAGAAAATTTTGCATTACACAATCACGGCTTGACTGTGAAGCCTGAACAATTAGCGTTGCACCTTGACGAATGAGAAGAAGAACTACCGCTAACTTTTAGGACTTTCAGGCAACTTGACGATTTAAAAGCCCTCCTGTTGTATGATTTTATTGATTCGCCATTTCGTCGTCAAATTCCCCTTCCCAGCGCGCCACCACCGCCGAGGCTAAACAATTGCCCATCAGGTTGACGCTGGTGCGACCCATGTCCATGAGCGCATCAACGCCGAGGATGATCGCGATCGGCCATTCCGGGATATTGAACTGGTTGACCGTAGCGGCCAGGATCACCAGCGAAGCGCGGGGCACCCCGGCTACGCCTTTGGAAGTGAGCAGTAGCGTGCCCATCATGGCCAATTGCGTTTGCCAGTTGAGGTGGATACCGGCGGCCTGCGCACAGAAGACGGAGGCCAGCGACAGATATAAGGTAGAGCCGTCGAGGTTGAAACTGTACCCGGTCGGCAACACGAACGAAACAATTTTACGCGGCACGCCGAATTTTTCCATGGCTGTCAGCGCTTTGGGCAGGGCTGCCTCCGAACTTGCGGTGGCAAAAGCCAAAGAAGCCGGTTCGTAAATGGCCGCAAAAAACTTTTTGATGGGGATGCGGAAAAAGAGCAGCACCGGGATAAAAACCAGCAGGATAAAAACAAATAGTGCCACATACAAGGTGCCCAGCAGTTTGAGCAGGTTCAAGACCACCTCAAAGCCCATGGTGCCGATGGTATACGCCATTGCGCCTCCTACCGCGATGGGTGCGAAATACATGATAATGCCCGTGAACTTGAACATGACCTCGGTGAGCGCTTCCGTCCAGTCGAGCATGATGCGGCGGTGGTGTTCAGGTATCTGCCTAAGTCCGAAACCGAACAGGAGGCTGAACAGCACGACCTGCAAAACCGCTCCCTCGTAGACCATTTTGGCTATGTTTTCAGGGAAAATATGCAGGACAATACTTTTCCAGTTCTGCTTAACGGGTGGTGGCGGGGAAGACAGTTCTTTCCCGTTGTAGAACAGTTTGGCGGTGCCTTTTACGGAGTCGACCACCACATTCAGATCGCTGGCCATCATGTTGACCGGTTCTGTAATGATCGTTTTGGATACGATCCCCTCCCCTGCTTTGGTAAAATTGATGGCAACCAGACCGATCACCAAAGCAATCGATGTGGCGGCAATGAAATAGGTGAAGGCTTTTACACTCATCCGGCCCACTTGTTTGGAGTTGCTTTGCCCGGCAATACCCACCACCAAGGTGCCGAAAAGCAGCGGCGCAATGACCGTTTTGATGAGTTGGATGAAGATTTTGCTCAAAATCTCCATATTGGAGCCTATTTTCGGGAAATCATAGCCGACCGCCATCCCGATTACCATACTCAGCAATATCCAGGTCGTCAGCGAATTGTTGCGATACCCATAAATGCACAGTGCGCCGATTGCCCACCACCGTGCGCCCATTAATACATTGGGTTCAATAGGTATTCCAGCCCAGGGCAAGAGGTGCAGGCCGGCCACTGCGGCAACACTAAAAATGGCAAACCAAAGTGATTTGGCTGATTTCATACGAAGAAAGAGGATTTTAGGCGGCTAATGTACAAGTTTAATTGAAGCGCAGCGCGCGCACTAACGGACATTTTTCAATTTGCTTGTATATGGTACTGCCGAACCCCTGTTCAGCAAGCATCGCCGAACAGGGGTTCGGCGGTACTTGCCAGCACTAATCTGAAAAATATCTGGTAGTGCGCGCAACGGCTTACAATGCGCCCAATTTGAAAAAGCCCCAAATAAAAAGGCAGGCTAATCCGGCCGCCGCCACAATACCCGCTAAAGAAATGCTGATTATGGTCAAAGCGAGTGCTAAACCCAGGGCAAATAATCCCATCCACAGCCAGTATTCCGCAGAGGCGCGGTAGATGTAGCGTTCTAATTTTTTGAAGACTTTTGTTTGCAGGCGGTTTATTCTCCGAGCTTTTTGGCGAGCATATCCGGTCGTATTTTCAGTAATCAGCGTCGATACCGCAGGTCTGGAAACCGGGGTAGCGGCATACATGGTGACAGGAGACCACACACATACTCCCACGAACAGGAGTAGGGCTATTAAACGTTTTCCCATAACAGATAATGATTTTTATCCCAATTCCCCAGCCGAACACGGAACAAATCGCTTAGAATTTGTGGTACAATGTCGGTGGCGAGGACGCACAACGACGGCTGGGGCGGCTCGATCTGCCAATTATATAGTGAAAACTATTGCCGATAGAATCACTGCAAAAACTCGGGATACCCCATTTTTTTTATCTTAAGGCTGCTTAAAATCGGCATCCGTCAGATCGGACACTTGTTGTGTCTCGCTTTTCCGGTTGCGCCACCACCAGTAACCGATGCTTCCTACCAGGATATAGGGCAGCATCAACATATATAGAATCCCTGCATTGAGGCCCTGCGGATCGCCGCCGCCGGCCTTCAAATTCGTTTCTGCGGATGCTTTACACATGGCGCACTGCGCGGCAAGGGGTTCGGCAGCCATAACAAAAAAAATGACCAGGGTGAAGGCTATGTATTTTAATGTTTTACGTGTCATGTTATCGTGAGTTGTGAGTAGTGAGTCACTCGAAAATCCATTGAATCGTACAAGATTAATAGTAAGGCTTCAACATCAGGTAACAAACCGGGCCGGTAATCGCTACGTACAGCCAAAGCGGGAATACCCAGCGGGCCATTTTTTTATGCCTTTCAAATTGAGCGGTGTACGCGCGGTTGAAAGTCAACAGGATAAAAGGCAGAATGGCCGCAGCCAGCACCACATGCGTGATCAGTAAAATGAAATACACAGTTCTGATGGTGCCTTCTCCACCGAACTTAGTTTCCGGCGTGGTAAAATGGTACAACACATACGATACCAGAAACAAGGCGGAACAAACCATGGCAGCATAAATGGCTTTGCGGTGGTTTTCTATCTGCTTGTTTTTGATAAAATACAGGGCGGCTAATAAAATCACCGCCGTGATCGCATTGAGCGAAGCATGGAAGGGTGGTAAAAAATGAAAATCGATGCCCAGGTCAAATTTAACCCGTCGCATAAGCCCTACCAGCAACAGCACCACAAAAGATACCACATAAGCCAGCAGGTTCATTTTTTTTTCTAATTGTATATCCGGTTGTGTTGTAGACATCTGAAATAAATGTGTTTATATAGTCAAGTTTGAGTGGTTTGGAACGGTTTGATGGTTTGAATACATGATTATCAGTTAGTTGAAATTTCTTTTCGTTCAAAACCACTTTGCATTGACTATAAGTGCCGAGTTAAAAACAGTTTGCGTTATTTTTTATACAAATGCTTGATTGTCAAGCCGGATAACTAATAACGGATAACTACTTTTTTTACTTGGTGCTCGGCAACAACATGGCAATGTGTTCTACCATTCTGCCGACCTGCTTTTCATCGAGCGCATTGTAATAGCGGCGTATCTGGCCGGAAGTATCCGTGAGCGCGTAGTATTCGGGGTAAGGTTCAATACCTTCTTTTTTACAAAATTGTTGGTATCCGTAATCGACAATCACCTTCCAGGCATCCAGGCCGCCCGTCCATACAAAGGTGGCATAATCCGAATTGGGCAACTTTTGACGGTAGGAGGTAAACTCTGCGGTACCGCCGTCAATGACCATAGCAATCCTGAAGTCGCCTCTTACCCGCGCGTCACCCATCATTCCGAACTGCTTGAAAAGCCGCTCGCCATCATCTAATATTTTGCGATTGGCATCTGTCAGGTCGGGATCTTTCTCAAAAATGTGAATGACGGCCACACTGTTTTCCAGCCGGTTTTGCCTTTCCCCGTTGGACAGGATTAAAAAGGCAGGTCTGATCTTGCCATATTGTCCCAATTCAGAAACGGCTTGTTTGCGCCAGTTATAACCGTTGTTCATATATATGTAGGAAGCCGCAGGGAAACCAACCAGTATGACAAGGAGGATAGACGCAATGATTATCCTGCGCTTGGTATTGGGCTTTTGATCTGTATCTGTATTATTCATCGTCTTGAAATCTGTTTATAACAACAACAATTAGCCCCTGAGGTTGACAAAAAAAGGTTGATATAGTCAAGTTTGAGTGGTTTGGAACGGTTTGATGGTTTGAATACATGAATATCAGTTAGTTGAAATTCCTCTTCGTTCAAAACCACTTTGTGTTGACTATAAAAGTCGATCAGGGTTGATAAAAGTTGATGGCTGCCACTTCCCAAAGCGGTTATCAACTTTTATCAACCCTGATCGACTTTTATCAACCTAAAAAGGCAAGCCTTGGTTTTTTTAGCCTTTGTACAGTACTTTGTACAGTACGGTACCGGGCAAAATATAACCTGTGGGCTTTCCGGCAGGCGTTGGTTGCACCACCTCTTCATTTTTCTCCTTGATCTGTTCGCGGCGCGCGCCCCAGGAACCACCTTCCTGAAAGAAGGCAATAATGGCCCAGATCAGTAACGTAGTCGGCAGCAAAACGCTTAAAACTAATCCCCGCACCTCATACGCCATGTGCATGAAGTAGAAGACAATGAAATATGCCTTGTACAGCGAGAAACCAACCATCAAGGCCATGTAAAAGTAATGGCCAAAGCCGTGTTTAAAATTTACTCCTTCAATCATGTGGCCTTTAGCCAGCAATGCGATGACAACTTCGACGATGGTAATCGCTCCGAGCAGCATCAGGCCTTTGAATACCAGGGCCTTTTGTTCTTCGTATGTTTGATGTCCAGCCATTTTTGTAAAACGGTGTAAATTAGTTGGAAAATGAGTTTTTCGGTCCGCGCGTATTAGAAGTGCGAAGTCGTCAGTGCGAAGTCGTACGTCCGGGTGTATTACAACAGGTAGAAAACCAAGAATACAAATACCCAGACCAGGTCAACGAAGTGCCAGTACAATCCGATCTTTTCGACCATTTCATAGCCGTTTTTGCGGGCGGCATACAAACTGCCTCCTGCATTCAGCATGATAATCGTCAGGAAAACAACGCCGGAGAATACGTGGAAACCGTGGAAACCGGTGATAAAAAAGAACAGGGCACCAAAAGAAGGCGGGCCGAATGAGGCTTCCGTCGTCTTGCCGGCATCAACACCCGTGGTGTATCTTATTTTCGGAATATCGAACTGGCCATCATGCTTGTGCAGCAGGTAGCTATCGTCTTTCTTGAATGTTTTGGGCGTTCCGTCCTCGTTTTTGGCTTCCGTACCATCCGCATTCAGGTAAATCCCGTCGGCAACATGCCTTCCGAACGGATTCTGGCTGACCGTCATGTTTTCGCCGACAATCAGTGTATGCCATTCGTAAGCCTGGCAACCGAGGAAACTGGCACCGCCGAGGATCGTCAGGAACATCCAGAATACTACGCCGCGCGCGTTTTCCCGGTGTCCTTCCTGTACGGCACGTACCATCGTAACCGAACTGAAGATCAGGATGAAGGTCATCACCGTCACAAAAATCAGGGGCCAGTGCGATTTCACAAACGGAAATGATGCAAAAACGAAGTCCGGTTCCGGCCAGGTAGGCATACTGAATCGAAGCGCGCCGTAAGCGATCAGGAATCCGGCGAAAGTGAACGCATCGGATACCAGAAAGTACCACATCATCACTTTGCCGTAGCTGGCACGCATGGGCGATTTACCACCGCCTTCCCAGAGTTGCTCGTCGCCTTCGTGCTCATGCGTGTCGTGTGCGTGTGTAACAGATGTATCTGCCATGATAATCAAACAGTTATGTTGATAATAGAACTTTAAGTCAAAAAATATTTCGCAAAAATGATACCCGTCGTTGCCCCCAAACCCTAAACACTAAACCCCATACACGCTTAGGATTGTACCATAAAAAACACAATCAGGTACACCCACAGAATATCCACAAAATGCCAGTATTGCACCACGAGTTCGAAGCGCAATTTACGACGGGGCGTGGGTTTGTACGGCAAAATAAACGCGTGAACCATGGCAACTGCTAATGCGCCCAAGCCTCCCAAAACGTGTGCGGCATGCAGACCCGAAATCACATAAATAAATGAACTCGAAGGGTTTACCGTAAATGTTGCGCCAATCGCATCCATCGCCTGCCAACCGTAATACTGCAATATCACAAATGCAATACCCAGCAGGAATGTAGTAATGAGTAATCCCTTATATCGTTTCTCCGCGCCGTTCACAAATGCCTTGTATGACAAATGTATGGTTATACTGCTCAGCACGATCACCGCCGTATTCAATAAAAAGATATCCGGCAATTTGAATTCAAACCAGTTGCCAGATGCCCTGCGCACCACATAAGCGCTGGTAAAAGCGCCAAACATCATAATGATGCTACCAATACCCACCCACAAAGCAAACTTGTGCTGATGTATCTTACTCCGGTTATATTCCGGTGTCATTGCGTCCATCTTTATTAATTTTTAAAGCGTGCTCAAAGCCGATCAGCAAATCAATCATTGCCTTTTGCACTTTGCTTTTGTTTTACTATAAACGGTCGAGCAAAATGACGATCAGTGAAAATGGAAGATGCATAAAGGAAATAAACATCTGCCGTTTGGCCGCCGCGCCCGAACAAGTTTTATAAAGTTTCCAGCAATACCAAGCCCAGTACAAATTAAGGGTATTCAGTACCAGCATGGCAAGCAGTCCCAATTCCCCCATAAAGTACCCTGCCGTAGCATTGCCCACCATCAACAAACAAAAAATGAAGGAAAGCAAACCCGTCGTCTTGTCTTTTTCACCGTTTTTGGAAGGCAGGAGGTAAAAACCCGCCTTTTTATAATCGTCATCCGCTACCCAGGCAACCGCCCAGAAATGGGGGAATTGCCACAGAAATTGTAAAGTAAAGAGCATGAAAGCCGTAGAGGAAATATACCCTTCATAAGCCACACACCCGATAATCAGCGGCAAAGCGCCCGGAATCGCTCCAACCAACACCGATAAAGGTGTGGTACGTTTCATGGGCGTGTACACAAAAGCATAACTGATGAGCGACAAGGTGCCCAGAAAACCCGTCAACGGATTAAAAACCGTGAGCAGGGTAATACCGAGCAAAGCCATCAATCCCGCCAGCAATACCGCCGTCGATACGCTCATCCGTCCAGTCACCACAGGGCGATTGGCCGTACGAGGCATCAGGCGGTCATAATCGCGCTCCAGCACCTGGTTGAGTGCATTGGCAGCGCCAGTTACAAAAAAACCGCCCAAGGTCAGCAGTATCATTCCTGACCAGCTGACGTTGCCTTTCCCAACGATTGCATAAGACATTACCGCAGAAAAAAGAACTAAAAGGGTCAATTTGAACTTAACCAACAGACCGAAATCCGTAACAGACTGGCCCAAACCTCCCCACAAATATGCCGACTTGACTTGATTACGATTCATTTATTGTTATTAATCAGTGTCCGTGATCGTGTTCGCCCTCTCGAAGCGGCACGTATTGCGGTATAAATTCTTCCCCGTCTTTTCCGTAATCGTATGCCCAGCGCTGCACCGTCGGCAATTTACCTGGCCAGTTGCCGTGACCCGGAACGATCGGTGTGGTCCATTCCAGCGTTGTAGCGCCCCAAGGATTTTTCGTCGTCAGTTTACGACCGCTGAAAATGGAATAGAAGAAGTTAACAATAAACACGATCTGCAAAAAGAAGACTACAATAGCGGCCACTGTAATAAATTGATTCAGGCCGGTAAAGTGTTTGAAAGACTCAAAGTTCTCGATACTGTAATAACGGCGCGGCACGCCGGCCATACCTGTGTAGTGCATCGGCCAGAAAATGGCGTATGCTCCGAAGATGGTACCCCAGAAGTGGATTTTACCCAGCGTTTCGTTCATATAGCGGCTGAACATTTTCGGGAACCAGTGGTAAATGCCCGCAAACATGCCGAAGAAAGCCGCAATACCCATTACAATGTGAAAGTGCGCTACCACAAAATAGGTATCGTGCATCTGTATATCAATGGCCGAGTTGCCGAGGAAAATCCCCGTCAGACCACCTGAAATAAACATCGAAACAAAACCGAGGGAGAACAAACTGGCTGAGTTAAACCTGAAGTTTGACCCATAAACCGTTGTAATCCAGTTAAATACCTTCACCGCAGAAGGCACCGCAATAATCAGGGTGAAGATCACAAAGAAGTTGGCGATAAACGGATTGACCCCCGACATAAACATGTGGTGCGCCCAAACAATAAACGACAGAAATCCGATCGCAAGAATTGAGAATACCATGGCGCGGTATCCAAAAATCGGTTTACGGGCATGTACCGACAATACCTCGGAAACAATACCCATCGCCGGAAGAATGATGATATATACCTCCGGGTGACCGAGGAACCAGAACAGGTGCTGGAACAAAATCGGGCTGCCACCTACACGATCCAGGATTTGTCCGCCTACCACGATTTCACTCAGGTAGAAGGAAGTACCCATGCTGCGGTCGAACATCAGCAGCAATACGCCGGACAACAATACCGGGAACGACAATACACCCAAAACCGCCGTCACAAAAAACGCCCACATAGTAAGCGGCATACGCCACATATTCATACCTTTTGTACGCATGTTCAGAATGGTCGTGATGTAGTTGATACCGCCCAGCAACGCAGAGACAATAAACAAAGCCATCGAAACGATCCACATCGTCATACCCGCAGCAGAGCCGTCAGAGGCCTGCGGCAAAGCGCTCAAAGGCGGATAGGCCGTCCAGCCGCCGGAGAATGGCCCGGTGCTGAGAAAGAGCGACAAAAACATGACCACACCGGCGAGGAAAAACGCCCAGTAGGAAAAGGAATTCAATAGTGGCGATGCCATGTCGCGGGCACCGATCTGCAACGGAATCAACAGGTTAGAGAACGTACCGCTCAAACCCGCCGTCAGTACAAAAAATACCAGGATGGTGCCGTGCATAGTCACCAGAGCATAATAAAATTCAGGGTCAAGTTTGCCGATACCGGCATCATTCACCTGAATCCATTTACCCAGTATTGGTCGCAACCACGCCATATCCGCTTCCGGGAAACCTAATTGCAGGCGGAAAACGATCGACATCGCAGCGCCCACAAAAGCCCAGAATATCCCTGTGATCAGGAACTGACGGGCAATCATCTTGTGGTCGGTGCTAAAAATATAATGCGTCAAAAAATTTGACTGAAACTTATCGCCGTGATGGTGTTCATGGAAATGATCGTCATAACCCAACTCTTGGGTGAACTTCTCTTCCAGTGCTTCAACGGCGGTAATATCTTGTGCCATATCCAGGAGTTTTATAATTGTTTTGTATTGTAAAACCTTTATTGGGTCAGGTGTTCTCTATTCAAAAGGGCAATTCAAACCATTCAAACCATTCAAACCATCAAACCATCAAACCTTCTCAAACCATCAAACCATCAAACCATTCAAACCATTCAAACCATCTCAAACCATCAAACCTGCTTCATCCACCTCAAATAGAACTCAAAATCGTGAATTCTGTCCGGCGGTTTTTAGCGCGATTTTCATCGGTATCATTTTCAGCAACGGGTTTGGTATCGCCATAACCCCTCACCCGGAGGCGACTTGCCGCGACACCGCGGTCTGTCAGGTATTTGGCAACAGCCGAAGCGCGTTGTGCAGAAAGTGCAAGGTTCGCAGCCGGGTCGCCCACATTGTCCGTATGGCCCGCCACTTCAATCACGATAGAAGGATAGGCTGTCATGGCAGTCACCAGATTGTCTAATTCATAGCGGCTATCAGCAGTCAGTGCGGCAGAACCCGTTTCAAAACCGACGTATTGAAGCGGCAGGGTCTTCGCTGCAATATCGGTGGATTCAACCGCTGCTTTCATATTCTCGCTGAATGCTTTAGCACGCGTACCCACTTCGATATCTAATACTTTGCCTTTGTTGGGGTCTTCATCTTTTTCACGAACCTGTGTCAGGTAGAACGACTCCTGTGTTTTGTACCAGGCATTAAACTCCTCCTGAGACACAACACGAAAAATCCGTTTCATGGAATAGTGGCCTTTACCGCACAATTCGGAGCAAGCCAGTTCGTATTCAAATTTTTCCCAGCGTTTCGGGCCGGTTGGATCGAGCGGGTCGGCAGGAATATTGTATTCCTCGTATTTGCGCAACTCATTGCGATATTCTGCGGTCGTTTTAACCGGTGTAAATAC
>Ga0163153_10007395_pt1 | contig 11836 bp, 9 predicted proteins | sample OliLakLV19MP6IB1_FD_148629 | JGI IMG/M metagenome (GOLD analysis project Ga0163153, IMG submission 148629) | Freshwater microbial mat bacterial communities from Lake Vanda, McMurdo Dry Valleys, Antarctica - Oligotrophic Lake LV.19.MP6.IB-1 | ecosystem: Environmental > Aquatic > Freshwater > Lake... | reverse complement strand
GGCGACGGCGCTGGAATTTGGCACCACCAACAACGCGCAGATCATCTTCAACAATGGCTCAGCCCTCGTGACCAACCGGTGGACGTTCGTGGTGATCAAGGGCAGTCAGGCTGCGGGCATCACCGCTCAGTGGGATTTCGACGGTGGCAATCTTGGTGCGACCATCGGGCTGGCGCTCGAATACCGTGGCGGACCCGCTGGAAACACGGCGACGGGCACGCAGTTCGGCACCACGACATCCTTTGGCATTCCTGGCATCGGTGGCGTGCCCGCGAAAGTCATGTTTACGCCTCCGGCAACGAACCAGACGATTGGCTATCTCATGCGGCATGGCGCCCGTCCCAATGGCGACGTGGCGGCTACCAAGGTCAATCAATGGACCATCATCATGGACGTCTTCATCCCGACCGGGGGGTGGCACTCGTTCATCCAGATCGACAGCCTCGATAACTCCAACGACGGCGAGCTCTTCGTCAATCCGGGCAACGGCATCGGCATCTCCGGCTCCTATCAAGGCACCATCGTGCGCGGCCAGTGGCACCGCGTGGCATTCGCCGTGGACATGACCCAGGCGATCATCTCCAAGTTCATCGACGGCGTGAACGTCAACGACCAGACAGCCGGCGGCTTGAATGGCCGTTGGGGGCTCTTTCCCACCGCGCTGCTCTTTTCCGACGAAGACGGGGAATCACAAGCTTCCTATTTGAACAGCGTCCAGATTCGCAACTACAAGATGTCGGATGCTGGCATCGCCGCATTGGGTGGACCGACCGCAGACGGCATTCCGCTGGTCAGCGGCCAATGGGACTTCGAGGCAGGCAACCTGGTCGCCACCGTGGGATCAAACCTCGCCACGCGGCCAGACACTGAATTCGTCACGCTCTTCGAGACTGCGGTGATGGATGACGGCGTGGCGAACGTCATGCACTTCGTCTATCCCGGTGGAGTAGGAAATACCCCGGCTCTCGGCTACATCCTTCCGCACGGCGTCCTGCCGAATGGCGGCGGCGAGAAGGCCAATCAATATACGCTCATCATGGACATCATGTTTCCGTCCACCAGCACAGGCTTCCGCTCGCTCCTTCAGGTGGAGACCAACAACACGTCCGACGGCGACATCTTCCTGAACGGCGGCAACGGCGTCGGCATTTCCAGCCAGTATCAGGGCGTCGTGACTCCCGATGTCTTCCATCGCGTCGCGGTCACCGTTGATCTCACCAAGCGCGAGCTTGGCAAGTACATCGACGGCGTGAACGTGGTGATCACGCCGGTGGGTTCAGACCCGATCGGTACCGGGCTGTTCCAATATCTCAGCGCCACCGATGGTGTGGTGGACAAACGCTGGGCGCTGGACCAACTCGCGCTGCTCTTCGCGGATGAAGACGGCGAAATCGCCGCAGGTTACGTGAACAGCATCCAGACACGACCAGTCGTGCTGACCCCCGTGCAGATTGCCGGCCTTGGCAAAGCCACGGCTGCCGGCATTCCGGCGAACATCCCGCAGGCGCCTTCGTTGACCGTGATCGTAAACGAAATCGGCGCGCCAATGGTGACCTGGCCGGCTGAAGTGACCGGCTACATCCTGGAAAGCTCGCCGGCACTCGGAACTACGGCGGTATGGACTGCGGTGGACAACGTGTTCAACAATTCCTACGAGGAATCCCGCACGCCCGCTCCGTTCTTCTACCGCCTGCGCAAGGAATAAGCGGCAGCTCCAATTCTGAAATCCACAGCCCGGCAGCGCGCGAGCGTTGCCGGGCTGCTTTGTATGGAACTGAATCCGGCAGATGGAACTGAGGACGAAGTTGTTCAACCACGGATGAGAACAACGGAGGATAACCGGGGTTCAAAGGCTGGTTTACGTTTTTCGCGTTACGCTTTATGCAACGCATACTGAGGTTTCTAAAACGTAAAACGTGAAGCGTAAAGTCCCTCTCCTCCCCCATTGCGTTTCACTTTTTAGGCGGGTTCTCTTCCAAAAGCGGCGCAGCAGCGCGCGCAGTCCAAGACGCTGGCGCGCGTCCATTCATCGTCAGGAATTATCCCGCCTCTCCAGGCCATGACCACATGGCCGCATGGCCGCCGCTTCCGAACGCACCTTTGTGCCTATCCCAGCTTCACCTTCGGATCGTGGCGGATGTCCTCGCCTTCGTGGAGGAAGACCACTTCCTCAGCGATGTTCGTGGCGTGGTCTCCGATGCGTTCGAGGCTCTTCGAGATCGTCATCAAGTTCAGGCAGCGCGTGATGGTGGAAGGTTTCTCGACCATGTAGCTCGCCAGTTCGCGATGAAGCTGCTTGTTGAGGGAATCAATCTGCTTGTCGCGCGGGATGATGGCGCGCGCCTTCGCAGTGTCGCGCTCCACGAAGGCTTCCAGCGCCTCCTTCAGCATCGTGAGTCCGAGCGTGGCCATGTTCGGAATGTCCACCTCAGTGTGAAGCGGCGGCTCCTGGTTCAACTCAAGCACGCGGCGGGAAATCGTGGTCGCCTCGTCGCCGACACGTTCCAAGTCGTGGCAGATCTTCATGGCGACGGTGATGAGGCGAAGCTCGGAGGCGAGCGGCGCCTTGGCCAGAAGAGTGATCGACAGGTCGTCGATCTCCTTTTCGAACTCATCGAGGATGGTGTCGTCCGCCTTCACGCGGCGGGCGAGGTCGTCGTCGCGATCCGTGAAGGCGCGGATGGCGCGGTTGACGGCGTTCTCGGCGTGGCTGGCCATGACGAGCAGCTTCTTCTTCAGCTCGCCGAGTTCTTGTTCAAAATGGACTGACATGGAGTTGGTGGGGAGTCAGAGGTTGAGAGTTGAGTCCCGTAATCATCCGAAGCGGCCCGTGACGTAGTCTTCGGTCTGCTTCTTGGCCGGGTTGGTGAAGATTTTGTTCGTCGTGTCGTATTCGATCAGTTCGCCGATGTAGAAGAACGCCGTGTAGTCCGAGATGCGCGCGGCCTGCTGCATGTTGTGCGTGACGATGACGATGGTGAAATCGCGCTTCAAGTCGAGAATCAGGTCTTCCACGCGGCCCGTGGCGATGGGGTCGAGCGCGGAGGCCGGCTCGTCCATGAGAATGATCTCCGGCTGGATGGCGATGGCGCGGGCGATGCAGATGCGCTGCTGCTGTCCGCCGGAAAGTCCGAGCGCGCTCGAATGCAGGCGGTCCTTCACTTCCTCCCAGAGCGCTGCGCTGCGCAGGCTCTGCTCCACGGCTTCATCAAGGTCGGCCTTTTCCTTCATGCCGTGAAGGCGGAGCGCGTAGGCGATGTTCTCGTAGATCGATTTGGGAAACGGATTGGATTTCTGGAACACCATGCCGACGCGTTTGCGCAGCTCAATGACATCGACGTCGCGGCCGTGGATGTTTTGCCCGCCGATCTTGAGTCCGCCTTCGATGCGGACGTGGTCGATGAGATCGTTCATGCGGTTGAAGCAGCGGAGCAGGGTGGACTTGCCGCAGCCGCTGGGCCCGATGAACGCGGTGACCATGCGTTCTCGGATGGTCATGGAAATGTTCTTCAACGCCTCGGACTGGCCGTAGAACAGACGGAGGTTCTCCGTCTGGATCAGCGAGGTGTTGAGGGTCGGGTCCTCGACGGGAGCCGCCGGGACGATGGTCTTGAATTTCAAGTTGGCGAAGCCGGTGTCAGCCATAAGCGTTTAGTGAAGTGCCCGCATGCTCTTCCGCATGCGCGCCCGGACCAGGATGGCCACGATGTTCAGCGCGAAGGTGAGCATCAGGAGCGCGAGGACGGTGGCGTAGAGGATGGGCCGGGTTTTTTCGATGTTCGGAGACTGGGTGGAAAGGATGAAGACGTGGTAACTGAGATCCATGAACTGATCGTAGAGGTGCGTGGGCAGCGTGGCCATGTAGTAGGCCGCGCCGGTGAAGAGGATGGGCGCGACTTCGCCGGCCGCGCGGCTCACGGAGAGGATTCCGCCGGTCATGATGCCGGGGAGCGCCTGGGGCAGGACGATGCGGAAGATGGTTTCGAGCTTGGTCGCGCCGAGGGCGAGGCTGGCTTCGCGCAGACCGGGCGGAATGGACCGGAGAGATTCCTCGGTGGCGACGATGACGACGGGAAGAGTCATGACCGCGAGCGTGAGCGAGGCCCAGAGGATCGCGGGCTTGCCCCAGACTGGCTCGGCGTTGTTCGGGAGGAACAGGGCGTCCATGCTTCCACCGACGTAGTTGATGAAGAAGCCGAGGCCGAACAGTCCGAAGACGATGGAGGGAACGCCCGCGAGGTTGTTCACCGCGCCGCGAATGATGCGCGTGTAGAGGCTGGTCGAGTGCGCGTATTCCGCGAGGTAGATGGCGGTGATGACGCCGACTGGGATGACGAAGATGGTCATCAGAATCACGCGGGCTGCGGTGCCGAGGATCATGGGAAGGATGCCGGCCTTGTCGACATCGAACATGTCCTTCTCCGTGCCGCTGGTGATGAAGCGCCAGGAGAGACCGGGGAGTCCGTTGAAGATGATGGTGCCCAGAATGACGGCGAGGATCGCGAGGATGAGGAACGTGGCGAAGCTGGTGAGGCCCGTGAAGAATCTGGAATCCAGCGCGAGCGTGGTGGATTGAAAGTTCCACGGCAGCGCGTCCTGCTTGGCGATGAGGTTTTTCCAGCGACGCCGGCGGCCGAGCTGCGCATCAAAGGGGGCTTCGGGCGGAGGTGTGGATTTGGGTGGCATCAGGCTTTGCCCTCCAGCCTGGCCTTGAGGCGGTGAATGATGATGTCGGCAAGCATGTTCGACAGGAAGGTGACAATGAAGAGCAGCGCGCCGATCAGAAACAGGATGCGGTAGTGGTGTCCGCCAAAGACGGTTTCAGCCAGCTCGGCGGCGATGGTGGCGGTCATGGTGCGCGTGGAGTCAAAGAGGTTCCATGAGACAATGCTGGCGTTGCCGCTCGCCATGAGCACGACCATCGTCTCGCCGATGGCGCGGCCGAAGCCGAGCACCACGGCGGCGAACACGCCGGGGATGGCGGCGGGCAGAACGATCTTCCATGCGGCCTGCCACTTGGAGGAACCGAGCGCGAGCGCGGCCTGAGTGAAGGATCGGGGCACGCTGGTCAGCGCGTCTTCAGCGATGGAGAAGACGACCGGGATGACGGCCAGCCCGAGCGCGATGCCGGCGACGAAGGAATTGAGGCGTGATTGATAGCCGAAGACGGCCTGCATCACGCTCGCCATGACGAGCAGTCCGAAGAAGCCGAGGACCACGGAGGGAATGCCGGCGAGCAGTTCGATGGCGGGCTTCAGCCATTCCTTGGTCTTGGGATTGGCGAGCTGCGAGACATAGATCGCCGCCGCGAGGGACAGCGGCACGGCGAAGAGCAGCGCGATGAGCGTGGTCTTGAGGCTGCCGATGATGAGCGGGACGAGGTTGTATTTGTGAATCGACGAGATGGGCTGCCAGATGTATTCGGGCTTGTCGTAGCCGGTCCATTGATGGGGCTTGAACAGCATGCTCCAGGTGGTCGTGTTGAGGGGTGCGTCCTTGTCCTTCGGAGCTTCAGCGGCGGCCTCGACCTGCACGAGCATGAGATCCTTCAAGGTCTCCTTGTCCATCTGCGCGAACTGCTTTGGCGTCAGTTCGAGATACTCCATCAGCTCCGCCTGGCTCATCGTGTCCATCTGCTCGGGCGGGATGGTTTTCCTGACGAGTGAGCTGTTCACCGCGCCGAGGGCGACGGGCAATGCCTCGCGCGCCACGAACATGAAGATGAGGAACACCATCACGATGGCCGAGAGCGAGACGAGGAAGATGAACTTCTCGACGATCCATTCGAGAGGCCGCGCGCGATGGCCGCGCTTCAGGCCCATCCAGCCTACGCTGCGTTTGTCTTGCTTGACCATTGGGTGGAGCGGATGAGAGCCGGTGTGTGTTTCGAGCGAAGAGGGAGCCGTGATTCGCACGGCTCCCGCCCCGTCAAGTTTTCCATGCCGCGTGCGTGCGGCATGGATGGAGCTGGATTATTCGCGGAGATGTTTCGGCAGCGGAAAGTAGCCGACTTCCTTCACGACTTTTTGGCCTTCATCGCTGCGAATCCAGCTCAGGTACGATGCTATCTCGCCTTTATCCAGCGCCGGATTCACATAAATAAAGAGATAGCGCCAAATGGGGTAGGTGCCTTTGACGACGGTCTCTTCGTTCGGCTCGATGGCGGGAGAGCTGTCATTCTTTTTGATGGCGAGATGCTTCGCGCCTGCGCCATACGCCGCGCCGCCGTAGCCGATTCCGTTCTTGTCCTTGGCCACGGCCTGAAGGACGGCTGCGGTGCCGGGCATGGTCTGCGCGGTTGCGGCGAAGTCTTTTCCCTGGAGGACGATTTCCTTGAAGAACTCGTAAGTGCCGGAGCTGTTCTCGCGGCTGTAAACCGTGATGGGCGCATCATTGCCGCCGAGATCTTTCCAGTTCTTCACCTTGCCGGTGAAGATCAACATCAGTTGTTCCAACGTGAGCTCCTTCACCGGATTCTCAGCGGCGACATAGACGGAAAGACCGTCGAGGCAGACCTTGTATTCCGTCGGACGTTTGCCAAAGGCCTTGATGCATTCCGCGATCTCGGCGGCGCGAATCTTGCGGGACGCATTGCAGAGATCGGTGGTCTGGTTCTGGAGCGCGGCGAAGCCGGTGCCGGTGCCGCCGCCGGTGACCTGGATCTTCACTTCGCTCTTCTTGTTCATATAAACCTCCGCCCACTTCTGGGCCTGGACGACGAGCGTATCCGACCCTTTGACGGTGATTTTGCTGGGGCTTCCGGCGAAAGCAGTGGTGGCGACGACAAGGCTCGCGGCGGCGCTGAGAAGAATTTTGTTCAGTGCAGTTTTCATGGTGTCTGTGGTTGGTTTGTTTGCTTCGGCATCAAATTGAGGCCTCAACGTTACAGCCGCTTGTCGCAAACGTGACGATTGAGCGACGATTGGGTTCTGGGGAAGTTGTCCACGTGTCTGACTGACGTGGTTGGGACATGGGTTCTGTCGGCGCTGCGGAAGGAGTGCGGCTGGGGCGAAGCCCAGCCGCAGGGGGCGGACAGCACGGCGTTCCCAGTATATTCCACCCGCTTCGGCCATCGCGCCCGCTGCGAGCCGGGGATGGCTCGTGTTCCGCCAACGAAAAGCCCGGCTTCACACGGGGCGAAGCCGGGCCGGAAGAGCGCAGGAGAATGAATCCGCGTGCTGAGAACTTGAGATTTTAGAATTTCCAGATCGCGTCGGCTATCAAACGCGTCATGTCGCTCTCGCTGCCGACTGGGATTTCGTTGATGAGCTTCGTGCGGAAGTAAGTAATTCCGAGCGTGAGCGAATCGAAGGGCGAATAGCTCGCCTTGACGATGTGGCCGCGAATATTCGTGCCGGCACCGTAGCCTGCACCGGAGCCGCTGTTGGGCAGGGTGCCTTGGTAGAAGGCGCCGTAATCCGAGTCTGTGAACTCCTCATACCAGGCGTCGCCCTCGAGATCCTTGTAGCGGTAAGAAACTTCCCAGAGCCCTTTTTTGCCGGACTTGCCGAAGGTGACGCCCAGCGACCAGCCGGTTTCGCGGGAGCTTGCGGCGAGGTTGTCCATGTATTCGCCGGCCAGCTTGATCGGGAAGGGGGCGGCGTAAACGACCGGGATTCCGTCTTCAAACGTGTAGGTCACGGCGGCATCCCCGATGAACGGGTTGTAATTGTTGGCGAGAACACCGGTTCCAGCATTGCGGGTGTTGCCACGGTTGACGGCGGGCACCGCGCCGTTGGTCAGGGATTGCTCGTTGACCAGATTGAGGCCGGCAATGCCCATGGAGGTCGCGATTTTTTTGCTCCAGGCCGCATCCCAGCGGACTTGCGCGCCATACATCCAGGGATCCTTGCTGTCGCCGCCGAGTTCATCGAGCACGAAGGCCCCGGCGTTGAGCTTGACGGTGTGAACGTCATTGGCGCGCCAGGTCAAATTGTAGCCCGCACCCTCCGGCGTGTAGTCGGCATCGAAGACCATGTCGGAAAAGACGAAGGGATTTTCCATCTTGCCGATGGTGATCGCCTGGGTCATGGCCTTGGTGTTGATGAAGCTCCATTTGCCGTAGGCGAGATCGAAGTAAACAAACTTCTTGGAGCCATTGTCCTGGAAGGTCGTGTTGCCGGAAATGGGGTCGCCGCCAAAACTGCTGCTGGGATCGCTGGAAGTCAGGCGCATGCCGACTTCGAAATTGTCCTTGAGGGTTGCGACCATGCCCAGGCGCATGCGATAGCGGAATCGGCTGCGATCCACGAAGGCGTCGTTCTCGCTGTTGAAATTTTCGTATCGCCCACGTAAGTCGCCGTTGATTTTCAGGGATGTGACCCAGTCTGGCATGCCGCTCTTGACCTGGTAGGCCTTGCGGAATCCCGCGTCAGTCTCTTCGCGCAGTTCGTTGGCTTCCTTGACCGAGAGGACGCCTTTGTCCACGAGCTTGTCGAGCAGGGCGTCGGCGGACTGGGCTTGGGCCATGTTGCCGTAGAGGGCTACAGCGACGGTGCTGGCCGCCAGTAAGGCGTGCCTGAATATGGTTCGTTTCATAATGGCTGTGTGAGTTTTCGGTGTACGGGCTGCACGTTAGGAACGCTCCGTTACGGACGGATGACGCAATTGTTACGAACTGGTGAAGGTTGGGCGGCTGACGAGGGCGGTCAGCGGTCCGAAGGAGAGCGGGAAATTGGCAAAGTGACGATGACGGTGGTCCACTGGTCGGGTTCAGAAACCATCTGAATCCCGCCCCGATGAGCCTTGGCAATCCACTCGGCGATGCTCAGACCAAGGCCGCAGCCGTCCACCTCGCTGCTGTGCGCCGCGTCGCCCCGGTAAAAGCGGTCGAAGACACGCGGGAGTTTTTCCGGCAGGACGCCGGGACCGGTGTTGGAAATCTTGAGGACAGCCGCGCCATTCTGCCGGCTCAGGGCCATGGTCACCCGGCCTTGCGGCTGGTTAAACTTGATGGCGTTGTCGGTGAGAGTGAGCAGCAACTGCCGCAGGCGATGGCGGTCGGCCTGGAGGAGGATGGCTTCGCAGGCCACGAGCTCCACCGTGATGCGATGGGGCCGGCCCAGCATCTGCGCGTCGGAGAAACTGTCCTTCACCAGCTCGTCGAGATGCACCATGTCGAGCTGGAGCGCGTCCTGTCCGGCATCGGCCTTGGCGAGGAAGGTCAGGCTGTTGACGATTTTGGTGAGGCGCTGGATTTCTTCGAGCTGGTTGGCGAACAGTTCACGCTGGCTGGGCGTGAGGCTCTCCTCGCCAAGCGCGGTTTCGATTTCCGCCCGCATCACGGTCAAGGGCGTCTTCAGCTCGTGCGAGGCGTGCAGGGTGAATTCGCGGACCCGGGTGAACGAATCTTCGAGCCGCGCCATCATGGCGTTGAAGACTTCGGTGAGGCGTTCGAGCTCGTCGCCGCTGCCCGTGCTCGGCAGGCGTTCCTTGAGGTTATCGACGTGGATGCGTTCGGCGGCGCGTGTGAGGGTGATGATTGGCGCGAGGGACTTGCGCAGCAGCCACCAGCTTCCGAACAGCAGCAGCAGTGCGGTGATGCCTCCATACACGAACACGATTTCTCCCGTCTCCTGCCAGGCAGGCTCAGGAGCCTGCTTGTCCACGTGCAGGCGCTTCACCTGTTCCTCCCACTCGTAATGCACGACGCCTGCCAGCACGACCAGGGACACCAGGAGAATGCCGCCGAACCACAGCGTGAGACGGGTGCGGATGGTCATGGCGAAGCCTTCATCACGTAGCCCACGCCGCGCACGGTGTGGAGCAGCTTGGTCTCAAATCCTGAGTCGATCTTTTCCCTCAGCCGCATGATGTAAACATCCACGAGATTCGAGCCGGGATCAAAATCGTAGTCCCAGACCTTTTCCACAATCGCCATCCGGTCGCAGGTGCGGCCGGTGGAACGCATGAGAAATTCCAGCAGCAGATATTCGCGGGGCGCGAGGTCGATGATCTTTTCTCCGCGCTTGATCTCGCGGGTGACGATGTTAAGCGAGAGATCGCCCACGCGGAGCACGGGCGTCTGAGTCTCGCCGCCGCGCCGGCCCAGCGCGCGCACGCGGGCGACGAGTTCTTCCAGCGCGAACGGCTTGGAAAGGTAATCATCCGCCCCCGCGTTCAGGCCTTCGACCTTCTCGCTGATCTCGCCGCGTGCGGTGAGCAGCAGCACGGGGGTCTTCACGCCGCGCTCGCGCAGCAGGCGCACAATGCTGAGTCCGTCGCGGCCCGGCAGCATGACGTCCAGCACCACGACATCGAAAGGCGTATGCGCGAGCGCCGCGAGCGCCTCGTCGCCGTGGTGAAGCATGTCCACCGCGAATCCCGCCGTCTGGAGGGATTTGCGGATGAACGACGCGGTTTTCTTTTCGTCTTCGACGATCAGGATGCGCATGGCTTCTGTTTCGGAGCTTGGGACGAACGCGTCGGAGCTGTCAACGCATCCGGCCCCATGTCCGTCCTATGAACCCAGTTCAACCCGCCCAGATGAAAGTGACGTGAAACCCGGATGACACTCCTGTCATCTGGCGCGCTCGTAGCGGCGGTCGAGTCAAGGCTCAGGTGAACAAACTGTCATGGCCGGTTCATGCACAGTTCACGAAGCCGCCGCATCGTGACCTGCATCATGTCATTCCCACAGCCGATGGCGCGCTCCGCACAAGCGGTCGTTTCACTCCAAAGCGTCCGGACCTTTCTCAGCTTTCGTTGTCGCGGCCTTTTTGGCGCCGCCATCATGCTGCCCGCAGGCGCGCTGGCGCTGTTCAGCGAACCGCAACTGCACGAGGCCGGCCCTGTGGCGATGGCGCTCAATGCGGCGGGCTGGATGTTCTTCCTGCTCTACGTGGCGTGGCGTTTATGGGCGACGTTGTTCATTGGCGGGCGCAAGGACCGTGAGCTTCAGACCGAGGGACCGTATTCCGTCTGCCGCAATCCGCTATACTGCGGGAGCCTCTGTTACGCCCTCTCCACCGCCTCCTTCCTCAAGAGCTTCACGTTCGCAGCCGCAGTGGTGCTCGTGCTGGTCGTGTATGCGGTGTTCGTGATCCGGGCGGAGGAACATTCTCTGGAGCTGCGCTTCGGTGAAGCCTTCAGAAGCTACAGCCGCCGGACGCCGCGACTTTGGCCGCGCTGGTCCGCCTTTCATACGCCGCCTCTGGTGAACGTGGATTTGAAACGGTTGAAGGCCGAAGGCGTCCGCCTCAGCCGCGCGGCGTTGCTGCCCGTCCTGCTGGAAGCGGTGATGCGGCTGCGTGGAGGTCCGTGGTGGCCGCATTGGTTCTTTCTCCCGTGAGCGCGCCCCGATGAGCGCAATGTCATTCAGCCATCATCATTTCCAAGCTCCCGCAGATTCAGAACAGCCACCGATGTTTTCAGAATCTGCGGCTGTTCTGAATCTGTGGGAAAACACTCTGCCGCCTCTGACAACAACTCGCGCAACGCCTGAACGGCAAATGATTCACATCGAACAACACCAAGCCTGGCTGAGAGAGCTGGGGCTTCACACCCTGGAGGGCGTGAAACGGTTTGAAGGGAAGATCGTCGAGCGCTCACCCGGACGCCGCGATGTGCTCAAGATTGAAATACCGCGCGCTGACGGCCTGCCGCTCACGCTGTTCTTGAAACGTCACTGGAAGGTGAACCGGTTGAAGAGCCTGCTGACCTTCGCGCGGCGGTTCCGCATCGAGTCCCTCGCCAGCAGGGAATGGGAGAATGCGAAGCGCCTGCAACGGGCCGGCTTTCAGACAGCGACCTTGGTGGCCTGCGGTGAAGAGTGCGGCCTGCTGGGAGAAAGGTTTTCCTTCCTGATCACCGAACAGGCCGCAGGGTCATGCAGCCT
>Ga0163153_10007392_pt1 | contig 11839 bp, 11 predicted proteins | sample OliLakLV19MP6IB1_FD_148629 | JGI IMG/M metagenome (GOLD analysis project Ga0163153, IMG submission 148629) | Freshwater microbial mat bacterial communities from Lake Vanda, McMurdo Dry Valleys, Antarctica - Oligotrophic Lake LV.19.MP6.IB-1 | ecosystem: Environmental > Aquatic > Freshwater >... | reverse complement strand
GCACTGAAATCGTCGCGAAATCCCCCGCTGATGGCTACACGCTGCTGTTCGGCAACATCAGCCTCGCCTTCAACGCCACGCTGTACCCCAAACTGCGCTATGACACGCTGCGCGACCTGGCGCCGATCTCGCTGTCCGCCGTGCAGCCCAACATTCTGGTCATCCATCCCGGCCTGCCGGCGAAGAACCTCAAGGAATTCATCGAGCTCGCGCGCACCAATCCGGGAAAATACAACTATGCCTCCGCCGGCACCGGCTCCGGCACGCACCTGGCCGCAGAGTTGCTGAAACTGCTGGAGTTGCTGAAACTGCTGGCTAAAATCGATGTGGTGCACGTGCCATACAAGGGAACAGGCCCGGCGCTGACAGATTTGCTGGGCGGCCAGATCAACATGATGGTGTCCACCTTTGCCTCCGCCCTGCCCCATGTCAAAAGCGGCCGCCTTCGTGCGCTGGGCGTCACCACTGCAAAGCGTTCGCCCGCCACACCGGACGTGCCGACGCTGATCGAAGGCGGCGTTGCTGGTTACGACTACAGCACTTGGTACGGCCTGTTGGCTCCGGCGGGCACCGCCAAGCAGATCATCGACAAGCTCAACGCGGCCAACCGCAAAGTGCTGGCAAACAGCGATATCCGGCAAAAACTTGAAATCCAGGGTGTGGATGCCATTGTCAACTCACCCGCCGAGTTTTCCGCTTACATGAAATCCGAAACCGAGAAATGGGGCGGGGTGGTCAAAGCCACGGGTGCCAAGGCCGAATAACCCCTCGACACCTTTATGAATATTTGGATAAGGAAATCGAAAACATGAGTCTCCTTGACCGTATCGGCGTTGATATCGGCCGGCGCCTTGCCATTGAGGACGCGATCGAATGGGCGGCCAAAAACGATGTAAGGCACATTGATATCCAGCTCGACACAGCCGCCAATGCCATCACCAGTTTTGACGACGCGCGTTGCGCCAAGGTCCGTGCCGCGCTCGATAAGCACGGCGTGCATCTTGCACTGCACACGCTGTCGGCGGTCAACGTCGCGGAGTATTCGCCTTACGTCGGCGAAGGCGTCGAAGCCTACCTGCGCAGCTATGTCGACATATTTCCCAAGCTCGGCGCGCAATGGATCGTCGTCCACGCCGGCTACCACTTCGGTTCTGACAAGAAAATGCGCATGGCTGCCGGCAAGGAAAGACTGAAGCGCGTCTGCGATCACGCCGAAAAGAAAAAAGCGCTGATCCTGCTGGAAAACCTCAACAAGGAGCCGGAAGACGCGGAAGTGCACTACCTCGCCCACACCGTTGAGGAATGGCAGTACTACTGGGACATCGCTTCGCCGGCGTTCAAGCTCTCGTTCACTGCCAACCACGCACACCTGGTGCCGGAAGGCATCGAAGGTTTCGTCAAAGCGCTGGACTTTTCGCGCGTCGGTGAAGTGCGGCTCGCCGACTGTTTCCGCAACGGCCATGAAGTGCACCTGCCGCCGGGCCAGGGTGACCTCGACTTCGGCACAATGTTCAGGCTGATCGAAGGCAAGGGTTTCCGCGGCAATTACACCAATGCCTTCGGCACGCTGGACGACATGCTGGTCGCGCGCCACACGCTGGTCGCCCACGCCGCAGCAGCAGGTGTACGCACATGACCGACTCCATCCTCACCACCCGCGACGGCGCCATTGCCACCGTCACGCTGAACCGCCCGGACAAGCTCAATGCGCTGAACCGGGTGATGTGGGAGGAACTCGGCCGGACCATGCACCGGCTGTCGGACAATGACACATTGCGCTGCATCGTATTGCGCGGCGCCGGCGGCAAGGCCTTCGCCGCGGGTGCCGACATTGCCGAATTTGCCACCGAACGCGCCAATGCGCGCCAGGCGAAACAGTATGGCGAACTGATCCACAGTGCGATGCAGGCGGTCGCGCAATGCCGCCATCCGACGGTGGCGATGATCGAAGGCGCCTGCATCGGCGGCGGCCTTGAAATCGCCGCGATGTGCGACATGCGCGTCTGCGGCAACTCCAGCCGATTCGGCGTGCCGATCAACAAGCTTGGTCTGACCATGGCCTACGGCGAACTCGCCGGGCTGCTGGCGTTGGCCGGACGTGCAGTGACCCTGGAAATCCTGCTCGAAGGCCGCGTGTTCGATGCCGCAGAGGCCTGCCACAAACGGCTGGTCAACCGCGTCGTCGCCGATGACCAGGTCGAAAGCGAAAGCTACGCGCTGGCAAAGCGCATCGCCGACGGCGCGCCGCTGGTTGCGCGCTGGCACAAACAGTTCATCGAACGCCTGACGGTGCAGGCCAACATCGCACCCGAGGAATGGGACGTCGGTTTCGCCTGTTTCGACACCGACGATTACCGCAGCGGCGTCAAAGCCTTCCTCGACAAAACCAAACCTGAATTCGAAGGTCGCTGATGCGCATCTTGCTCGCACTGCTGCTGGCACTGGCCAGCCTTGGCTGCCTTGCCCAGGCCGATTACCTCCGCGAACAGCGCTGGGCCGCTGAAATCACGCCCGCCATCCTCGTCGGCGATCCGGTGCAGCTTGCGCTGCCGACAGGCCGTAAATTTCTCGGCATTTACGCGGCAAACGCCAAAGCAGAGGCCGGCGTTGTCGTCGTGCACGGACTCGGCCTGCATCCGGACTGGGGCCTGATCAATCCGCTGCGCAGCCAGCTTGCCGAACAGGGTTATGCCACGCTGTCCGTGCAGATGCCGGTGCTCGCCGCCGAAGTGCGCGGTGAACAGTACCCGCCGCTGTTTCCGGAGGCCGCGGCACGGATTGCCATCGCCGTGAAATACCTGCAGGACAAAGGCCATAAAAGAATCGCCATCGTGTCTCACAGTTACGGCGCGCGCATGACCAATGTGCTGCTGAACCAAGCGGATGCCCCGACCATCATCGCCTGGGTATCCATCGGCATTCCCGGCGAATACACCAACCCGGCGACCCTGAAAGCGCCGGTGCTCGACCTCTACGGCGAAAAGGATTTCCCGGGCGTACTCGAGCTCGCCGCCAAACGCGCTGCGGCCCTCCGCAGCGTGCGCGGCTCGGCGCAAATCAGCGTCGCCGGCGCCGACCATTTTTTCAACGGCATGGACAACGAGCTGGTGCGCAACGTGAAACTTTTTCTCGACCGCAACACACGCTGAATTCATCAAACAGGCATCGACCCGCATGACCACCGACTACAGCGCAGTCACTCTCAGCGGCGGGAACTTCCAGTGGGACGACCCGCTGCTGCTGGAAACGCAGCTCACCGACGAAGAAAAAATGATCCGCGACACTGCGCGCCAGTATGCGCAGGAAAAACTCGCACCACGCATCCGCGACTGGAACCGCAACGAAACCTTCGACCGTGTGGTAATGCGCGAAATGGGCGAGCTCGGTTTCCTCGGCGCACCGCTGGAAGGTTACGGCTGCGCCGGCATCGGTTATGTCGCCTACGGACTGATCATGCGCGAACTGGAGCGTGTCGACACCGCCTTTCGCTCGGCGGTCGGCGTGCAGAGCGGCCTTGCGATGACGCCGATCTACGCCTATGGCACCGAAGAACAAAGACAAAAATACCTGCCGAAAATGGTCACCGGAGAACTGCTCGGCTGTTTCGGCCTCACCGAACCCGACCATGGCTCCGATCCCGGCAGCATGAAAACCCGCGCACGCACGGTTGAAGGCGGTTACCGGCTGAATGGCACCAAGCTGTGGATCACCCACGCGCCGATCGCCGACATCATGATCGTCTGGGCCAAGGACGACGGCGGCGTGATCCGCGGCTTTATTCTCGAGCGCGGCATGGAAGGTTTGTCCACACGCAAAATCGAAGGCAAGTTTTCGGTGCGCGCCTCGCCCACCGGTGAAATCGCCATGGACAACGTTTTTGTGCCGGAAGCCAACCTGCTGCCGAATGTGTCAGGACTCAAAGGCCCCTTTGGCTGTCTCAACAACGCGCGTTTCGTGATCTGCTGGGGCGCGCTGGGCGCGGCGGAGGCCTGCTGGCACACCGCGCGCCAGTACACCATGGATCGCAAGCAGTTCGGCCGTCCGCTCGCCGCGAACCAGATCATTCAAAAGAAACTCGCCGACATGCAATCGGAAATCGCGCTGGGACTGCTCGCCTGCCTGCATGTCAGCCGGCTGCGCGATCAGGGACTGGCAACACCGGAAATGGTGTCGCTGCTCAAACGCAATTCCGCCGGCAAGGCGCTGGACATCGCGCGCACTGCACGCGACATGCTCGGCGGCAACGGCATCTCCGACGAATATCCGGTGATCCGGCACATGCTGAACCTCGAAACCGTCAATACGCTGGAAGGCACGCATGACATCCATGCGCTGGTGCTGGGGCGCGCGCAGACCGGCCTTTCTGCATTTAACTGAAACCGTTCGTGGCTGAAGCGCTGAAAAACAGTTACGGGCCGGATATCCCGAAACGCATCGCCGACATGATCGTACATGTGCATCCGGCGTTCCCGAAGGCGGCTTTCCTGCGCGACGCGCTCGCCGGTTACGCAGCACTGGAACTGATGCCGCGCGGCCGGCACATCGCACAGGCACTGTGTGCCCACCTGCCGCAGAATGTGCCCGCTGCGCTGGAAATTCTGCTCGCTTCACTCGATGCGCCGGACGCTAACCGCAGTGGACCACTTGCCTCCTTCCTGTTCATGCCGCACACGGTGTATGTCGCCAACTATGCGCTGGAACATTTTGAAGCCGCGATGCGCGCGCAACATGCACTGACCCAGCGTTTCACCGCCGAATTCAGCATCCGGCCCTTCATTGAAAAATATCCGGAGCCTGCGCTGGCGCGATTACGCGAGTGGACCCGCGATCCCAGCCCGCATGTGCGGCGCCTGGTTTCCGAGGGCACACGCCCACGCCTGCCTTGGGCGCCGCGCCTGCGCGCCCTTCAGCGTAATCCGCGCCCGGCACTCGAACTGCTGGAATTGCTGAAAGACGATCCAGAGTTGTACGTGCGGCGCTCGGTGGCCAACCACCTCAACGATATCGGCAAGGATCATCCCGAACTGCTGGCCGCTATTGCCAAGCGTTGGCTGAAAAACGCGAGCCCGGAACGCGCATGGATCGTACGCCATGCATTACGTTCTGCGATCAAACGCGGTGATGCCGGCGCGCTGGCGGTTTCGGGATTCGGCGCCAAAGCCGAAGTTGCGGTGTGCAAAGCTGCGATCACCCCGACACCCGTACGAATCGGCGGCAAGGTGAAAATTGCTTTTGATCTGGTCAATAAACAATCGCGAAGCCAGCGCGTTCTCGCTGACCTGCGGGTGCATTACATAAAAGCCAAGGGCAAAACCGGATCCAAGGTGTTCAAACTTAAAACCGTCGAGCTCGCGGCGAAGGCCACCCTGCATTTCGATAAAAACCTGTCGCTGGCTGACCTCACCACACGCCGCCATTACCCCGGCAAACACCGGGTCGAAGTGCTGCTCAACGGACGTGCGGTATCGCTGGGCGAATTTGTGCTGACCAACACCAGCCGCTAAGCGCCCGCTGCCCCGTCAGCTTTTCCGACCTTCGCACGTTCGCGCCAGCGCCTGACCAGCCGGCTCAGCACAACAGTCAGCACAAACGCCGGAAACACCGCGACCAGCGCCGACGTCGGGCCCCAGATCCGGAACGACTCCGGCACGACTTTCGTGCCATCCGTGACATACGCGGCATAGATCACGTAATCATCGTCGGTGACTTTGACATTCACCCGCTGCCGGCCATCGTAATCATCGTCGGTGACTTTGACATTCACCCGCTGCCGGCCATCCGCTGTGGCAATGGCGCTGAAACGCACATCCGGTTCGTAACCGCCGATCACGGGTTCGACAAACCCGCCCTCCGACACCGGTAGGCGCAGATTCCAGACTGGTGGCGGCGGATCCTTGCGCGTGAACTGCTGCCAGCGCAACAACTCATACTCTGGCGCAGCGGTCGGTGACGCCGCCAGGTGCGCCGCCACCAGCGGGAACAGGCTGCTGGGCGTATCGCCTGCGACATAACGTTCGGCCGTGAAATACGTTGCTCCCAGCGACAGCAGTACGACCAGTACAAAAAAAGTTGCCAGTTGCAGTACAAAAGTGCCGGTGCGAATCTGCCGGTGCGAATCAGGAAGCGCATGAATGCTCCATCGGTGATATCAACATCAGCCTAATGTAATCCTTCCGGCTCCGGCGCGACACCCGACGCATCGGCCACCCATTACGCGTAGACTGAAAACATGCGGCTCACCGCCGCTGTCCCGCTGCCAGTCCCGGCGGCCCCGACTTCACCCGCGGGAGCATGGTTTGCCAGACTACGAAGTCGAAACCGTCACCCTCCACGTCGGAGACAGCGATTTCCGCATCCGCGCCCTGCTCAACAAGCAGCAGTTTTCCGATCCTGACGGCGCAGCAGAACGCGCCGGCGTGTCCCCGGCGTCATGGCCACTATTCGGCGTGGTGTGGCCCGCGGGCCTGGCTCTGGCCGAGGCCATGAGCCGGTTTCCGATCGCCGGCAAAAACATCCTCGAACTCGGCTGCGGCATCGGCCTGACCAGCCTGGTGCTTGCACGCCGCGGCGCCACCATCACCGCTTGCGACCACCATCCGCTGGCCGAAGATTTCCTGCGCCAGAATGCCGAACTGAACGGACTCACGCCGATCAATTTCCTCAACGCACCCTGGCTGGGCCCCAATCCGCTGCTGGGCCGTTACGACCTGATCATCGGCAGCGACCTGTTGTATGAGCCCGACCATGCCGTGCTGCTCGCGAGCTTCATCAATCATCACGCCAACCCCGCCGCACAAGTACTGATCGCCGATCCGGGACGGGGTTACGTCAGTGCGTTCAGCGCACTGCTGGCGACGCAGGGTTATATGCGCACCGCGCAGCCGATGCCGATGCCGGCGTCGGTGGGCATGCCAGCGTCGCGCGGACAGTTGTACAGTTACCTGCGCAGCGCCGACAGTTGTACAGTTACCTGCGCAGCGCCGCCTGAGTCGCCATGCCTGCGAGCCGTCATAAAAAAATCGCGGCTCTGCTCTCCGGTTTCCGGCTCAGGGAATAACCAGCGTACTGGGCGTGACGCGGCGCAATTGACTGCGTCCGGACGCGCTGGTCGCGGCCTCAGCATGCGCGGCGTTCTTGTCCATTTCCAGGATGTACAGATTCTCGCCGCCAAAGTGCGTTTCAGCGTAGCGATATGCCTGGTGCAGTTTCTCGTTGAGGCGTTTCATTGCGTTCACGTAAAATGCCGGGGTTTTGCTCAGCAGATCCTTGCCGTCCTTGTAGATGACCTTGATCTGTCCGTCGGGCATTTTGCGACGGGCGATGCCGCCAAGCACAAACTCCGGATAAAGCCGGTCATGGCATTTTTCAAGGTAACAGCGGTCAGACATCTGCGCGATGATGTCGGCGGTGCCGAGAATCTCGCCGAGCCGCCGCAACACCGGATCATCCATCTTGATGGTATCGGCATCGCGCTCATAGCCGGTAAAGTGCACCAGCACCGAGGCGTCGGCCGCATACTTTTTCAGCCCGATCCGGGGCAGATAAGTCCGCAGAAACTTTGCACCGCGCCCGACATGGGTCAGCGTGTACTCTGCGCCATGTTGGTGTTTGTGATCGTTGCGGCGCCGCAAGTAGCCGAAGTCGTGAAACAACGCAATGACAATGCCGACATTGAACAGCTCCGGCGACAGTGGTGAGCCTGCTTTCGGATCGCGCTGATACCCGTTGAGCAGCCGCGCCATCGCCAGCGTCACATCCAGCACATGCTGGATATCGTGGTACTCGGTGTCGCAGGGGTGGTAATCCGGATGTTTATCGTGGTACTCGGTGTCGCAGGGGTGGTAATCCGGATGTTTGCCGTGATACATCTGCGACAGGTCTTCGAATGCCCGCTGCAACGGCCGCGAGCTCCCGTCCGGATACAGCTCGCCGAACAAGCCGACAATATGATCACAAACCTCGATCGGGTCGGTGGTGCGTATCTTGTCGGTGATGTCGAAATCGCTGCGACGCATGACTTATGTTTTCCTCCTTTTCTGGCAGTTTATCAATCCGCACGTGATCATGTCACGCGCAGTTTCAACGGTATGCCGCAAGGCCCGCCGTACAGGTATAAACAGCTTTCAGTTTAGATTGATTCCAAGGAGAACGCCGATGTCCGACAAATCCCCCCTCCCCTTCGTCAAAGTCCAGGCAGCAATGACCGCCATGACCGACAAGGCCATGCAAACCCCGGACGACGTGGTCGCCATTGCCATTGTCGACAGTACCGGCAACCTGCTCGCCTACGCCCAGACCGGGGCCCTGCGTCTGTTCAGCCGCCGCCATGCCCTCCGCAAGGCCTACACCGCGGCAGTCATGGCCACGGATACCGGAGCCAACGGCCAGAAATTGAAGGAACAGGGCCGCAGCATCAGCGAAATGGGCGATCTCCAGTTGACGGGCATGCAGGGTGGCGTGGCGATCGCGCGTGACGACGCCATTCTCGGCGGCATCGGCGTCGGCGGTTATAACGGCGGGCATCTGGATGAGGCGCTGGCTCGAGTGGGACTGGAAGTGTTGCTGCGTTAAAATTGCCGGTCATGGCCCTGCAACCTGAACGTATTGAAACGTTCCTGCTTGAAGCACCCGTCGCCATCCCGGTACGCAACTCCTTCCGGACACTGACTGCGCGCCCCGCGCTACTGTTGCGCGTGACGGACCACGACGGCGCTTTCGGCTGGGGCGAGGTCTGGTGCAACTATCCTCCGGGGGGTGCCGCACATCGTGCGCAGTTGCTGGAAAAAGTCATCGCACCATTGATCATCGGACGCAGTTTTTCCGATCCGGCGCAAGCCTTCGATTATCTGGACCAGTCGACACGCGTGCCGGCCATTCAGTGCGGTGAGCCGGGACCGTTCGCACAAGTGGTCGCCGGCATCGACATCGCGTTATGGGATCTTGCTGCGCGCCGCGCCGGCGTTCCGCTTTGGCGTCAGTTCGGTGGCACAGGTTCAGTGCGCGTCTACGCCAGCGGTCTCGGGCCTGAACAACCTGAAAAACTTGCCGCACAGAAACTGGAAGAGGGCTACCGCGCAGTCAAGGTGAAAGTCGGATTCGATGCAGCGATTGACGATCGCAACCTGCATGCCCTGCGCGAACTGCTGGGCAGGGACAACGCACTGATGGCGGATGCAAACCAGCGCTGGTCACCCGCGCAGGCAGCACTCGCGGGCAAAGCCTTCGACACGTTTGCAATGGAGTGGCTGGAAGAACCCATTGCCGCGGATGAACCGGTAAAACACTGGCAGACGCTGGCGCGTGAACTCGCCACGCCGCTTTCCGCGGGCGAAAATCTGCGCGGGATTGAATCATTTACTTCCGCCATCACTTCCGGCGCGTTGGCCGTGATTCAACCCGATCTCGGCAAGTGGGGCGGATTTTCCGGTTGTTTGAAAGTGGCCCGTGTCGCAGCCAGCACCGGTGTACGGTTTTGCCCACACTGGCTGGGCGGCGGCATCGGACTGCTGGCCTCGCTGCAGCTGCTGTCAGCGGCCGATGCCCAAGGCTGGGGTGAGGTGGATGCCAACCCGAACCCGTTACGTGAATTGCTGTTGCCGCAGGATTTCAAGGTCAGCAACGGCCGCGTACAGCTCAGTGACAGGCCAGGACTCGGTTATGAACCAGATGCTGAAATACTGAAACGATTTCGCATCGGCTGATTCACATCAGGCTGCCACCGGCTCCGTCAGCTGCACCGTCGTCGAATCGTAGCCGTATACCCAGGATGGATCGGTCTTGTCCTTCAGCCAGGTGTTGGCACTGGAGCCGGCCTGGATCGCCGACGCGCGCGGCTTGCGGATCGCTTCGTACAATTTGAACGCGGCCGACAAGCCGTCATCCTCCACCCCCGTCAGCACACGCGAAAGGATGGCAGCATCCTCGAGCGCCGAAGCCGCGCCCTGCGCCATGTACGGCGTCATCGGATGACAGGCATCACCAAGCAGCGCGACTCGCCCTTCCGACCAGCGCGACAGCGGATCGCGTTCAAACAAGCCCCATTTATAAACTTCAGGGCAGGCCTGCAGAATCGCCTGTACTTCCGGATGAAAGCCGGCATACATCGCGCGCAATTCTTCCAGATCACCCTTCGCCGACCACGACTCCGGGGTGATCCAATCGGCCTTCTCCGGCACCGAGGTCACAAAATACAGCTCGTCACGGTTGCGCGAGACGAAGTACACCACCATGTGCCGGTCCGGCCCCCACCACTTGGTGCGCACCGGCGCCAGCGTCACGCCCTGGATGCGCGACGCGGGAAACGTCGTGCGATAGGCCACCCTGCCGGTGAAATGCGGTTTCTCCGGCCCGAGCATCTGCCCGCGAATCAGTGAATGCACACCATCGGCGCCGATCACTGCATCGGCCTTGACCATCACGCCGTTGCTGAAATGCAGATCAACGCCGCCGGGCTTCTCCCTTGACCATCACGCCGTTGCTGAAATGCAGATCAACGCCGCCGGGCTTCTCCTCAAAAAATTTCAGCTTCATGCCGAGATGCACACTATCTTTCGGCACCACATCGGCGATGGCGGCATGCAGATCGCCGCGATGCAGGAACAGGTAAGGCGCGCTGAACTGCTGCATCACCGATGCACCCAACGGCAATTCACTGCTGGGTTTGCCGCTATCCCATTCACGACTCAAGGCAAAATCCGCCTGGAACGCGCCATTCACCAGTCGCTCTTCAACACCCAGCAGACGCAACACCTTCATCGCATTGGGCGCCATCTGGATGCCGGCACCAACGCGGGCAAACTGCGTCGCCTGCTCATAAACATTCACGGTATGGCCGGCACGGCGCACCAGCGCGGCAGCCGCCAGGCCGCCGATGCCGGCACCGATGATGGCGATAGAGAGCGGTTTCATAAAATATATAATAAAATCAATTACTTATAATGGAGTCATCCCCCCGTTTTACGGGAGCAGGGTTGGGGACAAGGGGACACTTGAAGCGAAGCAGAGGGGCAACAGCAAGCTTTCCACAACACCTGTATCAAAGCGCAGTGATCTTCGCCTCAGTAACCACCTTGCGCCACTTCGGAATCTCGCGCTGGATATGCGCAGCGAATCCTTCGGGCGTAGTCGGCGTCATCTCGACCGTGCTGAAGCGCTCGCGGATCGCTTTTTGCCCCAGCACCTTGCCGATCTCCTGCGACAAGCGGTCAACAATGGGTCGCGGCGTACCAGCCGGCGCCAGCAGGCCAAACCAGATCGTCGATTCATAACCGGGCACACCCGATTCCGCCAGCGTCGGCAGATCCGGCGCAGCAGCAGCGCGTTTGGCACTGGTTACACCCAGCACCTTGACGCGACCCGCGCGTGCTTCGGCGAGGCCCGCAGCACCCAGCATCATGTCCACATGCCCGGCCATCACATCAATCATCGCCGGCCCCGCGCCCTTGTACGGCACATGCAGCAGGTCCACACCTGCCAGCAGTTTCAGCAGTTCCCCGGCAAGATGATTCGATGAGCCGTTGCCGCCCGATGCAAAGGTCAGCTTCCCCGGCTGACGTTTCGCCAGTGCGACCAGTTCTTTCACATTCTTTGCCGGCACCGAGGGATGCACCACCAGGAACAAGGGCGTGGTCACGCACAGCGACAGCGGCGCGAAATCCTTGATCGGGTCGTAGGGCAGATCCTTGGTCACTGCCGGATTGATCGCGAGGCTGGTCACGCTGCCATAGACCAGCGTGTAACCGTCGGCGGGTGATTTGGCGACGAGTTGCATGCCGATCGCCTGCGATGCGCCGGGGCGGTTTTCGACAAGAACCTGCTGGCCCAGTGCTTCGGTCAGGCC
>Ga0163153_10007391_pt1 | contig 11840 bp, 6 predicted proteins | sample OliLakLV19MP6IB1_FD_148629 | JGI IMG/M metagenome (GOLD analysis project Ga0163153, IMG submission 148629) | Freshwater microbial mat bacterial communities from Lake Vanda, McMurdo Dry Valleys, Antarctica - Oligotrophic Lake LV.19.MP6.IB-1 | ecosystem: Environmental > Aquatic > Freshwater > Lake... | reverse complement strand
CCCATAGGGTTCCCCGGTCAGCATGGCATGAATGTGCGATATACCCCTGTTGTTCAGGGGTTTGGCGCAAATCGCGTGCCACTACGGGGAAGTCATCTGGGAAATACGGGCTGGTAGTAGGTGCGGGGTGAGGGAGCACCCCACCGTTAGCATCGGCACGGACGGTCGTTAGCGTCAGCACTAACGCCAGAGACCAATCAACACAAGTGTGGTCGGGTTTCTATCAATTGTTCATGGTGACACGGGCGCGCCCCGACCCCCGCGGGGTTTTAACAACCGCCCACCGAAGCCCCGCCGGCGACTGAAGCGCCCGCCGAGGCGCACGCGGAATTCCGTTACTTCGAATTCCTTACCAATGACGCCTATTCGCAAGGCGAGCGCATTGCCCTCTTCGTGACGCTCGGCGTCGCAGTCGCCGGGTTGCTCTATGCTTGGATGTTGATGCTACAGGTGAAGGCGGCCGATCAAGGCACGCCGCGGATGCAAGAGATCGCCGCCGCGGTTCGCGAAGGTGCCGACGCCTACCTCAAACGACAGCTCACCACGGTCTCGGTGTTGATCGCTGTCTTGGTTATAGTGCTTTTCGTTACTAAAGCGATGAGCTCTGCGCAAGGGATGTCCGATCCCTTTGCCCTAGGGCGCGCCGGCGCATTTCTGATGGGTGCAATTTTTTCGGCCACGGTCGGATTCGTCGACATGCGGCTGGCGACGATCGGCAATCTACGTGTCGCCGCTGCAGCGCCGGTTGGATTCGGCCGAGCACTGATGCTCGGCTATCGCACAGGCACCGTGACCGGTATGTTGACCGACGGTCTCGGCCTGCTCGGTGGTACGATCATCTTCATGGCATACGGCGAACACGCCTATGAAGCGCTGCTCGGCTTCGGCTTCGGCGGCACGCTGCTGGCGCTCTTTATGCGCGTCGGCGGCGGCATCTACACCAAGGCCGCGGACGTTGGTGCCGATCTCGTCGGAAAGATCGAGAAAGACATTCCCGAAGACGATCCTCGCAACGCGGCGACGATTGCCGATAACGTCGGTGACAACGTCGGCGACTGTGCCGGTATGGCGGCCGACATCTTCGAGTCGTACGAAGTGACCATCGTTGCCGCCATGATCCTCGGCTACATCTCCTTCGGTCACAAGGGCGTTATCTTCCCGATCCTGGTTCGCGCCATCGGCGTGCTCGCCTCGATCGTTTCGACGTACCTCGTCAGGGCGGGCGATAAGGGGAGCGTCGCGGAAGCGATGAAGTCGATCAACTTTGGCTTCATCGTTGGCTCCATTCTCTCTGTGGCCGGCTTCATGACGTTGGGGTATTTCTACTTACACTTTGAACCGGATCTGACTCGCCCGTGGATTCGAGAAGGGCTCGACTTGCGTCCGGCATGGACGTGCCTGATCGGAGTGATCTTGTGCGTGGCGCTCAACAAGGTCACGGAGTACTTCACCGGGACGGAGTTTTCGCCGGTGAAGGGACTCGTGCGTAGTTGCACGACCGGACATGCCACGAACATCATCGAGGGTTTCGCTGTCGGCATGGAATCGGCTGTTTGGACCACCGCGATTCTCTGCTCGGCGATTACTGCGTCGGCATGGGTGTATGCTGGCACCAATGGCATCGTCGTCGCCTATGGCGTCGCTATGTGCGGCATCGGCATGTTGACCCTGACTGGGAACACCATCTCGATGGACGTCTTCGGTCCCGTGGCCGATAACGCCAACGGCATCGACGAAATGGGCTACGATCGCGAACAGATGGGTGAAGCGAAGTACAAGGAAGCCCGGCAAACGCTGGCCGACTTGGATGCGGTGGGAAATACCACGAAAGCGGTCACCAAGGGGGTAGCGATTGGCTCCGCAGTGATCGCCGCAGTTTCGCTCTTCGCGAGTTTCATCACAGTCATTGGCTCCGGCGGCGGTGGCGAGGAAAAAGCCTTGCCGATTCCGCTGTTTGATGAAGTGGCCGGTATGCTGCGGATCTCCGATCCGAAACTGATTGTCGGCATGCTCCTTGGCGGCGTAGTGCCGATGTTGTTTTCTTCGATGACGATTCGCGCGGTCGGCCGCGCGGCGTTCCTAATCGTCAACGAATGCCACATTCAGTTCCGCGACAAAGAGATCTGGGCCGGCACCAAGAAGCCCGACTACGGCCGCGTCGTCCGCATCTGCACCGAGGAGGCTCAACGCGAGTTGGTCGGCCCGGCGCTGTTGGCGGTCTTCGCGCCGCTGTTTGTCGGATTTGTGTTGGGTCCGATTGCGCTCGCCGGTTTCCTCGCCGGGGCAATCGTCGTCGGGCAATTGCTTGCGTCGTTCATGTGTAACTCTGGCGGCGCATGGGATAACGCCAAGAAAACCGTCGAGGACGAGCCACGAAACCTCGAAGGCAACACGGGGAAGGGGAGCGACAAGCACAAGGCCTCAGTCACGGGCGATACGGTCGGCGATCCGCTCAAGGACACCGCCGGCCCTGCAGTGAACCCGCTGCTGAAGGTGATGAACATGGTCGCCATCCTCGCAGTACCGATGATGTTGGCCTACGACGAGAGCGTGATCGACGCGGTCCGCATGGCGGCGTCGCGAGCCAATTACACCTTGCCGATGTCCTTCAAAGCTAGCGGTATCGACCGCCTCTGGATCGGCACCGTGGTCGTTTCCGTACTCTGTTTGGGCTGGGCGATTTGGCAATCCAAGCGTGAACCGAAGGAAATGGTCGAATAGCCGTCGTTGCTCCATGAACCACCGATTTGAGTCCAGGGCCGTCATGCCCATCATCACGGCGGCCTATGCCATCAATCACGGGCAGATGCCCAATTCGCCCAAGTCAGAGGAGCTGAGCGACTTTTATTTTATCGAATCCAATGAGCACGAGGCGATTCGAGACGTGTTGGTCCGGTTAATTCAAGAGCGCATTCCTGCCCGTTTTGGACTCGATCCAAAGTTGGATATTCAAGTGTTAACACCCATGAATCGTTCGCTCTTGGGTGCCCTCAATCTCAATCAGGTACTGCACGCGGCGCTCAATCCCGGCGACGGCGGCCCAAAGTGCAACGGTTCGGTTGGACGTTTCGAATTGGCGACCGAGTGCTTCAAAATGAGAACAACTACGACCGCGACGTATTCAACGGCGACCTGGGAATCGTGGAGAAGATCAACCGCATCGAACAAGTCATTACGGTCAGTTTCGAAGGACGGTCCGTGGAGTATGATTTCTGCGACCTCGACGAGCTTTCCTTGGCGTACGTGTTGTCGATTCATAAGAGCCAGGGCTCGGAGTTTCCTTGCATCGTGATCCCCTTACATACGCAGCATTACTTGATGTTGCGGCGTAACTTGCTGTATACCGCGGTCACCAGAGGCAGGAAGCTCGTGGTGAAGGTGGGATCGAAGAAGGCGCTCGGAATGGCAGTGCATCGCGCGGATGCCGGCCAAAGATATTCAGGCTTAAGGAAGCGGCTTCAAGACATGAACTGAGTTGCGATGTTGACGTCGGTGGAGACGGCTTCAACCACTACCACTACTACCACTTTTCGCCCGTGATACCACCATCGAATAACAGCTTGCGCCGACAAATGCCATTGCTTGCAAACGCTCGGGGATGCACGTAAGATAAGTAGCGATAGAGTTTTGAGCGTTTTTCGGCGGGTCTTACTGACCAGCTCGACAAGCTGGGGGTCAAAGGTTCGAGTCCTTTATCGCCCACTTTCATAACCTCTGCCGACGCAAGTCATTGCGTCCACCTGTCGACAGTCGGCAGTGCAGGCCAAACCGACGACCAAAGGGACAAATGTCCCTTTGGTCGAAAATGGGCATGCACATTTCGAAGTTGTCGGACGTCATCGCCACACTCGAAGCGCCGACAGTCAAGCTGCTGACCAGCCACGAATTCCTGTACCACCCGTTATGAAGGAAACGGTTGGGTACAGGAATTCGTGGCTGGTCACTACGGCTCCTTGTTCGCACCGACACTTGGTGGGCAAACGGGTTAGTGATGAAGTTCTCTCCGGTCTTGGGACACTTGGGCGACACGAACGCCGACGACCAAGTCGACATCGAGGACCTCAATAACGTCCGCAATAATTTCGGCGGGGACGGTCTCGGTGATACCGGGGGCGATAACGATATCGATTTCCGCGGCTTGAACGCGGTGCGCAACAATTTCGGCGCTGTCGGCGCGACTGCGGTCCCGAGGCCGCCATCACTGGCGCTACTGGCCCCTGCGGCGATTGGGCTTGTACTGTTCCGCCGCCTATGCGCGAGGCCGCATAGAATTGGCGCATGGAACGGAAATGCTGCCCTCGCTGTTATCGAACGCTGAATGCGTCAGCGGATTTCTTTCCCCCGCCATGCCGGCCGCGCGGATGGCTGGCACGACGAATGACGCGAATGTCGCTCTAAACGGCGACGCCCAGCTTTTTCGCGCGACGGCGGAGCGCCTGCTGGAAATAGACCAGCGGATACGGCCGCCGCTTGCGGGCGTAGGCGAACGTGGAACGCACCAGGCTTTCCGATAGCACGCCAGCGTCGACCAGCGCGACGATGCCGTCGATATACGCAAACTCCTCGGGCCGCCGGCACTTGAGTCCGGTAGTGAGCATGTCGCGTAGCGTAATCGTGCGCCCCGGGGACAGCGGCTTGCTCCCTTGCGCGAACAGCCGACCGGCGACAGACATCATGCCGGTCAATCCGAGAAAGCGCACAAACTGCCGGCGCGTAAAGATGCGAGTGTTCATGCGCGGCTTATAGTAAAGCGCAGCAAACGGTGCAAGAGCAATTCGCATCCTCGAAAACCGGCGAATTGCTTCCAGCTTGCGCCGAAGTTGTTAGCGCTCAGCGTGATCCGCGGACGGCGTCGCGGCCAATTCGTTCCGGATGCCGACGCTTCCGGCGCCCGTCGTCCCGGTCGCGGTCTCCGCATCCGCGGCGGGCCAGAGGATCGCGGTGCCGTCGCGGCTGGCGGTCAATACGTCGAGGCGATCGCCTTCGGCGGTGAAGGCGGCGCTCGTGACCTCCATGGCGTGGCCGCGGAGCGTCAGCAGTTCCTTGCCGGTCAAGTCCCAGATCTTCACCAGGTTGTCACTGGCGGCAGTGAGAATGCGGGAGCTGTCCGGCGAAAAGCCGACGACGGTGATTTCCGCCGTGTGGCCGGAGAGCGCCTGCAATAGCTCGCCGGTTTGGGCATTCCAGACGTGCGCGATATTGTTGGCGTCGCCGGCAATCAGCAGCGCCCCGTCCGGCGAGAGCGACGCCGTGTTGAGCGGCGCGTTGCCATCGCGGAATTCACGTTCCGCCGCGCCCGTAGAAGCGTTCCAGATCGTCGCCGCGCCGTCGTTCGACGCCGTGATGATCCGCGCGCCATCCGCGGACATTTCCGCCGACCGCACACGTCTCCGCGCGTCAATCCGCGTGCTCGGCTGCGCGGTGGCGATGTCCCACAGCACCAATTTGCCATCTTCGCCCGCGGTGAGAATCTGTGAATCGTTCGGCGCGAAGGCCGCCGACGCGAGTCTGCCGGTGTGAACTCCTTCGAGCTTGGCGACCACGCGCTGCTCGCTCACGCTCCAGATTTTGGCCGTGCCATCGGCGCCGGCCGTGACGAGGCGGTCGTCCGAATCATGAGCAAAGGCGAGATGTGTAATCGCGCCCTGTGGGCCAAAGCTCCGCTCCTGTTGGCGCGTGGCCAGATTGAACAACCGCGCATGGCGTCCGCCGACGGCCAGCAAGCTATCTCCATCTGGCGAGAAATTGGCCTGCCAGACCGAACTGCGCCGCGGCGCGTGATCGAGCCAGCCATGCGCCGCATCGGACTTGCCGAGTTCCTCGAACGTATGCAGATCCCACAGGTGAATCTGATACTCCGCTTCCAATCCGGATACTTCGCGGTGGCTGACTGTCGCGGCACGAGCGCCATCGGGCGAGATCGCGACGCTGGAAACCGATTGCGCGCCATGCGGCAATTCGGCCACCACCTGGGAAGTTGCTCGGTCCCAAACGCGGACCTTGTTGTCGGCGCAAGCGGTGATCGCTAACCGATCATTCGGAGTGATCGTCATTGCCCGGACGGGGCGCGGGTGGAAGAGCTCGCGGCCGGAGCGCTTTTCGCCGGTGACAGGATCCCATTCCAGCACGGTGTGATCGTCGCTGGCCGTGATCAGACTCGCGCCATCGGAGGTGAAATGCGCGGCGTTGATCCGTCGCACGTGTCCATGCAATTCGTGCAAAGGTTGGTTTTGATCTAAGTCCCATAGTTGCCCTGGTCCGTCGTCACGGCCGGTGAAGAGCAGCGCCCCTTGCGGCGCAAATGCGGCCGCCGACAACGAGACATCGGCGCGGGCCTCGAGCGACAGCACCTGCGCGGCCGGCGTGGTTTCGCTAAGCTTCCACAATTGCGCGAAAGGACGCGCGGCTTGCTGCTGATTGCCCTTCTCAGCGGCGGGCGAGACGCCGGTGCAGAGCCATTGCCCGCTCGGCGCGAGCGCGGTGACGACATCTTGTGCGGCGCTGCCCGTGCCAGTGAGTCGCGATTGTTCCGCGCCGCTGGCAATGTTCCAGATCCGCACGGTGCTGTCGCGCGCGCCGGTCAGAATGCGTTGACGATCCGGGAAGTACGCGGCCGTTTCGCCAAGGAAATCGTGACCTTCCTCCAGCGTGGCTTCCAGCTTGCCGGTCGCGCGGTCCCAGAGACGTACCGCGCCGTCTTGATGCGCGGTGGCGATCCACTTGCCGTGCGGCGATGCGGCGCTGGAGAGGACCGCGGCGGCGCTATCCTCGGAGTACACAATCTGTTCACGGTATTCGGCCACGGGCCAGACGGCGACCGTGTTATCGAAGCTGCCTGTCACGGCCTGCCGCCCGTTGTCGGCGAAGCGGCAACTGCGGACCCAGCCGTCGTGGCCGCGAAGCGTTTTCACGAGCGTGCCCTTCGCCGCATCCCAGACCTTGACCGTGTGATCGTTGCTGGCGCTCAGCACCTGGTTGCCGTCGGGGGCGAAATCGACGGAGCGTACTTCCGCCGTGTGGCCGCGAAGTTCCAAGTAACGCGGCGCGGCAGCCGGCGCTTGTTCGCGCGCCAGTTGATCGAGGTCGATCGATTCGATCTGATCGATGTCCCAGATCAGCACGCGGCGATCAGCGCCTGCGGAAACCACGCGGCGGCCGTCGGGCGAGAAGGCGCAGGCGTACACCGCGCCGGTATGCCCGCGAAACGCCGGCAAGGGCCAATCGTTCTTGGTTTCGTCGAGCGACCAGATGATCGCCGTGCGATCTTGCCCCGCGGTGACGATGTGCGTTTGATCCGGCGAGAAATCGATATCCCACACCGCGCCGGAATGCCCGATCATGGGGCGACGCAGAGGTTCGGCGGTCGGTTGCGCGGAATCGAGCGCGAGGCTCCACAGTTGCACGGCGCCATCCGCGCCGGCCGTAACCAGCCGCGAACCGTCGTTCGAGATCGCGGCCGCGAGCACCGGTGTTTCGTGCGCCGTGAACTTGAGCATTTCGCGCGGCGCTTCGGCGGACAAGTCCCACAGCTTAACGACGCCTTGTTTCGCGGCGCCGCCCGCCGTGAGGGCGCGCTCTGCGCCGACAAACAATACGACGTTCAACGGACCGCCGTGCTCGAACGCTTGGAGCGATTCGCCCGTCGCGGTGATCCGCCGAACGCTGCCAGAAGTAGCGCCGACGAGAATTTCTTCGCCGTTGGGCGCCACGGCGATCGATTTCACGCGATCACCGACGGGCACGCTCAAATGAGGTTGGCTGGTCAAATGCAGCAGTCGCCGCCATTCCCAATTGCGGTAATCCTGGCTCTCCGCGCGCTGCGGAATGCAGAGTTGCAATAGCTCGAGCGCCTGACCGGCGGCGTTTTCCTCGATCTTGGCCGAAGCTAAACCGATTTGGGCGACGTACGCCTCGTATTCCCGCTGCGAACGCTGCTTGGCTTCGGCCGCGGTGGCTAGCTGAGCCTTTTCGAAGTTGGTCTCGGCCGCGAGTCTGTTGGTGTTGGCAATTTTCTCATTGTCGCTCGCAATCCGCGCATTCGTCTCCGCTTCCGCCCGCTTTAGGTCCAGGTCCTTATTCGCGTTGACCAGGCTTGCTTGAGCGTCGAGGGCCTTGTTGCGCGCGACGTTGGCCTCGTTCCAGTAACGATAAACGACGACAAACGCCACGCTCACGACGGTCAGTACCGTGAAGATGAGCGCCGCGGCGACATTGCGCAGCATGCGCAATCGATTCTGGCGGGCCTGGCGTTCCTTTTGCGCCGCGATGATTTTCTTCCGCAGATCCGCATGGCGAGGTTCCTGCGCGTCCAACAGCGAGGCCGCCAGGTCGTAATCTTCTTTCGCCGTCGCGGCCTTGGCGTAAGCGAGTTTGGCTTCGATCAGTCGCTGCGAAGCCTTGACGTTGCCGCTCCACAGCGCGACCGCCTCTTGAAAGCCGAATAGCGCGCGGGCGTACGTTTGGTAATTGTTAGTGCGCTGCGCCTCGGTCAGGTCGTCTTCCGCCCGCGTCGAGAGGACGATGCTCTCCGAATGCGATTGATACGCGCGGACCGCGGCCTGAAATTCTTGGACCGACCCGTAGCGGCGCGACTGGTCGGTCGACATAGCGCGCTTAGCGATATCCACCAATTCGCCGCTGTGTTTGGTCGGCTGGATTTCATTCCGCGCCGCCGCGTACAGGCAGTTCATGATGTTCTTGCCGGTGTGCGGCGGCTGCCCGGTGATGACCTCGTACAGCATGCCGCCGAGCAAATAGATATCACTCGCCGTGGTGACGCGATCGACCGGGCCGGTGGCCATTTCCGGCGCCATGTAGGCCGGCGTGCCTCCCATGCTGCTCGATTGCGTGATACTGCCCGACTTCCGGAACGTGCCGGTCGAGAGCGCCAGGCCCCAGTCCATCACCAGCACTTCGCCGAAGCCGCCGAGCATCACGTTCTCGGGCTTCAAGTCGCGGTGAATCACGCCGCGGGAATGCGCGAAGGCGACCGCGTCGGCCACCTTCATCAGCACTTCCAGATTCTGCGGCAGCGCATATGTCGTCAGCACTTCCAGCCAAGGCGTGCCGACCACGCGCTTCATCGAGTAGAACAGCGCGCCCGATTCGTTCGAGCCAAGATCGTAAATCGGGACGATGTTAGGGTGGTCCAACTCGCCCGTGACGACCGCCTCGGAAAGGAACTTATGGCGCTGTTCCGCGTCGCCGGCGATCTCGGCGTTGAGCATCTTGACCGCGACGACGCGATCGATGGACGCCTGGCGGGCCGCATAGACCACGCCCATCCCGCCTTCGCCGATCAGGTTCAACAGCTCGTAGTCGGCCGAGATGCTATCCGGCTCTTCCGACTTGCGGACGTCGCGCGGTTTCACGACCAGCGTGGTGCGGCGTAAATCCTTCGCCGCCGCGTCGCCGGTCCGCACGGTCATCCGCGGCGTCACCGCTGGCGGCGTGGCCATCCCCTTCCACATCGCCGTGACGCGGGCCTTCTCTTCTGGCGAAAGATTGCGGACGTCGATCGTCTGCCCAATGGAAGTGATGCGCGAAGCGTCCTTCGATTGGTCGTACGGCTCCTCGAAGAGTCCGGTGCGCAGCGTGTCGCGGACGTCGTCTTCGCCCTCGCCAGGAGGCAGGCCGAAGTTCGAAGTCCGCGCGAGTGACGGATCACCGCCCATCACATGCGCGGAAAAGTCCACTTGGGGCGCGGACCGTTCGCTCACCGGCGACTTCTGCGACTGGCGGACAATTGCGGACAATGTGGCGCGCACCAGCGCCACGGAATCGGTGATCGACGCGTCTTCGACGTACTCCAGCTTGACCGGACGGTTTTCCCATTGATCCGCCGCGGCGGCGCGCTGCTGATCATCCAGGTGCAAAGCGCCGCCGCACACCGGACAGATGCCGGTGTTAAAGACCGTTTCGCTTAGCGTCGAGGAACAGAGTGGACAGGACAGCATAGGGCCTCGCCGGTCGTGCGCCGGCTCAATCGTTGAACGGGATGCTTACGGGCGGGAATTATGTGGCGTCGTTGTGGGGCGCGACGAGCGGATGCTGCGGCGATGCCAAAATCGCTTTGCGGCCGGCACCGCGTCGATGCGACTTGCCATGCCGACTAGACCGGCGGCGGCCAGGTCGAGCGACGTCGTCTGATCGGCGTAGTTCTGCTTCAATTCAACATCTGTCTCGACGGGGGGCGTCGCCGCGCGGCGTCCGCGCGGTTGCCAGGTTTCCCAAGCGCGGTCCAGGCTGGCGTCGTTAACGGGTTGCTCCGGCGCGGCGGCTTCGGGAGGCGCTTGTTGCACGTCGTCCGACGGCTGGTCCAAATCCTCAAGGTCCGCCGGGTCGACCATTTCTCCTTCGCGGACGTAGACCTCGATGATCAGGCGCTCCGCTTTGCCTTCGCGGAGGTCAATGCGATAGTGGCCGTCGGGCCAGATGCGGAAGAAATCGCGAAGGTCCTTCAATTGTGCTTCCGTGAGCAGCAATTCCTTCACGCGTCCGGTGACCGCGTCGCGGACCAGGTCGCCGTCGGGGCGAATAATCCGCAATACGATTTCGCGCACGTCTTCTTCGCCCGCCGTGTCACCGCCCGCTGCGTTGTCGCCAGTCGCTTGCACGGTTGCCGAAGCGGCTGTGTTGGACTGCGGCGCACTGTCGGTGCGATTTGCCTGGGTCAACGGCGCCAGTGAGGGCGCGGCGGGCGGCGCAATGCCGAGCGAGCTCACCAGGCCGGTGCCGGGCACTTGAAACTCCGCCAACTGTACGACCACGCCGCCGTCGTCGTCCATGATCGTGATGCGAATCGGAATCGGCGCCGAAGGATCCACCAGGCCCGACGAGTCGAACAGGTGACTGGCTGCAAACACCGTGGGCGCACCGGGCAGGACCTGGTAGACGTCGTTGGGCTGCCCGTCGCTCCATTCGATCGTGATGGTCCAACTGTCCGCGCCGGGATCGGCGAATTCGCCGTTCAAGTTGCCCGTGGCGTCGGAGCCAATATCCTGCAAGAACAGATTCGTCACGACCGGCGCGACGTTGTTGACCACGATGTTGAAGGTGCGCTGTTGCATGCCGCCGTCGTCGTCGTTGATCGTGACGGTCACGGTGTAATTGCCGTTGTCGGCGTAAACGTGGCCGCCGCCGAAGAAGCCGCTGCTGGAGACGCCGGGCGAACCGTTCGCGTCCGGTGCGGCGCCGGCGCTGTCGATCGACCCGTCGCCCCAATCGATCGAGTAAGTGAACGACTCGGCCTGCTCGCCCGGAAGCGGATTCGAGGCGTTGTCGAATCCGGGATCGGTGAAGGAACCGATATCATTGATGATGATGGGCGTTCCTTCATCGGTGACTCGGTCTCCGACCACGGTCAACGTCGGCGCCACGTTCGTCACGGTGACCTGCACGACTTCGGTGTCGACGCCGCCGTCGTCGTCGAAGAACTGCACGGTGACGAGATAAATGCCATTGTCCGCGAAGACGTGACCGACCAGGCCGCTCGTCAGCACGCCCGGTCCGCCCGGCACTCCGGAGAACACGATTCCGGCTTCGGCAATCCCGTCGCCCCAATCGATGGAGTAACTGAAGGTCTCCGCAATCTCGCCGTTCGGAATCGGGTTCGCGAAGTTGTTGAAGCCAGGATCGGTGAACGTCACGGTCACCACGTCGCCTTCGTTGCCCGCGCCGGGCGCAGTATTGATCGTCGGCGCGACGTTGTTGACCGTAATCGAGAACGTCTGCTGGTGGAAGCCGCCGTCGTCGTCGAAGAACTGCACGGTGACGAGATAAATGCCATTGTCCGCGAAGACGTGACCGACCAGGCCGCTCGTCAGCACGCCCGGTCCGCC
>Ga0163153_10007390_pt1 | contig 11840 bp, 7 predicted proteins | sample OliLakLV19MP6IB1_FD_148629 | JGI IMG/M metagenome (GOLD analysis project Ga0163153, IMG submission 148629) | Freshwater microbial mat bacterial communities from Lake Vanda, McMurdo Dry Valleys, Antarctica - Oligotrophic Lake LV.19.MP6.IB-1 | ecosystem: Environmental > Aquatic > Freshwater > Lake... | reverse complement strand
TTCTACAGGAATCTATTAAAATTTATTCTGCAAATTTTCTGGACGATTATGCCCAGGATATGTACAACTGGATTGATGTGGAACGGCAGCACCTGAGTTCTGTATTTGAACAGATTGCCGATCTTCGCAGCGAACAACTTTGTCAAAAAGGCAATTTTTGGGAGGCAACTGCCGTGTGCAGCGATATTCTTTCCCGCGACTTTCGGATGGAAGCCATTCACCGCCGCGCTATGCAGTGTTATGCCAGCCTCGGTATGCTCCACAAAGTAGAAATGCAGTATAACCTCTGCTGCAAAATGATGGAACAGGAGTTTCAGTCGAAACCTTCGCCGGAAACGATCCGTTTGTACGAAGAAATAAAAAGAGGCGACAGTTGAGCATGCCCTGCATTCTGAACTTTTAAGGTCATTATTTGCTTTATTGGAGTCGGTGTATTTACATTGTCGTCGATATTAGTTTTGGTTAGTTTCTTTGCAAATGCGTGATTATCAACACGAATAACCAATAACTTATAACCGATAACTACCTATGATCGAATTACACTGGAAAAATAAGCAGGGCCTGAAATTGTTTGCCGCGCACTGGCCCGTTAAAAGACCACTTGCGGTAATCGCACTTGCACACGGACAAGGCGAACACATCGGCAGGTACGCCCATGTGGCGGAGTGGTACAATGCACATGATGTAGCAGTGGTCGGTTTCGACCACCAGGGTTATGGTCGCAGCGAAGGCATTCGCGGCCATGTAAAAAATCTGGACGCATTGCTCGACGACATCGGCCTTTTGTTGGAAAAAACGCAGGATTTGTATCCCGATACCCCACTATTCCTGTACGGTCATTCTATGGGCGGCAATTTAGTGCTCAATTACAGTCTGCAGCGAACCCCGGCCTTAGCCGGTCTCATCGCCACAAGTCCCTGGATTCAATTGGCCTTTGAAGCGCCGGCCATTAAAGTATTGTTGGGCAAGTTGTTGCGCAAATTCTTGCCTACGCTGACCTTGCCCACCAACCTGGCCGCCCATTTCATTTCCCAGGATAAAAAAGTGGTGGAGGCTTATAAAAACGACCCTTTGGTGCATGATAAAATCAGCGCTGCTGCCGGCATCGCTTTGATGGAAGGGGCCGCCTGGCTGGATACATTCTCCGGCGTGGTAACCGTTCCGCTGTTGTTGTTGCACGGCACGGGCGATAAAATTATCTCATCCAAGGCCACTAAAGCCTTTTTCGGACGCTTAGCCGGCGATGTCACCCACCACGAGTGGCCAGGACTTTACCATGAATTGCACAATGAAAAAGAGCAAAAGGAAGTATTCGAGTACACTTTTAAATGGATGAAAACGCATCTGTAATTGCTCCAAATCAGGTCAAATCAATAAATGTTAAATCTACTGTAACTCGTTGACTAACACTGATAACCAATAACTATAGTCAAGTTTAAGTGGTTTGGAACGGTTTGATGGTTTGAAGTCTTCGCTTTCAAGCACTTGTACCAATCTTTCGTTCAAAACCACTTTGCGTTGACTATAATAACGGATAACTACTTACAGCCCGTATTGCCGGACCACGTCCTCTGGCGGCCCATCCCACTGGTTGGGTGTATTGCCCATGTAACCGATGTCTTCAATGCCGATTTTGCTCGACCAGAAACCGGAAGCGGTGAGGTTGCGCATCAGGCTGAAAAACGCGATGCCCTGGCTCATCCCGCTTTTTTTGCGTTTCGGGTAAGCAATTTCTTCCACGAGGGCGATGCGTTGCGCCGCTGTACAACTGATGAAATCCTGTTCATGGCTGCGTTTCATCATATTGTCCATCCAAGTCAGCCCGCCGCGCAGGGGCGTTTGTAATTCCGGTTTATCCTTGGCCATAAACTCGATAAAATCGGGTACTCCCGCATCAGTAGCGCTGCCGGAGCGGGAATCGCGCGGAATGATGATGTCGACCAACATGCTGATGGTTTTCATTTCGTGCTTGTTGAAAAATTGTTCCGCGAAGAGTTTCGCATCACGGGCTTTTTCATAATCCGTGCGACCGAACTGCTCAAATTCCGGGTCTTTTTTCTTGTCATCCGGCGCCAAACCAGGATGCAGTGTTGGATCCAGTATTTCGGAGGCTTTCACCTGCGGGTTAAGGCCTACCAGCCCAAGAGAACTCAAACCGATGCTTTTTAGTACGTTGCGACGTTTCATGTTTTTTTTTTAAAGATTTCCCGCTTTCCGCTCTTCCACGATATACCGGGAAGCGCGCATCGAGAGCGCTAGGATCGTCCAGGTACAGTTTTTGTCGCCCTGCGAAACAAAAGGCGCGGCATCGACCACGAACAGGTTTTTGACATCATGCGCCTGTTGCCATTTATTGAGCGCAGACTTACTGGTATCGTTGCCCATACGGATCGTGCCGACTTCATGGATAATTTCGCCGGGTTGATTCAGGCCGTATTCTTCGTCGGCGCCGGGTTTATTGCCCATTGGAATGCCACCGAGTTCCCGGATCACCTGTTCAAAGGTTTCGTGCATGTGTTTGGCTTGCAGTCGCTCGTAATCCGACCATTTATAATGAAAACGAAGCACCGGAATACCAAACTTATCCACTTGTTCCGGGTCGATTTCACAATAGTTATCTTCCCTTGGAACGGCTTCGCCGCGGCCTGCCATACCGATGTAAGCGCCGTAGAAGCGGCGATAATCATCCTTCAACGAAGCGCCATAACCGCCGGCCTCCTGTTTGTTGCCATTTCGGTCGGGAAACATGCCATTGGTGTCTTCGATACCCCAGCCAAAACCGTAAGCAGGCATACCCATGCCACCCCAGTATTCGATGTGGTAACCGCGCGGGAAATCGAGTTTTTTATTGTCGAGCCACCACGGAGAATACACGTGCATGCCTCCTGTTCCGTCCTCATTATACCGTTTGCGATCGAACAATGCCGGCACAATACCTGCCCGGGAAGCGCCGGTGGAGTCGTGCAGGTATTTGCCTACTACACCGGATGAATTGGCCAAACCTTCCGGGAACCGTGCCGATTTTGAATTGAGCAGCAAGCGCGCCGATTCGCAGGCGCTGGCCGCGAGGATGACGATTTTCCCGCGCACGGTTTTTTCCTCCAGTGTCAGCGTATCCACATACGAAACGCCGGTAGCCAGCCCCGTTTTTGCATCGGTCAGCACTTCGCGGGCCATAGCGTAGTAAATCGTATCCATATTTTTGGTTTTGGATGCCGGTTTACAAAGGCAGGAAGAAGAAGAGAAATCCGCATAGGCCACACAGGCGCGGTTGCATTGTTTGCAATAAAAACACACCCCGCGTTCGTCGTTGATCGGCTTGGTCAGGATACTCAACCGGGAAGGAATGGTGGTAATACCTAAGTTTTTATTACTTTTCAACAACATCATTTCGTGCAGACGCGGCTTGGGCGCAGGCAGAAAGATAGAATCGGGATCATTGGGGAGGTTTTCATTCGTGCCGAATACCCCGATCAGGCGATCCACTTCGTCGTAAAACGGCGCCACCTCTTCATAACCGATCGGCCAGTCGTCGCCCAATCCATCGATGCTGCGGCGTTTGAAATCCTGTGGCCCGAAACGCAGACTGATGCGGCCCCAGTGGTTGGTGCGGCCACCAAGCATACGCGAGCGGAACCAGCGGAATTTGGTATCTCCTTTTGTGGTGTACGGCTCGCCTTCGATATCCCAGCCGCCGTAAGCAGCATCAAAATCGCCGAAAGGCCGGTAGCGGGTATTCGCGCCGCGCCGGGGCGACTGATAGGGCCATTTCAACTGGGTGATGTACTTCGGATCGGCGGGATCGTAGTGCTGCCCCGCTTCCAGCAGGCATACTTTGGCACCTGCCTTGGTCAGTTCGTAAGCGGCCATACCGCCTCCCGCGCCGGAGCCGATAATGATGACATCATAAACCGTTGGGGCTTCTTTAATCTGGAAATCGGACATAACTCAAGTGTGGAAATTGAAATGCGAAGGAACGTTTCAAATGGCAGAAAAACAAGTTCGGGGTGTGGTTTATCGCAATGGGACACGGATTTCAATAAAATTCCTTTTAAAATCCGTGTCCCATCCGTTAAATCCGTGATCCATACAAAACTACACTTCCAGAAAATCCAGTTCCTTTCCATGTGTCTCTTCCATTGTCCAGGCCGCTGCAATCGCAACAGCGAAGATGATCGCACCGGTCACCCAGGCACCCGTCAAATAATCCTGGAAAAGTGTTCGGGTGTATTTAAACAGTACGATAATCAGCGGTAGAGAACCCCGCACCATATTCGGAATGCTGATAGCCGCCGAAGCGCGCAGGTTGGTGCCGAATTGTTCGACGCCCAGGTGTTTTGGTGTTTTGGTGTTTTGGTGTGCATTGCCTCCAGATTATGCAAACACCAAACTATTGCACTCTAAAACTCTAAAACACCAAAACACCCTCTCCCCGCAAATGTATAGAAATCATCCTTACCCATGATCCAGGTCATCCATCGTCGCTCTGCCCACCCGGTACATTTGATGCAAATTCAGTTTCTATGTCTGCCTCAACACTCTTGCAGCCTAAAAATCCTGCCGTTCTGCCGTACGCATGTTTCCACTGCCAGGATATTTGCCCCGACGACCACCTGCATATTGAAGACAAGTACTTCTGCTGCGAAGGCTGTAAAATGGTGTACGAAATACTGAATACACACAACCTCTGCGAATTCTACGCATTGGACGCAAAACCGGGGCAGAGCCTGAAATACCAGCGCAATGCCAAATCCTTCGCTTACTTAGACGACCCGGAAGTTCAGGAAAAATTGCTGGAATTCAATAACGGGCTGACTGCTCAGGTTACCTTTTACCTGCCGCAGATGCACTGTGTGAGTTGTATCTGGTTGCTGGAAAATTTATACAAACTCGATGCCGGGGTCATTCACAGCAGGGTCACTTTCCTGAAAAAAACAGCCACGATTCAATACAACCCCGAACAAACCTCGCTGCGCAAAATAGCGGCTCTGCTGGCATCCATCGGTTACGCGCCGGAAATCAATCTGGGTGATGTGGACAACGCCAAACCTCGAATTATCAGCAAAAGATTAGCGTATCAAATTGGTATCGCCGGGTTTGCTTTCGGGAATATCATGTTGTTCAGTTTCCCGGAATACGTGGGCATGGACCCGGAAACGGATCGCTGGTTTGCCAATATGTTTGGTTATTTGAGTGTTGCGCTGGCCATACCGGTGTTGTTGGTGAGCGCCCGCGATTATTTGATTTCTGCCTGGAACGGCCTGCGCAATGGCCGCCTGAACATCGATATTCCGCTTTGTCTGGCTCTATTATCGCTGTTCGGACGCAGTATCTGGGAAATCTTCACCCATACCGGAGCAGGTTATTTGGATTCTTTTGCGGGACTGACTTTTTTGCTACTGATCGGTAAATGGTTCCAGCAACGCACCTGGCACGAGTTGTCATTTGAACGCGATTACAAGTCCTATTTTCCCGTGTCTGCTTCCCTGAAAAACGGCATCGAAGAAGTGTCCGTTCCAGTCAACCGCTTGGTTCCGGGCGATATCATTGTAGTGCGCAGCCAGGAAATTATTCCTGCCGACGGTATTTTGCTGAAAGGTTCGGCGCAGGTGGACTACAGTTTTGTGACTGGCGAAGCGGAGCCTGTGGCTGTAAACAGCGGCGATAAAATATTTGCCGGCGGTAAACAGATCGGGGAAAGTATTGAAATTTCGCTCACGCGCAGGGTATCCCAAAGTTACCTGACAAGGCTCTGGAACGACCAGGCTTTTAAAGAAAACGAACAGGGCCAGGTCACTAAATTAGCAGATCAGGCGGGGCGTATTTTTTCCTGGATGATCCTGGTATTCGGCGTCGGCGCATTTATCTATTGGGTGCCCACGGACATGGCAAAAGCCGTCAACGCTTTTACCGCCGTGATGATTGTGGCCTGTCCCTGCACCGTTGCGCTATCCATTCCATTTACATTGGGCAATGTGATGCGCATTCTTGGCCGCAACCGCTTCTATTTGAAAAACATTAAAACGGTGGAAGCCTTTGCGGCGATCGACACGGTTGTTTTTGATAAAACGGGTACGATAACCAATGTATCTCAACAGCGTTACGAGTTCAAAGGCCAGGCCCTGAGCGCTGTGGATAAAGTGGCCCTGCGCTCTTTGACCAAACATTCGGCGCACCCGCTCAGCCGCCGCTTATTTCATTCCATGCCGGAGGTTCCGACGATTTTACCTGAAAACTTTAAAGAAATACCCGGGCTGGGCATTCAGGGCAGGGTAGAGGGCCGGGAAATAAAAATCGGTTCCGCAAACTTTGTGGGCGCCGAAGGACAAGGACTGTTTTTTGCGGTCAACGGAGAAATAAAAGGTTGTTTTGAAGTCAGAAGCCGTTACCGCGATGGACTGATGTCGGTACTGGATTTCTTCAGAAAAATAAAACCGGCCTCCCTTTTCAGAAAAAAAGAAAAGGCACATACCCAAGTATGGCTGCTCTCCGGCGACCAGGACCGGGAAGCTGCATTGCTGTCGCCCTTTTTCCCCGAACGCGAAACGATGCTGTTTGAACGCTCGCCGCAGGACAAATTAGAATTTATCAAAAAACTGCAACGCCACGGGCAGCAGGTGATGATGCTCGGCGACGGCCTGAACGACGCAGGGGCACTGCGCCAGAGCAACCTGGGCATCGTAGTCGCCGAAGATACCAACAATTTCACCCCGGCCTGCGACGCAATTCTCCACGCCGATGAATTCGGACGGCTCCCGCAATACGTGCAATTGGCCAGGGCCGGTGTGCAGGTGGTGAAGCGCTCTTACGCTGTTGCGATCATTTATAACATCGTCGGACTGAGTTATGCCATGACAGGAAATCTTTCTCCATTGGTGGCTGCGATTCTGATGCCGGCGAGCTCCATTTCGATTGTATTGTTCGGAGTTGTGATGAGCAATTGGGCGGCGCGGGGGATTTTGAAGTGATCACAACCCCACCCCACAATATTTGCAAAACCGCGCGTCCTCATCGTGGCCTTCCCGAGCGCAATTCGGACAGGCTTCAGGATGATACCCTTTGTGCCGCGAGGCTAAGATCATTTCGGTTGTAACGATACCTGTTGGCACGGCGATAATGGCGTAACCCAATAGCATGACGATAGAGGCAACAAACCGGCCCAGCGGCGTGTCAGGTGAAATATCGCCGTATCCGACGGTTGTAATGGTCACGATAGCCCAATAGATACTCTCGGGTATGCTACTGAAACCGTGTTCCCCGCCTTCCACTACATACATCACTGAGCCGAGTACAATGGCCAGGACGAGTACTGTAAACATAAATATGCTGATTTTACGGACGCTGGCCCGAAGGGCGGTGGTCAGGAAGCGCATTTCACTTAAAAAATGCACCAATCGGAAGATCCTGAAAACCCGTAGCAGTCGCAAAGCGCGGAAAGCCAGTAAAGAAGGCGGACCGGCAAACATAAAACTCACGTAGGAAGGTATCAGCGCCATCAGGTCGATGATACCCAAAGGGCTAAAAACATAGCTCATCGGTTTTCTGATACTAATAAGCCGAAGGACATATTCGATGGTAAATAATACGGTGAACACCCATTCAAGGACATAAAATATATGACCGAACTTCAGTTTATATATATCTACACTATCAAGCATTACTACTACTATGCTGGCGACGATAGCGATCAGCAACCCGACGTCAAAAGCCTTCCCGGCTTTTGTATTGGACTCATAAATCACTTCGTGGAGGCGAGTCTTCCAGCGTTCTTTTTTGACGGGCTTCGGGGGAAATTGTTGTTGCAGCATGCAGCAAATTTAGGGTGAATCTTCAGTAAATCAACATTGTTTGCAGAGGTAAGGTCTTATCATGCACGAATTTATTCCACCAGTAATAGACTTGTTGCGGTGAGTGGCTTTGGCGATAAAAAGCCCTTTCTCCGTCTGACTTCGTTAAATTTTTCGCCGAATATACCCGATTTCGACTGCAAAATTTGCCTAATCAGTCGAAAAAATGGCATTTTTTCTCACTCCAAGCCGCTCACCGTAACAAGTCTAATACAATTTCGTTGTGCGTATCCGTACATGCTATGATGCAATCCTTAAAAGCAGGGAGTTGGCCTTTGTTTGTTTTTTGCTGGTTACTGATCGCATATTTTTCAACCGAATTGCCTTGTTTGTCAAAATCAAGTTGCCGGTTTCAGTTTTTATCCTGTATAGCGATAACCATATATTCCCCCTTTGGCAAGCCGTAATATTTCCAGGTGTATACTTCGGCTTCAATATTAAAATTGCCGGCCCCGCCTTCTATCGCCTTTTGTTGCTTTGCATTTTCTTCACTATCAATAATGGCGAAAATGATATTTCCCAGCTTGCCCGCTTCGGTTTTTAATACCATCTGAAGACTTCCGTAGTTTTTGGTGAATGAATTTTCCGGTTTTGAATTGAAAAGAAACTGGTGTGCGCTCCATTCCGCAGCATCCACCTTTCCCAGCCCTAATCCTGCAAAACTGCTCTGAATGAGTTTTGTATTGGTTTCCTGTCCATAAGGCGATAAATGCTGAACGATGTTTCCTTTCACAGGACTGTTTACATCCAGTCCGAGGATATTTTGTTCGAAATCCAACGCTTTTAAGTCTAACTCCTTGATTCCCTTACTGTTTTCGGTTTTGAAATAAACTATTTTCTGCTTCAGGTCATACACGATGCTCCAAAAAGTCCTGAAACCGCTTTTGTCGATGGATACTTCATTCAGCGCCCCAAATGCATCGTCAGCGGTCAGCGATGTTTTTTCAAACGCTTTTTGATCAATTTTGCGTTGCAATACATGATACCGGTGAAAATGGCTGCTGTTGTTGCCTTTGAGACGGCGCCTTGTTTTTCGTAGTTCAGTTGCGACATATTGACCGTGTAGTTTGTAATGGCCTGACATTGGTTGGGTTCTTTTTTGAACCAGTAAACCTTGCCAAACATGAACTCGATCACCACTGAGTTGCCGCCTGAATCGGCCAGGATGTAATGGATTTTGCCTTTAAGAGGATGAATAGAGCGATTTTCTACCTGTTCGATCACTTCATCCACCGAGGCATAATTGTCCAATTGATATTGTATCCATTCCAGTTCATTGAGGTATTCTTTTCCCTCTTGCTTGCCATAGTCCGTATATTCCATCCAAAGCATTTCTACAGCGAGTCCCTTTTCATTCATTCCTCCATAAGGCATTTCTTTGCCATTTTGGTTGAAAGTAACGCTTCCGTACCTGGAAACCCAACTGACGGGTGTTCCGGCTTGCGTATAGAATGCTTTTTTGGAAACGTTGCGCAGATTTTTAATACAATAACCGTCGCCGTAGGTCCAGTCGAAGTTTTTGGCAAAAAACAAGGCGTTCTCGTTTTTTAAAACAATAGCAGAACAGGCAAAGACTGCGTAATTGACTGAAAAAATGCAGAGGAGTGCGGCAAGGATTCTTTTTGTCATGGCTGTATGTTTTTAAGTAGTTATTCGTTATTGGTGCTGATAATCAAGCATTTATAATCAATTTGATCTAAACTAATATGGACGAAGCAATACCCACACGAGGTTTTTTTTACCACAAAGTACGCGAAGTGGTAAAAACTTGTGTGGGCAATACTATGTGTTCAATGTTTTTTTTCTATGTATCTATGTGGTAAACATTTTTATCATTTCTCTTAAATCCGTCCTGCCATGCGTCTTTTTTACGCCCTCTTCTTATGCATTTTTTTCATTCAACCACTCCAATCCCAAACCATTAGTCAGAATCTCTCCGTACCCCTCACGGCTACCGTGTCGGAAAATCCTCCGGCTATTTCACTGCACTGGAAACGCAAACCGGCTGCCACAGGCTACAGGGTGTATCGAAAAGACAAAACTGCGACCACTTTTCCGGCCCAATTTGTCAGCCTCGCTGCGGGCGACTCTAGCTGGACGGACGTTGACGTAGCAATTAACGCGCCTTATGAATACCGCGTGCAAGAGATGGGAACCAACGGCCAGGGTTTTCTGCTCAGCAGCATCGCATTGGCACCTGAACACGCGCGCGGACGGGTGCTGCTGGTGGTGGACAACACTTTTACCACTTCACTCGCCTTTGAAATCGCCCGACTAATTGACGACCTCGAAGGCGACGGCTGGGAAGTAACCCGGATCGATGTAGCGCGTACAGATTCGGTGAGTACAGTAAAAACGCTGATCGCAAATGCATACAATGAATCTCCGGCCACTACAAAATCCGTATTCCTGCTGGGGCATGTACCGGTTCCGTATTCCGGCCAGATCAGCCCGGACGGGCATAGCAATCACGTCGGGGCCTGGTCCTGCGACGGATATTATGGTGATTTTAATGCAGGCTGGACCGACCAAATTGTGAATGTCACTTCTTCTTCCAATCCACGCAACCACAACATTCCGGGCGACAGCAAATTCGATCAAAATATTTTCCCGTCCACGCTCGAACTGGGCGTGGGGCGTGTGGATTTATCCGACCTGCCGGCCTTCGCGTTGTCCGAAACCGAACTGACACGCCGTTACCTGAATAAAGACCATGCGTGGAGGCACAAATTGTTCACGGTTCCGGCAAGGGCTGGCATAGAGGACAATTTCACCAGTTTTGCTGAAGGTTTTTCACAAAATGGCTGGAGGAATTTCCCGCCGCTCGTCGGGGCGGATTCTACAGAAACCATTGACTGGAGTAATTTGAAAAACAAAGATTACCTCTGGGCGTACGGATGTGGCGGCGGCACGTATCAAAGTGCCGGCGGGATTGTTACGACAACCCAATATGCCCAGGATTCGATGCGCGCGGTTTTTACCATGACTTTTGGCAGTTATTTCGGCGATTGGGACAATAACAACAACCTTTTGCGCGCGGCCCTCGGCTCTGGCACTATTCTCAGCAATGCCTGGGCAGGCAGACCGCATTGGGCCTTTCATCCTATGGGACTCGGCGAAACCTTGGGCTACTGCGCCCGCCTTTCGATGAACAATAGTAGCACTTATCCAACAGGTTCCAGCGCCCGCGGAGTACACATGGCCATACTTGGCGACCCCACTTTGCGCCAGCAAATCGTAGCCCCGCCGCAAAACCTGACAAGTTCAGAAGAAAATTCCCATGTACAATTGCAATGGTCGCCGCCCAATGATGCATGGGATGGCTTTTTTGTCTACCGCCGGATTGCAGGAGAAAAGGAAGTAACGCTGCTGAACCAGGAACCTGTCATTGAGACATTTATGTGGGATTCATGCCTTACTACAGGCGTGGCCTATGAATACCGGATACGCAGCGCCCGCCTGGAAATCACGCCTTCCGGCACTTTCTGGAACCTGAGCCAGGCTATCCGGCATGAAGTACTGGTAACGACTACACTGCCACAAGTAAGCGCTCAGTTTTCCTGGAGCATCTTACCCAACGAACCCTTGACGGTCAGTTTCGAGGGCGAAGCGTCCAATGCAACCGACATACTTTGGAATTTTGGCGACGGCACAACGTCTGCTGATCTGAATGCAATACACACCTACGAAGATCCGGATACGTATTTTGTGACGTTCACGGCTTACGGCCCTTGCGAGCAAGAGGTTTCCTACGATGAATTGGTGTTGCTCAACGGCGTATTTGTCCAACCCGAACCCGCTGCTGGTTCCTGGAAGGTTTTTCCTAATCCGGCGCATGGAGCGATCCGGCTGGAGAATACGGGCGAGATAACCGGTACTGTTGACCTGAGATTATTTGCTGCCAACGGTTCAATTGTATTTTCGGATAAAATAAGGCACTTTTCCAATCGTACTATTTCGTTGGAAAATATGACCGTCGGATTGTATTTTCTG
>Ga0163153_10007388_pt1 | contig 11842 bp, 6 predicted proteins | sample OliLakLV19MP6IB1_FD_148629 | JGI IMG/M metagenome (GOLD analysis project Ga0163153, IMG submission 148629) | Freshwater microbial mat bacterial communities from Lake Vanda, McMurdo Dry Valleys, Antarctica - Oligotrophic Lake LV.19.MP6.IB-1 | ecosystem: Environmental > Aquatic > Freshwater > Lake... | reverse complement strand
TTCATGAACGGCGCGTCCGAGTGCGGCAGGTCCATGTAGAAGACGTGCATCTTCTGCCGCACGCCGCCGATGATCCCGATCGCCTCGCCAAAGTCCACCTGCGCGTGGCCCGGCGGATGGGCAAGCGGCACGAACGTCTCGCGCGACCGCGCCTGCGCAATCCGCACGTAGTCCTTCACCACCGTGTAGCCGCCCGTGAAGCCATGCTCGGCCTTGAGCCGCTCGAAGATCCGCTTCGCCGTGTGTCGCTGCTTGGGCGGTGCCGTCCGATCCGCCGCCAGGATCGCATCGATCGCTGGGATCAATGGGCCCAGCTTCGGCTTCGCGGGCGCCTTCGTGCGCTGATAGCCCGGCGGCGCCGAGAACCGGCACATCTTGTCGATCGTGTCCCGGCTCAGGCCGAACACACGCGCTGCTTCCCGCCGGCTCTTACCCTCGATGAACACGAACTGTCGGACCGCGGCGTAGGTTTCCACGGCGTACATCCCCGGCCAACCCTCCCCATTCGGAAAAGATCAGCCTATCCACTGGCCGGATTTTACTCCGCCCCGCAGCAAGCACACCGCCGCCGCTCCAGTGGCCGACTATTCCACCGCCGCCTACATTTCAGCAGACTCGCGACTGGCTGCGCGCCGATCCAGCTAACGAACTCCTTCTCGTGCTCGACGAGGCCCACATGTACCGTGGCGCCGGTGGCGCGGAGGTCGCGCTGCTGTTGCGCCGGTTGCTATCCCGTCTCGACGTTCCCCGCCAGCGCGTACGCTTTATCCTGACGAGCGCTAGCCTCGGCAACGGCGAGGAGGCGACACGCACAATCACTAAGTTTGGCCGCGACCTTACCGGCCTTGCGGAAGATTCCTCTCGGTCGTTTCGCGTCATTCGCGGCACTCCCGAGGAGCGGCACGGCGACCGCGACGCGACGGCAGTTGAAACCGAGGCGCTTCAGGGCTTCGATCTGGCGGCCTTCGAGCAACATGCTGTCAACCCGCAGGCCGCTCGTCAGGCCGTCGGAAATCTGTGCCGTGCTATCGGTTGGCAGCAGCCTGCTCCGGATCGTGATCTCGCGGATTTTCTGTTCGAGCGTCTGACCGGGTTCGGCCCGGCCGAACGCCTGATTCGCATCGTCGCAGGCACGGCCGTTCCGCTTCCCGAACTGGAACAGAGCCTGTTCAGTTCATCGCTTCTCGCGCAACGGGCCACCGCTGCGCTGATTGCCATTGCGACATACGCGCGTCGCCAGAGCGACAAACGCGTTCTTCTGCCGACGCGGCTGCACATGTTTTTTCGCGGTCTTCCCGCGCTTTTTGCGTGTGTCAACCCCGCCTGCTCGCATGTCCGCGAGCGGCATCAAAACCCGATCCTCGGCCGGCTGCACACGCATGCGCGCGAGCGCTGCGATTGCGGCGCGCGCGTCTATGAGCTGGAAACGCACCGCGAATGCGGGACGGCATTCTTGCGCGGATATATGGACGGTCCTCACGGTGATTTTCTCTGGCACCTTCCGTCAGGTCCTCTGCGCGAGGGCCATCAGGTGCCGCTCATCGAAGTTGAACTGCTGGTCGATGGCGAGCCCCATCACGACCAGGCGGACCGATGCATAACCGCTTGGCTTGACATGCGGAGTGGCCGCTTGCTGCATCAGCCGCCCGCGAATGCCGCCGGCTTCCGCCGCGTGTTCCTTCCTGACGCGGGACATGATTGGGGACGCAGCGTTCAGTTTCCCGCGTGCCCCGTCTGCCGCGCCACCACATTGCGCTCGGGACGGTCCACGATCATGGATCACGCAACCAAAGGGGAGGCGCCGTTCGCCAACCTCGTGAAAACGCAGTTGGACGCGCAGCCGGCCGTCAGAGACGAAACGCGGCAATTCCCGAACGGGGGACGCAAGGTCTTGCTGTTTTCGGACGGACGGCAGAAGGCCGCGCGGCTCGCGCGCGATATCCCGCGTGAAGTAGAGCAGGATATTTTCCGGCAAGTGTTGACGGTGGCCGCAGCGCGCCTGCGCGCGATCCAACGCGAAGTGCGGCCCAACGCACAGCTCTATATCGCGATCTTGTCTGTGCTGCGAGAATTCAACCTTCCTATGTTCGACCGCGACGATGCCCGGCGCATTGAGCAGGAAATTGAAAGACTCGACAAGGATCATGACGGAGAGAGTCTCAGCGAATTACTCGCGGATTTCTCGCCGGGCGAAAGCCCGTCGCGCTACAAGATCGCCCTCCTGAAGCAGCTATGTGGGCGCTACTACTCTCTTTCCGGGACCTCGGTCGGAATTCTGCTTCCAGCCCACCGCGCGCAAGAACGGCTCCGCGCCGCCCTGAGCGCCTCCGTGCCGACCCTGTCTGAAAGCGATGCCGACAATCTCGCAGCCGCGTGGGTTTCTGAACTCGGCGATCGCTTCGCGCTGGACCGCGACATTCCGGCGCCCATCCGCTCGCATGCCGCCGGCTACTGGTCCACCGACTGGGGCAGTGACGGGCGTTTCGAGCGGTCGCTCCGCGCCCAGTTGCCCGCGATCCTCGAAATCTCGGTCGACACGGTGCCGGCCATCGAAGCCGTGCTGACGAACGAACTTTCGCTGCGCCACGACAACGGCGCTTATTTCCTCGACCGGGACAAGGTCCGCGTCCATATCGATCTGGCGGCACCATGGTTTCACTGCCGCGCCTGCACCCACCTCATGCCGTTCACGATCCGCAACTGCTGCATCTCCTGCGGTTCGTCTCATCTCAATCGGCTCGACCCAACCGAGAGCGAATATATCCGCGCGCGAAAAGGGTTTTGGCGCGAGCCCGTACGCGTCGCGCTCGGTCCCGGCGCCAAGCTCCGAAGTATTGCGGTCGAAGAGCACACCGCTCAACTCTCCAATCGTGACAACACGCGCGTTCATGCCACTACGGAAAAATTTGAATTGCGCTTCCGTGATATCCAGATCGAAGCGAGGGATCGCCCAATCGACGTGCTGAGCTGCACCACGACCATGGAAGTCGGCGTCGACATCGGATCTCTAGTCGCCGTGGGTCTTCGCAACGTGCCGCCGCAGCGCGAGAACTATCAGCAGCGTGCCGGCCGCGCCGGGCGAAAAGGCTCGTCGGTATCGACCGTCCTGACCTATGCGCAGAATGGGCCGCACGATACCTACTATTACGAGAATCCTCGCGCAATCGTCGCCGGGCCGCCACGAAATCCTGAAATCAAGATCGACAATCCCAAGATTGCCCGCCGTCACGTGGCGTCGTTTTTATTGCAAACGTTCTTTCATCGCTACATGGACGACCACAACATCGCCATCGGCGGTCCGACCTCCGCACTATTTCGTGCTCTCGGCAAGGCGAGTGACTTCTTCTTTGGCGATGGCCATGCAGGACCGACCTTTACCGCCTTCAGGCAATGGGTCGAGGCAAACGTCGTCGCCGCGGACGGGTTGCTTCGGGGCCAAATACGGTCCTGGCTTCCGGCATCGCTGCGCACCGCGCCAAGCACGCTCGACGCATGGGTCGGCGAAGTTGCCAACGAGTTGATCCGTCAGTTGGAAACCATCATGGGCGAACTCCAACCGCCACAGGCCGCTGTGGCACCCACTGCCAGCGAGGACGACGACGAAGATGATGACAATGAGCGCAATGTGCTAGGCGACGAGGAATTGCTCGAATTCCTCTTCGGCCGCGGGCTGCTGCCGAGCTATGCGTTCCCCACCGACCTCACCAGCTTTCTGGTCGAACGGCTGGTCCGCGTACCAAACTCGCAGCAATGGAAGATGGAGATCCTCGAGCGTCCGCAGCAAGGCATCAACAAGGCGCTTAGCGAATATGCGCCCGGCCGCTTAATCGTCATCAACAAGGAGACCTACCGGTCCGGCGGAGTTGTCGCCAATGTTTTGCCGACCGTACATGATCGCGCCGCACCGCTCTTTGCCGATATCACCGAGCTTGTCCATTGCGACACGTGCAGCTTCGTGCGCGACATGGATGACGGCGCCGCAGAGACCGATTGCCCGGTATGCAGCGGAACGCTTCAGCGCACACGCATGATCGTCCCTCAGGTCTTTCTTCCTGAAGACGGTCGCGCGCTGCCCGAAGACGACCGCGAGCAAGACATTACATATGCGACGGCAGCGCAGTTTCCCGTGCCGGTCGGCACGAACGACCTCCCGGAACTACAGTCCCTGGGGCCTCACCTTGCGTATGCGGTGACCGCGGATCGGCGTCTTGTAACTGCCAACAAAGGCGCGATGCAGAGCGACAGCTTTCAGGGCTTTTGGGCTTGCGATAAATGCGGCAGAGCCAATACCGAAGCGCCGGCCTCTGGGCCGCACGACCGGCCATATCGCATCGAATTCTCATTCAACCAGCCGAGACCTTCTCAGCGCTGCGACGGCACCTACCACAATGTTTTCTTGGGTCACGTCTTCTCGACCGACCTGCTCCTCATCCGCCTCACTGTTGGGCCGCCCTTCGCGACCGACACCAACGATACAATTGTCCTGCGTGCTTTGGAGGATGCGCTCTATTCGATCGCCGAAGCGCTGCGTCTTGCAGCCAGCCGGCACCGCCAACTAGATCTCGATCCCTCCGAGTTCGGCGCCGGATTCCGTATCGTTCCGTCGACGGCCGGCGATGAGAATCTCGATCTCGATGTCTATCTCTATGACACCTTGTCCGGGGGCGCCGGCTATGCCGAACTCGCAGGCCGTAACCTCGACGAAATCCTTTCCGATGCTCTGGTGTTGCTTGAAAGCTGCGCGGCACATTGCGACCGGTCCTGCGAAAGCTGTTTGCGGCACTACCATAATCAGCACCTGAAGGACCGCCTGGACCGCTTTGTCGGTGCGCAGTTGCTACGCTACGCAAGAACGGGGCAGATTCCGCACGAGTCTCTGGCGGCAGTTCAGGCCCGCGATCTCGAAGGTCTGGCCCGTCTTCTCCAACTCGATGGATTTGCATGCACGCCGCTCGCGCTAGTGAACGGCCGCATCGTTCCCTTGCTGGTCGAGCGCGACGGAAAGCAGGTTGCAATAGGAGTGCAATCGACCTTGCTCGCCGAAGACTGGGAGGGGCATTCACTGCACCAACTGCGTGGCGTGAGGGCACGACCTCTCAACGACTATATCCTGCGTCGGAATCTGCCCGGTGAGCATCAGGTGGTGCGCTCCATGTTCTAGGCGGACAGGATGGGCGCTCCTCAATGCTTTGCTACTTCTCGCATCAGTTTCCGCAGTTCGTGGCTGCGTTTATTCAAAACGGCCGAAAGCTACGACGGCGCTTCCGCGAGGAGAGCGTCACCGATCTTCTTATGGGGAGCTTGATGACCATCGGCGGCGCGCGGGTGATCGTCGAATTTCCCGACGAGGTAGTCACCGGAGCCGATATGCAATGGGATTTCGCCAACCGCGACAATGGCACGTTCCTCCGCCTTCTTATCCAAGCCAAGCAACTCTATGGGGAGGGATCGATCTGGTCCCGGCATAACTACAGCGAAATACTCCGCCCGTCCGGTGCGGCGGGAAAGGCCCAAGCCGACGTGCTTTGTGATACCGCCCGCAACGCATCCGCGCCAACGGTTCCGATATACCTCTTTTACAATCCGTTAACGACGTGCGACCTAGCAGCGGCAAGAGGCGTGAAACATCTCCGCGGCGTAAACTGGTGCGATGGTTATCGCATCGAGCGTTTAGTGAAAGCCGCGGCGGCCGACAAGAAGCTGCGCACACGCAACAAGAGTCTCGCGGCAATTCATCCATACCTGCTGTCGCTACCCGACCTCTTCTGTCCTCCATTATTCCGTGCCGTCGGTCCAATGGCGCGCTGGCCCGGAGCGCCCTTCGGCGGATTGGCATTTCCGTGGTATGGCACAGTCATAGCGATCGGACCGCGAGGCCTTATGGTGCCGATACCCCCTAGACCCGAGGATATTCGTCAGCGCTTAGCGCAAGCGCGTGAGCGAGTGGACGAGTACCTCGCAGAAGAGGTGACCTTTCGAGACGAGGGCGCGGCACAGCGCGATATGGCGACAGACGAACTCACACCGCTTCCGGAAATCTCGCAGACGATACCACCGGATGTGATGGCGCGTATCGAGCGACGCGAGAGTGACGAGCGAGACGAGCGAGACGAAAAGCCAACTCGCTGGCGCGTTACCTTTGTCTCGTTTAATCCGACTGCTAGCGAAACCGATTAGCGGATTCTCCATGCCGGTTGCGAGGGGCCGCGGTCGCCTCGTGCAACGCCACCGCAGAATTCGCACGCGGAGGGCTGAAGCACCGGAAGATATGGTTGCGGTGCTCAACGTGACGCGCTTCAAACGCTCGCACTAGGGGGACTGATCCTCGCCGCCTCCACGAGCGCCCACGTAGACCATTCCTGACGCGCTCAGCCGGGGCGATCCGGCTAAGCCGGGCAGGAGGGCCACGCGTCAGTTCCATCACCTGGGGCCTTGCCTGCATTGGGGCCTTGGGGCCGCCGGCGCCGGCCCGATCGCGCGCGGCTCAGTGTAAGAGTGCTATTCCAACTCAGTTGCTGAGTTGGATCGCATAATGAATGTTTTGGGAACTTGCGCTGGTCGCTGACTTCATAATCAGCGCGTCGCAGGTTCGGATCCTGCATCGCGCGCCAATCTATCCGACAATGCATTCAAGCACGTAGACGTAGTCACCGCGCATAAGGTGAGCGCGACGCCGCGCCGCGCAATCGTCTCTAACGATGTGTGGACAGAGCGTTTTCGCCGCACGCTTGCCGATCTCGGCCGGTGGCGGTAACTTGCGCGCGGGGCGAGGATCAATTGATTGGGATGGACCCTCATGACGATCACTCGACGCTCAGCGTTTCGTTTGCTCGGCGGCTCAGCAATGGGCCTGGCTGTGTTTGGCTGCTCGCAATATTCCGAACAAACGGCTGCACCCACTACGCCAGCAGGATCCCCTCCGACTTCGCCCCGCGCGACGCCGCCGGCATCTCAGCCTCCCATGGTCGCTGGCGCCGAATTGCGCGCGGCTTTCACCGATAGCGACCGCGTCCTCTATCAGGATTGCCTCAACAAGACGATGCGCGCGCCGATCGGTCGCGTATGGCGCTGGCGCAATCCGCAATCTGGCAATGGCGGCTCCATGGCGCCTATCTCCCACCCCCAGGCCGCTTCCAGTGGCCAGAGCTGCCGCTCGTTCAACGAGACGATTGCGCTCAAGGATGGCCGTACCGAGACGTTCAACGGCCAAGCCTGCCAGCGCGCCGACGGCAGCTGGAGCATCGTCGCATAGTTTTCCCAACCCCTGCCACGCTGAACGCCGGGTGGCCCTTGCTCCGGGTTCTTGCCAAACCACTTCAAAACGATGCGCCGAGTGTGCCCCATCCTGGCGTTCGCCGGGAGACATGCGCTCTAGCCGGGTTGGAATATCAAGCGCGTCAGCAACCCCCAGCGATGTATTCGGCTGCAGAGTGAATCGTCGGCTCCTGCTCTAACGGTTTAAGTCGTCAGCAGTGGCTCAGAGAGGAACTGACCGGAAACCTTTGTACCCAGTTTGAGCGCAAACTCGACAGCCTCGTCATACTTGAGCGCTTCGCCGTTCGCCCAAAGCCTCTCGACGGTTGATGTGTCCAGCGTTCTACTGGCTATCGCTCCAACGCCTTCTAAGCCGCTCGCCTCCGGCCTCATTCCCCCACCCAGCTGCGCGCGCAGTCTTGCTGCCGCACCCGCCAGCTGAACGCTTTCGCTTGGCCTACGCTTTGCTGACAATGCAGCGAGGAAATCCATCGCCATGATCGTGTAAGTGACGTGCTTTAGCGCAACCAATTCCTTCAATGCAGTCAATGCGTCGCTGACCGCCCGTTGATCCTCTCCCTGTTGATATTTGATCGCCGCTAATGCCAGCAGCTTCGTCGCTGCCTCTACGTGATCACTAGTTTCCCGGGCAATTCTAAGTGAGGCTTCCCATAGAGGACGCGCGCCAGAAAGGTCGTTTTTCATCCAACGAGCAAACCCTTGAGCCATAAATACTTCGCCAATTTTTGCCCGGGCGCCTAGCTGATCAAAAATTGCCAAGGCCTCGTCTGCAAGCCGTCCACCAGCGTCCGCATCGCCACTCCAGGTTCGCGTCGTACTCATCGAATTCAGAACTTCTGCTTCCATGAGGCGATCGCCCATCTCACGATAAAGGGTGAGAGCTTCAAGGTAGCACCGGATTGCCGTTTCGTAGTCCGCTTGCCAATAGGCCAATCCGGCGATTCCGACTAAGCCCTTTGCGCGTACTGCTGAAGATATGGTCGAGCCTCTCAGGAACTGATCGAACCAACTCCTTCCTTCGCTAATCTGCCCTGTTGCATGCCAGAAACGCCATGTGGATCCGCAAATGCGAAGACCAGTCTGCTGTTCGTCCCTATCCAAACATGCGCGAAGCGCCGCGCGAATATTGGCCTGTTCCGCGCTCAATCGATCCACGGCTACCAATTCGTTTCGCCCCGTCAGCTCATTCTCTATTTCCTCGGCCAATTGGAGAACGAAAGCGATGTGCTGGCACGCAATTCGTTCCCGCTCACCCGCACGTTCCAATTCTTCTAACGCAAACTCACGAACGGTCTCGAGCATCGTAAGCCTGGCTTCGCTCTGAAGACTACGACTGCGTAAAAGACTTTTGTCGATAAGTGAGCCGACAACTTCGATCACGTCAGCGCTGGACTCGCCTGCCGCGACAAATTCTGCCGCATCGATCGTAAAGCCCCCGGCGAATATTCCGAGACGCCTAAACACGATCTTCTCCTCCGGCACGAGCAAGTCATAGCTCCATGCTATCGTGTCGCGCAGCGTTCGATGGTGGCTTGAAGCGTCGCGAAAACCACCGCTCAGGGTTTTGAAGCGTTGATCGAGTCGCTTCGCCAATTCTGCAGGCGTGAAGAGCCTCGTTCTCACGGCTGCGAGCTCAATCGCTAGGGGCAATCCATCGAGTTGGATGACTATCTGCGCCACTGCTCCGACGTTTTCCGCCGTCAGTTCGAATCCCGGCTGAGCTGCCCTGGCACGGCGAACAAATAGATCGACACTGCTTATATTTGCAATCCGCGCTATCGAAGCCTCAGCATCCGCGGATGGCAGATCCAGCGGGAGAACTTCATAAACACGCTCGCCCGCTATTCGCAGAATTGCGCGGCTGGTGACGATTACACGTATTCGCGGACAGTGCGTAAGGAGCTTCGAAACAACAGGTGCTGCGTCCAACACTTGTTCGAAATTGTCGAGTACTAACAAAAGTTCCTTCGGAGCGATAAATTCGACAAGTACGTCAAAGATCGGACGTGCGTCGGTTTCGTTGACACCTATTACCCGGCCGATTGCGGCAATAACGCGGACTGGATCCCGGATCGTGTCAAGCGTAACGAAGTAAACTCCTCCGAGGTACTTCGGAAGCAACTCATTTGATATCCGAAGGGCGAGGCGGGTCTTTCCGGTTCCTCCTGGACCGGCGAGTGTGAGAAGCCGTGTCACTTCCAGGATACTTGTAACCTCTTTAATCTCACGCGTTCGACCAACGAAATCCGTGACCTCGCTGGGCAAATTGTGAGGATTTGCATTGCGCGATCGCGGTGGTGGTAATTCGGCGAGTAGGCCACCTGCAGTGATCTGATAAAGATGTTCGGGCGTATCAATGTCTTTGAGCCAGTGCAGGCCGAGGTCGCGCAATCCGACACCGTGCATGAGTAGGCCGTCGCATGCGGACGCACCCGCCTCAGAGATCAACACTTGGCCACCATGCGCAGCGCTACAAATACGCGCTGCGCGATGCACATCCAGGCCTATGAGTTCCGTTTCCCCAGGTTTGAACTGACCGACGTGAATGCCGATTCTGACGCTCACTGCACCGGAGGGCGGCCATCGGTGGGCTGCAAGGTTGCGCTGCGCTTCTACGCTGGCGTGGACCGCACTTTGCGCATTTGCAAACGCCGCAAAAACGCCATCTCCCATTGTGTTTTCAATGCGGCCGCCAGCAGATCGAACGGCAGTAAAAACTATCTCGAAGTGATCCGCGAGGACGTTCTTGTAGGCTTCACCCAAACGCTGCAGCAGTCGTGTCGAGCCTTCGATATCGCTGAAGAGCAGAGCCGTAGTAGTGGAAGGTTGCTCGTGCATCGCGGGCTCGCGGGGCAATTTCCGCGCTTTTGATTGCCTCGGTTTACTCGAGTATCGAGCCTTCCATCTCGAAATAGGCGCTCGGATTCTTGCACGGCGCTTCGCCCGAAAGTTTCTCTACCTGCCGAAAATCAACTCGCATCACCAAGCCTTGGAGGGCGCCACGGCCACGCGCAAGGCCCGTCGCACTGACGAAACCATTGCGGATCTCTCCCTTCATATGACCTTCCCAAGTGCCGCCCGCCTTATCAGGCTGCAATACAAAACTTCCTTCGACTGAACCGGTACCGTCCGACGGGTTGAATTCAAGATTCAGTATGGGCCTGTTGACGCCCGCGATTCGGGTGTCACTGGAGCGTACGATGTCGGTGAATATTTGGTTCTGAACTTGCACGCGGCCGTTGGAACCGGCTTTCTCAGTGCCTGGCGTGACTTCGCAAGTCGTTGCCGTGGCAGCGAATGGCTTGATCATGGACCCCTCCATTAAAAATCATCGCCAGCAAGCAAATATACTATCACAAATCGGGTCGGACAAAGCCAGATGGCTGTGGCTACCGGTTATCCATCCGCGGGAGGAGAGGCAAACGTCCATACAAAGAGTAGTATAAACTGCCGGTACGCGTACAGGCGGCTGTGTTGGTCGCCAGGCGCACACACAGGCCTACCTCGGCAGATTGAATTTGCGACCGGGAGAGCCCGATCCTGCCACGTCTCGCGGGGTCCGATTCCGCAAGGCCTGGACTACCGCTTCATATTATTCCGTATTTCATGGTGTCGCCCAGTCCGGTGCCAATTTGGGTGCCAATTTCATCTTTGACGGGTATTTGCCGACGGTGCGGGACAGCACCCCCTCGGCGCTGCGCTGGTGTAAGAGGCTCCCACAAGGCTCGCAAACTATTTAAGAGGGGGCCGCTTGGCGGCCTTCCGCGTCTTCGCCGCCGCCTTCGCTTTCTCGCGCGCCAGACGCTCCTCCGTGCGGATCAGCACGGCGATCCGCTTGCCGTAGCTCGACAGCGGGGGCTTGCGTAGTGGCTCCGTCCCACTCAACGGCATCCCGCCCAACAGCTTCAGCACACGGGGCCACACGCAATCGGACTCATGCTTAGGGCACCTCTCGTCGTCGGTCGTGCCGCCGCAAAAGACGCAATCGAACGGGCCTCGAAGGCCGCGCGCGTGGTAGGGCTGCTCGGCGAAGAGTTCGGCCATCTCGCGGAGGAGGCTTTCGTGCGTGTCGGGCATGCTGCCCTCCGGTGGTAGGGTGCTACCATGCGCGGCACGATCCACTATACGGGCGTCTCGCCGACTACGCCTGCCTTGAGCAAGCCTAAGCGAACATCATCTGCGATCTCTGCAGCCATATGCTGGTGCCTGATTGGACGGTTCTGGGCATGGTCTACGGACTCGAATAGCCAATCGCCCGGCTGATGAACCGCCTGCGGTGTTCGAGCTGCGGCAAGCGAGCGGCGCTCGCGCCGTCAACCTTTTGGGTGAATTTTACGACTCGCACCTAGGGATAGCCGCGCGTATGTCGCGCCTGAACTGCGTGCGTCAGCCGGCGTTGAGTCGCCGAGGTGACTCAGCCAGACTACTCACGGTTGAATCGATAGTTCGAAATGCACTATGCCGAGCGGCGTAAAGAGCTGGCAGCAGACGCGCCGCACAACGGCAAATTTATTGATTTCGTCGCGAACTGCCTGTTCGCCTCGCTCGACGACGCCGCGCACCACCA
>Ga0163153_10007387_pt1 | contig 11842 bp, 5 predicted proteins | sample OliLakLV19MP6IB1_FD_148629 | JGI IMG/M metagenome (GOLD analysis project Ga0163153, IMG submission 148629) | Freshwater microbial mat bacterial communities from Lake Vanda, McMurdo Dry Valleys, Antarctica - Oligotrophic Lake LV.19.MP6.IB-1 | ecosystem: Environmental > Aquatic > Freshwater > Lake... | reverse complement strand
GACGCTATTTACGTGATTACCCATGACCGGTGTACCGAGTGTGTCGGCCATTTTGACGAACCTCAATGCACGGCGGTTTGTCCCGTGGATAATTGTTGCATCGCTGATCCAGCCTATCCGGAGGCCATGGATATTCTGCTGGAAAAGGCGAAGAAACTCAATCCTGACAAGGCCATCGACCCGGCAAAAGTTTGGAGCGGCGTGCGGAACTAGTCATTGCCCCCTGGAAGAACCGCGCGACACGTGTCATCTGCATCTGCTCCCACGCTGCTCCCAGGACAGAAGAAACCAGGCCCCATCTGCACCCACGTCAGGAGCATCCTCGTTTGCGGTTTCTTGTGGGGTTAGGTTGTCCGAGGTAGGACTAGGGGTAATTCGTAAACCGCAGGTCGTCCGTTCAATCCGGATCGCCGGCTCCATGGCCCCCTCTTAGAGAGATCAACGACTTCTGAGCCTGCCTCAAGGGGCACGGCGCACGAACAGTGGGTGTCTTCCTACGGTCTGTGGTGAATCAGCCACGGGTTATTTCCAGCCGGCACGCCAGTCGAACCGAACGTGGCTCTAGGCAAGACGCGCACTAAATTCCCAATCCCCATCCGCTACCTTGGTTGCGATCTGGCTCATGACCTTTCGTCTTTAAGAAAGAAACCGCGCACGTGAAGGTACACAGCAAGATCATTCGCGAGAAGCTGTTCCGTTTGCGAGAGCGCTTCGGCGGCACCGGCTTGGCAGAACAGTATGCCGGCGACGAGCTACCGTTGCGCTCGGAGCTATTCAGTGCCGATCAGATGGAACAGCATGGCAAGACCCTGGCTGGCCTGCACCAGTTGAGCTTGGGAGGCGCCCCGGACCAGCTGCTGACCAGGCTGGATGAAAATGAACGCGTCCTGATCGGCGTTCGCGATCTGCTGGCGGAGACAGTGAGGGCGAACCGCCGGATTACGCCGGCCGGGGAATGGCTGCTCGATAACTTCTATCTGATCGAAGAGCACATTCGCATGGCTAGGCGACATTTGCCCAAAGGGTACAGCCAGGAACTGCCCCGCTTATTGACGGGCCCATCGGCTGGGTTTCCGCGCGTCTATGACATCGCGCTCGAAACGATCTCGCACGGCGATGGGCGAGTGGATCCTGGAAGTCTCGGCAGTTTCGTCGGCGCCTACCAGACGATTACACCCCTGAAGTTAGGCGAACTGTGGGCCATCCCGATCATGCTCCGCCTGGCGTTGATCGAGAATCTCCGGCGCGCCGGGGCACGGATCGCCGCCCATAGGATCGACCGCAATCGCGCTGACCACTGGGCAGACCAGATGACGGAGGTCGCCGAGAAGGACCCGAAGAGTCTGATTCTGGTGATCGCAGACATGGCACGATCGAACCCGCCGATGGCCAGTGCGTTTGTGGCGGAGTTCGCGCGTCGGTTGCAGGGACAGAGTTCCGCGTTGGCACTGCCGCTCACCTGGATCGAGCAGCGGCTCTCCGAGTCCGGCCTGACGATCGAGCAATCAGTGCAATCGGAAAACCAACAGCAGGCGGTCAATCAGGTCTCCATCAGCAACAGCATCGGCAGTCTCCGATTTCTTGGCGCGATGGACTGGCGGACGTTCGTTGAGACCATGAGCGTGGTCGAGCAGACGCTGCGTGAAGATCCGGGTGCAGCCTACAGTCAGATGGATTTTGCTACTCGCGATCGCTACCGTCACGTCGTGGAGAAGATGGCGAAGGGCAGCCGGCTATCGGAATGCGACGTGGCGCGCCACGCGATCCATCTGGCAAAGCAGGGCGCGAGCGGAAACGGTAGTGACCATCGAGAGGCCCATGTTGGGTTCTATCTGATCGGTAAGGGAGTGCTGCACCTCGAACGCCAGGCAGAGGTGCACCTTTCCGCATCTGACGTGATGCAGCGCACAAGCGGGCGGTTTCCGCTGTTTCTCTATGTCGGCGCGATTGCCTTGATTACGGTTGCGCTCACCGGTGGCATACTGACACAGGCCTACGCCGAGGATGCAGAGGGTTGGTTACTCGCGCTAGTCGGGCTCCTGTCACTACTCTGTACCAGTCAACTGGCGGTCGCACTGGTGAACTGGCTGGCGACAGTGTCGGTGACGCCACATGCGCTGCCGCGCATGGACTTCACCAAGGGCATTCCCTCGGAATCGCGCGCGCTGGTGGTGGTCCCGACTATGCTGAGCAGCGTGGAAAACATCGAGGCGCTGATCGAGGCGCTCGAAGTCCGATTCCTGGCCAATCAGGACGATCACCTGCACTTTGCCTTGTTAACCGACTTTCGCGATGCGCAGGCAGAAATCCTTCCAGACGACGAGCCTCTGTTGCGGTTGGCCCAGAAGAGGATCGAGGACCTGAATGGCAAATACAGAGCGGCGACCGGCGATGCATTCTTTCTGTTTCATCGCCCGCGCCGATGGAACCCTCAAGAGCGGGTGTGGATGGGATACGAGCGGAAACGAGGCAAGCTTGAGGACTTGAATCGGCTTCTGCGGGCCGGAGCAGTGAGTGACGCGGGGGGAGCTTTCTCGCTCATCGTCGGTGAGACGGCCCTGTTGCCAACGGTGAGGTACGTGATCACTCTCGACACGGATACCGAGTTACCGCGTGATGCAGCACGGCAGTTTGTGGGCGCCATGGCGCATCCGCTGAATCGTGCGCGGTACGACAAAGGCAAACAGCGTGTGTGCGAAGGATACGGCATCCTGCAGCCACGTGTCGCGGTCAGTCTGCCAGGCACGAATCGGTCGCGCTATGCGCGACTCAACGGGAGTGAGCCAGGCATCGACCCCTATACTCGCGCCGTCTCCGATGTGTACCAGGACTTGTTCGGTGAAGGCTCGTTTATCGGGAAAGGGATCTATGAGGTGGATGCGTTCGAACGCGCCCTTACCGGGCGCTTTCCCGAGAACCGGATTCTCAGTCACGATCTTCTGGAAGGGTGCTACGCGCGGGCGGGGCTGTTGAGTGATGTACAGGTATACGAGGAGTACCCCTCTCGCTACAGCCTGGACGTGAGCCGGCGGCATCGCTGGATCCGTGGGGATTGGCAGCTCGCGGGGTGGCTGCTGCCGAGCGTTCCCGGCCCCGGTGCGCGTCGTCAGAAGAATCCGCTCTCCGGTCTGTCCCGATGGAAGCTCTTCGACAACCTTCGGCGGAGTGTTGCGCCAGCGGCCTTGACCCTTCTTTTGCTGCTGGGCTGGACGGTCTTGTTACCGATCTGGTTATGGACGGTAGTGGTCATCGCCACCATCCTGATTCCTCCGGTGCTGGCCGCTCTGCTGAGCCTGTGTCAGAAACCGGAGAATGTGTTGCCGAGGCAGCATCTTGCCGCGGCGCTAGACTCTGCCGGCCGGCAGGGCGTTCAGGCGCTGTTGACGGTCGCGTTTCTTCCCTACGAGGCGTTTTTCAGTGTGGATGCGATCGTGCGTACGGTTGGTCGGATGCTGGTCACGCATACCAGACTGCTCGAATGGAGTCCATCGAACGACTCGGATCGCGATGGTGGCACAGATTTCATCGCCTGCTATCGGACGATGTGGTTTGCTCCCATGCTCGCCACGGTCGCGGTGCTGTATCTGAGGTGGTCGGACGCGGGCTCGTTGGGACTGGCGACGCCCATTCTCGGTCTCTGGTTTGGCTCCCCCGCCATCGCTTGGTGGATCAGCCAGCCGCTTACCCGGCGTAGAGCAAGCCTGACGGAAGACCAGACGGTCTTCCTCCGAAAACTAACCCGAAAAACATGGGCGTTTTTCGAGAAGTTCGTCGGGTCGGACGATCATTGGCTGCCACCAGATAACTATCAGGAGCATCCCGTTGCCACGGTCGCGCATCGCACATCGCCGACCAATATGGGACTCGCGCTGCTCGCGAACTTGTCCGCGTACGACTTCGGCTACATCTCGGCCGGACGGCTCATCGACCGTACGACCAAGGCATTCCGCACGATGGAAACGTTGGAGCGGCATCGAGGCCACTTTTACAACTGGTACGACACGCAATCTCTGAAACCGTTGCTGCCGACCTATGTGTCTACGGTGGACAGCGGGAACCTGTCGGGGCACCTACTGACACTGCGGCCGGGGTTGCTCGCACTGCCCGATCAGAAAATCCTGGGGTCGCGATTCTTCGAAGGGCTCAGCGACACAGTCAGGGTCCTCGAAGATGCCGTAGGGGAAACCCCGTCTGTCCCACTCGCTCAATTTCAGAACCAGCTGGCCTCTGCCTCCGAGTCCCGACCAACCACGCTCACGGCGGCACGGCTCTGCCTTGATCAGCTGACGACGACCACCGAGGAGCTACTCGCGAGCGTACAGGCTGCCCCCGAGAGTCAAGCAACCTGGTGGGCGGGTGCGCTCACCCGGCAATGCCGGGATGCCCTCAATGACCTGATGTTTCTCGCGCCGTGGGCACTGCTGTCGGCCTCACAAGATAGGCTTAGCGAATGTGGCAATCTCGACGAGATCCCCACGCTGCGTGAATTGGCACGACTTGACGTAGCATGTCTGCCTGCCATCGAACATCGCTTGTCCTCGGAAGCGACACACAAGGAACGCATATGGGCTACAGGCCTTCAAGGGCTCGTTGCGAAAGCCAGTCGGCGCGCCAGAGCACGGATCGTGATTGTCGAAGGACTGGCACAGCAAGCCAGCCTCTTCGCCGGTATGGAATATGACTTCCTGTTCGACAAGGCCTGTCATCTGCTGGCGATCGGTTACAACGTCGGCGAGCGCCGGCGGGATTCAAGTTACTACGATCTGCTGGCCTCGGAAGCCAGATTATGCAGTTTTGTGGCGATTGCACAGGGACAACTGCCGCAGGAGCACTGGTTTGCTCTCGGGCGCCTTCTCACGACCGCCGGTGGCGGGCCGGTGCTCATCTCGTGGAGCGGGTCGATGTTCGAGTACCTCATGCCGCTGTTGGTGATGCCGACCTACGACCACACCTTGCTCGACCAAACCTATAAAGCGGCGGTGGAGAGGCAGATTGAGTATGGACAGCAGTGTGGCGTCCCGTGGGGCGTGTCGGAGTCCGGCTACAACACGATCGACGTGCACCTGAACTACCAATACCGCGCCTTTGGTGTGCCCGGCCTGGGGCTCAAACGCGGGCTCGCTGATGATGTGGTCGTTGCACCCTATGCCTCGGCACTGGCACTGATGGTGGCGCCCGAGGAGGCCTGCCTGAATTTGCAACGGCTCGCGTCCGAAGGAGTTGAAGGACCATTCGGATTCTATGAAGCCGTCGACTATACCCCGTCCCGTCTCCCACGCGGACAATCGAGTGCGGTGATTCGGTCCTACATGGCCCATCACGAGGGCATGAGCCTCCTGTCTCTCGCCTATCTGCTCCTCGACCGTCCGATGCAAAAGCGATTTGAAGCGGATCCGTTGTTTCAAGCGACCATGCTATTACTCCAGGAGCGCATTCCCAAGGCCACGGCGTTCTATTCGCACAGCGCCGAGTTGTCCGAGATCCGAACGGCTGCCAGCGGGTGGGAGACGCCGATCCGCCGGTTCAACAGCCCTCATACGCCAATTCCGGAAGTACACTTATTGTCGAACGGCCGCTACCACGTGATGATCACCAACGCCGGCGGCGGGTACAGCCGTTGGAAGGACCTGGCCGTCACACGCTGGCGCGAAGACAGCACCTGCGACAACTGGGGTACGTTCTGTTACCTCTGCGACGTGGAGAGCGGAGAGTACTGGTCAACCGCCTATCAGCCGACGCTTCAGCCACCGAAGCACTACGAAGTCATTTTTTCCGAGGGGCGGGCTGAGTTTCACCGCCGTGATCGGGAGATCGAGACCTATACCGAGATCGTGGTGTCGCCGGAAGATGACATCGAACTGCGGCGCACCCGCATCACCAACGGCTCGCAGACCAGGCGAACGATCGAGATCACGAGTTACGCGGAGGTGGTGCTCGCGTCCTCTGCCGCGGATGCGCTGCATCCGGCTTTTAGCAATCTCTTCGTGCAGACCGAGATCATTCGCGAGCGGCACGCGATTCTTTGTACGCGCCGGCCCCGCTCCCTCGATGAGCCATCGATATGGATGTGTCATCTCATGGCCGTGCATGGAGCAGACATCGAATCGATGTCCTACGAGACAGACCGCCGACAGTTCATCGGCCGCGGCCGCACCGCCGCCGACCCGCAAGCCATGGAGAACCCCGGCGCGCAAGACGGGATACACGAGACTGCGGCGCTCTCCGGCAGCGAGGGCTCCGTGCTCGACCCGATTGTCTCCATCCGCTGTCGGATCACGCTCGATCCGGAAGAGTCGGCCACGATTGATTTGGTATCCGGCGTCAGCGAGACCCGTGAGGTCTGCCTGGGCCTGATCGAAAAATACCACGATCGACACCTCACCGATCGGGCCTTCGATCTGGCCTGGACCCATAGTCAGGTGGTCATGCGGCAGCTGAATGCCACCGAGGCCGACACGCAACTCTATGGACGACTGGCCAGCTCGATCATCTATGCCAATTCCTCCCTGCGGGCTGATCCGAGCGATCTGATTAAAAACCGCCGTGGGCAATCCGGGCTCTGGGGCTACGCTATTTCAGGCGATTTACCGATCGTGTTGCTGCAAATCGGAGACCCCGCCCATATCGATCTGGTACGGCAACTTGTGCAGGCCCACGGATACTGGCGCTCCAAAGGGTTGGCCGTCGACCTGGTGATCTGGAACGAAGATCACGCCGGGTACCGTCAACTGCTCCAAGAACAAATCATGGGACTGATTGCCTCGGGCATCGAAGCACATGTGATGGATCGACCGGGCGGAATCTTCGTCCGTCCTGCGGACCAGATATCGAACGAAGACCGCATTCTGCTCCAATCAGTCGCTCGCGCCATCATCACCGACAGGCGGGGATTGCTGGAGGACCAGATCACCCGTCGCGGACATGCGGGAGTCACTGTGCCGCGCCTGGTGCCGATTAGAGCCCTCCGTGCCGAACCCGTGCCATCCCCTGCGCTGCCACGCCACGATCTGACATTTTTCAACGGGCTGGGGGGATTCACGCCTGATGGCCGCGAGTATGTCATCACGACCGCGCAGGGGCATATGACGCCGTTGCCGTGGGTGAATGTCCTGGCAAATCCGCACTTTGGCACCGTCATTTCGGAGAGCGGCCAGGCCTATACTTGGCATGAGAACGCCCATGAATTCCGTCTCACTCCGTGGCACAACGACCCGGTAAGCGATGTCAGCGGAGAAGCCTTGTATCTCCGTGATGAGGAACGGGGCCACTTCTGGTCCCCCACAGCGCTACCCAGCCTCGGGACGACACCGTACGTCTGCCGGCACGGGTTCGGCTATAGCGTGTTCGAGCACACAGAACGCGGCATCTACTCAGAGCTGTGGGTGTATGTGGCCCTGGATGCACCGATCAAGTTCATGGTGCTCAAGGTACGGAACGAGTCAGGCCGACCGCGCAAGCTATCCGCAACGGGTTACGTGGAATGGGTGTTGGGAGATCTGAAGCCGAAATCGGTGATGCACGTCGTCACCGAGCTGGACCCCAAGAGCGGCGCAGTGTTCGCGCGAAATTCCTATAATACGGAGTTCGCCGGGCGGATGGCCTTCTTCGACGTGGACGAGACGACTCGGACCGTCAGTGGCGACCGGACTGAGTTTATCGGGCGCAACGGTACGCTTCGCAATCCGGCCGCGATGACCCGGTTGCGGCTGTCGGGCAAAGTAGGAGCCGGGCTCGATCCCTGCGGGGCGATCCACGTCCCTTTTGAGCTGGTCCACGGGCAAGAGCGTGAGATCATCTTCAGGCTTGGCGTCGGGCGAAACATCGATGAGGCCAGACAATTGGTCCATCGCTTCCGAGGATCTGCTGCCACGCGCGGGGCGCTCGAAGCAGTATGGCAATACTGGAAACACACGCTCGGCGCCGTGCATGTAGACACACCGAACCAGTCACTCAACGTATTGACGAACGGTTGGCTCCTGTACCAAACGATTGCCTGCCGCCTGTGGGCACGGAGCGGATACTATCAATCGGGGGGCGCCTTCGGATTCCGCGATCAACTGCAAGATTCGATGGCGCTCATCCACACCAAGCCGCATCTTTTACGCGAGCAGCTTCTAATGTCTGCAGCCCGCCAGTTTCAGGAAGGCGATGTCCAGCACTGGTGGCATCCCCCCTCAGGCCGAGGCGTGCGTACGCACTGTTCGGATGATTACCTCTGGCTGCCCCTGGCCACCTGCCGCTATGTGCTGCGCACAGGGGATAGCGGCGTCTTGGATGAGCCCATCCACTTCCTTGAAGGCCGTCCGGTCAACCAGGAGGAGGACTCGTACTACGATTTACCAGGCCGGTCCGCAAAAGCGGCCAGTTTGTACGAACACTGTGTGCGCGCCATTCTGAAAGGCCTCGCACGTGGGGAGCATGGCCTCCCACTTATCGGGTCTGGTGACTGGAACGACGGCATGAACATGGTCGGCAAACAGGGCACAGGCGAAAGCGTCTGGTTGGGATTTTTCCTGTATGACGTGCTCATGCAATTCACGAAGATTGCAGGCCTGCGTGGTGACCTGTCCTTCGCGGAACGTTGTCAGAGAGAGGCGGCGGACGTGCGCCAGAATATCGAGCAGCATGGCTGGGATGGAGCGTGGTATCTCCGTGCCTATTTTGATGACGGTTCGCCACTTGGGTCGGCGAGTAATCCCGAATGCCAGATCGATTCGATCGCGCAAAGCTGGTCGGTTCTCTCCGGTGCCGGGGATGCCACGCGCGCACGCATGGCCATGGATGCCGTGGATCGACGCCTCGTTCGCCGGGACCACGCGCTGATCCAACTGTTGGATCCGCCGTTCGACAAGTCGAATTTAAATCCTGGCTACATCAAAGGCTACGTCCCTGGGGTGCGAGAAAATGGCGGGCAGTATACACATGCGGCGATCTGGGCAGCGATGGCGTTCGCGGCATTGGGAGACAGCCGGCGCGCATGGGAACTGTTGGCCATGATCAATCCGATCAACCATGCGCGATCTCCGGAGGGGACCGCGACCTACAAAGTCGAACCGTACGTGGTTGCAGCCGACGTCTACGCGGTCTCGCCGCACACCGGCCGCGGCGGATGGACGTGGTACACGGGCTCAGCAGGCTGGATGTACCGGTTGATCGTAGAATCACTCCTTGGACTGAGGCTGGAAGTCGATAAGCTACGCATTGCTCCCTGCCTCCCGGCGGATTGGCAGGGATTCACGCTGCACTACCGATACCGGGAAACGGTGTACCATATTACCGTCCTGCAAATTCGCGACGGGAACGGCGAGACGAGTGTCACCGTCGATGCCGTCGAGCAACCGGATAAGGTTATTCCTCTTGTGGACGACCGTCAGGAGCACTCGGTTGAGGTGAAAATACAGGCTGCAGACAGCCGTGAGTTCCCCGCTTGTTCCGCCCTCGTTTCTGGGGACGGGTCATAACCACCAGGCGTGCTCATTCCACACTGTTTCAACGGAGGGGTTCACCCCAATTCGGTGTGCTAATTTTGTGCTAAAAATCTGCAGAATGGATCGCACTCTACAGAATCAATGGAATGTATAGAATCATCTTAAGCCCTTGTTCGCAAAGAAAAGACGGGGAAACCTTCGTGAAATCAAGCCGATGATATTATTGGCCTTTTCGAGCTTTTAAGGCGAGGACCCAATTGCCTGCTCAGGCGCTTCCTCGTGTGCGCCTCCACATGGCGCACACCTATCCATATATAGGCTCTCATCCTGACCTTGTTTGCGCCTACCGCCGGCACCTGGATTGCTGTCTCGCAATCATCTGCTTAAAGAACGTTTCTCCTTGCAGTTCTGACTAGCGTCTTTCCAGCCACTTAGAGGGACCGCATCAGGCAGGGTTTAGAGACACAGCATTTGGATATTGGGGAATGCAAAAGATTGTAAATCCGTCATGCCCTTCTCTATAGGCCGTGCGCGACTGAGCCGGTAGCTCAGTAATAATCGTTTATTGCTGCATAATATTAAATAGATACAAAATATCACTCTAACTAGCACTCTAAATAATATCGCGTTTTTACCCGCTGGAGACTTTCAGCAGTGATCGCTCCCCCTTCCGAAAACACATCATTCCTCAAGAGCATCTCGCCCCTTCGCAGACCTTCTAAGCGCCGCTCCAATCGCCGATGCGACCCTCTCTCTGTCAGACTTTCAGTACAAGATTTGGACAGCTTGGTGCCGCGAGCAGGGCACTATTCTGGTGGGGCAAGGCACGACTTACACGAACTTTAGAGCAAAGCAGTGCGACTCGAAGATTGACGTGGCTACGCGAGGTCCTGGTAATCGAGCCAAGTTTCTTTTTCGGCGAGATACTTCGTGCCTTTGAAATTGACGCGGGTTCTCAGTTTGGTGAAGCCGAATCCCTGCATCGCTTCGATGAGTTCATGTACCGCAGCGCCTATGGTCGGCTGCGAGTGCCCTTCGACATTCAGGGCTTCATACATAACCTTGGCGGCGTAGCCTGAGGCTGTTCGATTGACGAGGACTGTACGATTGAAATACCGTTCGCTCGGGTCGAATCCTTCAACCTGGTGCTTTTCAGCTAGTCCTTCTTTTTTGAACAGCAGCGGAAGCGAACTCATCACGACCTCCATGACACTCAAATGGAATGACACCAGAGTCCCGAGTATAGGGCGGGACCCTGCCGACCGCAAGCCGTTGACACGCCCGTAGCGACCAGCCCACACCCCCACAAAGTGCCGCGAAGCTGCTCCAAACCTCATTTGAACCCTCCCTCAAATTGGCGCATACTATCACCGGTTCTACCCGCAGTCCTGACGATCTTTTAGGAGGCATTCTCATTGATACGACTTCTTCTACTCATCCTTCTCTTCATGAATACTGCCCCCGCGTATGCGGAGTGGGTGAAGGTTGGCACAACAGATAATGCGACTGTATACGCGGATGAATCCACAATAGACCGCAACAGTAATCTGGTGAAGATGTGGCAATTCAACGACTACGAGACTGTACAAGTAGTGGGGGGCATCAAATTTTTGACTGCCGAGCAAGAATGGGAATTCGACTGTGAAAGAGAGCGTCGTCGGGTGATTGCGCTCAAGAAATACTCGGACAATATGGGAAGAGGAACGGAGGTTTATAGGAATTCAGCAGTAGGTAAGTGGCAACCAGTTGCACCAGAGAGTGTTGCTCAAGCTCTATGGAAACTTGCTTGCAGCAAGCAGTGATCGCGCAGTCCCCCTCTATTTCGTGACGTTCTTTCGATCCAGGTTCCCGCTACCCCAACCCCCGCGCCACCCCTCGCAGTAAACACCGCCGAAAAGATATGGAATTACTATACGGAAATCGTTTACGCTCGACCTCATCGGGGGGAAGAGGTATTTACAATAGGTACTCCATTTGGAGAGCAAGAAGATGAAACCCTTCAAGCCGCTTTCAGCCAAAGAAGTATCGTTCCTTCAACACTTTTCTGAATCAACACAAAATGTGGCAGCCCTTCTTACTGCCTGCTTTGACCATCTTCGCGAAACATCAGGTTGGTTAATTGCGCCATATCCATCTGGCAACTTCGTCTGGAAAAGCTCGAATGATGCGAAACGGTTCGATAAGATTTGGGGAAGCATTTCCAAATATGTGACGAGGAATGGAGTTCCCATAGGTGTCAGTTTGACATGCTCCTGTGACTCTGAGGGCGCATTGTTCTTTTTGCATATGACCTGCCCCCAGTTGTTAGGCCACCGCTCAAGTTCCTTCACGCCGACACGCTGATCGGTGCAAAGGTACGAGTCTCTGGGGCGGGTGGCCGATACCCCAGCGCACTATGTGGTCGGTGCCTGTTG
>Ga0163153_10007386_pt1 | contig 11844 bp, 9 predicted proteins | sample OliLakLV19MP6IB1_FD_148629 | JGI IMG/M metagenome (GOLD analysis project Ga0163153, IMG submission 148629) | Freshwater microbial mat bacterial communities from Lake Vanda, McMurdo Dry Valleys, Antarctica - Oligotrophic Lake LV.19.MP6.IB-1 | ecosystem: Environmental > Aquatic > Freshwater > Lake... | reverse complement strand
CTATTGTCCCCCAGCTATTGTCCCCCAGCTATTGTCCACCGGCTTCGGCGGCTTTGCCGGCATAGGTGGCAAGATCACGCCCATAGACAAGGGTGGTGTCGCGTAAACGGGCGGCTACCAAGCCATTGAGTTGCTCCGCGCTAAAGCGCCAAGTCCAATTGCCCTCAGCACGACCGGGGAAATTCATACGTGCGCTGGAGTCGAGCGCAAGGAGATCTTGCAAAGGAGCCAAAGCCATGCCGGCCACACTACGGAAGGCCGCGTCGAGCAAACTCCACGCCGGCTCATGACCATCTGTGCGCAGATAGCGGCGGAAGTGGTCGCGTTCGTGGTCGGTCGCGCTTTTCGCATACCAGCCAACTGAAGTGTCGTTGTCGTGAGTGCCGGTGTAGACGACAAAGTTGGGCGTGTAGTTGTGGGGCAGAAACTTGTCGCTGGCGTCGGTACTAAAGGCAAATTGGAGAATCTTCATGCCGGGCAGGTCAAAACGGTCACGCAACTCAATCACATCCGGCGTAATTTCGCCCAAATCTTCGGCAATGATCGGCAGTGTACCCAAGGCGGACTGGACCGCGTCAAAAAAGGCGGCACCCGGCCCTGTCACCCATTGACCTTTGATGGCGGTCGTCTCCCCCGCGGGCACTTCCCAATAGCCGGCAAAGCCGCGAAAATGGTCAATGCGCACAATGTCATAGAGATGGAGCGCAGCCCGAATCCGCCGCAGCCACCACGCATAGCCATTCTCTTGCATTTTTGCCCAATCATAAAGCGGATTTCCCCACAGTTGGCCGGTGGCGCTAAAATAATCCGGTGGCACACCCGCCACAACGGTGGGTTGGAAGCTCTCATCCAGAAAAAATTCACCGGGGTTGGTCCAGGTGTCAGCGCTGTCCATGGCGACAAAGATGGGAATATCGCCAATGATCTGAATATCTTTTTGGTTGGCGTAGCTTTTAAGTTGCTGCCACTGGCGAAAGAAAAGCCATTGGTTAAACTTGTGGGCGTGGATGGCAATGGCGTGCGTGTGCGTTGCGCTAGCCAAGGCGGCCGGCTGCCGACTGCGTAGCGGCATCGCCCACTCTGTCCAGGGTTGACCATTGTGCGCATCTTTGAGCGCCATAAAGAGGGCGAAATCTTCCAGCCATTCGGCCTGCGCTTGACAGAAAGCTTCAAAGTCTGCACGCTGCGAGGCGACTGCGTTCTGACGGAAGATGGCGGCCGTTTGCCGCAGTAAGGGAAGTTTCCAATTATAAATCGCACCATAATCGACGCGGTCGCTGGGAAAGTGGGGTGTCTGTTGGAGCAAGGCAGGAGCAAGCAGCCCCTCTTGCACCAGCGCTTCTAGGCTGATCAGATAAGGATTGCCGGCAAAGGTGCTAAAGCTCTGATAGGGGCTATCCCCATAGCCAGTGGGGCCAAGCGGCAAAACTTGCCAGAGACTCTGACGGGTTTGTTGCAAAAAATCGACCCAGTTGTAGGCGACTTCATTCAGCGTGCCGATGCCATAGCGGCCCGGTAACGAAGTTGGATGTAACAAGATGCCACTCCGGCGTTGGTACTGCATAGTGATCCTTTCGGTAGGCGGATGGGTAGATAGGTAGATGGTCAGGAAGAGGGGAATAGGTGTTTACTTGTCTAACCGGATAGCATACGCTGGGTAACGAAATTGATGCCGAGCCACAAGAGCGCAAGATGGCCAATTGTCCATGCGATTTCCAGGGCGAGGCGGTGATTTTCTTGCAGGGGTTGGTTGCCGATCTGGATGGTGTCGGGTTTGTGATAGACGGGCAACATGCCGATAGCCACCAGTGCGCCGCCGATCAAGCCGCCGATGTGGCCGGCGTTGTCGATCTGGGGATTGGTAAAGCCAAAGAAAAGATTAAAGGCAATCACCGCCAACACATTGCGCAGAATGGCGCGACCGGCGTCGCCAAAATTTTCGCGAAAGCGGCTAAAGTAGACGGCTGCCGCTCCCGCTAGCCCAAAGATTGCCCCAGAGGCGCCCACCGAAATCTCCGGCGACGTGAGATAGCTGGCCAAGCTGCCCCACAATCCGGCAAGCACGTAGATCACCAAAAAACGACCATGCCCAAAATAACCCTCAATATGTTTCCCCAGTGCGATCAAGGCATAGAGATTGAAGAGCAGGTGGAGAATATCGGCATGAAGGAAAGTGGCCGTAAAGAGCCGCCAGATCTCACCCTGTGCAATCAATTCGTTGACCTTAGCGCCAAAGATGACCAGGGTGGGAAGCTGATTGCCCAAAAAATCTGAGCCACCAAATTGAACAAGCCCAAAGATCACGGTGACGATAAAGACGACAACATTACTACCGAGCAAGAGCCAGGTAAAGGTCGGCTTCGTCACCGGAATGTAGAACCGTGGCCGCTGCCCAAACAGCGGTTCATCCGTCGGTTGACTGGACGGAATCAACCTGGAAAATGTCGATCGTTCATCCATGCGTTTATAACTCCACTGGTGACCAGTTTGTCCGACTCTTTTCGGCGCTGATAATGCTCAGCACTTTCCCCACGGTGTCGTCAATCTCATCCACCCGGTTGACGACCACATAGTCAAATTCCCCAATGCGCTTGAGTTCCTGGCGCGCGGTGGCGATGCGCATTTTCAGCTTGTCGGAATCTTCGGTTTTGCGATCACGCAGACGCCGGACCAATTCCGCTTCATTTTCAGCGATCAAAAAAATGGAGATAGCATTAGGCACCAGTTTGCGAATCGTCGCTGCCCCTTGCACATCAATCCGCATAACGACATCCAACCCGCTTGTTAATGCCTCACGCACATGTTTTTTGGGAATGCCTTTATAGTCGCCATAGACTACCGCATATTCAAGCAACTCCCCTGTTTCAATCATCTCGGCAAAGTCACCCACCGATACAAAGTGATAATCGACCCCGTCGGTCTCTGTCGGGCGCTTGGGTCGTGTCGTTGCCGTGACAACAAAGTAAAAGGGGTGATTACTCTGCTTCATGCGGTTGATCGTTGCATCTTTACCAACTCCGCTGGGGCCGGAGATTACCACCAACACCGGACGCATGTTGGTTAACTTTGTATAGAGTGCATCGACTTCGTGATCTTTGTCAGAAATCGGCGTCACAATTGACTCCTCACTATTTTACGTGTCATACTTTTGCTGCATACGCATGAAATCAGTATAATTTGATCGTCATGATTTCGTAAAGCAAGCAATCTGTAAAATGCTAGTATATGTCAGTCCGGCTGTGTGTAAAAATCTGGAGTAATGTACTTATGCCAATTTATGAATACTTTTGTCTGGATTGTCGCAAACGGGTGAGTGTCTTTTTCCGCACGATGAGCGCTGCCAGTAATACCGAACCACTCTGTCCTCAATGTGCCGGTGTACGCCTGCGCCGGTTGGTGAGCCGGGTGGCTGTGATGAAATCCGAAGAGAGTCGCCTGGAAGGAATGGCCGATTCGTCACTTATGGCCGGGCTGGAAAATGAAGATCCCCGCGCCCTGGCGAGCTTTATGCGCCAGATGAGCAATGAAACAGGCGAGCCATTGGATGCAGAAATGACCGAGATGATCGATCGGCTTGAATCTGGCGAAAGCCCAGAGGCCATTGAGCAATCCATGCCGGAACTAGCTGGTGACGGGGGGATGGGCGCGGGAATAGGCGGGTTTGATAGCAGTGGGTTTGACGGTTTGGATGGGTAGCCGTTGCACAGCGCTCGGTTGCGCAAACAGGTGCGTTTTTGTGATCGGCTAAATCCGCTCAAAGTGATCAACCGCAAAAATAAAAATGGTCGCACCGCCCACATGTTTTTCCATGGGCCGCGGAATATTCACCTCACCCGGCTCCATGACGGGTGGCAAGGGTGTGACATATTGGATACGCGTCGGGCAACTCTCCCGAATGACACCCAACACTTCCTCGACCTTTTCATCGACAACACCGCAAAAAAGGGTAGTGTTGCCCACGCGCAAAAAACCGCCAGCCGAATTGACGACTGTTACCGAAAACCCGCGCCGCGATAGCCGGTCGATGACATTACGGCTGTCTTCACTATTGATGATCGCCATGATCATTTTCATGGGAAACTCTCCAAGTGATTTGTGCTACGTGTTGCGTAATTCCTAATTCCTAATTCGTAATTTATGAACTGCTTGACGCGCTGCCAGATGGCTTGCTGAACGTGGATGACTGATTGGGTGGCATCGACAACCAACCAGCGTTCGGGTTCGGCAGCCACCAAAGCATAGAACCCATCGCGCACCCGTTGATGGAATGCCAATGCTTCAGCTTCCATGCGATTCCATTCTGCTTCGGTTGAATGACTTTTACGGTGGAGTCCAATCTCGGCGGGAATATCCAAAAAGATCGTTAGATGAGGACGAAGATCCTGCGTCGCATAGGCAATCAAACTTTTTAAATCGAGCAGGCTCAAATGCCGTCCATAGCCTTGGTAGGCAAGCGTGCTATCAGCAAAACGGTCGCACAAAACAATCTGTCCGGCGGCAAGAGCAGGCTGTATAACCTCGTCGATCAATTGAGCGCGTGCAGCATTGAAAAGTAAGGCCTCGGCCCGTGGTGACATTGGGCTATGCTGAGAATCGAGCAGAATCGTGCGGATCGCATTGCCGATGGCTGTGCCGCCCGGTTCGCGCGTGGCAACCACTTGGTAGCAATGTTCGGCTAGGGTCGCCTGAAGAAGGCGCAATTGAGTCGTTTTGCCACCCCCTTCCGGCCCTTCAAAGGTGATGAAGAGACTCACGGTTGTATTCAATCTAGTATAGACAAGAAGAAGGGAAGACAAGAAGACAGGAAGATTTGTCTTCCCTTCTTTTTGTCTTCTGTCTTCATTGTCATTCTTTGCGGAAGATACGGACACGGCGGTAGGGTTCACGACCATAGCTGTGACTGAGCAGATTTGCCGCGCGCACCAACTGATGTTGTTGGCTGCGAATGGCCGCCGAGCGGGGCTGAAGCTCAATCGTATGTTCCCCAGCAAGGATCTGTTGAATCCCTTCTTGTGTTTCACGCATGGCTTCCGTGAAGGTGTCGACCGGATCGCTGGCAATCTGGAAGATGTCCACTAGACACTGTTCCATTTGGGTCACTGTATTGCTGCGTAAAACATAGATCGGCACATTGCGCCGTTCGGCATCCACCAAGGGCTGAGGCTGTTGGCGATAGTAATTCTTCAAGGTCATGATCACGTCGGCCTGACTCAAATTGTCCACAATCTCGATGGGGACATTGAGCGTAGCGGCTGCCGAGCGTAGACGATTCTGCCCAATCCCATAGGGATAGATGCGCACGAGCCGAGTTGGCTTGCTCTCTTCCTCGACCTCGTCTTCGCTTACATAGTCAGCAACAGCGGCGGCGGTTTGGTTGTCCCACCGGTTATGAGAAGCACCATTGCTTTCGGCTGTGGTCTTGCCATTTTGCCAAGTATCACGGTGGCGGCGATGTTTCCCCACCTTGCCGCCCGCTTTTTCGGAGCGATCGGATTCTACCGCTTTTTCAATGCGCAGTTGTCCTTGATCGTCGAACCGCCGACTTTCTGGGGCTAACACACGCCCGCGCAAGAAGGCATCGACCGCGGCGCCCACATCATGGTGAATGACCATGTGTTGGCGATCTTGAATCTCGATAAGCACATCAAAGGTTGGTGGCGCTTTGCGTTCCAATACACTTTTTTGGGTGCCGCGGCGCCGCGCTTCTTCATCCGAAAGCGTCACTGATTCAATGCCGCCAACCAGGTCGCTCAAGGTCGGATTCATCAACAAGTTTTCTAACGAGTTACCGTGGGCTGTACCGATCAGTTGCACACCACGCTCGGCAATCGTGCGCGCGGCGATAGCTTCTTCTTCCCGGCCAATTTCATCAATGATGATGACTTGTGGCATATGATTTTCTACAGCTTCGATCATCACTTCATGTTGCAAAGCGGTTTCGACCACTTGCATTCGCCGTGAACGACCAATGGCCGGGTGCGGGATATCGCCATCACCAGCAATTTCGTTGCTGGTGTCTACAATAACTACGCGCCGCTGGTCACCACGCACACGCGCGGCTTCGCGCAGCAACGTTGTTTTGCCTACGCCCGGTCGCCCAAGCAACAAAATGCTCCTGTCACTCATGACAATATCGTTGATAATTTCAATCGTGCCATAGACCGCGCGCCCGACGCGACAGGTTAGCCCGATAATTTTGCCTTTGCGGTTGCGGATCGCTGAGATCCGATGCAAGGTACGTTCAATACCGGCGCGATTATCTGTGCCAAAATCGCCAATTTGGTCAATGACCATTTGTAGATCATCGGCGGTCACTTCGGTTTCACTGAGATAGGCCTCGCCTTGGCCAAAGCGTGCTTCCGGTAGGCGGCCCAGGTCCATGATCACTTCGATCAACTCAGTGGAGCGATTGACCTGTTCCAGGGAAGTGCGAATGCGTGGTGGAAGAATGGCGAGCAGGAGATCAAGGTCGTCTGTAATTTGCAGCGTTGTCATATCACTGTTGCCATTGCGCGAGCGGGTGTCATTGTGGGTTTGGGTAAGTTTGGGTAATTGAGTTGTGTTTATAGGTTGTCTAGAAGTCACAAGCATTCCTCAACAGTTGGTTTGGGGGTCACTCGATTGACAAAACAAATTCATGTACGACGATATGGCTCAGTAGCCTACAGTCCGTAGTCCTAAGTCATGTCTAAGAAGCTATTTGAAAAGTATGCGTAGGTGCGGTAAGAAAGCGCACAAGGCAAGGTAAACTGAACCTGTGCGGTAAGAAACCGCACCTACGAGATCCGCCAATCTACCTTTTTAGACGGCTTCTAACAACGTTGCAGTCTACTGATGATAACAGAATATTGCTAAAGCTTTGTACCTATTCTAACAATATCTGTTGTCTCTATTTGATAGCATCAGCTATTGCTCCTATCTATTAAACGGGTTGGCCCGACCACATGTTCCAAAAATAGGTTAAAATCTGCTTAGAATTATAGTCTAGTCACGCAGTATAAATGGCGTTGCAACCGCTTCCGGCACAGCTTCGAGCACAGGCGTCAACACTAATTCTGCGCTTTTTACCCACTGTACCAGATGCTTTGCCATCTTAGCCCGATCCGTAAAGGGGGCAAAACCATAGTCTGCTAGGGCACTGCCGATGCCACCGTGGTAGTCGCGCACTCCGACATAGATCGGCAACTGAACGATGGCGTGCCGGCGAATTTCCGTCAATGCAAAGCAGAGCAATTGATGAATATGTTCATTGTCCACCTGGTTGGTATCCTGCCAGATCTGTAACCAAATTCCGCGCATCCCGTAGCCAATGCGAATACAGCCATAGATCTCTCCTCTCTCCTCAAGGACATAACTAGCATGGGGAAACGATTGCCACCAGTCAAGAATCGGCGGGTCAAGTTCACTGTCTGCTTGCAATCCTTCAGCTTGTTGTACAACGGGTGGCGTTATTTGCGCATAGAGGCGGCGCAAAGCCCAATGATCCTTTTTTTGTTGTGGCCGGATATTCGCCGTCACCTGTTGCGCAAAAGATTCCAGACTGTGGGCCGGCAATCGCCAAATCGTCTGGCGGGTATAGACGCGAAAGCCAACATGCATCAAGGTATTGACAACGATCGGTTGGTCTGGCACATCCGCATAAATGCGCGCGATTTGCTGCTGTGTCGCCTCACTGCTATAGTGCGACAGTAACTTCTCCCAAATGGCTGGGTGACCATGCGTGGTGTCTAAGGCCGGCGCAAGCAGAAGGATATCGGATTCTGGACGTCCTGGGCGTTTTTGGGCTTGAAGAAAACCATTGCGGGCAACCGCATGGGTGCGTTGATGGAGGACATGGGTAGCCACTTTGGCATCATTCCAGGGCACAACCGCAGTGAGGGCGGAGCCAAGCACGGAATAGGGTTGTGCCAAAGCAAGGCTGGCATTGAGCTTTGTTGCCTGTCGACTCAGGCTGTGAATTAAAAAGAAGTCACCAAGTTGAAAAGGGCGGATCACCTAGATGGTTGCTCCTTTACAGGAGAGACAAATCTAATTCATAATTTTTATACTTCTATTTTACTCAATTTTTGTCAATTTGACAAGTAGTCTTTTATCCGAAATCTTTCCAGCATTGGGCGCAGAAAGCAACTATCCTTAAGATCTGATCAGACTGCTTCCAGGACAACCACGTCTTGCGCGGCCGGCCCCTGTTGATTCGCACTCAAAGCAAATTCAACCAGATCATCGGGTGCTAATCGGCCCTGATGCACAGATGTACGATGTACATAGAGATCCGGCTGATTATACCGTGTAATAAACCCATAGCCTTTTTGGCGGTTATACCATTTCACCAATCCACGCTCGCGCGTCACGGCAGGGAGAAGCTGACGGCAACCAGGACAACGTTGCGTTGCAGCTAGATCAGGCATGTTCATCTGGTGTTGATCTTCAATTGACCATAAAAACGAAATGCCACAACGCGCGCAATAGCGTGTTTCATCCGTTGGCTGTGCATTTTGCTTTGCCATACTTCCACCCTACTAGCTTTACAATTTGACAATTGACCCGTTCACTGCTACTATTTTATCACTCTTTCGGAAATATCGCACATTCCATCGTGCGCTTTGCATGATCTTGTACTCATGATCTTGTAGTCGTATTATGGCGACGTGGCCAAGTGGTAAGGCAGGGGTCTGCAAAACCCCGATCGCCGGTTCGAATCCGGCCGTCGCCTCTCCGTCTGTTTTCTGTTCAATCCGTATTGACACGATCTAGTACAAAGCATCAATGGCTAATCCTGTTCAGCAGAGATTAGCCATTTTTATTTCTACGTAAATTCATGTAGTTGAATTCAACATTGTATGAAAACCTCTCTATTAGCAGTCCAAAATGTGCTTTGCTACATAGTGTTGATCTGCAATTTCCACTTTAATCATGAATGGACGGCATATCACGGGTTGGTATGCAAGTACGATTTGGGACGCTTTCTTCGCATCAATCGCGTTGACCCCAATCATTTTGACAAACCAGTGATTTTGACAAAATAGGGAACCCGATGCGAGCCATGAACGTTATTATTCTGTTATTCACAAAACGTCTACCATATCTTATGATGCGAAATTTTTCTTCTACTCTGTACCCAAAGCGTCTGCTTTGGCAACGTTGGTTAGGGATTATGCTTGTCACGAGCATTACCACAAGCTGCTCATCCGCGGCACTGTCACCATTCCTATTTTTGGGAGGAGGTTCGGTGCGTCAATTGAGCTACTATGAAAATCGTTATCGCACGACCTTTCAAGTTGCACCCCGCCCCGCGGCGACAACCCAAGCCGCAGCCGAACTCTACTTACAACAATACCAACCAGGGCCGTTGCCGCGCGTTTTTCAACATAGCACGCTCTATGACCGCACCGGCAAACCCATTGTTGATCTATTTGAGGAAGGCCGCCGCCGCTGGGTTCCGCTCTCGCAAATTTCGCCTTATCTGCTCACAGCCGTAATTGCCACTGAAGACGCCACCTTTTTTACCAACCCTGGCATCGACGCCAAACGACTCGTTGCAGCCATGATCCAAAATGCGCAGCGCTCTGACATCGTTTCCGGCGCCAGCACTATCACCATGCAACTGGCGCGCCAGCTCTTTTTTGCGCCTGCAGAACGCTTTACGCCATCGGTTGATCGTAAAATTAATGAGATCTTTCTCGCTAACGATCTGACTAATCTCTTTTCTAAGGATGAGTTGCTGGAGATGTACCTGAATCTCATCTACTTTGGTCATCTGGCCTATGGACCGGAAGCGGCAGCCCAACTTTACTTTGGCAAAGCGGCAGCCAATTTATCACTGCCGGAAGCCACCCTGCTGGCGGGCATTCCCCAACGACCCGGCGACTATGATCCCTTTACCAACTTTGCCGGCGTCAAAGCACGCCAGCGTATCGTGCTCGATCTCATGGTGCGGCATGGCTACCTCACGACGATTGACGCAGACAGAATCTATGCTGCGCCGGTTGTCCTCACGGCTAACCCAGATCTCCAATTCCGTCAAGCGCCACACTTTATCTTATTTGCCGAAAACTATGTCCAGCGCACTTGGCCGACCCTCAATCTACGTCGTGGTGGCTACCAAATTCAGACAACGCTTGACCTACGCATGCAACAACTGGCTGAACAGACTGTCGCGCAAACGGTTCAAACGTTGCGGCCACGCTATAACTTGACCAATGGCGCGCTGGTTGCCATCAAACCGGGTGATGCCGAAATTTTGGCAATGGTAGGCAGCGCCGATTTTACCGATCGCACCATTGCTGGTGAAGTGAATCTTGCTATCAGCCCCCGTCAGCCGGGCAGCACGCTCAAACCAATTCTTTATGCCACGGCTTTTGACCAGGCGCTGATCAGTCCGGCCACTGTACTCTGGGATATTCCCATGCGCTATCGCATTAACGAGTGGCAAATTTATCAGCCGATCAACTATGATAGCAAGTTTCATGGTCCACTCACGGCGCGTACAGCGCTTGCCAACAGCTATAATGTTCCTGCCGTCAAGCTGTTAGATCGAGTCGGCATTGACGTAATGCGCCAACAGTCCATTGCAATGGGGATTGAAAGCTTTCAGAACGATGACTCCTATGGTCTGGGCATGATCTTGGGCAGCAATGAGGTCACCTTGCTGGAAGTATCCACCGCCTATCATACGCTGGCCAATGGCGGTCTGTATAAGCCGGTGACGCCGATTCGCCAGATTACAGACAACGTTGGCGCTGCTTATCCACTACCGCAAGGCTTGCAACCCAGGCAAGTTGTTTCGCCGGAAGCTGCCTATCTCGTCACCAGTATTCTCAGTGATAATGAGGCGCGTACTCCTGCCTTTGGCGCCAATAGTGCTTTAAAGCTGAGCCAAGCGGCAGCCGTCAAAACCGGCACTTCCAGCAATTGGCGTGACAACTGGACGGTTGGCTATACACCCTATCTGTTGGCCGGCGTCTGGTCTGGCAATAGTGATGGGCGGTCGATGCGTGGTGCCAGTGGGATTACCGGGGCTGCGCCCATTTGGCATGATTTTATGGAAGCCGTGATCGCCGATCCCGCACTCCTTGCTAGTCTAGACGCTCCCGCGACAGCCGATAGCTGGGCCTTTGCACCGCCATCCGAAGCAACCAAACATGTAGTCGATTGTCCAAAGCCGCTACAATGCCCCGCCACTGGCGAATGGTTTACGCGCGACTGGCTGCGGAAGATGGGTGAAGCACAACTCCATGATGACGCCTTTATTACCGCGTCCTTGGCAACGGTCTATCTCAATCGCAACGATGGCCTCCAACGGGTAGGGCGCTGCGCAGTTGACGGAGGCGCACCAGGAACAGCACTACGCATTCCAGAACCGCTGGGCGCGCTGGCGCCGGTGGTAGTCGCGCCAAACGTCCTGATGCAGGGAAGCGGCAGCAATACCCCGCCCTTACCCCGCTTATTGCAACCGCCGCGTTTGAACGCGCCCACGAGTTGGGGGGCGCCGGACATCAATCTTACAACCGAAATCGCACACCTGCGCGAGGAGCAGTTGGCCGTGCTCAATTGGAGCAATCGCGCCGGCTCACCGCTCTATTTAGGCCAATGTAACGACTTACGCACAACCATTGCGACATTGTGGGGAAAATCGGTGCGCTTTGCTACCGTGGAGACGCCAAACAATCGTCAGACGTTGGCGATCTATCCAACACCGACTCCACTCCCGACCGCGACACCAACGGCAACCCCGACGACAACACCAACACCGACCCCAACGTTGACACCAACCCCGACGACAACACCGACCCCAACGCTGACACCAACGCTGACACCAACGTCATCTGCCACAGCGCCATCTGA
>Ga0163153_10007385_pt1 | contig 11846 bp, 9 predicted proteins | sample OliLakLV19MP6IB1_FD_148629 | JGI IMG/M metagenome (GOLD analysis project Ga0163153, IMG submission 148629) | Freshwater microbial mat bacterial communities from Lake Vanda, McMurdo Dry Valleys, Antarctica - Oligotrophic Lake LV.19.MP6.IB-1 | ecosystem: Environmental > Aquatic > Freshwater > Lake... | reverse complement strand
GGTAATCATATGGGTATGTTTGTACCCATAATTGTACAGCTGGATAAAGCCTTTGATGCCTTTGTAGATACAGAATTGACGCATAGGGACTCTTGTTAGGAGTCCAGGATGTGGGTGAACTTATTCATGGAGAATGAAAAAAACTAATACACTTGATTATTAATTTTTTGCGAGTCGTGAGTGTACTCACAAACGACGCGGCAATCTAGTCTGAAAATAATAACAAGCTAGACTGCCCGCTACGCCAGAGCTAACGAGGCGAGCTTCACTCGCTTGCCCGCCCCGCTTCGCTTGTCGGACCGAGGATGCCAAGTTCGCAGATAATACTCTCTTTATAATTCTAGCGGGATAAAAAAATCTCCCACAGTTTTTACAAACCGTGGGAGCGCAACAAGCGTGTAGCTCAGCTGCTCCGAGAATTTGACCCCTCTCGGTCAAGGGCGATCGTGTGGGCGATCAAATCAGCTAGAGAGCCAGTGTTGGTAATCCTGGTGAAGGTACCTATACCTTCCAAAGTAGTCGTCACGCCGTCGAGTCGCAATGCCATGGACTGCTCCGTCACCCCTTCGTTGTAAATGGCGACCTCGGGCGCAGTTCTGTAGTTGGCAGTGGTCATCGCGCGCCCAGAACGTTTGACGTTCCGAAACGCAAGGCTAAATCCTCCTTTTGGTTAGGCTGTTTACAGAAGACCTACAGGAAGTTTGTCTTGGGCCACCCCTGCTTCTCGGGCTGTTTGTAACAGATGATCGCTATTTTCTGGCGTCAAATTCATTCGCCAGGCATGCAACGCTGCTAGAAACAGATCCATAGCTACCGCTCGACTCGGGGCAACTCTTGATTGCAAGCGAAGACACTCACCGTCTGACATCTGAGGCAAGAAGTTTAAATACTCCAGGGCCAAGTAACGCAAAACCTGAACATAGCGGAAAAAACTTGAAGACAACACTTCCAAAACCTCTATCAACCCAGGAATCTTGGTCATTCGCTCATAATGACTGACAGCAGCCAGATAACAGCAACCGCCGCATAAACGCGGGAGTTCTTCTACTTCTAGGCAAGAGAGTTGGCGTGGAGAAAGTGATTTGCCGTTGGCAGAAAAAATTCCGCGTTGTAGCAGGTCAGTATCACCGCCTTGTCGCCAGATTCTTGCCTTCTGGCTGTTAGTTTCAGCCTCTTGAAGCGTTCTGAACATAGTCAGTCCAGTAACTACAGGCTTTACCCCGTATTGACCTAAACTATTCTGGGCCATCAAATGAGCCAAGTACACGTTAGCACCTTCATCTGGTAACCTGTCGCTGGGAAATCCAACCTCTAAGCGAGAATAAAGTAATGCCCGCAAGAAAAAGAATTCTAACGGACGCTCGTATGGGATACCTGAACTCTCAGCTATCAAATCTTGATACTTGAAGTGTTGCATTGCACCTCCTACTAGGGTCAGACTCTGGAAATATAATGTACGAATCTCCCAAGCTTAAACCTTTTATCATTTTTGTCAAAAAGAAAGAGGCGCGAGCAAATGATAACCGCGCCTCCGTAATACCAGGTACCAGGACCAGACAATCCCATGTCTGACCACCCTTCGATGATCCTGGCTAAAGCAATACTTGAATGTACAAGGTGGGAGGAGCCCCCAATCGCTACGAGTGGTGGTGTACTCGTCGGAGTTCTGCGATATCAGACGCACGCGAAACGCCCTTCGAGACTCCTCCTCGTGATTCAAAGCTAGTCTACAAAGTATCAAGAAATAAATCAAGGACTTATTGACAATAGCCAGCTAAGCGATAGAATACAATCATGAAAATCAAAGTTGATCAAGAATTGTGTGTTTCTGTCGCTTCGTGTGTCGCTATCGCTGGCAGAACTTTTGAGCTGGACGAAAATGGCTTAGCCCGAGTGAAAGCAAGCTATCACGACGACCCCACTCAGCGGGATGACGATGCTACGATCATAGCTGCGGCCGAAAGTTGCCCCACCAAAGCTATTTATTTGTATGATGATGACGGGAAACAAATCTACCCAGCACCATAGTACTTTACGCTAACCAGGGAGATACGATCATGAGCGAACGTGAATTATCTATCAATCCTGAGCTAACCCCTGACGAGCCAGAACATATGCCCGAAGCTGCTCTGCACTATGATCCACAAACGGTGGAGCACGTAGTTGAGTCTTTTGCTCCTGTCATCATTGAATACTATCCTGATGACAAACCAAAAAAGGGTTTATGTGGACGCGATAGGCAGGGCAACTATACCTTGCCAGAAGGTCTCGACCGACGTGATTATCTCTTTCCTCTGACCACCAGTGCTGATTGGAGTGAGCCACTATTTGGAGCTATCCACGACCTGCTGATCAACGAAGCACCCTCTACTAGGCATCAAGCCAATTGGCATATCTTCGAAAATCCGACAGCAGAGGAACAGGCAGATCATGATCTCTGGAATGAAATCTAACTGCCCTGACCGCAGCAGTCACATTCACTGTGATGAAGCGCGGTAGGGCAGTTTTCTTTTGACCTCTCGACAGAAGCCCGCTTTCTCACTAGTATTCCTATATCTATGCTGACCAAAAAACCCTACTCACTACCAACTACTCACTACCAACTGACCTACCTTGACTACGCTGCTGCCGCTCCTCTTGACCCTCGAGTAGCTACTGCTATGAAGCCGTACTGGTCTGCTGATTTTGCTAATGCTGGCAGTCTGCATACACCAGGGAAAAAAGCTAAGCAGGCTCTAGAAACATCACGCCAAAAAATCGCTACACTACTGCACTGCAATCCTGATGAAATCTATTTTACTAATGGCGGTACCGAGAGTATCAATCAAGCGATAATTGGCTCTGCTCTGGCCAATAAGAAATCAGGGAATCACATTATTTCTTCGACTATTGAACATGCCGCCGTGCTGGAAAGTTTAGCTTATCTCAAAACTCAAGGCTTTAAAATTACTTTGGTACCAGTGAATACTTCTGGAATTGTTAATACTAAAGATGTCATCAGGGCCATCACGCCAAAAACTCTGCTAATCTCAATCATGCTGGCCAATAATGAAATTGGGACGATACAGTCAATTGCAGACTTAGGGAAGGCCATCATAACTCTCAATAAAAAACGCCTTAACAAAATCAGTCTTCATACCGATGCCTGCCAGGCTGGTAATTACCTTTCACTTGATATCCAAAAACTGCATGTCGATATGTTGTCACTCTCTGGCTGTAAACTCTATGGGCCGAAGGCCAGTGGCTTTTTATTTGTCAAAAGAGGTCTGAAAATTAATCCAATTATTCACGGTGGGGGTCAGGAACGCGGATTAAAATCGGGTACTGAAAATATCCCTGGCGTTGTTGGCCTAGCCACAGCACTCGAGCTCTCTCAACGCCTAGTCGCTACTGAATCTAAACGTCTGACTAGCCTGCGAAACTATTTCTGGCAACAGATACAGCTAATTACTCCCAGTGCTAAGTTAAACGGCGATTTAATTCAACGTCTGCCCAATAACCTTAATATTAGCTTCTCGGGACACGAGGGCGAAACCTTACTTTTTAAATTAGATAAAGCTGGTATTGCTGTTTCCACCGGATCTGCCTGTAGCGAGACATCACTTGAACCCTCGCACGTGCTCAAGGCTCTAGGACTTTCAGCGAAATTGGCTCATAGCAGTCTGCGGTTTTCTTTTGGCCGACAGACAACAATAAAAGATTTAGACTATACACTCAAAGCACTGAAGAAGCTTCTAAATTCTAAGGCTCGACTTTAAAACATCCGAAGTTGTCATCCCGAACTCCGCCTCTGGCGGGTGAGGGATCTCCATGTCATAGAAGGTAAGTGCGGAGCCAGTAGGACACCTTATTATCTAGGGAGATCCCTCCGGGTTACCGTTCGGGATGACGGATACGCATACACCTCTGTAGGGACAGGTCCTCGCCTCGCTTGAGCTCAGGCGTAGCGGGGCGACCTGTCCCTACTATATCTTCAGCTAGACTGCTGGGCGAACTTATTTTACCTACCAACCTAGCCTGTAACCATAAATTAAACTAGACTGCCACGCCCGCTTGAGGCCGGGCTCGCAGAAATAAAGCTCTATTAGACAAAATCTTTTCGCTCATTTATAATAGGCTTTAGTCGAGTGAAATGGAGCATAGCTAACCTTAGCATAAATCTGCTAAAATTCTTGTAACACTATATCTTGTGTGCTAAAATAGTTTAGGACACTACATCTAGTGTTCGTTATCCACAAGCCTATGCGTCCATAAATCACTTATTTTCACCTGCTGCAAACATACGAGAGAGCTCGCAGGTGATTTTTTTCGCTAAAAAACATCGCCCAAAGGGCGGACATAATCATTAATAAACTCCCATGCCTTTGACTTCCATCAAGAAACGTAGTGGTCAGCTAGAACAGTTTGATCGTGCGAAGCTCGAACGTAGTCTGAAGTTTATTATTAGCACCCAAGGGCTAAAGGACAACCCACTCTCTGACAAGTTTACCCAGCAGGTTATTAGTAAGTTAGAGTCGCAAAATGGAGCTGGTGAGGATGTCACGACAGAAGACGTACGTAATGCTACTGCTTGGGTCTTACTCCAAAACGAACTACCTCAGGTAGCGCGCTTTTATTCTTTATATAAAGACAAGAAACTACCACACGAAAATATCCAACGCACTACTGAGGGTTTACGTATCAAGCGCGTCTTTACCAAAAAAGGAATTGATCCCTTAGCGGAAATTGACTACGAGCTTCGTAGTTCCATTATTCGTAACGCCGATGGCACTATTGTAGCGGAGATTAAAAATGTCGAAGTACCAAAAAAATGGTCACAAGTAGCGACTGATATCTTGGCTCAAAAATATCTCCGTAAAGCCGGCGTGCCACAGCAAGATGAGCGTGGTAACTATCTGGCCGACGCTAATGGCCAGCCTGTGCTGGGAGCAGAAACTAGTATCAAACAAGTCTCTCGTCGTCTAGCTGGCTGCTGGCGTTTTTGGGGTGAGAAATATGGTTACTTTGCCTCAGAAGAAGACGCCCAAGCCTACGAAGATGAGATGGTCTATACTTTAGCTCATCAGCTCGGAGCTCCCAACTCGCCTCAATGGTTTAATACTGGCTTGAACTATGCCTATGGTATCACCGGTAGCGCTCAAGGGCATTATTACGTCGATCCTTCATCAGGCGAGCTAACCCAATCAGCGGACGCCTACACTCATCCACAGCCACACGCTTGTTTTATCCAATCGATCAAAGATGACATGGTCAATGAGGGTGGTATTTTTGACCTCGTTACTCGTGAAGCCCGCTTATTTAAATATGGCTCAGGTACTGGCTCAAACTTCTCTAGCTTACGCGCCGGTAATGAACGTCTATCAGGTGGGGGCAAATCTTCTGGCTTGATGTCTTTTCTAAAAATCTTTGATCGTGCAGCTGGTGCAGTGAAAAGTGGCGGTACGACGCGACGCGCCGCCAAAATGGTAGTGATTGATATTGACCATCCAGATGTCGAAGAGTTTATCGATTGGAAAATGAAAGAAGAACAAAAGGTTGCTTCTTTGGTAGCTGGCAGTAAAATTAATTCTCAACATTTACAAACCGTTATTGCAGCCACCAAGACTACGGGTGGTAATGTTACCGATTGGAAACAAAATAGTCCTCTCAAAAAGGCGATCCAACAAGCTATCACCGCTGGTACACCAGTCAACTATATTGAACGTGTGCTGCGTTTAGTCGACCAAGGTATTGACCATATCAACTACAAAGTCCACGATACACATTTTGAAGGCGAGGCATATACTACTGTCTCAGGTCAAAATTCGAATAACTCAGTACGGGTAACAAATGAGTTTATGCAATCAGTAGCCCAAAATAGAGATTGGAAATTAATGAACCGTACTAATGATCAGGTGAATAAAACTCTACCCGCCAAACAGCTCTGGGATAAAATTAACTATGCTGCTTGGTCTTGCGCTGATCCAGGATTACAATTTCACGATACGGTTAACGAGTGGCACACTTGCTCGAATGATGGCCTCATCACCGCTTCGAATCCTTGCTCGGAATATATGTTCTTAGATGATACTGCCTGTAATTTATCTTCTATCAACTTGGCGCACTTCCTTGATGAAGAGACCTACAAATTTAAAATTGCTGATTTCAAACACTCTGTCCGTCTCTGGACTATTACCCTAGAGATTTCTGTCCTGATGGCACAGTTTCCTTCCAAACAAATCGCTTGGAACAGCTACCTCTATCGTACCTTAGGGTTAGGATATGCCAATCTCGGCACTATCTTGATGACCATGGGTATCCCTTATGATTCTAAGGAAGCTTTGGCCATCGCTGGAGCTATCACTGCTATCATGGGAGGCGAATCCTATGCTACTTCAGCAGAAATGGCAGCTCATTTAGGAGCATTTGACCGTTTTGAGGCCAATCGCGAGCCAATGCTGCGCGTCATGCGCAATCATCGTCGTGCCGCCTACAACGCTACTCCTCAAGAATATGAGAGCCTGACAGTCAAGCCAATGGGACTCGATCCACACTACACTCCGATTGATTTACTAACTGCTGCGCGTGAAGCCTGGGACAAAGCAGTGTCTAGTGGTGAACAACACGGCTATCGTAATGCTCAGACTACTTTAATCGCCCCAACAGGAACTATTGGCTTGGTCATGGACTGTGATACTACCGGTGTCGAGCCAGACTTTGCTATCGTCAAATATAAAAAGCTGGCAGGTGGAGGCTACATGAAAATAATTAACCGTAGCGTCCACAAAGCTTTGAAGCAGCTCAACTATAGCCCAGAGCAAATCAAAGAAATCGCAGCCTACACGCTGGGTCATAGTCAGCTCAAGGGTGCACCTCACATCAATGATGAGTCACTGGTCAACCTTGGTCTCAGTGAGAAAGATATTAGTAAAATTGACAGCGCTCTAACCTCAGCGATGGATCTCAGCTTTGTCTTGAACCAAAGCATTCTCGGCGAACAAGCTTTGACACGTCTTGGTTTCACTTCCGAAGAAATCCAAGATCCAAATCTTTCTGTCTTGAAAAAATTAGGCTTTACTAGCGAGCAAATTGCTCAAGCCAATGAATATATCTTTGGTACTATGACCTTAGAAGGAGCACCACACTTGAAACTAGAACACTATGCGATCTTTGACTGTGCGAATAAATGTGGCTCTAAAGGTACGCGTTATATTCCTTATCAAGCACACATCAATATGATGGCGACCACTCAGCCCTTTCTCTGCGGTGCCATTTCCAAAACTATTAATATGCCTCACGAAGCCACGATTGCTGAAGTAGCTGAGGTTCATGAAAAAAGCTGGACCCACATGTTGAAAGCAGTCGCTCTCTACCGTGACGGCTCTAAGCTGTCTCAACCATTGAACTCTATGACGGGAGAGGATTCACTGATGTCACTCGCGACGGCTGACGATATTGATGAAACTATCGGAGCCAAAGAATATCATCAAACTCTAACTCCAGCCGCTTCAGGCACTGTCTCTAGCCGAGGATTACAAGAAAAACTCCCAACGCAACGTCGTGGATTTGTCCAAGAGGCTTTAGTCGGTGGCCATAAAGTCTATGTCCGTACTGGCGAATATCCTGACGGTCGTCTGGGTGAGATCTTTATTGATATGTATAAAGAAGGCGCTAGCTACCGTAGTCTGGTCAATATGTTTGCTATCTCTGTCTCCAAAGGTCTGCAGTACGGTATCCCCTTAGAAGAATATGTCGATACCTTCACCTATACCAAGTTTGAGCCAGCTGGCGTGGTCCAAGGACATGAGAATATCAAAATGGCTACTTCAATTATAGATTTCGTCTTCCGCTTGATGGGCTATGAGTATCTCCAACGTACTGACTTAGTACAAAATAAACCAGCCGCTGCACAAAAAACTCTTCCTTTTGATTTGAGTCCTACGACGGTCAAAGTTGATACTCAATCCACAAAAATTGTGGAGCTTGACCCCAAAGATGATGCCCGAAAACAAGGCTTCACAGGTGATCAGTGTAGTGCCTGCGGTAGTATGAAAATGAAACGTAACGGCTCGTGTCTGCTCTGTGTGGATTGTGGCGAGACTACGGGGTGTAGTTAAACCGTCGTCGATTAATGTTGCTCCTGTAGGGACAGGTCGCGACCTGTCCCTATCATAGACCATTAACTGTAAGGGTGGGTTTTAAACCCGCCCCCCCCTCATTGAGACAGACCCACGTCTACACTGGCGACGGCATCCCTCGACAAGCTTGGGATAATTGACTATCTGTGAAAACTACAAATAAAAGAAAGTATTTAATAGAACGCATACCTTTTTTACGCAGTTAAGGGCCAGTCCGGCTGGAGGAGACCCGGCTTACAACCACCCCGCCCGCTTCGCCTTAGCTTCAGCGAGGCGAGCACCCCTCCTTGGTAAGGAGGCCTGCCTGTCCGGTAGGCAGGGGAAGAAGTGCGGTAGAAAGTTAGCGCTGAATTATGGGCTAGACTACTTCTGATTACCTTATAGTGATTAATAACATGATGAAACCATCAATAAAAAGAAAATTTTCGCTGGGGCAGATACATGTATATACAGGTGATGGCAAAGGCAAAACAACCGCTGGCCTTGGCTTAGCTTTGCGCGCCTCAGGTCAAGGTAAAAAGGTGGCCATTATCTTCTTTGATAAAGGTGGCTTTAATTACGGTGAGCGTCACAGTCTGCCGTTACTAAAAAATGTTGATTTTTTTGTTACCGGTTTGGTGAGATTTAAACCCGGGACTCCTTTCCGTTTCTCTATCTTAGATGAAGACAAAGCTGAGGCCGAACGCGGTCTGCAATTAGCCCGTGCTTTATTCCGTCAAGGCTATGACCTGATCATATTAGATGAGATCAATACTACTACCAAACTAAAGATGCTCAAGCTGTCTCATGTTCTCGAGCTGATGAAAGACAAGCCAGAACATATTGAGCTAGTGATGACTGGGCGTCGAGCGTCGAAAAAAATTATGGACGCCGCTGATCTGGTAACAGAAATGAAATTGCGTAAGCACTATTTCTATCAAGGGATAGCTGCACGCCAAGGCATAGAATACTAGACACTAGACAAATTCTCATTACAGGGCTACGCTTACATTAATATCGTTCCAGACGCTCAGCGTCTTCCCCTCAATAAACCAAGGAGGAGCCTGATATGTTATCGTGGATTTGGAAATCAGTCGATTTATTCGGCTGGTCGTATGACAAGCTTTTCCCACTGTCGGCTCTACTGACCGTACTTGGTACTGTCGCTGTCATGTACCTGATCATTGATTGTACATTGCGCGGTCTATGACCAAACCAAATCCCTCGCCGGGAACTGTCCGGCGGTTGCTAACATGCAACCGCCGGATTTTCTTTTTTCATAATACCTGATCCATATTCTCGATCCCGATCCTACCATTCTTAATTCTTTCTCCCTCGCCCAGAGGGCGATCGCCCTCTGGGCGAAACTCTTAACTACTAATAACCTAAGGACGCTGAGCGTCCCCAACTACAAACTACTCACTAGGTGTGTTATACTATTGCCATGAACATCAATGAACTTTTTCAGATTGCTAGTCAAAAAAAAGCTTCTGATTTACATTTGATAGTCGGTAGACCTCCAATTATTCGTATTGATGGTGAGTTAAAAATCATTCCTGACATGCCAGTACTCAAAAAAACTGACATGGAGACATTGATTATCAGTATCATCACTGACGCGCAAAAAGAAAAATTTATCAAAGAGCGCGAACTCGATGTTTCCTATGAATTAGAGGGATATTCTCGCTATCGTATCAATCTGCACTTTGAAAAAGATAACATGGGTTTGGTAGCCCGCGTTATTTCTAACATTATCCCTTCCATGGAGGAGTTAGAACTTCCTCCTATCGCCCTTGATCTTATTTCCCGTCCTCAGGGTTTGATCTTGATCACCGGACCTACAGGTTGCGGTAAATCTACTACTTTGGCGGCTATGGTACAGCGAATTAATGATAGCCGTTTTGCTAATATCATCACTCTAGAGGATCCAATAGAATATATTTATACTCCCAGCAAAAGTATCATCAAACAGCGCCAGCTCGGCACTGATATGAATAGCTTTGGTAATGCCTTAAAACACGTCTTACGTCAGGATCCAAATGTCATCATGGTCGGAGAAATGCGCGATCTCGAAACCATCGCTGCGACTATTACCTTAGCTGAGACAGGACATTTAGTTTTGGCTACGCTCCATACACATAACGCCTCTCAAACTATTGATCGTATCATTGACGTCTTTCCACCCCATCAGCAAGCCCAGGTACGATTACAACTGTCTGTCTCATTATCTGGTATCATTTCTCAGAAATTATTACCGCGTAAAGGTGGCGGTCGTGTAGCCGCTCGTGAGATTCTCGTGAACAATGCGGCCATAGCTAACTTGGTGCGGGAAAATAAAATTCCTCAGATCAAAACTATTATCCAGACCTCAGCCGATCAAGGTATGATGACGATGGATTATCATCTGAAAGTTTTATTAGACAACGGCTTGATTGACGAACCTACTGCTATCGCCTACTCAGTTGATGGCTAAAATCTATGTTGATCAGTGAGCTCAAAAAAATACCTTTATTTAAAACTTTAAGCCGGCAAGCTCTGATTCAACTGGCCGGTTTTGTCAAAGTTGAAAGCTACTCTATTCATCGCCTCGTTTTTAAAGAAGGTCAAAAACGTGATCGCTTGTATATTGTCCTGAAGGGTGGCCTGATGATAGAAAAAGCCATCTTAGGCATCCAAGAATCTTTGGCAGCTTTCAAACCCTACGAAGTAGTAGGAGAAAGTATTTTTTTCTCAGCTGGAGGCTCACACGAACATAGTGGCCGAACTCTGGAGCCAGACACGCAACTGTTAGAAATATCCACCTACCAGCTGGTTAAGCTCTTTCGTGACCATCCTCGGGCGGCTCGAGATCTCCAACAGCTTATGTTGCGGACTATTACTGAGAGACTGAGTCGTACCAATGATAAATTATTAACTTTATTTGCCATTAGTAAGCTTCCGAGTAATATCAAAAGTCGTGAGGAGTTATTGACCAATCTACTTCATAATTTGCTCAAACTGTTTCGAGTTAAGAAAGCTTTTATAGCTCGCTTTGAACCTCTAGGTCGAAGAATTTATCTTGAACGAACCTTAGGCTATCATCGTGCTCTGACTAAAGTACTGAAATTGGATCAAGATACGCTCATAAGCCTAGTCTACAGTAGTAAGAAATCTCTTATTATTACTCCTGAACGTTGGGAAAAGAAATATAACTCAGCAGAATATCAGAGTAAGAATATGCTTCTCTGCCCTATTATGAGTCATCATCAGGTAACTGGCTGTATTGTGCTAACGGATAAAATAAATGGTCATTACTTTAGTCCTAATAATGACATTCTGCTCACTGCCATTGCCCAGCAGATTGGCCCAATGTTGGACCAGCTAGCCCAAAGGGAATTGGATCGAAATCAAGCGAACCTGAAACAAACCTATATCGAGCCATTTGCTAATTAGCAGTTTAGTGTAGTTATCTCAAAAGAGATCTATAACCCTTGAAATGTATTAATAATAGTGGTATAGTCTCAACGCCTTTATTGTGATTTTGCGCCCTTAGCTCAGTGGATTAGAGCGACTGGCTTCGGACCAGTAGGCCGGGGGTTCGAATCCCTCAGGGCGCACCACGCTTAGCGTGGTGTGCGGGACGCTAAGCGTCCCACCATTGGCCAAAAGCCAATTAGTTATATAGTTGAACTTTTACTTAGTAGTCGATAGTGACACTTCTATCAGCCTCTGGTCGGGGAGCATAGCTCCCGCCTTCGCCCCATCCTTCAC
>Ga0163153_10007384_pt1 | contig 11847 bp, 10 predicted proteins | sample OliLakLV19MP6IB1_FD_148629 | JGI IMG/M metagenome (GOLD analysis project Ga0163153, IMG submission 148629) | Freshwater microbial mat bacterial communities from Lake Vanda, McMurdo Dry Valleys, Antarctica - Oligotrophic Lake LV.19.MP6.IB-1 | ecosystem: Environmental > Aquatic > Freshwater >... | reverse complement strand
CTATACGATAGCTTTGATGAAGATACGCCAATCGCCACCGAGGAAGGTTCCGCTCCCATCTAGGAGGTTGACATCGGTGACCATGTAACGCAAGCTACTGCGCTTTAGGAGTGAGATGCAATAGAAAAGCGTCAAGATCAACAGCATCGAGCGCAAGATTCACTAGATCATTGAGTTCAGTCAGATTGCGTTCTGCCAACAAGACGGTGGCTTGCGGCGGCACACTGCCAAAGCGCCGTTGAACTATCTGTCCAATCGTTGCTCGCAGTGCAGCTTCGCCTTCTTTCCGCCCTTCTTTCCGCCCTTCTTTCCGCCCTTCTTTCCGCCCTTCTTTCCGCCCTTCATTACGAATAGTTTGTTTCTCTTTGGTCACTGCATCAATCAACATTTCACGTACCTCCTGTGCTGAATGATATTCCTGCTCTAATGCCTGATAGTCTTCTGGTCGCACTCGACCATGGACGGCTAACTGCTTAAACCAATTGACCAATAAAGACACGGCCTGCTTGTCGGTTTCCTGGGCAAACAACTTGACAAATTCCTCAATCAGCAACTCAAAATTGTAGTGGGTCTCGGCCAGAAAAAGCACCGAAACCAGATTGCAGATCTCCAGCAGTTGCTCGCGCGGGAACTCGCGTTCAGCCACTTTGAAATACCGACAAGCGATACCGTAGTCACCGAGGGATGGCTCCCCTTCAATCAGGTCAGTCAGACTTTCCGGTGCAGTCCACCGCTCACTTCCATTATACACCACCATCGGAAAAAGCGCCGGCAACTTTTCAATGTTGCTGTAGTTGGCGATATAATCCATGTAGAAGGCCAACGCGTAATAGGCGACACGCACCGCCATGAAACGGTCAACACTCGACTGAAACTCTAAGAGCAAATAAATGTAGACCGTGCGCCCTTGTAATTTGACCTTGTAAATCAAATCACTTTCCGTCGCTTTGTAATGGTCGGCGACGAAAGATTTGTCCAGTGTCTCGGCCTGGCTGAAGTCCAGTTCAGCAACCCACGGTTCATTCACAAAAGTCTCCAACAACTGGCGGAAAATTGTCCGATTGGAAAAGAGCTTTTTGTACCCACTGTCATGGATGTTGTGGATTACCATCAATACGTTCCTCTTCGGTAAGCAAAGGGTGAATAAACGCCATCATGCCCCAGAACGTCCGTTCTTGTCAAATACGAAAATCTTACAAATTACTTACAATCACTTCCTCAAAACTACAGCGTGGAACGTTCGTTTTCTTCGGGGATGGTGGCGGGTTCGTTCCAGGTGCGGTTGTAGATGACGTTTTTCAGGATATTGGCGTAATAGTGCAGGTTCATATTGGTGGCAGCAAGCACGAGATGGAGCATTTCATCATTATAGGCGCGCTGACCGATGCGTTGCAATTCGCGCTGAAAGTCGGCCAGGGTGACAGCCAGGCGGCGGGCGCGATTGGTGCGGCGTTTGAGAATGCTAATGGCGGCGTCGGCAAGGCGGATCGCCAGATCCTGGGCTTGGGGATCATTGAGTTGGGTGACGGTATCAGGCGCATCCTGAAATTCGACATAGATGTCGTTAGCTAATTCGGCGCGTAGCCACGCTTCCCAGGTGCGATCTTCGGCTTGTTGGTAGAAACGGGATTGGGCAATAGTCTGATAGTCATGATCTTCCGCGTCGCCCAAAGGTTCGACCACCGGTTGTTTCCAGAACTCGGGCGGCGCGATGGCGGTCAACATGCGGCCAAACCAATAAAAGGTGACGGCGGCAAAGAAAGTGCTTAGAATGGTGGCTTCAAAGAGACTGAAGGGTAAAAAAAGCTTGAGCAGCCCACCAAAGAGCAACGCGACCCCGCCGACAAAAGTGAAACCGGCAATAAAGGTCAACAGAATCAAGAAGACCGTCAGCAGAACCGGAAGTAGAGAATTTAAAAAGCGCTTCATCGTTAGACCGCCCAATCCGTCCATAGATTCGCTGGCGTCGCAACCTCCTGCCGCTCGGCCAAATCGCCTTTGCTAAAATCATATAAGACTGCCTGCCGCAGACGGTGTGAACGGTTGTGACCCGCCGAGTGGCCTAACCGATGGTGCCAAAAAACCACATCGCCGGCCTCGCCATGACAGTCGACATAGGATTGTTGATTGACTTGCGCCACCACTGCTTGCGCCTGGTCGGTAGGGGTGAAGGTATGTTGGGTGGCAAAGGTTGGGTAGAATTGGCGATGGCTGCCCGGCCAGATCGTAAAGCCACCACCATTGGGCGGCACTGTGTCGATATAGGCTACCACGCCCAAGTGAAAGGGATGCTGATCGACATGGCAGCGATAGGGATGATCCGGTGCATCACCTTCGGGCAAGATACAGTAGATACCACGTACACGCTCTGGCTCTTGCACCTTGCCTACGCCGAGAAGTTGTTCCGCAATGGCCCAAACAACCGGATCTTTGGGCAGAAGCCGCACCATCCACGCTTCTTTGCCGGGGGCGCGATATTTCCAAGTAAACTCATAGCGCACCGACTCGCGATCATCCGATTTTTCTTGGAAAGGCCCAACCCAAGTGGTAGGGTCATCGCGCTTCAGTTGAGCCGGTGCGCCCGCCCATAGGGCCTCACGCGCGCGTGCCATCAGCGCCGAATCAAGAATACCCCGTTTAATCAGATAACCGTTCTCTTTGAAAAAGGTAACTTCTTCCTGCGACAAAGGATTGGCAACCATAATTCCTCCCTATTACTTACTCACATACACCAGATGGACGATGGACGACGGACGACGGCTAAGGTCAATTATTTGTCGTTCCTGGTCGTCCATTGCCTATGGTCGGTCGTCCATCGTCCACGTACCGCGAGTTATTTAGCGTTTGCGTGCCAACGTCAAGCCATCACCCATTGGTGTTAGACTGAGATCAACACGATCATCTTTGTGGATCATCTGGTTGAGCGCGCGAATAGCCTGCGTGTCCGCTTCTTGATTGTTTTCATCAATTACCGCCCTGCCCCACAGTACATTATCAACGGCAATAACGCCGCCACGCCGCAGTAATTTGAGCGTTTGCTCGTAATAGGTGGGAGATCCTATTTCTTGGATTGTTATTCAAAAACTTCGGCTAGCGGTAGGCGAATGTCCAGCACGACGTCACTGATTTCGCCTGAGCTAAAGGTTTGGTGTTGCTTGAGGGCAGAATAGACCGCTACTACCTCTGTGGTAGGATCAACCAACCAACAAGACTTGACACCCAGGGTAAAGTAAACTTCGAACTTTTGTAAAATTTCATAAGCAGCTTGACGCGGAGAAAGAATTTCAATCGCCAGTAATGGCATCTAAGCCATCTTTAAAATATCATAGGGTCGGCTTAACCCGCGTCTCGGATAGATACAAACATCAGGTTTAATTTCATCTTTGCTCTTCAATTGATTGGGATCCAGGTGGCTGACATCTAGACTTAACTCGGTAAAAACCGAATATTGGCGGGTTTGTTTCAGCAGAAAAGCTAGATTGGCTTGGATTGCTGAATGATTATATGACCCTATATTATCACTAACTTCCTCTATCATGTCGAGTATGGCTAATTCGCTCATGCTTACCTCCCGAAACTTTGTCTACTGCGCTCTACTATACACCGCCAAAGGCCGAGAAACCGCCATCAACCGGCACGACAATGCCAGTGACAAATTTGGCCGCATCGCTACAGAGCCAAACTGCCGCGCCAATCAATTCATCCGCTTCACCAAAGCGCTTCATCGGCGTGTGCGCGATAATCGTTTCCCCGCGCGGCGTGGGTGAACCATCGGCGTTGATGAGAAAAGCGCGATTTTGTTCGCCAATGAAAAAGCCAGGGGCAATGGCATTGACCCGCACCCCTTGACCATGCTTGGTCGCGAGATCGACGGCCAACCACCGCGTAAAATTGTCGATAGCCGACTTGGCCGCCGCATAGCCAATAACACGGGTGAGTGGGCGTTGCGCGGCCATAGAGGAAATATTAAGTATGCTGCCCTTGCCGGCCTTGGCCATGACTTCACCAAAAACTTGTGAAGGCAGGATGGTGCCTATCAGGTTGAGATCAAGCATCTTTTGCACGGCTTCACGTTTCAGATTGAAGAAAGTAACATCGCCAAAGACGGTGGCATCCGGTGAATTACCGCCGGCCGCGTTGATCAGAATGTCGATCCGCCCCCACTGCTGGAGCACAGCATCACGTGCGTTGGCCAGCGCAGTTGGATCAAGCGCGTCAGCCGGTATAGCCATCGCTTCGCCACCATTGGCTTGAATGGCTTCGACTACTTCGGCGGCCCGTTCCACCCGGCGCCCCAAGATGCCGATCTTGGCGCCGGCGGCAGCCAGCCCGTGGGCAATCGCCCCGCCTAAAACCCCCGTGCCGCCGGTGACAATGGCCACCCGTCCCTGAAGCGAAAAAAGATGATTGAGTGCTTGTGGTGTGATCATTCCAAAATCCTTGATTTTTTATGTTCTAATTGTACCATGCGACTAACAAAATCGTAGAACGAGATATATTCATAATCCTAAAGTCAACGGGAACCCCTGGGTGCCTACGGGACAAGGGCATTCGCTGTCCCGTAGGGACACTTGACTTTAGACTATCGTTCCAATGGCTCTTGTGACAAATAACAGTTGATCACATCAATGATCAACGCAATATCTTCGCGCGCCGCGGCGACCGATGCGCGACAGGTGGCACTGTTGCGGACACAGTCGTGAAAATGGCGTAGTTCGCGGCTAAAGGCCGTCTCCCAATCAAGGGCCGGTTCCTGTTTATACGTCGTACCATTGGCGTCAATGCCCTGGATGGTGACTTTGGAGAGGGGGCCGCGCGCAAAGCCGGTAGGATATTCAACAATGACGCGTTTGTCGTCGCCATAGATCTCAATTGACTCCTGAAAATCCCATAAGTCGGGCAGATCGACCCAACTAGCGACACAGCGCGAGCCATTCGGGTATTCCAGCGTCATGGTGAAGGCGCGCCCGTCAAACCAGACATCGGTGCTGACTATACGGTTGGGGACACCTAACAGGGTGCGCATTCCATAAATGTCATGAATCATGCTGCCCGAGAGCAGGCCAAAGGCGCGCTCAACCGCCGGTGTTACTTCCCCAACTGCGGCTTGGCGTGCGGCCTTGCGTGCAGCTTGGGTGGCCGCAATGGCACTGGCGGGGATATCATCAAAACGGCGAATGTCAAATTGCCGGGTATGCAGGTCATTGTTGGGGTGCAGATGATTGACCTGGACAAAACGAATATTATTCATCGTTGCGACTTCGTGTTGGGCATATTCAAAGGCTGGGTCGAAAATCTTCATATAGCCCACTTGGCCCACCTTGCCGGATCGCCTTTGCGCGGCAATAATTGCGTCCGCCTCTTGGAGCGAGAAGCACATGGGCTTTTCGATGAACAGATGTTTGCCGGCATCCAACGCAGCCACGGCCACTTCGGTCTTGGGGTCGGATTGACAGAGCAGCACCGCTTCTACATCACTGGCCAAGAGATCGCGATAATCGGTGAAATGGGCGGGAACGTTAAATTTGTCCGCCACATACGCCGCCGCGCCGGCCGAGACATCACAGACTGCCGTGACTGTAAAGAGACCATGCAGGTCATGTAGGTTGGGCATGTGGTGAACTTGGGCAATCGCGCCGCAGCCGACGACACCCAGTTTGATCGGTGGCATAGAAGGTTCTCCTTGACTGGTTCATGGGTTTGCCTATTGACCATCGTGTTACGTGCTACCTGATTTGTGATTCGTATTTGTCACGAGACACGCAGCACGAATCACGTTAGTCAACATAGCTGATTATTTTTTGCAACTGTCCTATGGTGGGTTTAGTGGGATTATAGTGCAATGAAGGAGGAACGTCAAAGAGGATTTTCAATCGACATTGAACGGCGCGCAACGCGGTGGATAGCAGTAAGGTGATTCAGAACAAATAAATACACCGGTTTTCATGGTATGTGATTCGTGCTGCGTGAAGCGTGTAATGCCCTGAAATACGTTGACCGTAAATGCACGGGACACGCAACACGGGTATCACCCCAGTAAGTGGTAGAGTGGGGTGAATTTGGGAAAAAAGCGTTCTTGGTGCAAGCTTTGTTTACCATGACAAAAGCGGAAACCAAGAACGCTCAGGGGGTATTTTGCCCCAATCCTGGGTGTGAAGCAAGCGGGCAAGGATGGCGCTTGAACCACAACCTTTCATCGATGATTGAGCCTTCCTTTGCTACCGCTATGCTTGGTCGAACATGTCAACTCCCTAAATTCCAAAAGAGCCGTTGATTTTACACAACCTGTCTGGAAGTTTGATTCCCTTCCTCAACTTTTAAAACACTTTCTTAGGTAACGGACAGGAGAAAACAATGACCAATTGCCCAATCATCCAAATTACCTGGCAATCACAACCACGGTTGTCAATGTCGGCATCCTGGCGCTGGGCTGGTGGCTCTTTGGTTTTACCATCACCGGTAGTGTTTGGCAGGCGATCCTGGTTGTGCTGCCCATGTTGTTAGCGCTCTATGGCTATTGTGACAACACCGCCCGTCAGCGATTTTCTGTCTGTGGGGTTAACTCTCTCTTTGCAAAACTCGCCGTTGCCAGAACTAATTGCTGTTTAGAATCGACTGTAGCCACTATCCCACCATCTGCGCTTGAAACGACCCTACCTGCTTCGCGATCGTCGCCACCGGCGCTGTCCAGATTCGCTCGCGATTGCGCGCCAGATGCGCGCAAAGCTCTGTAAGATCACCCTCTGCCACATGTAAATGACCATCATTGACGCCATGAAAGGTGAAAATGGCCCAGCGACCCTGGGCTATCGCCTGCTCGGCTAGCCCCACCAGTTCGGCACCGGCCATGCGTTCACAGGGAGTTGACCAGAGATACCAGAGGTCACAGTAGCGTGGATCATTGGGGCGCTCGCCACGGCCACGACCGGCGACGCAATGTTTCGCCACTACCGGCACATAGCTCTGCCGCGTAGGGCCGCGCCCGACAAAGGGTTGGTAGCAGGTGTAGCCATAAGAAGTGGAGCCCTGTTCGGGAATGACCTCGCTAATGCGCCGACCAGCTTCGATGATCTCTTGTTCAATGTCGTCGAGGCTCATCTCTTCTAGCCCGCGGCGACCGGCGTCCGAGATAAAGGCGAAGTTTTTGGAACAGGGGTGGCTGACGGTGTGATTGCCAATTTCATGACCTGTCAGGGCTGCGGCGCGCCAGGGGATCAGTTGCTCCTGGTAGTTGTCGTGCGGGTTGACATAAAAGGTAGCCTGAAGGCCATAGTTGTCCAACATGGGGATGGCAATGTTCAACTGGGAAGGAACGCCGTCGTCAAAGGTTAAAGCGATGGCTCCTTGACAGGCTGCCGGCCAGGGTGAAAGCTGTGTACTCATGCGTAATCTCCTCGATTTGGACTGATCATCGATAAGGGATAAGCATCAGTATACGACAACTGAGATTTGCGAACAATCGCAAATTATTGGGAAAATCACTGCACAGTCACTAGGGGGCGCAATTGCTCAATGGTGCGAGCGCCAATGCCGGGTACCCGTTCCAGATCGTCAACGGTGGTAAAGGGGCGATTGGCGATGATCGCAGCCGCTTTGCTGGGGCCAATGCCGGGCAGAGATTCCAGTTCTGTAGCCGCGGCGGTGTTAATATTGATTAGACCGCCGGTGCTACTTTGTCCCGGCGGCATTGCACCATTCGCTTCACTGCCGGAGACGCCGCTTGGTGGCTCCGGCGCTAGCGTTACCGTTGTGTCTAGACTGGGTACATGCACTTGAACGCCATCCCAAAGCGGTTCCGCCTGGTTGACAATGGCAGCATTGGCTTCAGCCGTCAGTCCACCAGCAGCAGCGATGGCATCGGCCACGCGTGCCGCGGCGGGTAAACCATAGATGCCGGGCTGCACAACTGCACCACTGACAAAAACGATCATCGGCGCTGGCGTTGCCGTCGGCAAGGGTGTGACAGTGGGTGCAGGAGTGGGTGGCGCATGAAGCACAATCGGGGCAGGGTCAGGTCGGCGCAGCAAGAATTCGGTTCCGCCGACTAGGATCAAGGCGCTCAACAGGCCAAGCAGGTACGAAAAAAAATGAAAGGCACCGGTCGGTCGCGTTGGAATGGCCTGTCCCGATGCCGTGTGCGTTGCGGTAAATGGATCACTGGTGGTTAAAAACTCATCCGGGGTCGCGGAGATACTATGCTTCATCGGCGGACCGACCTTGTATAGGCTGCGATGAAACTTACGCCGCACCTAGACCTGTCAGGTTTTGCAAAACCTGACAGGTCTCTCTAGTGACAACGAATCTGTGCGTAAGTCTATCAGAAAAATTGATCTACTGATGAAGCATAGTAAGGTGGATTTTATGTGCTGACAAGTGACGTTTGACGTAAGCAAAAATTCCAACTTTGACTAACAAGTAGCAGGTGGCAAGTAACAGGTGGCAGATTGTACTCGCCACTTGCTACTTGCCACCTGCTACTTGTTATACCGCAAGCGCTCATAGATGAGAATAGCGCACTCGTGTAGATGGTGCGTTTTTATTCTCATCTATGGCCTTGCTCAGTATAGCTGCTACATTTTATTCTCCTTGACTACAGCCACCGTAGCAGGCGCAGTCTCTGGCGCGCTTTGCGTGCTCATCGTCAAGCTCTGGCGGATCTGGTTGCGTAGCGTCTCAACCTCGGCTGAACGCTGTGTATCATTACCGCCAGTGAGGGCCACACCCATGCGTTCTGAAAGCAGCATAGCGAGCAACCCTTCCATCAGATTGCTGCTGCCAGATTGAGTGCCATTCGCCCCACCGCCGATCACCACGCGCGGCACCACATCGACGCCCGACGCTTGAATCGCCTCGGCAAAGCGGTTGAGCACATGCTGAGTCACCTGATATTGGGGCCCACCATAGGCGCGCACCTGTTCTTCAATTGCGATGGCCTGACCCACACCGATGCGCGCGGCCTTTTCGCCCTCAGCTTCGGCCAGGGCACGGATCTGAGCCGCCTGTTGCAGCGCCCGTTGGTATTGCGCCTTACCTTCATTGCCCTGCACGGTAATGCTCAACTCCGACTCGGTAATCTTGGTCTGCTGGTAGGCACGCGATTCGGCTTCGCGCAGTTCGCGCTCTTTGACCGCCGCCTCTTGTTGGCGACCATAGGTTTCGACCTGCTCCATGGCGATCTGACGCGAACGCAATTGCATTAAAATATTTTCAATGTGCGTGTCGCCTGGAGGCGATTGCGGTGTACCGATCAGCACTTCCTCTAATTCCAGATTATAATGCTCAAATTTCTCCTTCATCTCCTGGCTGGAAATGCGTTGGATATCATTGCGCTCCTGGATCAACTGGATCAACGTGCGTGTCTGGCCGACATTCTTAAAGTAGGCAGCTACCATCGGGTCAAGGGTCTGTTCCACCAGCCGTTTGATATCGCCAAAGCGCTGGATCACCAAGGGTGCCTTGCGATAGTCAATATGGATCACCACCGATAAGGGCAGGAACGGCTCAAACGCATCCTTCGTAATAAGCGAAACCTCGGCCAGGTTTTCGTCAAAGCGATGAGAGCCGATCTCGCGGCGATTCCACTTGAGAATGATGTTGGTCGTCGGCACACTGATCACCTTGCCGGCGTAGGTGTTAAAGGCATATTTACCCGGTAACAACGGTTCATTCCACACGCCCCGTTGGCCTTTGCTCACCAGCTCGCCATGTTTGTAATCGATACCCGACAGGTCATCGCCCACGATGCCCGTATACGAAATCACGACACCGGCATTGCCCACATCGATAAACGTTTTCTGGATCATCTCAACTGTGGCAAAAAGTCGGTTGACATAGTAGGTGCCTTCGACCAACACCTGCAACTGCCGCCCACGATTGCCGCCGGCCCGGAGGAAGCGATCGGCATCCTGAAAGTTGTTATGGTAGGTATCCGCGTTGGTCGGCTTATCTCCCACCGTCGGCGCAATGATTTCACCCTGAGGCAAGGAAGGGCCGTCATGCACCGTAATGACGCCAATCATATCATCGGCATCCTTGATCACCACCGTGCGGAAGCCCTGGCGCTCGCCAATTAGGTCGGCCATGCGCTGGACAATCTCCTCTTCCTCACGACTGAGCGACAGTGAATAGACCTTGCCTTCAGTCAACACCACAAATTGGGCCAAGTTGATCGCATAGGTGCCTTCACGCAGGATCATCCGCTGTGGGCCGCGTTGACCGCCTTTGGTCAGAAACGCCGTGACATCCTCAAAGTCCTTCACCACCGCATTCGAGGCGAGGGTCTGCGTTGGGCTTAGTTGCTCACCATCACGGGCAAAGATATAGCCCATCTTGCCTTGCGGAATGGTGACCAACGACGCTCGATGCACGGCATATTGAAACGGGGCCAAAAAATGGATGCCACCACGCAGCAGGTTCGGTTGATAGCCGGCTTCGCCATTGAGAGCAATAAAACCAGATTTGATCGATCCTCGGCTGCTCCAGCGCTTTTCAACGATGCCAACGCGATTGTTGGGGATATACCGAATCCACAGCGAGAGAACGGCCAGTAGCACAATTAGTGCAATACCGGCTAGAACTAAATAAACTAAGACGGTAAACACGGATTAATTCCTTTCGAACAGATTGCGTGTTATTAGAGGGGTAATCGAAACTTTTTTACCCCGCAACAACCGCAAATTTTAGGTGCAACGCATAAACGTTATTGCACAAAAATCAGCGTACCATAGCTGGTCTATACTTTCCTGACATCCACCGCATGTTCCGATGAATTAGCTGACAACGGAACTGACAACCACAATAAAATATGTCAATTCACCCCATAATAAAAATTATACTGAGCGCAGTTGAAACTGGCAACTCACACCGAGAAGTCGCCGCAGCGACTAGTTCTCAGTCGCTGCGGCGACTTCTCGGTATGAGCCGCGGGTTTCGGGGACCCACTGGGTGCTGCTGCAAAAGTTCGCCCCCCACTTTGACATACACCCTAAGCCAACCACCAAATTGAATTCTGGAGCAGATTCGGGTAAACTGAAGCCAATACACAAGCGAAGGAAGCGAGTTTTGTGGTGGACAATACCGGCGTCAAGCCAACTCTTGAAATCATTTTAACCCATGAGCATACTGATTTTGACGCGCTCGCCTCGCTGCTGGGCGCCGCCTTACTTTTTCCAGGCACCGTGCCACTCCTACCCTATCAACTAAACCGTAATGTCAACGAGTTTGTCACCCTCTATCGCAATCAATTTCCTTTTGTGCATCCACGCGAGTTGCCACGCAGCCAAGTTGATCGGGTCATTTTGGTTGACACACGCACGGCCAACCTGCCCAAAGGCATCCAGGACGACACAAATTTTTTCGTGATCGATCACCACAGCTTTGACAAAACCCTGCCCGACGGCTGGCAACTTTGGAGTGAACCAGTCGGTGCCAATACAACGCTGCTGGTAGAGAAGTTGATCGAACAACAGATCGATCTCACCCCAGTGCAAGCGACCCTATTGGCGCTGGGCATTCATGAAGACACCGGCAGCCTCACCTATGCCGCCACTACTTATCGCGATGCTCGTTGTCTTGCTTGGTTGATGGAGCCGACGCAAGGGGTCAATCTGGAGGTGCTCAACCGCTTCTTGCAACATCCATTGAGTGCAGAGCAGCGTATCTTGTTACAGACCTTGATCGAGCAGAGTGAGTTTATTGAGAGCAAAGGCCATACCGTTGTCATTGCCTGCGCTGATGCCGCACATTACACCGGTGAACTCAGTACGCTGGCCCATCGCCTGCGTGATTTTCACGAGTCTGATGCGCTCTTCCTCGTCGTCAATCTGGGCGATATCACGCAGATTGTGG
>Ga0163153_10007383_pt1 | contig 11847 bp, 11 predicted proteins | sample OliLakLV19MP6IB1_FD_148629 | JGI IMG/M metagenome (GOLD analysis project Ga0163153, IMG submission 148629) | Freshwater microbial mat bacterial communities from Lake Vanda, McMurdo Dry Valleys, Antarctica - Oligotrophic Lake LV.19.MP6.IB-1 | ecosystem: Environmental > Aquatic > Freshwater >... | reverse complement strand
TCGCATCCGGTCCGAGCCGGCCTGGGCCAAGTTGTGCGGCGTCTGCCCCATCCCGGCCAGCAGCGGTATGACGAACCGCCACCGACTCAACCGGGGCGGCCATCGCCAAGCCAATGCAGCGCTCTATCGGACCGTCATCGTCCGCCTGCGATTCCATCAGCCGACGATCGACTATGTCGCCCGGCGCACGGCCGAGGGCAGGACGAAGAGCGAGATCATCCGGTGCCTGAAGCGGTACGTCGCTCGCGAGATCTGGGCCTACCTTCATCCGGACCGTCACCCGGTCCCACAGCCCGAACTTGCGGCTTGACGACTATAGGAGCTTCAATGCCCTGGCCGAGTCGTTCTGGAGCCGGATGCAGGTCGAGCTCCTCGACCGCCGCACCTGGCGGACCCGGGTGGAACTGGCCAACGCGATCTTCGAGTACCTCGAGATCTTCCACAACCGCCAACGCCGGCACTCGGCGCTTGGCATGCTTAGCCCGATCGAGTTCGAGACTCGGCATCAGACCGAGACGGTGGCGTGATGATCCAGGATCTCGACTCCACGAAACCCGGGGCAGGCCAGAGTCTCCGGCGAAGCCCAGTACGGTTCACTCCTGTGCCGCCATCGGTACGTGGACGCCGCGATCGCGAGCGACCTCGATCGCCCGCTCGTAGCCCGCGTCCACGTGGCGGAGCACGCCCATCGCCGGGTCCGTGGTCAGGACCCGCTCGAGCTTCTGCGCGGCGAGCTCGGTGCCATCGGCGACGACGACCATCCCGGCATGCTGGGAGTACCCGATCCCGACGCCGCCGCCATGGTGGATCGAGACCCAGGTCGCGCCGGCCGCGGTGTTGACGAGCGCGTTGAGGAGCGGCCAGTCGGCGACCGCATCGCTCCCGTCGGCCATCCCTTCCGTCTCACGGTTGGGCGAGGCCACGGAGCCCGCGTCGAGGTGGTCGCGCCCGATGACGATCGGCGCCGAGACCTCGCCCGATGCGACGAGTCGATTGAACTCGAGCCCGGCCCGAGCGCGCTCCCCGTAGCCGAGCCAGCAAATCCGCGCGGGCAGCCCCTGGAACGGGACGCGCGCCTGCGCCATCTCGATCCAGCGCCGGAGACCCGCATCGCCCGGAAAGAGTTCCAGAACCGCGCGATCGGTCCGCAGGATGTCGGCGGGATCGCCGGACAGAGCCGCCCAACGGAACGGTCCGCGACCCTCGCAGAACTGCGGTCGAATGAACGCCGGGACGAAGCCCGGGTAGTCGAACGCGTCGGCAACGCCCGCCTCGTGCGCCTGCGCCCGAAGGTTGTTGCCGTAGTCGAACGCGACCGCGCCGGCCGCCCGGAAGGCGAGGATAGCCCGGACGTGGTTGGCCATGGCGCGCATAGAGCGCCGGACGTACTCGTCCGGCTGCGCGCCGCGGAGCGCGAGCGCGTCGGCCAGGCCGGTCTCCGCCGGCACGTAGCCGCCGAGTGCGTCGTGTGCAGAGGTCTGGTCGGTCACGACGTCGAACCGCTCGCCGGCCGCGGCCCAGGCCGGCTCGATCTCGGCCGCGTTCCCGACCAGCGCGACGCTGAGCGGATCGCCGGCGGCCGCCGCCGACCGGGCGAGCGTTACGGCCTCCGCCGGATCGTCGGTGAGGCGGTCCACGTAGCCGATCTCGAGGCGGCGGCGCGCCCGCTCCGGATCGACCTCGATCGCGAGGCAGACGCCGTCGTTCATCGTCACGGCGAGCGGCTGGGCCGCGCCCATCCCGCCGAGACCCGCCGTGAGCACGATCCGGCCGCGGAGCGTCCCGCCGAAGTGTTGCCGGGCAAGCTCGGCGAACGTCTCGTACGTGCCCTGGAGGATCCCCTGGGTACCGATGTAGATCCACGACCCGGCGGTCATCTGGCCGTACATAGTCAGCCCGGCCCGTTCGAGCTCGCGGAAGACGTCCCACGTCGCCCAGCGCCCGACGAGGTTCGAGTTGGCGATCAGCACTCGTGGCGCCCAGGCGTGGGTCCGCAAGACGCCGACCGGCTTGCCGCTCTGGATGAGCAGCGTCTCGTCGTCCGCGAGCGCGCGCAGCTCGCGGACGATGGTGTCGAACGCCTCCCAGCTCCGGGCCGCACGGCCGGTTCCACCGTACACGACGAGCCGGTCCGGATCCTCCGCCACCTCCGGGTCGAGGTTGTTCATGAGCATCCGGAGAGCGGCTTCCTGCGCCCAGCCGCGACAGGTCAACTCCGTCCCGCGCGGGGCACGGACCGGACGCGGACCGCTGGTCGTGGGAACAGCGAGCAGTGAGGTGCCCGCACTGCTTGCGCGCGGTTTCACTCGATCCCGACCTCGCGCTTGGTAAGCACGCCCTCGCGAATCAGCATGAGACCCGCGTCGAGGTCGATGGATGGCGGCCGGTCTACATCAAGGCGCCCGACGCGCTCCCGCAGTTGCAGCAGAACCTGGCGAATGGCGAGCCCCGGGCGAAGAGGCGCCCGGAAATCGATCCCCTGAGCTGCGCACAACATCTCAATCGATAGGACTCGCTCCGCCCGATCCACCATCTCGAGCAGTTGAAGGCCTGCCGTGGTGCCCATACTGACGTAATCTTCTTGGTTTGCGCTGGTCGGCAGGCTATGTACGGAATTGGGGTGCGCAAGCGCCTGCATCTCGTTAACAAGAGAAGCGGCCGTATACTGCAGTACCATATAGCCGCTATGAAGTCCGGCTCGGGGCGTCAGAAATGCGGGCAACCCGTTAGAGAGTGATTTGTCTATCAAGCGCGCTGTTCTTCGCTCACTTATGCCGGCAAGGGTGGCGACCGCGATCTTTGCCATATCGAGTGCAAGCGCGAGTGGCTGGCCGTGGAAGTTCCCGCCTGACATCATTACTCCGTCGGGAAAGTCAGCGGATGGCACGAACACAATAGGATTGTCGGTCACGGCGTTGAGCTCGACGTCAAGGACCGATGTCAGATACCGGATCCCGTCGCGAACCGCTCCATGAACCTGGGGCATGCACCGCAGCGAGTAGGCGTCTTGTACTCTTCCTGCCGTGACCGCCCGCTCCTGAATCTCGCTGCCGCTCAACCACCCACGCAGGGCCGCTGCTGATTCACCTTGACCACGGTGTGGCCGCACTTGAGCAAGCGCTTGATGGAAGGGAGTCCCCTTTCCGAGGAGCGCTTCAGTGGACATCGCCCCGATGAGGTCGGCGTGTCCAATGAGGTTTGCTGCCCCCACGACGGCTTTGAGACCCAGGGCCGTCATGAGCTGCGTACCATTGACGAGCGACAGCCCCTCCTTAGGCTCGAGGGTAAGCGCCGTCAACCCTGCTCGGCGGAGGGCGACCGCTCCCGGGAGCCGTTCGTCCTCGAAACTCGCCCACCCTTCTCCTATCAGAACGAGGGCGATGTGCGCGAGCGGGGCGAGATCGCCGGACGCGCCGACACTACCGCGCGCCGGCACCACCGGCGTGACACCACTATTTAGCAGGTCGCACATCATGATCGCCACCTCTGGGCGAACACCGGAGTTACCGAGGGCATGGCCGTGAGCTCGGAGCGCCATGACGGCACGCACGAGCGGCCGCGGTAGGTCATTGCCGGTTCCGGCGGCGTGACTCCTGACAAGATTTTTCTGGAGCTCTCGTTGGTCCTCGACGGGGATTGATATCGACGCGAGGTCGCCAAAGCCGGTGCCGATACCATATGAAGGCGCTCCAGACCTGTTCAGTCGGTCCACGACCTCCCGGGAAGCCACCATCGCCATCGTAGCCTCGGCGCCGATCTCCACCCGCTCGCCGTGGACGGCGATCCGCTCGATTTCACCTGCGGTTAGGCGGACCGGATAGCCCAGCATAATCGGCACAGAAGACCCTCCATGGATGGGGTGGACTGTAGTTGACTATACATGTCTTAGCAACACTCTACTCCACTGGCTCTCTTTCGAACTGGCCCAAGGTGGTATCTGAGTGAAACGCGAATACGCCCGTCGCAAGACCTGGTCCCACCGCGAGACTGGCCCCATGCTGCTAGTACAACCAGCCCGGCCTGCAGCTCCTGGCCATACCTGTCGGGACGAAGAGGCTCGCCGTATCCCCCGCGGGCCTTTGGCACGCGCAGCTACCGGTTCGAACGCAGCCGAGAGTTCGGCGACAAGATGGGGCTGGTCGGGAGGACCGCCCGTCCTGGCCATTGGGAGAAGATCCTCGAGACGGTGAGCGCGGATCCAGATGTCGAGGGCGTTGGTGCGCTACCGTGTGCAGCCGGGGCACCTGTAGGCGAATCACCGTCCGGCAGGCACGCGCGCGCCCGATAGACTCCTGCGCCTCGCGGCGCTGGCAGTTCACATCCTGATGCCAACTCGGCTGCTCGGGTTGCGGACGGTCCCGAACACGCGCTGCCGTACGCCCTTCACCGAGTCGACCTGTACATGTATAGTGAAGAGCACTCTGGACATCGGGAGGTACGATGCTTGTTATAGGTCGGCGCGAGGTTGAAGCCCTCCTGCCCGTCGGTGTTTGTATCGAGATCATGGATGCGACGCTGCGAAGCTTGGCGGGGGGGACCTCGGCACAGCCGCTACGCTCGGTGATGACAACGCTCGATGGCTTGGGCCAGCTTGCGCTGATGCCCGCTCAGCTCGCCGAATCAAAGACGCTCGGCTTCAAGGCGGTGGCCGTATTTCCGGGCAATCGCCGAGTCGGCCTAGATGGGCACCAAGGGGTCGTGGTCCTGTTCGATTCTGGCACAGGGGAGGTCGACGCAGTGATCGACGCAAGTTCCCTCACTGCGATTCGCACGGCCGCCGTTACAGCGGTGGCGACGCGTACGCTGTCTGACACCGGGTCAACCGCTCTCGTTGTTCTCGGGGCTGGGACACAGGCGAAGTGGAGCATCCGGGCAATCGCCCAGGTCCGGCAACTAACCCGAGTTTCGATTTGGAGTCGTACGAGCACCTCGTCGCAGTCGCTTGCGAACGACCTGCGGGAAGAACTCAATCACGATGGAATCGTCGCAGTGAGCGATCCGGCGAAAGCGGTCGCCGACGCAGACATTGTCGTCACGGCGACGACGTCGAGAACTCCAATATTTCAGCGGGACTGGATCCGTGGACCTCTACTCGTGAATGCGGTGGGAGCTTGCGTACCCAGCTCCCGAGAGCTGGATGCAAGGACCATTCGAGACGCTCGCCTTGTCGTCGATAGCCGTGAGTCGGCGTTAGCGGAATCAGGAGACCTGTTGTTGGCAGCGCTCGACGGTGAGCTTCCGCACGAAATGGAGCTGTTCGAGCTCGGCGACATCCTCAATGGTGCCGTCCCGAGGCGCGATGCCAACCGAACGCTGACAGTCTTTGAGTCACTCGGTCTCGGAGCGGAAGACGTCGCCGCGGCCGGGCACGTTTTTGAGGCGGCGCTCGCAAGCGGCATCGGTACGCGTGTCTCCTTCTAAGGCCGGCTGGTTGCCGGATGATGAGGCTCTCGCCAGATCGAAGCGCACAATTGCGCCTTGGGTGACGCGCAGCCCAATCGTCCCCCTCGCCCGCAACCGACGCATCCTCCTGAAGCTTGAGACGCTCCAGCGGACCAGGTCCTTCAAGATCCGAGGTGCGGCCGCAGTGCTCGCGTCTCTCGCGCCGGACGAGATTTCGAAAGGGGTCTGGACAGCGAGTTCAGGTAACATGGCCGCCGCCGTGGGACTGGTCGGCCAAGAACTCAACATCCCCTCGACTAGCGTAACGCCCCGAGATGCGCCCGAGTACAGATTGCGCGAGCTCCGCGAACTTGGAGTACACGTAATTCAAGTCGATCGCCGCCGGTGGATTGAAGTGAACGAGACCGGCGTATTCCCGAGCCTGCGTGGCCCGTACCTACACCCCGCGTACGACTCGCGTATCCTCACTGCAAACGCAACAATTGGCTCCGAGATCGTCGAGGACGTACCGGACGTCGATACGATTATTGCCCCCTGGGGATCCGGCGGCCTGACGTGCGGGTTGGCTGCTGGAGCTAAGCTTCTCAAACCAAGCGTTCGCGTGATAGCTGCGGAGGTTGAAGGCCGAAGCCCGCTGTCGGCAGCGATCGTCGCTGGTATGCCCGTCAGTCTCTCGGGCCCGAAGCCTCCCTTTCCGGAGTCAATCGGTGCCCGGATCGTGCTTCCTACCATGTGGGAATGTGCGCAGCACTTTGTCGACGATGCACGGACCGTAACCGTAGAAAGCATCCGCCGCGCGATGCGGCTGTTGGAAACGGAGGCCGACATAGCAAGCGAAGGTGCCGGAGCTGCCTCCGTTGCACTCGCGCTCGTCGCCGGAAGCGGTCTTGGCAACGTCGTCTGCGTGGTATCCGGTGCCAACGTCAAGCCAGCGATCCACAAGCATCATGTAACTGCGTCGGCTCGCGCCTCCAAGTGAAGCTTACTTTGCTCGGAACAGGCGGCCCCATCCCCGACGTCGAGAGAGCTGGTCCAGCGTTGATGATTGAAGTAGGCGGAGCGAAACTCCTCTTCGACGCCGGGCGGGGTGTCGTTACGCAGCTACTGCGCGCGGGGTCCGACCTCGCGGACATCTCGAACCTATTCGTAACACATCACCACTACGATCACATCTCCGACGTGGGCGACCTCGCATTGACGTCCTGGCTACTTGGTCGAACGTCAACCTTTCACATATACGGCCCACCGGGCACACGCCGAATCGTCAACGCGCTTTTCAAGACTGTTTACGAAGCCGACATTGCCTTTCGGGATGAAGGCGAGCCCTACTTCGGCGGCTGGAAGCCTGCGAAGGGCCACGATCTGGCTCCACGACAGACTGTGAGCGGCCCAGGTTGGAGGACGACGGCCGGCGAAGTCTGCCACGACCCCGGCCTCGCCGTGCCGCGCCTGGCTGGCCGGTGGCACTGCTACGGCTACCGCATCGAGGCAGAAGGCAGGTCGATTGTGGTCAGCGGGGACACGGTAGCATGTGAGCAACTTCGGGAACTAGCAGCCGGTGCTGACGTACTCGTCATGTGTTCATTCTTCGCGGACTCCGAACTGACGACGACGCACCGACGACGCGTCGCACGACGCACACTCGCGATTCCATCGGCCGCAGGGTCGCTCGCTCAGGCGGCAGGAGTGCAAACGCTAATCCTGACTCACATTCGGCCGAAGAGTGCGCTTCAACTGGACGAAATGAAGGCTACGGCGCAGCGCCACTTTTCGGGCGAGGTGATCGTCGGAAGTGACCTCGTGAGCCTCGATGTCTGATTTCAATTTGGCGAACGGCGGTATTTCCCTTCGGGCAGACGAAGATGGTAATCAGACCACGGACACGCTGCTCGAGGTAAAGAGCCTTTTCGTAGAGTATGTGACCGAGTTCACTGTGGTCAGGGCTGTCAGGGATCTTAGTTTCACGGTACGACGCGGTGAGGTGTTTGCTCTTGTCGGCGAGTCAGGGTGCGGAAAGACCACCGCGGCGCTAGCTGTTATGGGGCTAGTCCCTCCTCCCGCCCGCGTTCGGAGTGCCGGCATCTGGTTTGATGGCGTTGCTATGGATCGAATGTCGCGAAGACAATTGGACGGCATCCGCGGAAACAGAATTTCCGTCATCTTCCAGCAACCTCATGCTAGTCTCAATCCCGTACACACGATTGGTGATCAGGTCGCGGAAGTGCTCCGGGTCCACCGACGGACGACGGCCGCAGTCGCCCGGGCTAGAGCAATCGAACTGCTCGATCGCGTCGGGATACCCGGCGCACGTAGGCGCGAACGATCCTATCCACACGAGTTGTCCGGTGGGATGGCTCAGCGAGTCATGATTGCTATGGCGATTGCGCTTGATCCCGACCTCCTGATCGCCGATGAACCGACGAGTGCTCTTGATGTGACGATTCAGGCGCAGATCCTCGATCTATTGCGAGACCTGTCAACCGAGTCTCGCACTGCTGTGATTCTCATTACCCATGATCTCGGCGTCGTCGCGGAAATGGCGAACCGAGTTGCCGTGATGTATGCCGGACAGATCGTCGAAAGTGCGTCCGTAGACGCAATATTGCGCGACCCACATCATCCCTACACAGCCGGCCTAATCGCGGCTACTCCCTCGGTGGGAGAACGACCAAATCGGCTTACGACCATACCAGGACGAGTCCCCGAATTGACCTCGATTGTCGAGGGGTGTACTTTCGAGCCGAGGTGTTCGCGTCGGCCGGACTGGTCCATGGCGCACAGCGGCGAGCCTCCTGTTTCCACGCCCGTCCCCGACCACTTGGTCCGCTGTTGGCTGTATGCCGAGGATTCGAAGTGACAGAGTCATTCGTCGAGGTTCTCGAGCTCTCCAAGCACTTTCCAATTCGTTCCGGGTGGTTCCAGAAGGCGACGCTCAAGATCAAGGCTGTCGATGGCGTATCGTTCAGCATCGCCCCCGGCGAGACTCTAGCCGTGGTTGGTGAGTCCGGCAGCGGCAAGACCACCCTCGGCAGGGCCATGCTTCGTCTGACGCAGCCGACGGCGGGAACGGTAAGTGTGGAAGGCGTCGACATCGCCTCGATTGGGGGTCGGGAACTCCTCGATGTGCGCCGAAAGCTCCAAATTATATTCCAGGATCCTTATAGTTCGCTCGATCCCAGACTTCCCATCGGCGCGTCCGTCGCCGAGGGGCCTGCAATTCATCACATGGGGTCCAGAACCGAACAGCGCGAGAGGGTCATCATAGCGCTTCGCCGCGTCGGGCTGGATGAGCACCAGATGGCTCGATTCCCTCACGAGTTCTCCGGAGGTCAACGCCAACGGATCGGAATCGCGAGAGCGATTGCAGTCGAACCCAAGTTGATAGTGGCGGATGAGCCTGTGTCCGCGCTTGACGTGTCTGTTCAAGCGCAGATTCTTAATCTGATGCGCACCTTGCAAGAGGAGCTTGGCCTTGCATACGTCTTCATCGTTCATGATCTTGGGGTAGTCAACTTCATGGCCGACCGAGTTCTTGTCATGTATTTTGGTCGGATCGTCGAACAAGCAAGCCGGAAGGACCTATTCTCTTCACCTGCGCATCCCTATACGGCCGCCCTATTGTCGGCCGTACCAATGACGAAGCCCCGGCTGCGCCGTACCCGCATTGTTCTCAAAGGCGAAATCCCGGATCCTCTAGCGCCACCTTCCGGATGCCATTTTCACCCGCGGTGTTGGCTTAGGGAGAAGTTGGGCAACCCGAGCCGTTGTTCGACCGAGGCGCCTAGCCTACTCCCAGCTTCCGTTGGTAGTGACCGATTGGTTGCCTGCCACTACGCCTCGGACGTCAGCTGAGCAAGTATTCCTCGTCCGTCCTCCAGGATCGTCCACTGGCGCCCGTTTGACAGCGTAGGTGATCGTCAGCCAGCTGCGCCGATGAACGACTGAGTCCCACCGAGTCCGGCCAGAGCGGTGCCGAACTCAGCGCTCCACAACTCGCAGCCGTTGTCAGTCAGCGACCCACAAAGCCGTCCGCCGGTGTCGTCGAGCAATTGTCAAATGTTGTGGATGAGCCCCGGTCAGGCGGCGGCGCCCTCCTCGATGATCGGCTTGGTCGGTCGGGGTTCACTCCTTTCCAGTAGCTGACCGTCGATGAAGGTGGCACCGGCCCGGACGAGGGCGACGAGGTGCGGGGCGTTGACCTTGCGCCAGCGCTCCGATGCCGCGTCGAGCAGCTTGAACGCCATGGCCAGGCCGGCCGCTCGTGAGCCGGCGCCCTTCGTCACTCTCGTTCGAAGGCGCACGGTCGAGAAGGTCGACTCGATCGGGTTGGTCGTGCGCAGGTGGATCGCGTGCTCGACCGGGAAGTCAAAGCTCGGGAGGGTACGCCGCCTCCATGTCCGGGGTGCTCATCCACAACACCTGATTATAGCTCCTCGGGCCGTCTCGAGTCGCTGAAGATACCGCGACGCGGAAATCGATGGACGAGAAGGATTCACACTACCGCTCCCTCGTACCACCATCGACGCAAGTGCCGTCGTGCGGTAGACAAGCGGTGTTCGGAATTCCCACATCGGCTTGCAAAGGGCGTGATGGACGACCCTGAGGTACCCGCTGCACCACAGCCGGTCCTCATTCGCGCGGTACACGGGCCAGGGCACCGAGGCGCGTAGTCGCCAGGCCGATCCCCTGCTCGCGACCGCCAGCGTAAAAGAGGCAAACGGTATCGTTCTGGATTAGGACGAACGGATCGCGCACATCGCCCGCCTCCCAGCTCGCCTCCGGGGCGAACACAATGCCATGATGTCGTAGTGGGCCCCAGTCCCGCCAGTCCTGGGCGTGCAACGGCAGTGTCGCGAGCTTGATCTCCTCGCGACCCAAGTCAGGTTGCGTGAACGTCGAGTAGAAGATGTATAGCATGTCATCGTGGACAACAAGCCCTGTATGCCGAATCAAGTCGTATTCGTTCTCTTTGGCATCTGGACGGATCAGCGGATTGTCGGGATAGTGCTCCCAGGAGAGACCGTCGGTAGAACGCGCTAGCCCGTGGGTCTTATTTGACTTGTACAGTCCGTACCACCGATCGTCGTCAGCCCGTCGGAACAGCCGCAGATAGGCGGTCGTGCCCCCTTCGCCGGTTTCTTGCGGTGTGCCTGTCAGGACAGGCTCGCGCGTATTGAACGACCATCGCACACCGTCCGGCGATGTCGCCAAGCATGTGTTTTGCCGCCCATCGCCAGGCTCTGTTACGCCGTGGAAATACATCCAGAGCGTCGCGTCCGCGTGATCGGGCCTGAAGACGACTTCGGGCGACGAAACGTGATCGCGCAAGGCGGGAACGTCGCGGAGAGAAACGACCGGGTTTCCGGCATTTGGAGTCCAGGGCCCATCTACACTGGGCGCCGTCGCGAGGCCTATACCTTCGCTGAGGTGCGGTGCGTAGTACATGTAGAAACGGTCGAGCGGTCGCGGCATCGCGTCGGAGCCTGTCGACATATCCAGAACGGTCGGAAACATCGTCCCTGGTCGAGATCGTGGCTCATCGAACGACCATGGCACCGCTCGTGCGTCCAGCAGTGGTTGCCTACTGACCCGGACAAGGCCCAAATCGAGGGTCACAGAAGTACTCCTTCATTGAGATCCAACGGTCGGAAAGATACCCACGTCGCTCGTTCGTCGCGTCCACGCGACAATGATCGGTCTGTACGCACTTGTCCGTAACGGAGCCAGGCTCCTGACTTGTTTAGATGCGTCCAGCACCCGGGCCTCGCGGGCCGTAGGGTGCGAGGTCGGTGACCGGCTGGCTCCCACGCTCCTTGCCCGCCGATCTGGCGTGGCTCGCTCATAGCGTGCCGACCGGCCACCGACCGCCGCCGGCGTGGCTCGATAGAGGCGTGAGACGCTCCTTCGAACTGAAGGTTGCCCGCCGCGGTGCTCCATCGTCCGAGCAGTCTGAGGAGGCATCAGGTGATCACCATCGGCATCGATCCCCACAAGTCGTCGCACACGGCCGTCGCGCTCGATCCGACAGGCCGCATCCTCGGCGAGCTGCGCGTGCCCGCGAGCCGGGCCACCCCGGAGCGGTTCCTAAGCTGGGCGAAGGATTGGCCCGAACGGATCTGGGCGGTGGAGGGCGCCACGGGTCTCGGCCATCCCCTCACGCAGCAGCTCGTCGCCAGGGAGGAGACGGTGCTCGACGTGCCGGCGACGCTGGCTGCCCGTGCTCGCCTGCTCGGCCGCGGCCACGGGCGCAAGACCGACGGCATCGATGCCGCCAGCGTGGCGACGGTGCCCAGAGCCAGCCCGACCTGCGCCGCGTCGGGTCCGAGGACCACAGCATGGTGCTGCGGCTCCTGTCGGATCGCCGCGACGAGCTGACCGGGGAGCGCCGCCGGGTGGTCAACCGGCTCCATCGCCTGCTGCGCGACCTGCTGCCAGGTGGCGCCC
>Ga0163153_10007381_pt1 | contig 11849 bp, 8 predicted proteins | sample OliLakLV19MP6IB1_FD_148629 | JGI IMG/M metagenome (GOLD analysis project Ga0163153, IMG submission 148629) | Freshwater microbial mat bacterial communities from Lake Vanda, McMurdo Dry Valleys, Antarctica - Oligotrophic Lake LV.19.MP6.IB-1 | ecosystem: Environmental > Aquatic > Freshwater > Lake... | reverse complement strand
TGGTCCGTTCGCTCGGCCTCACCGCGGAGGTTGTAACCGACGGCCAAGCCGCCCTCGAAGCCGCGGCCAGCCAGGCGTTTCTGCTCATTCTTATGGATTGCCAGATGCCCGGAATGGATGGCTATGAAGCCACCCGCCGCTTGCGTCAGTGCGCCGCCACCGCTGAAATTCCCATCGTCGCCATGACCGCCAATGCGATGAAGGGCGACCGGGAACTCTGCCTCGCCGCCGGTATGAACGACTACGTCTCCAAACCAATCCGTCTGGATCGCCTCCGCGAAGTGCTATCCCATTACCTTCCCGCCGCCTCATCCGTACCGGAAGCGGAAAGTTCTAAGTAGGAAGAATGCGCTTGCAAATACCGGGGAAGGGCTATAATGAAGGCGTCAACTCTATGACGTTTCTGTTTCCCGCATTCCTGTTTGAAATGTCTGTTCCCTTAGGAGTTCCCGCGTGAAGCGTTCCTCATCGGACGAATCTCTGCGTTGTTCGTTTTGTCATAAGAGCCAGGATGTCGTCGGAAAGCTGATCTCGTCCCCGCTCAGCGACTATCCGCGATCCTACATCTGTGATGAGTGCATCGCCGTATGCAACTCCATTCTGGAGGATGACAAAAATGAGCAGACCTACTCGGCGCCGCATAAACTCCCCAAGCCTCTCGAGTTAAAGGAGTATCTGGACCAGTACGTCATCGGCCAGGACTCCACCAAGAAGAAACTCGCCGTCGCCGTCTACAATCATTACAAGCGCATTCAGATGAATAAGCAGCGCGGTAGCGATGTCGAATTGGGGAAGTCGAATATTCTTCTTATTGGGCCCACCGGGACCGGCAAGACGCTCCTGGCGCAAACCCTGGCCCGGATTCTGGATGTGCCCTTCGCCATCGTCGACGCCACCACTCTCACCGAAGCCGGTTACGTCGGCGAAGACGTTGAGAACATTATTCTCCGTCTCCTTCAGAATTCCGATTGGGATATTCAGCGCTGCCAGACCGGCATTATCTATATTGATGAAATCGACAAAATTTGCCGCAAGGACGAAAATCCTTCCATCACCAGAGACGTTTCCGGCGAAGGCGTGCAGCAGGCCCTTCTGAAGATTCTCGAAGGCACCATTGCCAACGTGCCTCCGCAGGGCGGCCGCAAGCATCCGCACCAAGAATTCACGCCTGTGGATACGTCGAACATTCTGTTCATTTGCGGCGGCGCCTTCAGCGGCCTGGACAAAATAGTCGAGCGCCGCGTCGGCCGCCGGACCATTGGATTCTCCGAAGGCGCCGCTAAAGAATCGGCGATGCGTCCGCGGAAGATCCTCCCTCGCAAGTACAGCCAGCTAGTGAGCCTTATCCAGCCCGTCGATCTCATCCGCTACGGCTTCATCCCCGAATTTATCGGCCGATTGCCGGTGGTGGGAGTTCTGGAGGATCTCGATCTCGAAGCGCTCATCCAAATTCTCTCCAAGCCCAAGAACGCCGTCATCAAGCAGTATCAACGGTTGTTCGAATTTGAGAATGTTAGACTGAAATTCACTGACGATGCCTTGGAAGCCATTGCGTCGCTCGCCCTGGAGCGGAAGGTCGGAGCCCGCGGTTTGCGGATGATTCTGGAAGACCTGATGCTCGACTTGATGTACTTCCTTCCGTCCCACAAAAAAATTCGCGAATTCCTGGTCACCAAAGAGATGGTCCTCACGCAGAAGATCAATCTTGCCCTTTTAGAAAAGGCCGGCTAGGATCCGTTCGCGGGCCTCTTACCCTTTCATTCCCGATACATTTCGCGCCCGATGAAGTTCATCGCTCGTAAACACTTCTTGTTTAGGAGTCGCTTCTCAGGCTTTTCGAATCAAACGAACGTACCGACTTCAATTTATCTAGGTCAATTCACGAATGAGCACACGAGAACGTATAGACTCCAGGCGCCTTCCCATGATGCCGATCCGGGACGTGGTTATCTTCCCGCACATGATGACCCCGTTCGTAGTAGGCCGGGATTCCAGCGTGCGCGCTCTCGAAGAAGCCCTCTCTTCGGACAAGAAGATCTTCCTGGCCACCCAGCACGACGCCTCGGTCGACGATCCCCGTCCCGACGAGATTTACTCGGTTGGCACCATCGCCAACATTGTCCAAAGCCTGAAACTCTCCGACGGCAACATTAAGGTGCTTGTCGAAGGTGTCGAACGCGCCCGGGTTGTTTCCGTCGCCAATGAAGAGGGGTTCTTCCGCGCCACCGTCAAGACTTTTGCATCGAAAGTGGAGGCCGGATCGCACCTGGAAGCGTTGACCAATCGCGTCACCACGCTGTTTGAGCAGTACGTCAAGCTCAGCCAGAATCTCAACTATGAGACGATGATCGCCGCCATTAAAGTGGATGATCCCGGCAAACTCGCCGACACTGTCGGCGCCAACCTGCAACTCACCATTGAAGAGAAGCAGGAGTTGCTCGAAATTTTCGACCCCATTGACCGGCTCACCCGTGTCGCCGAAATGCTCGATATCGAGATCGAAAAGCTTTCGGTGGATCGTTCCATTCAGGGTCGCGTCAAGCGCCAGATGGAGCGCGCGCAAAAAGAGTATTACCTCAACGAAAAAATTAAGGCGATTCAGAAGGAACTCGGCCGCGGGGAAAAGAGCGAGTTCGACGAACTGAAGAAGAAGATCGAAGAAGCCGGTATGTCGAAGGATGCACAGGAAAAGGCGCACTCGGAATTGAAGCGGCTGGAACAGATGCCGCCGATGTCAGCCGAATCCACCGTTTCCCGTAATTATCTGGATTGGTTGCTGGCCGTGCCGTGGAAGAATAAGACGCGGGAAATTCGCGATCTGAAGTATGCGCACGGCATCCTGGATTCCGACCACTACGGCCTGGAGAAAATCAAGGAACGCATCCTGGAATTCCTGGCCGTCCGCCGCCTGGTGAAGAACCCTAAAGGCTCCATTCTCTGCTTCGTCGGACCTCCGGGCGTGGGCAAAACGTCGCTCGGCATGTCGGTCGCCAAAGCCACCGGCCGCAAGTTTGTACGCCTGTCACTAGGCGGCGTGCGCGACGAAGCCGAAATCCGCGGCCATCGCCGGACCTACATCGGCGCCCTTCCCGGCCAGATTATTCAGAGTATGAAGAAGGCCGGAACGAAGAATCCGGTTTTCATGCTGGACGAAATCGACAAGATGTCCACGGATTTCCGCGGCGATCCGTCGGCGGCGCTGCTCGAAGTCCTCGACCCGGCTCAGAACTTCAGTTTCCAGGACCACTACCTCGATGTCGAATATGACTTGAGCGAAGTGTTCTTTATCGCCACCGCCAACGTTCTTCATACCATCCCCGCCCCGCTGCAGGATCGTATGGAAGTCATCCGCCTTTCGGGCTACACGGAACTGGAAAAGGCCGAAATCGCCAAGACGTTCCTCATTCCGAAGCAGAAGTTGGCTACTGGCCTCGAAGATACCCAGGTGACATTTACGCCTGAAGGTCTGGGCGCGCTGATTCAGGGCTACACCCGGGAATCCGGCGTTCGTAATCTGGAGCGGGAGATTGGCAACGTCTGCCGGAAGATCGCCCGTAAAGTCGTCGAAATCTCGACCTCAGACTCTCCGGAAGAGATCGCCATGGCCGGTGAGTTGATTGAAGACCCGCCGGTTTCCAAAAAGAAGAAGGCTAAGAAGAAGGAGGAACCGAAGATCGTCGAAGTGGTCGCCTCCGAACTCGAGAAAATCGAAAGCAAGCTCCCCGCTGTTTCCATCACCGTTCTCTCGCTCACCCAACTGCTCGGCCCCCCTCGCTTTCGCGACACTCTTGCCGATCATAAAAATGAAGTGGGCGCCACTGTCGGCCTGGCATGGACCGAAGTCGGCGGCACGCTGCTGACCACTGAAGCCGCCGTTATGGAAGGCCGCGGCAAACTGACGCTCACCGGCAAACTCGGCGACGTCATGCAGGAATCGGCACAGGCCGCCATGAGCTATCTACGTACCCGTTCCCAGTCGCTCGGTCTGGCCCGCGATTTCTATCGCCATCTGGATATCCATTTGCACGTCCCGGAAGGCGCCATTCCCAAAGACGGTCCATCGGCCGGCATCACCATCGCCACCTCTATCACCAGTGCGCTGACCAACATTCCCGTCCGCGGAGATCTCGCCATGACCGGCGAAATCACCGTTCGCGGCAAAGTGTTGCCCATCGGCGGGCTGAAGGAAAAGATGATGGCCGCCCATCGCAACGGCATCCATGAACTGGTGCTGCCGAAGGAAAACGAGAAGGATCTCTACGACATTCCCGAAGTGATCAAGAACGATATGAAGCTAAACTTCGTCGAATCGATGGATGAAGTGCTCAAAATCGCCTTGGAACGCGAAGTTACCCCCTTGCCGCTCAGCCCCGTCGCCGCTCAGTCCGAGACGCGTCCCGTCGACGACATGACGCACTAGGGCCGCGGTCGCCCGCCGCTGTTTTTTATGTCCACCCACAAAGCGCAAAGGCCGGTCGCGGCTCCCGGTCGTCCACGAACTGTCTCACAAATCCACCAGCGACCGAGTCCCTCTTGCGCGGTTACAGCAAAAGCGGACGCCCAGTTTATACTAAGTGCTACAAGCCCAGCGCAATTCCCAAACCTCCGGCTCCCGGAGTTTGCGTTCCTGGGCCGCAGTAATGTCGGAAAATCCAGTCTGCTGAATGTGTTGGCCGGTGTCAGGAAACTGGCTAAGGTCAGTGCTTCCCCCGGCCGGACGCAAGCAGTCAACTTTTTCACCATCGGCCAGTCCATCACGTTTGCCGACCTTCCTGGCTACGGCTTCGCAAAAGTTCCCATACATGTTCAAAAATCCTGGAAAAGCCTCGTCGAGGCTTATCTCTTCCAACGCGAACAACTCGTGCTTAGCTTCGTCCTGCTTGACGGGCGCCGCGGCTGGATGGATAAGGACCTCGAGCTTCGCGAATGGCTCATACGGCAGGGCAGGCCGTTTCTGGTTGTAGCCACCAAAGTAGACAAACTCAATCAATCTGAATTGCACCGCGGCATGGCCGGGATCCGGAACCAAAATGACGGGTCGGAGCCAGTGCCGTTCTCGGCCGTCACCGGCCAGGGAGCGAGGGAAATTTGGCAAGCGATCAAGATATTAAAGACCCCCTAGTGCCGGACCCGGCTCCGGACCCGGACGCCGGCGCGGACGTTCCCGCACCCCGGACGGCCGTTGAGGCCCGCACCCGCGCGGCCCGGTCCAAAACCGCCGGCGATCCCGCCGCGGCAAATGGTCTATCGGAGCCCGCCGATCTCGCCGGCGCCCGCCGCGACGGTACGCTCGATCTGGTTGAACTCAAGGACATGTCGATCGTCAAGCTCAACACGATCGTCAAAGAACTCGGCGTAATCGGCGTCGCCGGTCTTCGCAAACAGGAATTGATCTTCAAAATCCTGCAGAGCCAAGCGGAAAAATCCGGGCTCATCTTCTCCGAAGGTGTCCTCGAATGCCTCCCCGATGGGTTCGGCTTCCTCCGGGCACCGGAATACAACTACCTCCCGGGACCGGACGATGTCTACGTCTCCCCTTCTCAAATTCGACGCTTTGACCTTCGAACCGGGGACACAATCTCCGGCCAGATTCGCCCCCCTAAGGAGGGCGAACGATATTTCGCTCTCATTAAGGTAGACGCGATCAATTTTGAGCCGCCCGAAGAAGCCCGTAACAAGATCTTCTTCGATAACCTTACTCCGCTTTACCCGCAGGAGCGCATCAAGCTCGAAATCGCCAAGGATAACTTCTCCGGCCGCGTTATGGATCTTTTGGTGCCCATCGGCAAGGGCCAGCGCGGCCTCATCGTCGCCCCGCCCCGCACCGGTAAGACGATGCTCCTCCAGGCCATCGCGAACTCCGTCACCACCAACCACCCCGACGTCACGCTGATTGTCCTCCTCATTGATGAACGCCCCGAAGAAGTCACCGACATGCAGCGGTCCGTCAAAGGCGAAGTAATCAGCTCGACATTTGACGAACCCGCGTCCCGCCATGTCCAGGTCGCTGAAATGGTCATCGAGAAGGCCAAGCGTCTCGTCGAGCACAAACGCGACGTGGTCATCCTCCTCGATTCCATCACCCGCCTCGCCCGCGCTTACAACACCGTGGTCCCGCCCTCCGGCAAAGTGCTCTCCGGCGGCGTCGATTCCAATGCCCTCCAACGCCCCAAGCGGTTCTTCGGCGCGGCGCGAAACATTGAGGAAGGCGGCTCGCTCACCATCATCGCGACGGCCCTCATTGATACCGGCAGCCGGATGGATGACGTTATTTTTGAGGAGTTTAAGGGGACTGGCAACATGGAAGTCCACCTCGACCGGAAACTGGTCGACAAGCGCGTCTTCCCCGCCATCGACATTAATAAATCCGGCACCCGGAAGGAAGAACTCCTAATGCCGAAGGAAGAACTCACCCGGGTTTGGATACTTCGAAAGGTCCTGAACCCCCTTTCACCGACCGAATCGATGGAACTTCTGCTCGATAAACTGGCAAAGACCCGGTCGAACGCCGAGTTTTTGGCGTCGATGAACGGGTAATCGGCGACGTACCCATAACCTTTTCGGTTAAGATGTCGTCATAGCTGTTAAGAACCCTGCGTAGCGGAGCTAGTGTCCGGCGCCGAGGAGTGTCATCCGATGTCCCCACAATTCAATCCGATTCAATCGTCCGGTGTAGCGTTTCCGGATGTCCACCAGACGCCTCCGGCTCCTGCCGGACTCGGACCGCAAGTCGTCGCGCCGCCTGAGTTTCCGAAGAAACGGTCGAAAGCGTGGATTTGGGGACTTCTTGTCCTGATCGCCGCCGGAGCCGGCTACTGGACTTGGCGGCAACGCCAGGAGACGGCCCAGCAGACGAACGTCGTAGCCGTGCGCACCGCTCCCGCTGAGTCCGCGGCCATCGAGAAAACGCTCCGCCTCACAGGTGTCACGGCGGCCGAAAAATATATTTCCCTGATTGCTCCGTCCCTCCGCGGCGGCCGTGGCGGATCCTCCAGCGGCGGAATGACATCGGTTGCGATGTCGAGCGGCGGCCGCGGCGGCGGGACGGTAACAGTTACCGTTTCCGGCGGTAGCGGTGGTGATCGCGGCTCGTCGTCCCGCGCCACCCCCAGTTCGGTCGCCTCGGGGGGTACGTCGCTTGCCAGCACCTCGGGAGCCGCCTCCGGCGGTGGTTCCAGCAATTCCGGCTTTTCCGGCGGCGGTGAATCTTTGGCATCTTCGGCCGGCAACGCCGGCGGCGGTTCGCTTAGGTCCGCCCGCTCGGCTTCCGGCGGCGCCAGTGCCCGTGTCAGTTCCCCAGCGAGATCAACTCGTTCCAGCGGCCCATCCAGTTCCGCGACCCTCGGCTCCGATGGCCTAGGTTCGACCTCCGGTTCAATCTCCGGCGGCAGCAGCAGCGGCGGGAGCAGTCGCGGTTCCGGCGGTCCAAGCGGCGGCGGCGATTTCATGATGCAACTGCAAACCCTGGCCCCGAATGGGTCCCGGATCGCAAAAGGCGAACCCGTTGCCGAGTTCGACCGCCAGTACATGCTGCTCCGTCTCGACGATCAAAAAGCCAACGTCGAGCAGTCCGAAAGCTCCATGAAGGCCAGCATGGCCAACCTCGAAGTCACCCGTAAGTCCTACGATCAACAGATCCTGGCCGGCAAGAATCTCGTCGAGAAAGCCGAACTCGACATGAAGACGCTACCCGTTCGCAGCGCCATTGATGCGGAGCGGTTTCGCTTGGCGCTCGAAGAGGCCAAAGCGAATTTGAAACAATTGCACGAAGCCGCCCGTTACGTCGATATCGGTGAACGCGCCACGATGAAGGTCGCCGACCTTGAACTTGCCGCCTCCAAACTCGAACTCCGGCGCGCCCAGGCAAATGCCGACCGCATGGTGATGAAAGCTCCCATGGACGGCCTCGTCGTCGTCCAGACTACCTACCGCGGCGGTGATTTCGGCGCCATTCAGCAGGGCGATCAGGTTTACCCCGGCATGATGTTTATGCAGGTTGTCGATCCTTCGTCGATGATCATCAACGCTTCCGTCAATCAAGTGGACATCCAGCACCTTCGGCTCGGCCAGAAGGCCAAAGTGCGCTTTGACGCATTTCCCGGCCTGGAAATCCCCGCCCATCTAGTTATAATCGGCGCCATCACGAAATCGGCTGGCACCCGCGCCAGCTTTAAGAAGGAAGTCGCCGTCCGCCTGCGCCTGGACAGAGTCGATCCGCGCATCATTCCCGACTTGAGCGTCAGCGCCGACGTCATACTCGAAGAGGCTGGCACGGCCACCGTCGTTCCCGTCGAAGCCCTGATGTCCGATAGCTCCCTGGCCGGCGCGGAGCCGAAGCCTTATGTAATGGTACGCAATGCCGGCGGCGCCTGGGAGCGCCGCGATGTTCAGGTAGGCCTCGTCAGCAATACTCATGCCGCCATCCGCGGCGGTGTCAAACCCGGCGAAGTAGTGGCGCTGGAACCGCCATTGACCGCCCCTAAACCTGAAGCGGCAACCAGCTAGAACTAATCCCGCTCGAAAAATCCGTCTGGAAATACTATGTCGAAAGATATCAAACCCAAATTGCGTCTAGGCCAGTCCGCATCCGGAAACCGGCGCCGGGGCATCACGATTCTTGTCACTCTCTTAGTGATCGCCGGTGGCGGTTATGCCGCCTACCGTTACACCGGTCAGACGAAAGTGGAGGTTCCTGTCGCCCGCGTGCGCCGGGGCGAGTTCGTGATCTCGGTCAAGACTCGCGGAGAAGTCCGCAGTTCCCGCTCCGTCGTTCTTTCCGCGCCTCAAATTCCGGACCCCCGCATCGTCATGCTTGCCGAAACCGGCAAACCCATTCGAAAAGGCGAAACCGTCATCGAATTCGACGCCGCGCAGATGGAACAGTATTATCTGGACCGCGCCACCTCTGTCCGCACCGTGGACAAGGAAATCATTCAGATGCAGGCGTCGCATCGCATCACCAAAGAAATGGACGCGATGAATCAGATGACGGCCACCTATAACGTGGACCGCGCCAAGTTGGAAGCCTCCAAAGCCGAGATTCTCTCCGAAATCGAAGGCAAGAAAAATCGTATCGACGTCGGCACCGCCGAGGGAGACCTGGAACAGGTCAACGTCACCGTCAAGGCTCACAAAACCACGCAACAGGCCGACCTTGACCGTCTCGACAGTAAGAAAGACAAGACCGTCCGCGACGTCGAGCGCACGAAAGGCTATTTGACCCGCATGAAAATTGTGGCGCCCATGGACGGGATCGTCAATATTCTCCCGAACACCCGTACCGCCGGATCGTTCGGCTCCACGCCTCCTCCTTTCAAAGAAGGAGACCGCGCCTGGACCGGCGCCGCCATCGCCGAAATTCCCGATCTCTCCCAGATGCGCGTCGAATTGAAGCTTGATGAAGTGGACCGCGGCAAGTTGCAGCTTTCCCAGGCGCTCCGGGTCCGCGTGGACGCCATTCCGGAAGTCGAATTCAACGCCACACTGGATTGGATCAGCCCCATCGCCGCCATTCTGTATAAGGGCATGGGCCTCACCGAAAAGACGTTTCCCGCCCGCGCCACATTGGAGAAGGTCGACCCCCGCCTGCGCCCCGGCATGAGTTGTAGTGCCGAAATCGTCATCGAGAGTGAGCCGAATTCGCTCTTGATACCGGCCCGCGCCAGCTTCATGAGCAAAGGGAAACCCGCCGTCTGGGTGCAGAAGGGCGAAGGATTTGAGATTCGCCAGATTCAGGTTGGCAAGCGTAACGACGCCGACATCGTCGTCACCAAAGGTTTGAAAGCCGGTGAAGTGGTGGCGATGGAAGATCCCAACGAAGTGGCCAAGCGCGCCAAAAAGCTCTAGCTTAGGAACGAGCGGAAAATCCCATGGGTAAAATCATCATTCGCCTCATCATTCTCGGCGTCATAGTCGGCGCCGCTTGGGGCGGCTACCGGTTCATGCAATCGATGCCTGAGCGGCAGCAAACCGTCGCTACCGCGAAAGTGCGGCAAAGTGAAATCGTGGTCCGGACATTCGCCCGCGGGGAACTCCGCGCGGTCCGCTCAGCCACGCTCACCGCGCCCAATCTGTTTGGCACCGTGCAGGTGACGAAGCTCGCCGAGATCGGTTCGTTCGCCAGGGAAAAGGACCTCGTGATTGAGTTCGACGACGCCGAACTCGTCTCGAGTGTTGAAGAAAAGCAGTTGGAAATCGACCAGATCGACGAACAGTACAAGAAATCCGAAGCCGATTTGGCGATACGCAACAATCAGGATCAGGTTGAACTGCTGCGCGCCCGCTACTCGGTCCGCCGTTCGGAGCTTGAAGTCAAACGCAACGAACTGCTCTCCCCGATCGATCAGAAGAAGAACGAGTTGAATCTTGAGGAGTCCAAGCGCCGCCTCAGCCAGATGCAGAGCGACATCAAATCCCGCCAGGAACAGGCCGAGGCCGAACTCGCCGTGTTGCGGGAACGGAAGCAAAAAGCGCTGCTCGAAATGGCGCGGGCGCGATCGCGCCTGACACAGGTGAAGGTGCTCGCCCCCATGACCGGGCTGGTGGCCATTCGCCAGAACAGTTCCAGCCGCATGGGTTTCGGTTTCGACGTTCCCGATATTCGCGAGGGCGACCAGGTACAGCCCGGTATGCCGATCGCCGATGTGCTCGATCTGTCGGAGCTCGAAGTCGCGGCCCGCGTTGGAGAATTGGATCGCGCGAATCTAAGCGAGAATCAGGAAGTCATCCTGGCGCTTGACGCCGTTCCTAACGAGAAATTCCGCGGGCATATTAAGACGATGTCCTCGACAGCGAGCGCCAGTGTCATGTCTTCCGACCCAGCCAAGAAATTCGATGTTGTCTTTACCATCGACATGAAGGAGTTGCTGACCAAACTCGGCGCCAAACCCGACCAGATTCAACGCATTCTGGCTACGGCGGAAGCAAACCGGAAGAAGCCCCCGGTGGTCTCCATGGCCTTTGGCCCCGGAATGCCAGGTATCCCCGGAATGCCCGCCATGGGCGGTGGAATGCCAGGAGGCGACGCGCCGGCGGGCGGTGGCGCGCCGGGAGGCGAGGCGGGCGGCGGCGGTCAGCGCGGCGGACGCACGATGACATTTGCCGGCGGCGCCGGCGCGCCCGGCGGGGCTGGCGGCGGCGGCGGAGCGGCTATGTCAGCCGAGGATCGCACCAAAATGCGCGAGGCCATGCAGGCGGCCTTAAAGGGCCGTAACATGCAGGATCTCTCCGCCGAGGAACGCACGAAACTGATGCAGGAAGTGATGGCCAAGACGGGCCGCGCCCCTGGCGCCGGCCGCCCGGCCGGTACCAAGCCGGACCCATCGAAACCCGACTCAGCCAAGCCTGAAACAGCCCAAGCCGGCGGCGAAGGCCAAGGCCGTCGGCGTCGCGGAGAAGGTGGAGGGAACGGCGGCGCCGGTGGCGGCATGCCGCCTGGGATGGGCGGCGGCTCCGGCCGCTTCACCGCAGCCGATCTGCAAAACGCCAAGCTGCCTCCGCCGCCCGATCAGGATTCCAATCTCGATGTTCTCCTCCGTCCCGGCCTCCTGGCCGATGTTGAGATCATCGTCGAAAAAATTCCCAACGCCATACATATTCCCGCCCAAGCCGTCTTTGAAAAGGAAGGCAAACTGGTTGTTTATGTAAAAGAGGGCGAGAAGTTTGTTGCCCGCGCGATCAAAATCGGCAAACGCAGTGAATCCACGCTGGTGGTTGCCGACGGCCTTAAGCCCGGCGAGACCATCGCCATGGCCAACCCCGAGGCTAAACCGGGCACTAAGCAAAAGACCGAGGATAAGGGCGGCCCCATGAATGCCCTGCCTGGCGGGAAATCGTAGCCTTAAGAAATT
>Ga0163153_10007378_pt1 | contig 11851 bp, 10 predicted proteins | sample OliLakLV19MP6IB1_FD_148629 | JGI IMG/M metagenome (GOLD analysis project Ga0163153, IMG submission 148629) | Freshwater microbial mat bacterial communities from Lake Vanda, McMurdo Dry Valleys, Antarctica - Oligotrophic Lake LV.19.MP6.IB-1 | ecosystem: Environmental > Aquatic > Freshwater >... | reverse complement strand
ATTTTTAGAAGGAAAGACGTTACCCGGTGTGGCGGCGTTAGCAGATAGGTGATTAGGTGATTAGGTAATGGGTGATTGGGTGATTTCGACAAGCTCAATCGCCCAATCACCCATTACCCAATCACCCATTACCCAATCACCCATTACCCAATCACCAATTACCCAATCACCAATTACAACTCACCAATTACAACTCACCTGTACTATTCAATTACGCATTTTTACAATCACCATGAATATCTTCAAACGCATTGCAAATTTTTTTCAGGGGGGCGGCGCGGCGAGCAATAGTCGCTATTTCCCCATTCATGTTCTCAGCCGGCGCTGCCGTGAGCCTTTGACCGGGCAGGTGGATATGCTCAACGAGTTGAGCATCACGGAAGAGGACGAAAGCACGTTTTACACACGCAAAGTGTTGCATACCACCGGTCGCACACGCTGTTTTGACCAGGTGGAGGTGCTGCTCTGGTTTGATAAGAGTAAGCAGTTGCTACGCCAAGAGGTTTGGGGTGGAACCTGGTTGGAGTCAGAAGAGTATGAGCGCGCTGAGGTGGAATTTCAGACGCGCCTTACGGAAGCAGAAACATCTAAAGAAGAATAAGAAATATTAAAAGGAGAAAGCTCCATGCGCAGACCGATGATGGCCGGCAACTGGAAAATGAATAAAACACCCGGCGAAGCTGTACATTTGGCTCATGCTATCGCCGAAGCGGTGGTAGACGAATCAAATGTTGACTGTGTGGTCTGTCCACCCTATGTTGCCCTCTCAGCAGTGGGGGTGGCTTTGCAAGGCACTAACGTGGCGTTGGGCGCGCAAAATATGCACTGGGCCGACAATGGCGCTTATACCGGTGAAATCAGTGCGTCTATGCTGAAAGATCTGGCGACTTATGTAATCATCGGCCACAGTGAACGCCGTCAATTTTTTGCCGAAACGGATGAAGGTGTTAATAAGAAGCTTCATGCTGCGCTGGCGCACGGTCTAACGCCAATCCTTTGCGTGGGTGAATCGCTGGCCCAAAATCAGGGCAGCGAGACGCAAGCCATTGTCAGCTTGCAAGTGGAAATGGCCTTGCAAGGTCTGAGCGCTGAACAGGTAGAATTGCTGATTATCGCCTACGAACCGATCTGGGCGATTGGCACCGGTCTCGCCGCCACGGCAGAGCAAGCCGGCAGCATTTGTGGCCTTGTGCGTAAGGTCGTTGCTGCTTTCTATGATCAGACGGTGGCTGATACCGTGCGTATTCTCTACGGTGGCAGCACCAACGAGAAAAACATCGGCGAGATCATGCAGCAGCCGGATATTGATGGCGCACTGATTGGTGGTGCAGCCCTCAAAGCAGAAAGCTACGGGTCAATGGTGCGGACGACAAGTCAGCTTTACGAATAGTTCAACCCTATGTCGGATAAAAACAGATGAAACCAAAAATCATCCTCGACCCCGCCTTCCGGCGCATGGAAAACATCTTTTCGGCCGAGGATCTGAACCGTCTGCACACCGCCGCTGATGTCATCTGGGGCAAAGACGAACCGATGCCGGAAGCAGAAATCGAAAAAGTGCGCGACGAAATCGTTGCGATCATCTGCGGCAGTTGGCGTTATGGCGATGTGAGTCGTTTCCCGAAGCTGCGCGCGATCTTGGAAGTGAGTGGAGGGTTCCCCTCTCCCCAGAGCCTGGATTACGCCGCCTGTTTTTCGCACACTATCCGCGTGCTCAGTTGTGCCCCTGCGTTTGGAGCGGCAGTGGCCGAGATGGGGCTGGGGTTAGCCCTGGCCTGCGCTCGCCAGATTGCCTGGACCGATCAAGCTTTTCGCCAGGACGATCCAAACTGGAGCCACACTGTTTTTGAAACCGAACTCGGTACGCCTTTCACCCTGTACGGAAAACAGGTTGGGTTCATCGGTTTCGGCGGTCTGGCTCGTTCGCTCCAGCCGCTGATAGAGCCGTTTGGCTGCCCGATCCAGGTTTTCGATCCCTGGCTGACGGACACCTATCTGCGCGGGCAAAAAGTCTCGCCGGTCGATCTGGACACCTTGTTATCCACCTCGAAGATCATCTTTGTCCTGGCGGTGCCCAGCGCTTCCAACCGGACTTTGCTGGACCGCGAAAAACTCAGCCTGATCCGTCCGAATTCAGTTTTCATCCTGCTCAGTCGCTCGCATGTGGTCGATTTCGACGCGCTGACTGAGATGCTGCTGGCTGGGAGCTTCCAGGCCGGGATCGATGTTTTCCCGCAGGAGCCGCTGCCCAAAGATCATCCCATCCGCAATGCTAGACACGCGGTCCTTTCTTCCCACCGCGCTGGGGCCAACCTGGAAGCCATCCAGAACATCGGGCGCATTGTTGCGGATGACATCGAAGCGATCTGCAGCGACCGCATCCCCCAGGCGATGCAACAGGCTCAGCCCGAATTCATCCGGCTGCGGGGCAGAATGTAATGGCCCTGCTATCAGGTGTGTGGATCGAATGAGGCTTGCATACTGGGCAAAAAAGGTGTCCGATAGCTACAGTGTCCTAAAGTAGGGTTTTGATACGCACCAGAATAGCAGTATACTGGCTGTTGTCTCGCTTGATTGCGCATAAGGAGGAATCACGCATGAAAGTCGGCATTGATAGTTATTGTTTTCACCGTTTTTTCGGTGAAGTCTACGACGGGCAACCTCAACCTGGAAAACGCATGACAATGGAGGATTTTTTGACCTTCGCCAAAGAATGTGAGGTGGATGGTGTGTCGCTTGAGTCATGTTTCTTCCCCTCAAACGATCCCGCATGGTTTAGGGACTTAAAAGCACAATTGGATAGCTATGGCTTTGACCGGGTCTATGCGTGGGGACATCCTGATGGGCTAGAAGCCGGCAAGAATCGCAATGCCTATAATGATATGGTCAAGCAGATTGACAATGCGGTCATGATTGGCGCAGAGGTGATGCGTGTCGTTGGCAGTAGCCTGATGTTCCGTAATGAACCACATCAACCTCAACTCGAGATTTTGTCGAAGTGGTTCAAAGAGGCGGTTAAAGTGGCTGAGGGTAAGGGCGTTAAACTTGCCGTCGAGAATCATATCGACTATACTGCTGACGAGTGTCTGTGGCTGATCGAGTCGGTCGGGTCTCCCTACTTTGGTCTCAACTTCGATACGGGGAACTTCTTGCGTTTATTAGATGATCCCATTCGCGGGATGGAAAAGCTGGCGAAGTACACCTTTGCCACCCATATCAAAGACCTCAAAGTGCGTAAAGGTGTCGCGCCGAACGAATGGTTTTTCTTTAGTAGTACGCCGGTGGGGGATGGCTTGGTTGATAATCAAAAGTTAGCGCAACTGCTGAAAAATGCGGGTTACACAGGCTTTTTAGCCGTCGAAACCGACCACCTACATCCAGACTACAATTACGACGAACACGCCGCCATCCGCCAAAGCGTGGCTAACCTCAAGCAAATTATCGTCAACCTGACCTAAGGGAAGGGGAGATGCCTAAATACTTTAATCACATTCACAAGGGAGGAAATCGTTATGTCCAAACATTTTTACAGGATGGTAAGTGGGTTAGCCATATTGGGTCTGATGCTGGCGGGCTGTGCAGCCCCGCCAGCCGGATCCACCGCTACAACAGCCAATACGGGCGCGCCGGAAAAGGTGCAGATTAAGATGTGGGCAGATGCGGATGCCAACGCGGATTGCTTTGTCGACATCGTACAGAAGGGCTTTAACGAACAGAGCGATACGATTGAACTCGTGATCGACCGCAAAGCTCAAATGATCGATGCAGTGCGTCCTGCACTGGCGGGTGGTGCGGGTCCCGATATTGTGCCGACACATGGGCCGGCCTTTGTGGCTGAGTTTGCACTGGCGGGCCAAGTGCTGCCGCTGGATGATCTTGCTAAGGATTTTAAATGGGATGAAATGTTTGTGCCGTGGGCGCTGAATCTCGGCCGCGTAGAGGGCACGCTCTATAGCCTGCCGCAGGAACTTGAGACCATCATCTTGTGGTACAACAAAACGCTCTTTGAAACGCATGGCTGGGCGCCACCGAAGACAATCGACGAACTCAGCGCACTCTCCGACAAGATCCAGGCCGAGGGCATTATTCCTCTCGGCGGGCAAGGGGGTGAATGTCAGGCTTGCAATGAATGGTACTTTACCGAGTTCGTCAACAAGATCGCTGGCCCTGAAAAGGTCTACCAGGCGCTCAAGGGCGAAATCTCCTGGACCGATCCTGACTTCGTTGCCTCCATCAATACCCTCAATGACATGATGCAGAAGGGATATTGGATGGGCAGCGTGGAGAACTTCCTGGCGGCTGACTTTGCTACCTACCAAGCTGCCTTCGGCGCCGGCGATGCAGCGATGAACATGGAGGGAACCTGGTTCTACAACTCAGCGGATCAGTTCTTTGGCAAAGACACCGAGCACGGCAACGATTGGGATTGGGTGCCCTTCCCCTCTGCGACAGGTGAAGCCATTTACAACATCGGCATCGGCGGCACGCAATCTATTAACAAGGCTTCTAAGCATCCGCGCGAGGCGGCAGAAGTCCTCACCTTTTTATTCTCTGCGGAGGTACAGTCTACGCTTTTCACCCAGTGCCAAAATGCGGTTGCCCCGATCCGCATCGATAGCAGCCAAATGAGTGGCGTTGACCCGCGTATGGCCGCAATCTTCGCAGACTTTGCCAAGGCGTCGGACGAAGGACGCTATGGCTACACCACCTGGACCTTCTTCCCACCCAAGACCGACCAGTACATCTACGAGGAGCTCGAAAAGGTCTGGGTCGGTGACATGACGGCCGAAGAGTACATGGCTGGGATTGACAAGCAATTCCAGGAGGAATTAACAGCGGGTGAGACACTGCCAATACCGGACCGGACTGAGTAGGATTCTGGCAACTACCCCAGGCTATTTGCCTAGGTTCGGTTGACATTTCGTGATACCGCCAGAGGTACACCTGACAGGTTTTCAAAACCTGTCAGGTGTGTTTCCCTCACATGTCAACCGAACCTAGAACCCATAGTCCGCTCAAACGGGCAAGCTGCGGAAAGGATAATATCTTGTGCAATTGATAACCAAAGCTGGCGGAAATAATGCTGGAATCGCCACCAAGCAGCGGAAACAATCTTGGCTGCGCGGAAATCGTTTCCGCAAGACAATCTTGCCTTGGCTCTTTATTGTGCCGATCACGCTTGTGCATCTGGTCGTCGTTGTTGGTCCTTCGCTTTCGGGTATGTACTATTCGCTCACCGACTGGTCCGGAATCGGTGACGCAAAATTCATTGGTTTAGAGAACTTCCGGAACTTGATCTTTGATGATAACAACTTCCGGTTGGCCTTCAGACACAACATCCTCTGGTTGATCTTCTTTATGACCGTGCCCTTTATCATGGCGTTGGCGGTCGCCAGCCTGCTGGCACAAGTGCGGCGCGGCTCGATGATTTTTCGCACAGCTTTCTTTGTGCCATACGTGCTGCCAAGTGTGGTGGCCGCATCCATCTGGCGCATGCTCTATGACCCGCGGCTGGGCTTTGGCGTTGTGTTGGCGAGGTACGGCATTCCTGGCTTCGACCAGCCCTATCTGGGCGACAAAAACCTTGCCCTCGCCGCCATCGCTTTTGCTGACAATTGGCACTGGTGGGGATTCCTCATGATCCTTTTCCTCACCGCCATGCAAAATATTCCCCTTGACCTATATGATGCAGCCAAGATTGACGGAGCCAGTCGCTGGCAGGAGTTTCTCAACGTGACGCTGCCGGGCATCCGCCCGACGGTCTTCTTCATGTTGATGATGACGGGGATTGGCTCTTTCCTTGTCTTTGATTACGTTTGGATTCTGACCCAAGGGGGACCCGCGGGAAGTTCCGAAATGCTGGCTACTCATCTTTACAAGGAGGCGTTCCAACGCTTCGAGGCCGGTTACGGCGCGGCGATTGGCCTTACCATGAGCGCCCTCGCCGGCATTATGGCGGGCATCTTTGTGCTGCTGCGTCGCCGAGGCTGGGATATCTAATTTAAGTAGGCTAATCCAGTAGATCCCGGCATAAATAACGCGCTACTTTTTTACTGCCTATTACACAAGTAAACGCACCTTATTTAATGCCGTGGTATCTACGCCCAGATGTACTAGGGAGGCAACAATCATGTTCAACAGAAAAGGCAAGCCCAACCTGCTGCCTAATTACCTTGTGATGATCCTTCTGTTGATCTTCACCCTCGGCCCCATCGCCATCCTGTTCTTCAACTCGCTCAAGAGCAACCAAGAACTGGGCACGAATCCTATCGGCGCCCCTATGGTCCTGCACTTCGAAAACTATGCGCAAGCATGGGCACAGGGTGGATTTAACGTCACCATGACGAACAGCCTGATCTACGTGGCTTGCACCGTGATCGGCGTCTTGCTATTGGGTGGGATGGCTGCCTACAGCTTGGCGCGGCTGGATCCGCGGGGTGGCGACATCTACATGATCTACATGTTGACCCTCTCGACGATCCCCTTCTGGCTCTATGTCATTCCGTTGTTCATCCTCTGGCGCAACTTAGGTCTGCTCAACAGCCGCATCGGGATTATCATCATGTACATTGCCTTCAACTCACCTTTCGCAATTTTCTTGCTGCGTTCATTCTTCACGAGCTTGCCGCGTGACTTTGAGGATGCAGCGCGCGTGGATGGCGCCAACGAATGGCAGGTGATGATGCGCGTCGTGGTGCCGATGCTGTGGCCCGCCTTCTTGACGGTGGGTCTTGTGGTTGCTTTGGGGGTCTGGGGTGAATTTCAGGCGGCGCTGATCTTCCTGCAGGATGATGCACTGTTGCCTGTGACGACCAGCTACTACAACTTTACGCAGCGCTTTGGCCGTGATTGGGCGCTGACCAGTGCCGGCGCCGTGATGATGATCCTGCCCGTGTTGATCGTCTTCCTGGCCTTACAGCGCCGCTTTGTCGAAGGGCTGACGCAGGGCGGCATGAAGATGTAGCTCCGCACCCTATGAGATCATGCGGAATCCACTCACACGGATACAGTGCCGAATTGGACGCCGAGCTTAATGGCATTCAGTGGATCTTGGTAGAGCTTCACCTAATCATCCAATGATCCAACAAGAATAGGAAGCAGAATGAGTAATCTACCACACTTGCTAGTGTCGCGTGTTGCTGAAAGCTGGGATGCCAATGCCGATCCCTTTACCTGGGCGTGGGAAGAGGCTGTCACCTTGCCGCCATTGATCTTGGCTGATGGCTCGATGCCTGCGCTACAGCAGACCATGACAAGTGTTTGTTACAACAGCCAGGCGCTCTTCGTGCATTTTGAATGCACTGACCGCGATATCTGGGGTACCTACACCCAGCGCGATGAGGCGATCTACGATGAAGAGGTGGTCGAGATTTTTCTGGCTCCAGGGGCAACAACGCCCGTCGATTACTACGAATTGGAAATAAGCCCGAATGGTGTCGTGCTGGATGTGCTGGCTCACAATCCAACGGGGGACCGGGCGCAGATGCAGCTTGATTTTAGCTGGGATTGCCCTGGTCTGCGCTCGGTGGCGCAACACCATGATGCCCAAAACCAGTGGCAGGCTGTTTTGGCCCTGCCTTGGGCTTCTATCGGCGCACCAGATAAACTGCCCACCCTCTGGCGCGCCAACTTCTACCGCATCGAACGACCGCACAACGCCGACCCTGAATTTAGTTGCTGGTCACCTACCATGATCGACCCCGCCGACTTTCATCGACCGGCCTATTTTGGCTATCTGGAATTGGGGTAGTAGTTCTACTTTGGGACTTTAGAAAGTCTGTCAATATCATCTTGTGTTTGCTGGTGTCTTACATGAAGAGGCTGAAAAAGCCCGTCATGGGAATTGAGTTGATTGAGCAATTTTTTGGCGAAAATGCGTTTAATAGCAGGCACGGAAAGGAAAGGCATTTCGTCTTGATTATCCTTTTGTATTTGTAAAACAAAAGGCAACGCCATTAAAGTTAAGGCAACAGGATGATACCAAGTTCGCCAGGCACGGACTTGATATGGATGCCAATTGTCCGATGGACTGACGGGCGACTCCTACACGCTTTTGGCCGGCTTTCTCCGGGTACCCGCTGGGTGCACTTTCATCCAACATGAGGCCGATTCCTGGCGTTGAACCCGCCGTCTCTGCTTTGACCCATAGGCTAGCGGATACTTTTGTGGCCACGCCAGCCATCACCCCCATCGCATCCCACGGCGAGTTGCTGATAAAATGCGGTAATGGCTCATAGTCACTTTCCCCAATCCGCTCTACCTTCCGTTCGACATTGCTCTTACATTCGTGAAGAAGTCCACTGAGAAACTGACCACATTTACGCATGTTGTCTGGTCTATGCCAAACAAACAACTCTCCAAACCCTTTCAACTACTCGGTAATCTTTGTTTCAGCCTATATTTTCATTGCTCAATTATAGGCGTTTATAGCCAAAAAAGCTCTTTCTTAAACCTTGTTTTTGCGCAAATGAAAGCCGTTTCTATTTTTTAACGCAAACAGACGGTGTTTCTATTACGCTAGTGTTGATATAACCGATGAATTCTGACGAAAAATGAGACATTTACAAAACTTCATTTGACTTATGGATTAGCGTATTGTGCCTACATATAGTAGATTATGTTCGTTCTAGCCAGCAGACGTAAGGGTGTGGATTTCTACGAAACGCATAATTTTCAGTAGAGTTATGCCCCAACCTAAGGCGCTTGCCACGATGATGCTGATCAGTTTACGCAAGTGCATTAGAGTTGTTCAAACGAGTCGATTGAACGACGGCAAATAGGTAAGTTGTTTCTAGATTAGTACCTATTTATATCGACCGGGAGACGAATATTTGGTGGTAGGCGATGAGAGCGTTGTGACGAAGGCTGGGAAACTGACCTATGGATTGGATCGCTTTTTCTCGTCGATTTTCGGGAAACCGGTGCGAGGCTTAGCGTTCTTTACATTCTCGTTGGTAAGCGTTACCGAACGCCAGTCGTATCCCCTCCTGGTTGAACAGGTTGTACGGAGCGCTGAAGAAAAAGCGGCTGCGCGGCAAAAGAAAGCCAAGAAAGCACCGCAAAAGGGTAAGTCAGCGAAAAAACCAGGACAAGTGGGTCGACCCAAGGGCAGCAAGCAACAGGATAAACGGCTGATTGAGTGGACCCCAGAATTGCAGCAGATGGCGGGCATGGCCACGACGCTCCTGCAGCGGGTCAATCCGTTCTGTGCCATCCGTCACTTGATCTTGGATGGTCATTTTGGGAATAACTACGCTGGATGGTAGCTTTTGCCTGGATGCCTTGCAGCAAGCACTGCTTTGGGGAAAACCGGAGATTTTCAACACCGATCAGGGTGTACAATTTACGGCGCAGCCATTTACGGATTATCTGGAAAAGGCTGAAATCCGCATCAGCATGGATGGGCGGGGACGGGCCTTCGATAATATCTTCATCGCGCCCAAAGGGCTCCCGTTATGGCACAGTGTCAAATATGAAGATATTTATCCCAAGGCGTATGACACGGTGCCGTACCTGGAACGCGGGGTAGACGCGTATTTTCACCTCTATAACCAGGAGCGCCTTCATGAGAGTTTGGCGGTTGCCTTCTAGGCGCGCACACCAACTGAGGTGCATTTTGCAAAATGAAGATGTTGTTGCTTGGTCATTCTATCTTATTTTCAGCGTTTCGTGGTCTTGACAATAGGGTCAACCATAATTTGTATAATACCCGTATCAAAAGGTAAGTGGCGAGCGTCTACATAAATACACATTGCTTTCTCATCGCTCCCAGAGAAACCGCAAAACCCGTGCTTACAATTTATAACAGGAGAAATGGATGTATGAAATCCACACATGATTCAGCGCGGCGACTATCGCTGTTGCGCCCATGCTTGTTTGCGCTTGGGCTGGTTACCGTATTGTTGTTGCTGACCGGTGGCTGGGTGCAACCGGTGGCGGCAGTGGAAGGGGATGATCTAACGGTGTTGGTCGATGGCCGCGCCGTAACCGTGGAAGGCGTCGAAGCGCAAGTCAATGGCGCAACGACCACCTATACCGAAGCGTTAAAAGTCATTGGCTCGGAGCCAGTCACGGCGACATTGGTGGAGGTCTTTGCGCCGCCCGATACGCCGATCTCGGTGACGAATGCTGTGGCCGTAGTGCATGGTCGTGAGATCAAACTTACCAACCTCGCCCAGACCTTGGCGGCTCGTGGGCGGATTGGCATCTGGATTAACGGCTCCAACTGGCGGGTCTGCATCATCATCACCTGGGGCAGCCGTGCCAACCTGGATGTCAGCGTCGATGGTCGTGATGTCACCGTGGAGGGGACACAGGCACAATTGCAAGGGCAGCAGGCCACGATTCCGCAAGTATTGGCTTTTATCGGCCCCGATCCGGTTAACGCCGACAAGATCGAACTTTTTAACCCCGCCAACCCTGCTGTTACCAAAGTACTGACAGAGGGCGTCCAAGCCGTGGTGCGTGGCAATACGTTGCACCTGACCGGCTTGTCCCACGAACTGGCGCTCCGGGGCCGGATCGGCATCTGGGTAAGCGGCAATGGTTGGCGGATCTGCGTCATCATTGTCTGGGGCAGCAGGGCCAATCTGGATGTCAGCGTCGATGGCCGCGAAGTTACCGTGGAAGGTGTCGAGGCTGAGATCGACGGGCAACGCACCGACCTGCGGCGTGTTCTCACGTTCTTGGGAACCGCGGCGGTGACAGCGAACAAAATCGAGTTATTTGATACAGGTAACCCCACCCAGACCACAGTATTGACCGAAGGCGTCCAAGCCGTGATCAAAGAGGGTCACCTAGCGTTGACCGGCCTATCACCACACCTAGCGCGTGGGCGGATTGGCATCTGGATCAGCGGCAGCAACTGGCGGATCTGCATCATTATTGTCTGGGGCAGTCGGGCCAATCTGGATGTGAGCGTCGATGGCCGGGAAGTCACGGTGGAGGGTGTCGAGGCTGAGATCGACGGGCAAGCAACCGAACTGCGGCGTGTGTTAGCGTTGCTGGGAACGACGCCGGTCACAGCGGATAAAATCGAGTTGTTTGATCCGGCCAACCCCACCGCCACCAAAGTATTGACCGAAGGCGTCCAAGCCGTGATCAAAGAGAGCCACCTGGCGTTGACCGGCTTGTCCCACGAGTTGGCGCTTCGTGGCCGTATCGGCATCTGGATCAGCGGTAGCAACTGGCGAATCTGCATCATTATTGTTTGGGGCAGCAAGGCCAACTTGGATGTCAGCGTCGATGGCCGTGATGTCACCGTGGAGGGTGTCGAAGCCGAGGTCGAGGGGCAACCAACCGAACTACGGCGTGTTTTCGCTTTGCTAGGAACCACGGCGGTGACAGCGGACAAAATCGAATTGTTTGATCCGGCTACCCCTGGCACTACCAAAGTGCTGACTGAAGGCGTCCAGGCCACTATCGCTGGTAGCCATCTAACGCTGACGGGCCTATCGTCTGAACTGGCCGCACGCGGGCGTATTGGCATCTGGATCAGCGGTAGAAATTGGCGAGTCTGCATCATTATTACCTGGGATAGCAAAGTGAACCTGGAGGTCAGTGTTGACGGTCGTGCCGTTACTGTGAAGGGAGCGGAAGCGGAGATTGAGGGGCAACCGACTGACCTGCGGCGTGTCCTAGCGCTGATTGGCCCCAATCCGGTGCTAGCCACCAAGCTAGAGTTTTTTAAGCCTGATGCGTTGACCGAGTCCGGTATACTCACCGATTCAGTGCTGATTACACCTACCCAAAAAGTGACGGCAACCGTGCATGGCAGCCAGATTCGCTTTGTCGGCCTTGCCAACACATTGGCCCAATACAGGACGATTGGCATCTGGATCAGTGGCAGGAA
>Ga0163153_10007377_pt1 | contig 11851 bp, 13 predicted proteins | sample OliLakLV19MP6IB1_FD_148629 | JGI IMG/M metagenome (GOLD analysis project Ga0163153, IMG submission 148629) | Freshwater microbial mat bacterial communities from Lake Vanda, McMurdo Dry Valleys, Antarctica - Oligotrophic Lake LV.19.MP6.IB-1 | ecosystem: Environmental > Aquatic > Freshwater >... | reverse complement strand
AATGATGGCTATCGCAACGCTTGCCAAAGACCAACCCCGCCAGACGCTGGAGCAGCAACGCGCGCAGGATGCGTGGGACAAATGCGCCCTCTACACCAAAGAACACGTCAACGTCGCCAAAGGCTTGCCCGCGCTCATCATGAACAGCGGGCTGATGCAGGTTCTGGCGTTTTGCCATGAAAAAGGCGGCAACAACGAAGCGGTTGCCGAGCATTTGCGCGCCTGGTTGCAAAGCCGTTTTCCAAGTCTGATTTCCAAACCTGATTTCACGACTTTGATGCAGGCGCTCATGAAAGCCCAGCCTGCCGACTATCAAGCCATCACCGCTGAAGCCTTCGCCTGGCTGCGCTGGATGCGGCAAATGGCCGCCGCGCGCGTCGCTTGAGGAGAACAGAATGCCTATCGCCGCTGTGCCCGACTATCTGGGAAAAAACTTCAAAGACGCCTCGCCGGGGATGCGCTTTGGTATGTATCTGTGCCTCTGGGGCGTCAATCGCCGCACGCAAACCTTACTGTGGGAAACACACGACATCGCCTACGAAGTACGTGGACAAAACCAGCAAGAACGCGAGGTCAAACATGAAAATAAGGTCAGACCGCTCGATACTGCCAAACGCCTGAACGACAACGACCAGAAAACCATGCAGGCTTTGCTCGCTCGCCAGAGGCAAACCTTCGATGCGGTCGCGGCAAACGACGCCACCCTGCGCCTCGAAGCCCTCGCCACCGCGCCTTTCACCACCGGCTTAGGCAATGAACACCCGTTGGAGAACGGTTTCGCCTTCCTCAATCCCTATGGCCTGCCTTATTTACCCGGCAGTGGTGTCAAGGGCGTGTTGCGCCAGGCCGCACGCGAACTGGCCAGCGGCGAGTGGGGTGACGCGCACGGCTGGGATGATGCCGCGATCACGGCACTGTTTGGCCGCGAACCCGCCAACGGTGACACCGAACACCTGCGCGGCGCGCTGGTGTTCTGGGACGTGATTCCGCAGATCGCGGGCGACAGCCTCACGGTCGAAATCATGACTCCACACCAGAGCCACTACTACCAGGAAAAGCAAGACCCCAAAGCGGGCAACAGCATCACGCCGCATGACAGCGGCCAGCCCATCCCCATCAGCTTCCTCACCGTGCCGCCCAAATCTGGTTTTGTTTTCCACGTGCAAAGCGATCTCGTGCACCTTGACCGCACCGCGCCCGAGCTCGCGGCGGACGGCCTCTGGAAAACCCTGCTCGAAGCCGCCTTCGCCCACGCTTTCAAATGGCTGGGCTTTGGCGCGAAAACGGCGGTGGGGTATGGGGCAATGGGTGAAGACGCTGCGGCTGCGGCGCGCAAAGCACAACAGGAACGCGATACAGCAGACCAACTGCGCCGCGAACAGGAAGCCCAGGCACACCAGGAAGCGCTGACCAAAATGTCGCCAGCCGAACGCGCCATGTGCGAATTCCTCGACGCCCGTAAAGAAAAGAACCAGCCCGAACTCAGTGCGCTAATGGGTGGCTTGAAACTAGGCACATGGAGCGGCGAACTCAAGATTGAGATCGCCCTGCATGTGCAAACGCTGATGTGCGACGCGAAAAAGTGGAAAGAAAAATCCGAGAAGAAAAGGCCCGAAAAGGACAACGACTACCAGGACACGCTCAAGCTCATGGCGTGGTTGCAAGGCAAATGACGGCGGCGATTCGAATGCGTGCATTTTCCGCACAGACCGATCAGACCCGGATGCCGTGCAGGACGCACATGCCCCGCTGTTCCGTAGCCCCGTGCCGTCTCAACCCGGCGCTCGCAGGCCGCTCTATGGCAGCCCGGCCATGACTGTCCGGTTTGTTACCCGCCACCCCGGCGCCATCGAATGGGCGGCGCGACAGGGATTACAGGTAGACCGGCGACTCGCCCATCTCGATCCCACTGCCATTCAGCCCGGCGATGTGGTCATCGGCATATTGCCGGTCAACCTCGCCGCCGAGGTCTGTGCGCGCGGCGGGCGCTATTTCAACCTGTCGATCGATCTGCCCGAATCGGCGCGTGGGCTGGAGCTTTCTGCCGACGACCTGGATGCCTTTGGGGCGAGGTTGGAGGAGTTTGCCTTGCAGGCCATCCCGGTGGCACCTATCTGCTGTGGCTGGGTATTCGTTTGTGGCGTCGGGGAGCAATGGCAGTGGCGGAACAGAAAAACGCAGACGTTTCCGCGTGGTCGAGTTTCATGACCGGCCTGCCGATCACGCCGGGTGAGCAGAAGGCGATCCTGTTTTATCTGGGATTTTTTCCGGCGTTCATGGACCTGAAAGCGCTGACGGTGCCAGATGCGCTGATCGTGATTGCCATCGCTGCGGTTGCTGTCGGCGGCGTTAAATTGGGTTATGCATGGGTAGCAAGCGTGGTCCGTATGAAACGAAGTGTCGCCCAAGAGGACTTCCTTCAGGGCGAAATACGGGGTTCGTATTCCCGTAATCCGCTGCGCTTCTTACGGGCTACGTATCCAAAGTGTTAGCCGCACTGTTCGCTGCCATGACCCTGCTGGCCAAGGTTCCCGGTGCCTGCAGATTTAACGTGCCGGAGTCGCTTTGTTTGGCGAAAGCAACAGCCGGAAATCGACTCCGCTAATTTTCTTTTGACGCTATCCTTTTAACCAGCAAGAGTAGCCCGTATGAAGCGAAGTGCCCCCAAGGGGCTTCCTGCGGGCGGGCGTGATTTGTCACCGTCCCAAAATCCGCGCCTCAACCGCCTCTCTGTGCTTTGACATCCTCGGCCAGCCAGGCTTTGATCAGCGACTGATAAGGCATGTCGCGTTTGTTGGCCTCGACCTTGATGCGTTCCAGCAAGGCATCCGGAAGGCGCAGCGATATGGTCGTGGTGGACGGTTTCAGGTTTGGAAACGATGCGTGTCGGGCCCGGCTCCAGTCGAGATGGCTGCCGGAATCGTTTTTTTCCCAGTAAGCGCGTTCCTCGGCTTCGGATTGGAATGCGGGCGCCTTAATTTTGGCTTTGTTCATAAATCATTCTCTCCTTGCGATGCATGCCCCTTGCGGAAATGACCCGGATCAGAGTGCCACCCGCTCTCAGGGTGAAAGTCACGTGCAGCGGTCGCTCGTCTTCCGTTTTACCCAAGGCGTGGTACCGCGCATCCTTCTGGCTGTGGCCGGAATCTCCGATCAGCAACAGTGGCTGATTGAAAAAGATCTGCTCCGCCTCGGCCTGGGTAACACCATGTTTTTCAGTGCTTTTACGGGAGTTGCCCGCATCCCAGTCAAAGCCGGTTACCTGCACCAAGGACATCATCGCTGTATATTATCATCATATACAAGTGGGTTCCACGCCCGCAAGCCACGCCCGCAAGCCGAGGCGCAATACGGTTGGTGATATGGGGGTGGTGATATGGGGACGGAGCCCCAATACTTCTTGTTCATCGTTAACCCTGCGCCGCTGATCTCACGGTAGGCCGCATCGGCAGAACATCCCGAGTCCCCGAACAATGGAATACATGACCGGAGTCATCCTCGCTGCAGCAGCAAGCGGAGCCCGTATGATACGAAGTGTCCCCCAAGAGGACTTGCTTCGGGGCGAAATACGGGGTTCGTATTCCCGTAATCCGCTGCGCTTCTTAAGGGCCAGGTATTCAAAGTGTCAGTAACCTTTGCCAACGCGGCTGCACTCTTCGCCGCCATGACCCTGCTGGCCCTGGTTCCCAGCGTCAGTGTTCTCGCCGTATCCGCACGTGCCGCATCTTCCGGCTTCCGTCACGGTGTCTGTGTCACGCTGGGCATCATCGCCGGCGACACGGTGTTTATCGTTTTGGCGATCTTCGGCCTGCACCTGCTGGCTGCGGCGCTGGGTGATGCGTTTGTATTTATCCAATATCTCGGCGGCGCCTATCTGGTCTGGCTGGGCATTCGTTTGTGGCGCTCTGGCGCAACGGCAGCGGCGGAACAGAAAACTGCAGACGTTTCTGCGTGGTCGAGTTTTATGACCGGCTTGCTGATTACGTTGGGTGACCAGAAGGCGATCCTGTTTTATCTGGGGTTTTTTCCGGCGTTCATGGACCTGAAAGCGCTGACGGTGCTGGATGTGCTGATTGTGATTGCCATCGCGGCGGTGGCGGTTGGTGGCGTAAAGCTCGGATATGCGTATGCGGCGAGTAGGGCGGGGGCGCTGGTCGGCGCCAGAGTCGGACGGACGCTGAACATTGCCGCGGCCTGGGTGATGATCGTCGTTGGCGCAGTGGTGATCGCGCGGGCCTGACGCTTCCGCTGGCATCGCGTTCGCGCAATTGGCAATCGCTTCAAGGGTTTACCACGACCCCGCTGAAAAACCCTTTTTGCATTGGGTGCGCTGTCAAATATCGGTAAAATACGCCGATGCAACACCCACAAAATCAAAAATACACCCCGCAGTGCGGCCATTTGTCGGCCCACGGTCATGACTGATCCCGTAATTCCCGCCGCTGAGGCCTCTGTCGTCGAGCCGGGACTGATCGCCAAGGTCTACGGCCAGCCGATGCTGGAGATGCCGCTGGATCTGTATATCCCGCCGGATGCGCTGGAAGTTTTCCTTGAACAGTTCGAAGGTCCGCTGGACCTGCTGCTGTATCTGATCCGCAAGGAAAACATCAGCGTCCTCGAAATTCCGATGGCGAAGTTGACGCTGCAGTACCTGGAATACGTCGAGCTGATGCGTTCGCAGCAACTGGAGCTGGCGGCGGAATACCTGCTGATGGCGGCGATGTTGATCGAGATCAAGTCGCGCATGTTGTTGCCGCGTCCGACCAATACCGATATTGAAGCAGACCCGCGTGCCGAGCTGGTGCGCCGGTTGATGGAATACGAGCAGATGAAGCTCGCGGCGCATAACCTGAACGAAGTGCCGCAGGCGGGACGCGATTTCACCGTGGTGCAGGTGCTGTTCGAGCGCGAAGCCTCGCTGCGCCTGCCGGATGTGAACATCGAAGATCTGAAAATGGCGTGGCTGACGATCCTGCAGCGCGCATCGCGGATCCAGCATCACAGGATCACCCGCGAGGAACTGTCGGTGCGTTCGCACATGACGCGCATCCTGCGCCTGCTGCAGACCGAGGAGTTTGTCGAATTCAACAAGCTGTTTACGCCGGAGCAGGGTGTGCCAGTGCTGGTGGTGTCTTTCCTCGCGGTGCTGGAGCTGGCCAAGGAAACGCTGATCGAAGTCAGCCAGGAAGAGGCGTACGCGCCGATTTACGTCAAACTCAAAGGCGGCCAGCTGGCTGCCGTGAAATAAGAACGCCATGGAAGAACAAAACAGTCAGCAGGAAAGCAGTCAGCAGGAAAGCAGTCAGCAGGACGGCGACCAGGAAGAAAATGGCGTCGAGGACAGCGGTGTTGAAGACAGCAGCCTCGACCTTGCGCAGATCAAACATGTGCTGGAGACCGCGTTGCTGGTCACCCAGGAGCCGATGTCGCTGCATGACCTGAAAAAACTCTTCGACGAAAAACTCGACAACAATACGTTGCGCAAGGTGCTCGACGATCTGCGCGCGGACTGGGAAGGCCGTGGCGTGGAGCTGGTCAGTGTTGCGACAGGCTGGCGTTTTCGCGCGCGGCCGGAGTCACAGAAATTTCTTGATCGCCTCGATCCGCAGAAGCCGCCGAAGTATTCCCGCGCGGTGCTGGAGACATTAGCAATTATCGTTTATAAACAACCAGTTACGCGTGGTGACATCGAGGAAATCCGCGGCGTCACGGTGTCGCCCGGCATCCTCAAGGCGCTGGAAGCGCGGGGCTGGATCGACGTCATCGGTCATCGCGAAGTGCCGGGCCGTCCGGAGATTTTTGCCACGACCAAATTTTTTCTCGATGACCTGAACCTGCGCTCGCTGGAAGAACTGCCGCCCTTGTCGGAGCTCGGCAGCCTGGTCGAGCAGACACCGAATGCGCCGATGGATCTCGATGCGGCGTTTGCGCCCGCCGAATCCGTGAGCATGGGCGAGGGCCTGATGGACAGCGAAGAAGTCGATGAGATGGTGGAGGCTTCCACTGAGGCGGCTGAAGACGAATCCATCAAGCCGAAGGCCGCCGCGCAACTGCACTGAAGTTCTGTGCTCAAGTTCCCAGTTCGCGTATGGTCACCTCATGCATGGCACGGCGTCCCGGCCCGTCAAAGCCGAGGCTGCGATGCATCAACGGCACATTGCGCCACGCGATGACATCGCCGCGTTGCCAGCGATGGCGGTAAACGCTGCTGTCGCGGGTGGCTCTGGCCATCAGATCGTCGAGCAGGGCGCGGCTTTCTGCTTCTGCCATGCCCTCGATGCCCGTCGCATGGTAACCGAGGATCAGATGGGGTTCGCCCTGGACGTCGCCCACCATGGGCAGCATGCACCCGGATGGTGCCGCATCAGTGCCGGCGGTGGTGTGCCGCACGGCGCTGAAATCGTGCTGCACCATCACTGAACGCAGACGATTTTTTTCATCAGCCGTCAGATTTCGCCACGCGTAACGGTTGGAAACCAGTTCAAATCCGCCGCCGGATTCCGGGAATTCCCGGATCGTCATCAATGTCGCATCCGCCATGCGCTTGTCGACGAGACCGCCGACGTGATGCCAGCGGGACTGACCGACGGTTGCGCCTGAGCCTTCGGCCACGAATTTTTTCAGCGCGCTGCATCCATGACCGATGCGTCCGCCCAGATGCACGATGTCTTCGTCGTTGACTTCGACGTCGCGCAGTATCACCAGATCATGGGTCGCCAGGGACTCCCGCAGCAGCGTTTCCAGGGCCGCAAGCCCGGTGGCGGCATTGCGGATTTCCACGCTGCGCGGGAAGGCCGGACTTAAGGGGGTGAAGCTTGCCGATGCATTCATGGTGTGAGCTGACGGATGATGACTTCGTGGATGACGCGCAGTGTGGGTGTGTTCCACGGGTAACCGCGGTGAGCGACCATTTTCATGTCCCACAGGATGAGGTCGTGTGCCTGCGGCTGGTGCAAATGATAAAGGGTTGCCAGCTTCGCGGCTTCCTTTGCCCGATGCCAGGGTGAGTCCGGCGGCGGCTCATGGATATCAATGGCATCGTCGATTTCCATGGCATGCGCCGCGGCATACAGCGCCTGCTGCTGTGTGTCGCCAGCCTCACGCGTCATCACCATGGGCTGCCATTCGGGATTGGCAACGGGCGGAATGCCGGCATGGACCACGGGTTTGTAATCGTGGCGCATGCGACGTTGCAGCGCCCAAGCGCGGGTGTCATCGTCAAGCGAGTCAAACCAGGATGCCGCATCGAAGAATTCAATGCCGCCGCCATCATCCGGTATCGCCGGTGTGTAGTAGAGGATCCAGTCGTCAAGCGCGCCGTCGCAACAGTTGTGGTGATGCCACAGCGTCGGCTGGCGGGATTTGGACGGACCGACGGCGCTGTATTTGATGACGCGCTCTTCAATCACGCCGAAATGCCGGCCCAGACCGAGCAGGCCGTCATCGGTCAGACGTTGGTCGCGCAGCACGACGAAACCATGTTCCAGCGTCGCGTGACGCAGTTCTGCAATCAGCGGCGGCGCGATATCACCATTCATTGATCCTGGATTGAGCGTTATGCCGAACGGACGCGTCATGGTTTTTATGTGTGCGTTATTTGTGCGTTATGTGTGCGGCCTGGTTTAGCTTCAGTCGATGGTTGCGCCAGTGACCTTGACGATATTGGCCCAGTATGCGGTTTCTGACTTGATGCGCGCCGCGAATTCGGCAGGGGTCTGCGCCATCGGCTCCGCAGCCTGTTCGGAAATCAATGTGCGCATCTCGGTAGTCTTCATGATTTTGGCGATTACGCCGTAGAGCTTGTCGACGACCGGGCGCGGAGTGCCTGCCGGGGCGAGTATGCCCACCCAGGAATGGATGTTTTCCAGTCCGGCAATGCCTTGTTCGGCGAGCGTCGGCACATCCGGCAGCAGTGGACTGCGTTTGGCCGAGGTCAGGCCGATGGCCTTCAGTTTGCCGCTTTGCAGATAGCCGAAGGTGCTGGGGCCTCCGGCGCAATACATGTGCGCGCGGCCGGCGAGCAGGTCGACGGTGCCGATGGCGCCGCCCTTGTACGGGACATGCGTGATGTCGGTTTTGGACTGGCGCTTGAACCACTCGCCACAGAGGTGGGGCGTGGTGCCGTTACCGGACGAAATGAAATTCAGCGTGCCCGGCTTGTCCGCGGCGATTTTCATGAACTCACGGATGTTGTTCGCGTGCACCGAAGGCGGCACCACCAGCATGTAAGGCACCAGCGCGAACATCGAGACCGGTTGCAGATCGGTTTGCGGGTTGAAGGGCATTTTCTTGCCATAGACGCTCGGCGAGATGGTCATGGTGCCGGCCGCGGCCAGCAGCAGCGTGTAACCGTCCGGTGCGGATTTGGCGACTAGATTCGCGCCCAGCGTGCCGCCGGCGCCGGGGCGGTTGTCCACGACCACCGGTTGGCCGAGTTCGCGCCGCAGGCGCTCGGCCATCGCCCGGCCGAAGACATCGCTGCTGGTCTGGCCCGGCGGGAAGGGGATGACCAGCCGGATGGCCTTGGTCGGCCATTCCTGGGCGTGTACGAAGCTGTTAAAGAATCCAGGCAGGATCAGTGCGGCTGAGATCAGGTAGTAGAAGGATATGCGGGGGCGGTGTGATGACATGAACGATTTTCCTTGCGCGATTGAAGGAGCGGCAATGGCAGCTTATCGATTACAGTAAATCATGCGAAGAAAGTGCTCGGCTAATCTAGCAAAGATCATGAAGCAAAGGGCATGCCAAAACTGAATTATGAATGCAGGCGATCAGGTCGTCAGCCGCCGGTAAATATCCGCCACTTTCAGCGGCAAGCGTTCCACATTGTCGACCAGCGTCCAGTTCACCGGTCCGTAGAGGTGCGGCAGGTAGTCGCGTGCTTCGTGGTCGATGGTGATGCAGAACGGCTTGATGCCGGCGTGATGCGCTTCGATCAATGCCTGCCGCGTGTCCTCGATGCCGTATTCACCACGGTAATGGTCGCTGTAATCATCGGGCTTGCCGTCTGACAGGGTGATCAGCAGGCGCGTCCGCGCATCGACTTCGTTCAGCAGCTTGGTCAGGTGGCGGATGGCGACACCCATGCGTGTGTAATCCTGAGGCGTGATGCCGGCGATGCGTTGTCTGACCTTGCTGTCGTAGGCTTCGTCAAAGCGCTTGATGCGGAAAATTTCGCAGCGTTTGCGGGTGACGCCGGAGAAGCCGTAAATCGCGTAACGGTCACCCAGCACTTCCAGCGCCTCGCACAGCATCACCAGTGATTCGCGTTCGGCGTCATTGATCCAGCCCTTGGTCGAGCCGCTCATGTCGACCATGAACAAGGCGGCCAAGTCACGTTCGGCCTTGTGGCGCCGGGTCAGCAGCCGGTCCGGCAGTTCCATGCCGCTTTTCAGGTCGGCGTAACCCGCCACCAGTGCGTCGAAATCGATGTCGTCGCCTGTGGATTGTCGTTTCAGCAGACGGTCTTCGTCGCGCAGCAGTTCAAAGCTGCGTTTGAGTTGCGCGACCTGTGGCCGGTAGCGGCTGAGCGTGTCTTCGACAAAGCCATTATCGACGGGAGATACATCAAGCTCGCGCAGCACGCACCAGTCCTTGCGGTAGTGCCGGCGCTTGTGATCCCACTCGTCGTAGAGATGGGCGCAGTCCTCGTCATCGTTGATGTCTGCGGTGTCGTTGTTGGCTTCGTCATCCGTGGTCCGGGACTGGTTACCGGAGCCGGCGGCATGCAGGTAATCGTCGGGTATCTCGCCGAGATCCTGCAGGGTGGAGTCGAGCAGTTGCGTGACATGCCCGGGTGGTGCCACGGGCTTGCCGTCGATGCGCATCTCGACATCAAAGTGACCGTCGCTACCTGGCGCGGCATTGCTCTGGATTTCAATGCGCTCCAGGGCTGCTGCTTCCGGTGCCTGCACACTGGATTGTTCCGGCAGCATCTGCGCCAGTGCTTCGGCGAGTGCGCTGCGTTCGCGCTGCAGGCGTGCGGCACGTGTGGTGGTGGCTTCGGCCCGCAGCGCGATGCGATGCGGCAGTGCAGGCAATTCATAGACATCGTACCAATCAGCCAACAGATCAATGCTGTTCTGCACGGTAGCGTCGGGATTCTGCAACACGGCGCAGCGCGGATCGCTGGTATTGCCGCGCAAGCGCGCAAGGTCACGGCCAACACCGGGCAATACCGCGGCAATGCGGTTTTCCAGTCGCAGGGTTTCAAAATGGCTGAGCAGCGCTGAAGCACGCTCCGCATCGGCATAGGTGGCGCAGGCCTGAACCACATCGATGTTAAATGTGCCGTAACGACCTTGTGCCCACAGCAGCGTGATGATGACTTTGTATAAATTGAAGTTGGCGGCGGCGCCTGCAAACACGGCGATGTGCGGCGGCAGGTACAGGGTTTCGGTGTCGGTGTACGGTTCAGTAGCAACATCGAGTTGCAGGCGGCGTCCGGCGAGGCCGCAGGCATAGAGTTCCAGCACGGGTGCGTGTTGTTCGAAGGTGGCTGCGCTGGTGTTTGCGGCTGCAGGCAGGTAAGCCTCCACCTGTTTGAATACCTGACTGCCGCGATACAGGCCATCACGGTCATAGGTATCCATGGCCTCGATGACCCAGGCTTCGGCTGCAGCGGTATCCAGTCTGGCCAGCGCTGCCGGTGCGGCAGCAGCAAACTGATAGGCCATTTCATAATTGCTGCGGTCGATGATTTCGATCCAGTGCAGCACAAAATCCTGTTCTGCGCGACTGAGCGGAGCCAGCAGTTCGGCGAGTGGCGCAGCGGTACGGCGCGATGACAATACCGGGCCCAGCAGATAGTCGAGCTGTTGGGTCAGTTCGGAGGCGGTCAGGGGAAATGTGCTCATGCGGGCAATTCGGCGTTACACGGCTTGCTTGTCACATCCGTTCGGGCTGAGCTTGTCGAAGCCCGGCTGCCCTTCGACAGGGTCTGTCCTGAGCTTGCCGAAGGGCTCAGGGCGAACGGTGGAATGCATGCTGATCAGTCAGAACACCGAGGACACGAATTCGTCGATCGCGCGCAACATCTCCGGATCGTCGGACAGCGCTTCGGCTATCGCACCATGACAGGCGGTCGCCGGCGGAATGCCGCGAGCAATCAGTTTCGCGGCGTGCACCAGCAAGCGGGTCGAGGCACCTTCATCGAGACCGTTGCCTTTGAGGTTGCGTGTCATCTGTGCCAGCCGTACCAGCGCTGCAGCAATGCCGGCGTCGGTGCCGGTTTCGCTGCGGATGATTTTTTCTTCGAGCGCGGCCTGCGGGTATTGAAATTCAATGGCGACAAATCGCTGACGTGTGCTGTGTTTGAGTTCTTTCAGCACACTCTGGTAGCCGGGGTTGTAGGACATCGCGAGCAGGAATTCCGGCGGCGCCTGCAGCAGTTCGCCGCGTTTTTCCATGGGCAGCATGCGCCGGTCGTCGGCCAGCGGATGGATCACCACCGTGGTGTCGCGCCGCGCTTCAACCACTTCATCGAGGTAACAAATAGCGCCACTGCGCACCGCGCGCGCCAGCGGACCATCGACCCACACCGTTTCGTTGTTGGTGATCAGGTAGCGGCCGACGAGATCAGCGGCGGTGAGGTCGTCGTGGCAGGACACGGTGATCAGCGGCCGTTTGAGGCGCCAGGCCATGTGTTCGATGAAGCGGGTCTTGCCGCAACCGGTGGGACCCTTGAGCAGCACCGGCAGCTTGCTGGCGTACGCGGCCTCGAACAGCGCGATTTCGCCGCCGACAGCTTCGTAGTACGGCTCAACCGCGATGATGCGGGCCTCACCCTGCAGAGGCAGGGCGTTCAGCGGAGCGGCTCGGCTGGCCACGGGTCAGCGGTCCGAAGCATGGG
>Ga0163153_10007376_pt1 | contig 11852 bp, 6 predicted proteins | sample OliLakLV19MP6IB1_FD_148629 | JGI IMG/M metagenome (GOLD analysis project Ga0163153, IMG submission 148629) | Freshwater microbial mat bacterial communities from Lake Vanda, McMurdo Dry Valleys, Antarctica - Oligotrophic Lake LV.19.MP6.IB-1 | ecosystem: Environmental > Aquatic > Freshwater > Lake... | reverse complement strand
AGTTGGTTAGTTGGTCAGTTGGTCAGTTGGTCAGTGGGTCAGTTGACAGTTGGTTAGTTGGTTAGTTGGTTAGTTGGTTAGTTGGTTAGTTGGTTAGTTGGTTAGTTGGTTAGTTGGTTAGTTGGTTAGTTGGTCAGTTGACAGTTGGTTAGTTGGTTAGTTGGTTAGTTGGTCAGTGGGTCAGTATCGAAAATCCAAAGAATTGCTTCGTGCTTCTCCGTGCTTCTCCGTGCGATACCTCCTTAATTGCTCATTCCTTATTTACCCAATATTGTTTAATTTTTTCGACGACACAATGGACAGTACCAGGATGAGTATTAAAAAGGTTAAGGTCGATGTGGTTCAAATTTTTCGTTAGTTCAAGACTGGATTAGACTAAACTGATGGGTTATCCTTAGTGGGGCCTTGATGGCGATTCCGACAAAGATTCCTACTATATTTGAGATCATTAAACCCAACCGATAAATGCAAACAAGCCTTCTTACTTTAATCTCAAAATTTTATTGGTCCAGTTGGTTCCTCGCCTTAATTTTTTGTTTAGTTTGTTGCTCCACTAAAAAGCCCAGGATGGAAGCGAACAGCCTACGAAACTATAAACTGTCTTTGATACAAATGCGGGTAGATCCGGGAAAACCAGTTCTCAACCTCCAGAGGGCGACCGACAGGCTGGCTGAAGCCGCTAAACATGGAGCAAAGATTGCGGTATTGCCTGAAGTTATGGATCTGGGGTGGACTGATCCTTCAGCCATGACCATGGCTTACCCAATTCCTGATGGACCTACTTGTCAAAGCCTTATTGAGGCAGCTATTAAAAATAATATATATGTCTGTGCGGGCATCGTTGAAAAATCAGGTGCGCAAATATTCAATGCAGCTGTAATTATTGACCCTGAAGGAAAGGTAATTTCAAAGCATCGTAAACTCAATGAACTTGATATCGCCCATGACGTGTATGACCAGGGAGAAGGACTGCAGGTGGTGCATACCCCGCTAGGTGCTTTGGGATTGTACATTTGTGCAGATGCCACTGCAAAAGGTAATACCCTGTCCAATGCCCTGGGATATATGGGTGCTGATATTATTTTATCCCCATGTGCATGGGCCGTGCCTCCTGATTTTGACCAGTCAGCCACCCCTTATGGAGATACCTGGAGGAATGTATATCGCCCGGTAAGCAAGGCCTTCGACCTCTGGGTAGTCGGTGTCAGCAATGTGGGTAAAATAGAAGCAGGTCCATGGAAGGGCTGGGACTGTATCGGCAATTCATTGGTTTATGGTCCCGGGGGAGTTGAGGTTTTGCAGGCCCCATTTGGTGCGCAGGCAGATACTATTCTCTATGTGGATATTGAACTCAAGGATCGCCCGGCAAGGGGAACGGAATGGCAATCTTTCTGGAGATCACAACAAAGTGCAGAACAAATCCCTATTCAAAACAAACAATGATTCAGGTCGAGGTAGGAGGCAAGAGGTAAGAGGTAAGAGCAACGCGAGCGAGGACGGCGTTTGCGTAATGGACAGCCTGGTGCGGTGAGTAACATAACGACATATCGACAGACCGGCATAGCCGCTTAGCGAGAATGTGTTTAAAAATCAAAAAGAATTTCTCTGTGCTTCTCCGCGCCTCCGTGGCCAATAATTTTCCATACTTTTAACGACAAAATGGACTTCGTGTTGAGGTGAGCAGCTGCCCGACGCAGCGGTGCGACAGCTGCAAAGCGACAAGGTATCAAAAAATTAAAAAGAAGTTCTCTGTGCTTCTCCGCGACTCCGTGGCTATCTCCCTAAATTATCACTCCTGGCTTACCCAATATTCCTTAATTTTTCTATTCACAAAATCAACACTCCTTTCCAATTGCTCCATCCCATCCACCCCATCCTCAATACTGATCCATCCATTGAATCCCACTCTTTTCAGTTCCGTGAAAATAGCATCGTAATTGTTTAATCCCTTGCCTATTTCTCCATGGCTCAACCGTCTGGCGTAACCGACTGCACCTCCTTCTTCATTTCTCAAATCTTCGATCGTCCCTTCTTTGAGGTATCGATCGGAGGCATGCATGGTCACTACCCGGTTAGAGATACGATACAATAATTCCAATGGGTCTTCACCGGCCAGATAGGTATTGCTGGGATCATAGTTGACTCCAAAATTCGGATGATGGATCCGGTCTACCAATTGACAAAACACTTCCATTTTTTGGGCAAACTCCGGGTATTCCCAAAAATCATCTTTATAGTGATTTTCGAGAATCAAGGTAATCCCGCGATCCTGGGCATAAGGCAGACAAGTTTCAATACTCCGGGCTGCCAAGTCCACTCCCTGTTCCATACTGAGTTCAGGTCGCCGTTGTCCTGATAACACCCTGCAATAGGAAGCACCCAGCGTATAAGCCATGTCAATCCACCTTTTTTGCTTTTCGATTTCTTTAGCTCTAAATGCCGGGTCGGGATGGGTAAAGTCTGGCGAACAGCATAACATGGGTATGACTTTGCCTTTGGATTCCACGTGTTGCCGGAATTTTGTCCAATTGGTTTCCTCCTGCATTTCCAGGAAACCGGCATACCATTCAAGTCCTTCAATCTCCAGGGCAACAGCCAATTTTATCCATTGCGAAACGGTCATGGTGCCATCTTTGCAGAGAGCTTGCATAAAGGCTTTGGGGAAGACGGCGAGGCGTGGCATGTAGTTAATATTAGTTTGGGAGTTAAAAATATCGAATTATTAGCATTGATTTTGATTTTCCCAAATGGAGGGTGAACCGGGTTAATTAGGCATTTTTTTGGGACAGCGAACCAACTGAGCATGGATAAAGAAAAAATAGGCCCATTCGTCCCAGCTTCTGCTATCCCGCTCATTCCTTGTGATCACTTTTTCCGTGTTCCAGCCCAGTCTATAGTTCTTCACCCCGATGCACTTAATATTAGCCTTTGTAAACACGATCATAATCCACAACCAGAATAAACCGATATATACGAATACAAACTGTTACAATTAAATACAACCGATTATTCTCGTTTACATACAGATTTTATCATTTTTTTTCATATAAAAATATCAGAAATCCCTTGGTATATTTCGGTTGAAGTATTAATTTAGGCACCCTATTTAACCCAAATTATTAGAATAGCGTATTTACCATTAATTATAACGGGTGCAAAGTATACCGGTTTGCGTTCAGAGCTTATGAATCGGGAGGCAATAAAAGCTAGTTTAATAAATACCAGCATAAAAGGCAAAGTACTATATGGAACTTCAATGTGTATTCGTATTTAGTGAAAAACTTAACAATGATGAAGCGGAACATAAAACATTTTTTATTGATAATGCTCTTTGTGCAAACGAATCTGTCTGCACAAAAGATTGATATATCAAAAAACAAGGTGGTTACGAATATTAAAATCAACCTTCCTTTTATAGGCTCAATTAAACCTCGTAACGCTACTGAAATTGAATCGTCGAATTGGATTATTGGTTGCGAAACGCTTGACCGTGATTTTGCAGATTATGACCAGTACAAAGAATACCTGGTGCCACTGGGAATTAAATTGCTTCGTATGCAGGGCGGATGGGCTAAAACAGAGAAGGCAAAGGGGGTGTACGACTGGGAATGGCTCGACCATATTGTGAACGATGCTACTAATCGTGGATTGAAGCCTTGGTTGCAGACATCGTATGGTAATACATTGTACAAGGGCGGCGGTGGTTCAAACCTGGGCGCAGGAATGCCGGTATCGAAAGAGGCGTTGGATGCATATTACAACTGGGTTGCAGCAATGGTTAACCGTTATAAGGATAAGGTAAAAGACTGGGAAGTTTGGAACGAACCAAACTTTGGTGACAACACGATTAACAGTCCTGAAATGATTGCTGATTTCAATGTTCGTACTGCATCGGTGATTAAGAAAATACAACCGGATGCAAAAATTTCAGGATTGGCTTTAGGTCACATAGGGCTTGAATTTGCAGAACGATTTTTTAAGCGCATCGGGAAACGAAAGATGAAGTTGTTTGATAACATATCGTATCATGATTATTCATATAATCCTGATGGAAACTATCACGAAGTTTACCGGTTAAGGCAAGCGTTGAATAAGTATGCACCTGCTATGAAACTTAGACAAGGCGAGAATGGTGCTCCATCGGAAGGTGGTGCCGGAAGAGGTGCTTTGTGGGATTATGACTGGACGGAACTGACGCAAGCTAAATGGGATACACGACGAATGTTGGGCAACCTTGGACATGATATTGAATGCAGCATCTTCGGTATCATCGAGATGGCTTATACCAACGGTCCAATCAATAAACTAAACTATAAAGGCATTATAAAATCTGATTCAACCAAGAAATTTATTCGTCCTAAAATGGCTTATTATGCTCTGCAAAATGTCACTTCTATATTTGATAATTCACTCGAAAGAATAAAGGGGTTAGCGTTTACACATAACATGGAGGGTGCACAACCCAACGAATTTAAGTATGCTTATTCAACCGACAGAAGCCTTGCGGTGTATGGTTATCGTAATAAAATTTCCGGGAAGCAATTGTATACCATCTGGATGGATGAGCATATTCCAGGTGATGATAACAAAGTGAAACTTCAAAATTTTTCTTTTACAAATGCTGACTTTGATATCCCGGTGTTGGTTGACATTATTACCGGAGGTGTGTATGAAATACCTGCAGCGAATTGGAGTAAGAAGGGCAATACAAACAGCTTCAAAAACATACCTGTTTATGATGCGCCCATCTTAATAGCGGATAAAAGTCTTCTAAGCTTTAAACCATAAAATGAAATAATATGGTTAAATAAATTACCCTACATAGATTTCGAAGGCAAGCAAAATATCGGACAAAGACTTTCTAAACGGTTTATTAAAAAAAGAACACTTAGAAAGCATGCGGCCGTTGTATTTGTTGCGGGAACCGATAGCAAAATGAAAATTATTCGCTTTCACAGAAGTTTCGAAAATGATGAAAACCTTTTGACAGTTTTGTATGCCCTTTGCGACTTTTTGTAATGACGAGACAAAAAGCAGATTCTACAATGCAAATGAGTAAAAAGCCAGTAGGCAACAGTAGTGTTTGCAATATGTCGGTTGACGGAACGCAGCTCAAGAGCATTTTTTCAAATCAGCTTCATATCTTTAACCAAGGTTCCGGTAATTCTATTGCCGCCACATCGCAAACACTTTAACATTGTTCGTCATGCTTTGACGACACAACGACTTCAAATCAATTGCAAGAAACCAAGCGACAAAAACCATTTGACACGAAAAAAATAATAAATTTAATTTTAAATTTGCGCAGTTACCAGACCTAAAATGAATACCTCATCAAAAAATAAAATTGAAGCAGGCGAAAATAAATTCCGCAAACTCATTATAGAGGCACCCGCAATATTCTGCATTTTAAAAGGTGAGCAGCATGTGTTTGAATTGGCAAACCTTCGGTCTAAAGAGCTTGTAGATAATCGTGATATAATTGGCAAACCCATTCGTGAAGCACTGCCCGAATTAGAAGGGCAAGGATTTTATGAGTTGTTGGACAAGGTGTACAACACGGGAGAAACTTATAACGGCAATGAAGTACCTGCTAACCTCATCAAAAGCGATGGAAGAGTTGAACAGGGATATTTCAATTTCACCTTTCAGGCATATACCAATGCGGACAATGAAACAGAAGGCATTTTGGTGTTTGCGAATGAAGTTACAGAACAAGTTGAAGCCCGCAAAATAATTGAATCAAGCGCAACAAAGAACAGAGAACTTATAGATGCACTGCCCGTAGCGGTTTATACCTGCGATGCCGAGGGATACATACAATCCTTCAACCAGTCTGCCGTTGCACTTTGGGGACGAACACCTGAGATTGGAAAAGATTTATGGTGTGGCTCATGGAAAATATTTCAGAACGATGGAACACCTCTTCCTCTTGATGACTGCCCCATGGCAATCGCATTGAAAGAAGGGCGCATTCTCCATCCTGAATTAGTGATTGAACGACCTGACGGAATCAGGCGAAACATGCAGCCTTATCCGCAACCTATTTACGACAGCAATGGAAAAATTACCGGAGCAGTGAATACACTCATTGATATTACCGAACAGGTAACTGCGCGTAAACTAATTGAAGAAAGCGAAGAGCGTGTAAATATGGAACTCACCGTTCTTTACAATTCGTTTATGAATGCTCCCGCAGGTATTGCCATTTATAAAGGAGACACACACATTTATGAATTTGCCAACGCTGAACACGAAAAAACAGCACGTAGAAAAATCACCATCGGCAAAACCGTGGAAGAACTTTTCCCTGAATTAGAACAACAGGGATTAATGGCTATGATTAATAATGTTTTTTTATCCGGGGAACCATTCATCGCTAATGAACTTCCCATTGAATTAAGCAATGAAGGGAATGACAAATTGGTTTTGGGCTATTATAATTTAGTAGTGCAGCCATTGAAGGACGCAAAAGGAAATACGGAAAGATTATTGTCGCATGCCGTGGATGTTACACAACAGGTTGACGCCCGCAAACTTATTGAAGAAACTAATCAACAGTTACGCATTACCGCAACACTCACTGAAAATATTAACGATGCTGTGATTGGCACTGATATGGATTATAACATTATCAGTTGGAACAAAGGCGCAGAAAATCTGTACGGATATGCAAGCGAAGAAGTAGTAGGCAAACAGGGACGGGAAGTTCTTCGCACGCAATTCTTATCAAATGAAGACAAGCAGGCATGGCCAAAAGCGTTAGATACCACAGGCAAATGGCAAGGTGAAGTAGTACAGTTGAAAAAAGACGGCACACCTGTGAGCGTACTCGTATCCATTGCTTATGTGTATGATGAAAATGGAAAACCCATTGCGGCAGTTGGTGTGAACCGCGATATTACCGAACGGAAAAAAGCAGAAGAAAAAATAATCATAAGCGAAGTAAAATTTAAAATGCTTTCAGAAAGCATTCCGCACATGGTATGGACAGCCACACCCGATGGAAAGAAAAATTTATTCAACAAATATTTTCTCGACTATACCGGACTTTCGTTTGAAGAGCTAAAAGACGATGGATGGCAGAAAATTATTTTTCCCGATGACCTTGAAAGAGAATTAGCGCAATGGAATCACACCCTTAAAACTGGAGAAGATTTCAGAATTGAAAAGCGCATTCGCCAGCATGATGGAGCTTACGGGTGGCATCTAAGTCATAGCATCGCTCAAAAAGATAAGCAGGGAAACATTATTGGATGGATAGGTACAAACACGGATATAGATGAACAAAAGCTGGCGGAAGAAAAAATTAGAGCAAGCGAAGCCAAATTCAGAACGCTGTCCGAAACTATTCCTATCATGGTATGGACAGCCACACCCGATGGAAAGAAAAATTTCTTTAACAAATATTTTCTTGATTACACAGGAAAAACATTTGAAGAAGCAAAAGGCGATGGATGGCATAAACATATTTTTCCTGATGACCTTGAAAAAGAATTGGAGCTATGGCAACATTCGCTTAAAACAGGAGAAGATTTCAAAGTTGAAAAACGCATTCGCTGTCATGATGGAACTTACCGATGGCATCTAAGTCATAGCATCGCACAAAAAGATAAGCAGGGAAACATTATTGGATGGATAGGAACAAACACCGAAATTGAGGAGCAGATAAAAATTACGGAGGCAATAGCCAAAGGTGAAGAGCAATTCCGCACATTCGCTAACAACATTGAAAACCTTGCATGGATTGCCAAAGGTGACGGATGGATTTATTGGTATAACCAGCAATGGTATGATTACACCGGAACCACCCTTGAAGAAATGGAAGGATGGGGATGGGAAAAAGTGCATCATCCCGAACATATTAAAAGGGTTATGGAGTTTGTAAAAGAAGCATGGAAAAAAGACGAAGCATTTGAGCTAACCTTTCCGTTGCGCAGGCATGACGGAGAATATCGTTGGTTTCTTACACGTGGCTATCCGGTAAAAAAAGCCAGTGGAAATATTGAACGATGGATAGGAACCAACACCGATATTACCGAACAAATAAATTTTACCGAAGCGTTAGAAAAGAAAGTAAAAGAGCGAACTTATCAGCTTCACATACAAAATGAAACCTTCCAACAGGCGGAGGAAAGTTCAAAGCAGGGCAGCTATTCATTTAATTTAACAACAGGCAAGCTTTCTTACTCTGATAATTTATTCCGGTTGATAGGATATGAGCCAAAAGAATTTGAACCTTCATTAGAGGAATTTAATAAACATGTTCATCCGGATGATAAGGATTATGTGACACAGGCAGCACAAAATGTTTTACAAAGCAAAACGGATGATGAATGGCACTACCGCATGAATACCAAAACCGGAACAGTCATAAATATAAAAGGCACAGGAAGAGTAATAGAATCCGGTGATGAAAAATTATTAGTGGGAACTTTGCAGGATGTAACAAAAGAATTTGAACTTAACAAAGAATTGCAGGAAAAAGAAGTGTATCGTAAGCAGATAATCAACAATGCTCCCGATGCTATTATTGTAGTTAACGAAAAAAGTATTATCACCCTATGGAATCCTAAAACCGAAGAAATATTCGGATGGAAAGCGGAAGAAGTTTTAGGATTGCATTTAACCGATACCATCATTCCAACTCAATATCGCGACACGCACAACGAAGGAATGAAACGCCTTTTGAAAACAGGCGAAGCACGCATTTTAAATAAAACATTAGAACTTACTGCACTTAATAAAGCAGGTAAAGAGTTTCCCATATCCATCACTATTTCGCAGGCAACGCAGCAGGGAAATAAATTGTTTATTGCATTTCTAAGAGACATCACGCTTGAAAAACAGAACAAAGAAGAATTAATTTTTAAATCAAAGCAATTAGAAGAAATGAATCAATCGCTTGAATTAAAAAATAAGGAACTTGAAAACAGCAATGCAGAGCTTGCATCATTCACTTATGTTGCCAGCCATGATTTACAAGAACCTTTGCGAAAAATTCAAACTTTCGGCAAGCGCATTATAGAAACAGAAAAATTTTCTGATAAAACACAGGATTATTTTAACCGTATTATTTCAGCAGGTGAGCGCATGCAAAACATGATTATTTCGCTCCTCGATATCTCCCGTACAAATACTACTGAACTTATTTTTGAACCGTGCGATTTGAATACCATTGTTGAAGAATCAAAAAGCGACCTGAACGAAAACATACTTGAAAAGCAAGCAACTATTGAGTATAAAAATCTTCCGACAATAAACGGAGTACGTATTCAACTTTCCCAGCTTTTTACAAACCTCATTGAAAATGCGGTTAAATACAGCCGACCTGAAATTAAACCGCATATTAGGATAACTTCTTCACTCGTTCATGGAAACGAATTTGAGCATCCGTCAGCAAAACTACAACAGGAATACCACGCTATAAAAATTGCAGACAATGGAATTGGTTTTGAAATGCAATACGCAACTAAAATCTTTGAACTCTTTCAGCGGCTTCATGGCAAGAAGGAATATTCAGGAACAGGTATCGGATTAACCATTGTCAAAAAAATTGTAATCAATCACAACGGTTTTATTATAGCAGAAGCAAAACTTAATATAGGCTCAACATTCACTATATACATACCCACAGCATCAACAAATTATTTTTAATTGATGATGATTTAGATGACCAGTTTATTTTAAGAAGTCATTGAATCTATAAATCCAACACTGCATTGCGATACAGCAACAAACGGGCAGTTTTTCTGAGCTACAATAGTACGAACGCTCAACATCGGTTTTGCGCAATACGGCCGGACAATGATATTGTCAGCATTTGTTCTTCACTGCGCTTCAGTTTTGGGTTGGATCGTTAATTCATAAACATTTTGGTAAAATATAATCTTCGTTTTTTAACTTACGTTCAGTCTGGGCGGACGGAATACTAATTCCCCTACTGAGCAAAGCCCCAGGCGTTGTATGCCATTTTTAAGGAACGTTGTTAACATGAACCAAATGGGACGCTTTTAGTATCTTCGCTTTCAAATATTTAAAAAATGAAAGCACCAAAATTTATTATTGTAGTTGGTACTTCCGCAGGCGGTATGAATGCACTGATTGAATTGGTTTCGCATTTGAAAGAAAATATAGATGCAGCTTATTTTATCGTAATGCACTTATCCCGAACAAGTATCAGCGATTTTTTAGTGCACCGTCTTCAACCACATACCTTTTTAAAATGTGTATTAGCAAAAGAAGATACTGGAATAGAAAAAGGTCATATTTACGTTGCCTCACCCAATCAACATTTACTCGTTAGGAAAAATACAATTATTCTTGGTCGGGGCCCTGAAGAAAATCGTTGGCGACCCTCCATTGATGTATTGTTTCGCTCAGCCGCTGCCGCCTACAGCACAAGAGTTATTGGGGTTGTATTAACAGGCTCACTTGATGACGGAACTACAGGCATGTTAGCCATTAAAAGAAGTGGAGGAACCTGCATCGTGCAAGATCCTAACGAAGCAGAATACCCTGACATGCCCCTATCGGTTCTCAATAACATGGAAGTTGATTACTGCATTCCGCTTCATCAAATGGGCGATACCATTTTTGAAATTACTAAATCAAACCCCGAAGAAATTGCTGCCCCACAAGATGTTATCATAGAATCTGAAATTGCTGAAAGAGTAGTGGTGGATTATGGAAATGTTAAACAACTGGGCGATAAAAGTATTTATGCCTGCCCCGATTGCGGTGGGGGCTTGTGGTACATCAGCAAACAAAATGGAAAACCCGATCGTTACCGTTGTCATATTGGGCATTCGTATTCTGAAAAAGATTTGGTAGTGAAGCAGGGTGAAATATTGGAATCGACATTATGGATAGCTTTGCGAATTATGGAGGAACGCAGAAATCTTTTGAAGAAAATGGAAGATGACAACAATAAAAAAGGATTGTCTAAAATGGCAGCAAGCTATCAGGAAAAAGGGGACGATATACAATTTCATGTTGACAAAATGAAAGAGATTTTATTCGCCACTCAAAACACGTTGTAAATCACTTTGCTAATGTTTATTACTTACTTCGCAACAGTTTGAGATTCGAACTAAAATTAATGTGATTGCCTGCAGTTTAATTATTAAAGTAGAAATCTTAAGTATTAGGAATCGGTACCAGGCGCTTTGGTCCCCAAAAAAAATGCTAGCAGGCGATATAGGCCAACATCGGTTCTACTAGCATTTTTTATTGGGTCAGTGCGGGGACAACAATAATCTAATCGCTCCTGCTTCCTCCCATGACCCCCGCCTGATAGTCGGGCAGGCCAGAATCCCGATATTGGGTCAGCTATGGTAATCGGGATCTGGGGAACGCTACAGCTTGAGATTCGAATTAAAAATTAATTTGCTTACCAATAGTTCTATAAATGAAGTATTAACCTTTGAGTTTAAGAATGGCTACCAGGCGTATGGTCCCCAAAAAAAATGCTAGCGGCCATTTGGGTTAAGTTGGGATCTGAAAGCATTTTTTATTGGGTCAGCGAGGAAGGAGCGGGGCGGGGACAACAGTAATCTAATCGCTCCTGCTCCCGCCCCTTCCCCCAGAATCCCGAAGTGTCATCCCGGTAATCGGGATCTGGGGAACGCTACAGTTTGAGATTCGAATTAAAAATTAATTTGCTTACCAATAGTTCTATAAATGAAGTAGGAATCTTTGAGTTTATCAATGGCTACCAGGCGTATGGTCCCCAAAAAAAATGCTAGCGGCCATTTGGGTTAAGTTCTGATCTGTAAGCATTTTTTATTGGGTCAGCGAGGAAGGAGCGGGGCAGGGACAACAGTAATCTCTTCGCTCCTGCCCAGCGCTTT
>Ga0163153_10007373_pt1 | contig 11856 bp, 11 predicted proteins | sample OliLakLV19MP6IB1_FD_148629 | JGI IMG/M metagenome (GOLD analysis project Ga0163153, IMG submission 148629) | Freshwater microbial mat bacterial communities from Lake Vanda, McMurdo Dry Valleys, Antarctica - Oligotrophic Lake LV.19.MP6.IB-1 | ecosystem: Environmental > Aquatic > Freshwater >... | reverse complement strand
CGTCGAGCCCGGCGTCGTCAATGAAACGGCGCGCTTCAAGGAAGACCTCGACGCCGACAGCCTTGATCTCGTCGAACTCGTCATGGGTCTCGAGGAGCGCTTCGACATCGAAGTGCCGGAAGAGGACCTCGAAGGTGTGACGACAGTCGGTCACGCCGTCGACCTCGTCCTCGCCAAGGTCGGCTGAGCATCAGCGTGTCGGCCGCAACCGACCACAAGGGACGGATCCGCGTCGCGGTTACCGGTATCGGCGTGAAGACGCCCGCCGGGAACGACATCGCGTCGTTCTGGGACACGATCGTCGGAGGTGTGTCGACAGCGGCCACCTTCACGCGGCCGATGCCGCCGTTGCCGGTCACGTTCGGTTGCGAAGTGCACGATTTCGACCCCGAGCCGTACCTCGGAGCGAAGGCCGCCCGCCGGGTGGACCGCGTCACGCAGCTCGGGTTCGCCGCGGCGGCGGACGCACTCTCCGACGCGGGCGACCCCGGTGCCGACCCGGCCCGCTGCGGTGTCATCGTCGGCACCGGTATCGGTGGGCTCATCACGCTCGAGGAACAGGTCGCGGTCTTCCAGGAGAAAGGCGCGGGGCGCGTCAGCCCGTTCTTCGTCCCGATGATGATGGCGAACGCAACCGCGGGCACGATCGCGATGCAGCTCGGTTGGAAGGGTCCGAACCTCTGCATCACGACCGCGTGCGCGGCCGGTTCGCATGCCATCGGCGAAGCCGCACGTCTCATTCGCGACGACACATGCGACGTCGTCATGACCGGCGGCAGCGAGTCGTGCCAGACGCCGACCGCGCTCGCGGCGTTCAGCCGCATGACCGCACTGTCGACCCGCAACGACGACCCTGGCCGCGCGTCGCGCCCGTTCGACGTCGACCGCGACGGCTTCGTGATGGGTGAAGGCGCAGCCGGCTTGCTGGTCGAACGGTGGGATCGAGCCGTCGCGCGCGGCGCGCGTATCTACGGTGAGATCGTCGGCTACGGCCGCAACGCCGACGCGTATCACATCACCGCACCTTCACCCGGCGGCGAAGGCGCGGCCGCTTGCATGCAACTCGCGCTCGACGACGCGGGCCTCTCCCCCGCCGCAATCGGGCACGTCAACGCGCACGGTACGTCGACGCCGCTCAACGACGCGGCCGAAGCGGAAGCCATCCGCAAGGTGTTCGGCGACGGACCTCCGGTCACGTCGACGAAGGGTTCCATCGGCCACCTCATCGGCGCAGCGGGTGCCGTCGAGGCGGTGGCGACGCTGCTCGCGCTGCAGAACCAGCTCGTGCCGCCGACGGCGAACTGCGACCGCCCGGGCGACGAGATTCAGGTCGACGTAGTGCGCGGCTCGGCCCGTGCGGTGGCATCGGGCACCGCCCTCTCGAACTCGTTCGGGTTCGGCGGGCACAACGCCTCGTTGATCCTGACGGCGGACCACAGCCCCAGCGACGCGTAATGGCCCTCGTGAGAGCGGCTGCGTGACGGCAACGCCGATCGGCTCGCGAACCGACGACGCCATCGTCGCCGAGTTGCGCGAGCACGACGGTCGGCGGATCGTCTGGTTTCGCATCGCCGGCGGCAAACACCACGGGGCCATCGGCGCCGCGGGCGGGGCCACGGCCGAACGCGCCGTGCGCCTGGCCGGCGAACTCAACGTACCGCTGGTCTGCGAACTCGACTCGTCCGGCGCCGAACTGCGCGAGCACGTCGCCGCGCTCCACGCGTGGGGCCGCTTGGCCCGCGAGCTGGTCGCGGTGTCGGGTCGCGTCCCCACCCTGCTTGCCGTCACCGGCGCGTGCGTTTCGGGTCCCGCCCTCGCGCTCGGCTTGTTCGACCTCGTCGTGATGACCCGCGACTCGTTTGCGTTCGTCACGGGTCCAGACTCGGTGGCCGAGATCACAGGCATCGCCGTCACCCGCGAGGAACTGGGCGGAGCCGGCATGCACGAACAGCGCACCGGTGTCGCCGCGCTCGTCGCGGCCGACGACGAGGCTGCCCGGGAACTGCTGTGGTGGCTGCTCGACTACCTGCCCGACCATCATCTCGCCGATGCGCGCCGGATCATGAACGGCGACGACCGCGAACGCGACTGCGCGCAGGCGGCGGCGATCGTTCCCGCGGAACCTACGGCGTCGTACGACGCCCGCCGGGTCGTCGAGGACGTGCTCGACCGCGACTCGTTCGCGGAGTTGCGCCCTCGGTACGCGCCCAACCTTGTGACCGGCCTCGGGCGGCTCGACGGCCGCACTGTCGGCATCGTCGCCAACCAACCACAGCAGCGGGCCGGCACCCTCGACATCGAGGCGTCGCGCAAGGCCGCCAAGTTCGTTGCGTGGTGCGACGCGTTCAACATGCCGATCATCACGTTCGTCGACACGCCGGGCTTCGAACCCGGTCGCGATCTCGAGTGGCGGGGCATGATCCGTCACGGTGCCGAACTCGTTCACGCGTACTGTGCGGCGACGGTGCCCCGCCTGTGCGTCGTCCTGCGCAAGGCCTACGGCGGCGCGTACATCGTCATGGACTCACGCGGCATCGCGAACGACCTGTGCGTCGCCTGGCCGACGGCCCAGATCGCGGTCATGGGCGCCGAGCCCGCGATCCGCATCCTGCACAAGGGACCGAACCCCGATGCCGTTGCCGAATACGAGGCCCGCTTCTTGAACCCGTACGTGGCGGCCGAGCGTGGACTCGTCGATGCCGTCATTCCACCCGCCGCGACCCGGCGGGTGCTGTGCGACGCACTCGACGTCCTCGCGACCAAGCGCGATGCCCAGCCCGCCCGCCGCCATTCGAACACACCGCTCTAGGGGGAACACACCGCATGCTGCTCGACGGGAAACGCATCCTCGTCACCGGCGTCCTGAACGACGCATCCATCGCGTTCGCCGTTGCCAAACGCGCGCAGGAGGAAGGTGCCGAAGTCGTGCTGACGTCGTTCGGCCGGGTGATGAGCCTGACGGAACGGGCGGCGCGGCGGCTGCCGACGAAGCCCGACCTCGTCGAACTCGACGTGTCGTCGCAGGCCGACTGCGACGCGCTCGCGGAGCGGGTCGGTGGCCGGCTCGACGGCGTGCTCCATGCAATCGGGTTCGCGCCCGAGTCGTGCCTCGGCGGTGGGTTCCTGACTGCGCCGTGGGAAGACGTGGCGGTCGCGCTGCAGGTGTCGGCGTACTCGTTGAAAGCGCTCGCGGTGGCGTGCCGCCCCCTCATGGGCGCCGGCGGCACCATCGTCGGTCTCGACTTCGACAACAGCCGTGTCGCCTGGCCCGTGTACGACTGGATGGGCGTCGCCAAGGCCGCGTTCGAAGCGACGGCGCGCTACCTCGCGCGCGACCTCGGTGCCGAAGGCATCCGCGTGAACCTCGTTGCCGCCGGCCCGATTCGTACCGTCGCGGCGAAGAGCATCCCCGGCTTCGAACGCTTCGAAGAGGTGTGGACGGAACGAGCGCCGCTCGGCTGGAACGTCAAGGACCCGGAACCGGTCGCGATGGCGTGCGTCGCGCTGCTCTCGGACCTGTTCCCCGCGACAACCGGCGACGTGATCCACGTCGACGGCGGCTTCCACGCCATCGGCGCGTAGTCCATGGGCCTGTAGCTAGGCCTTCAGGACCGCTTCGACCTTCGGAACCGTGTCTTTCGGGCTCACCTTGTAGAACGCGCCGGCGATCTCGCCCTGTTCGTCGACGACGAACGCGGAGCGGATGATGCCCATGAACTTGCGGCCGTAGAGCGACTTCTCGCCCCACGTGCCCCACGCTTCGGCCATCTCGTGCTCGGTGTCGGCGAGTAGCGGGAACCCGAGGTCGTACTTGTCGTCGAACTTCTTCTGTTTCTCGGGCTTGTCGGGGCTGACACCCACGACCGCGGCTTTGAGCTTCTTCAATTGCGGGAACGCGTCGCGGAGGTTGCACGACTGCTGCGTGCATCCCGGCGTGTCGGCCTTCGGGTAGAAGTACACGACCAGCCGTTTGCCCTTGAACTGCGAGAGCCGGACGGTGGTGCCGTCCTGATCCTTCAGCACGAAGTTCGGGGCCTTGTCGCCGACGTTGAGGGTGGTCACGCCCCGTAGCATGCCGCACGTGCCGCGTCGGGCGCCCATCCGGATTGCTGCGCCCGAGGCCGACGTGCGTGCGGCCGCGCTCGCGCACCTCGACGCCCAACCGCGTGAGGACGGCACACTTTTCGTCACCGGCGAGACGACACCCGACCCCAGTGTGGGCGTGCTCCTCACACTCGTCGGCGACGGCACGGGCACCCTCGTTCACGCGCGGCGGGTCGGGAGGTTCCGGATCCCGTTCTTCTCCTGGTTCTTCCGACCGCTGATCGCGGCGGCCGGCAACCGATACCGGGACTACGCGGTCACGACGCTGCGCCACGAATGCGAAGGCGGGCCCGAGCCCACCCCGCCTACGCCCGTATTCGGGCTCCCCACGGTGCCGTTCACGACCGAGCAGGCGACCCTGCTCGCCGTCGCGGCCGCGTCAGTTGCCATCGTCGGCTTCGGGAGTTCGCTGTTCGGTCAGTTCGCCGACCCGATCGCCGACTCGTTCGGCGCTTCCGACTCGCGCCTCAGCTTCGCCCTTGGGTTCACGCGTGTCGGTGCGGTCATCGCGGTGTTCGCGACCGCGCTGGCCGATCGCCACGGGCGGCGGCGAGCGATCCTGTTCGGCATCGGCGGGTGCGCCGTCGCAGCCGCGCTCTCCGCGGTCGCCCCGACGTTCGAGATGTTCACCCTCGCCCAGGTGCTGCAGCGCGCCTGTCTCTTCATCACAGGCATCGTGGCCGGGATCGCAACCATCGAAGAGGCACCCGAGGGCGCGCGGGCGTACGCCGCGTCGATGCTCGCATTAGCCGGCGGTCTCGGGTTCTCGTTCACCGTCGTGCTCCTCCCCCTCGCCGACTTCGGCGACGAAGCGTGGCGTATCCCGTACGGCATCGCGGCGTTGAGCATCCTCTTGTTACCCAGAGTGTCGCGTCGGCTCACCGAAACGTCCCGTTACCTCGCCGTCAGTTCACGCGCGGAGATCGCGCGCGGCCGCGTGCGCGAGCTGTTCGACGCCAGGTACGGACGCCGGTTCGTCCTGCTCGCGGCGATCGGGTTCCTGACCAACATCTTCAACGCCCCTTCGTCGCAACTCATGAACAAGTACCTGCGGGACGAACGCGATTTCTCGAACACCGGCATCGCGGTATTTCGGACGATCACGACCGCGCTTCCCGGTTTGATCGGACTCGTCGTCGGCGGCCAGCTCGCCGAGCGCTACGGCCGCAAGCCCGTGGCAATCTGGGCGCTCATCGTCGCGACCGTGACCCAGATGGTGTTCTTCGTATACGGCGGGCCGGTCATCTGGGTGATGTCGGGTGTCTCGGTGCTCACGTCGGCGGCGGCCGGTGTCGCGCTCGGCACGCTCGACGCCGAACTGTTCCCGACCGAGTTGCGCGGCACCTCGAACGGCTTGCTCACCATGGTCAACGTGACCGGCTCGTTCGCCGGGTTGATGCTCGCCGCCGAACTTCCCTTCGCGGGCGTCGGGCCGGCGATTGCGTTGCTCGGCGTGACGTCGCTGTGTGCAGCCATCTTCCTCGTCCCCCGTCTGCCCGAGACGAGCGCCCAACTCCTCGACGACGTCAGCCCGTCGGAACCGATCGAGGACAACGGTCCCGGTCCGTGACGGAAACGGTGCTTGATGGTCTCGCGTTTCCCGAAGGTCCCCGCTGGCGCGACGGCCGGCTGTGGTTCAGCGACCAGCACGACCACCGCGTCGTCTCGATGCTGCCCGACGGCAAGTCGGAGACGGTCGTCGAAGTGCCGCAGCAGCCGTCGGGGCTCGGCTGGCTCGCCGACGGCACGATGCTCGTCGTCTCGATGCTCGACCGGCGCGTGCTTGCGTTCCGCAACGGCGCGCTGTCGGAACACGCCGACATCTCGGCGCTCGCGCCCGCCGCGTGCAACGACATGGTCGTCGACTCGCGCGGGCGCGCGTACGTCGGCAACTTCGGGTTCGACATGTACGGCGGCGCGAAGCCGCACAACACGACGATCGTCGCGGTCGACCCCGACGGTACCGCGCGGGTCGCGGCCGACGACGTGCGCTTCCCGAACGGCAGTGTCGTCACCCCCGACAACGGCACGCTCGTCGTCGCCGAAAGCATGGGCGCCTCCCTGTTGGCATTCGACATCGAGGCCGACGGCACATTGACCAACCGCCGCCAGTGGGCCGACCTCGGCCAGTTCGGCGCGACGGCCGACGGCATCTGCCTCGACTCCGAGGGCGCGATCTGGGTCGCGTGCCCGTTCAGCTCACGCGTCCTGCGCGTCGGCGAGGGCGGCACGTTGCTCCAGGAAGTACCCACCGGCCGCGGCACCTACGCGTGCGTGCTCGGCGGCGACGACCTGCGCACGCTGTACATCTGCACCGCCGAAGGCCACGAGCCCGAGGAGTGCCGCGAGAAGCGCGCCGGCCGCATCGACGCGGTACGCGTCGACGTCCCCGGCGTCTAGCAGGCGGGAGATCCTCGCACTCGGCCAGTCGTTCCGATCCGCACGGGCGATCGAGAGTCCGAGGTCGGAGCCGCAGAAGCGTGTTACGCCTCGGCGAGGCCTTCCCAGCCCTCCGGGGGCGGAGCCAGGCGCCAGAACTGCTCGGGGGCGGGGGCGTCGAGCTTGCGGGTGACGTGCCAGTCGTCTTCGAGCGCGAGGAGCTGCGACGGGTAACAGTCGATCGCTTCCCGCTTCGTTTCCTCGGTCGTGGTGATCGACGGGCAGACCGGCGTCGGCCACACGTTCTTGCGGAACATCGACGACACGCGCCAGGCGAGCATGCCGGGAATGTGCTTGTAGCCGGAATCTTCGTAACACCACCAGGCCACGGTGCGATCCATGCGGCCGCGGGCGATCATGCACGCCCGGTGGGTAACGTCGTGGTCGGGGTTCGCGAGCCCGAAGGGCGCGACGACCAACGAGGGCCGCAACGTCGCGAGCGCGGGCGCGAGCATTTCGGCGATCTCCTCCGGCGGAACGGGGCGGTCGCCTTCGCGGTACGTGTACTCGACGCAGTCGAGATGCACGGGTGTCGTGTCGAGCACCGCGAGGGCGCGTTCGTCTTCGGCGCGCCGCGCGGCCATGACGTCGTCGCTCGGCGAGAAGCCCGACTGCACGTCCCACTTCCGCATCGGGTCCGGATACGCGGGCGGGTTCCCCGCGAACACCGTCACGACCGTCGGGTCGGACACCGACCCGAGGAACCGGCCGCAACTCAACACCGCGTCGTCGAGATGCGGCGACACGACGACAACCCGTTCCATCTCGCCGGCGGCCGGTAGCCCCCACTCCCGCATCGGTTGGTCGTCGGGGTTCACGGTTGGAAGAGCATGTCGACGTAGGCCTCGAGCAGTTCTTCGACCGTGCCGTGCATCTCGCTCATCGTCGCCATGCCGTAGATCGGTGCCATCGAGCCGCCGGCCTGCGGGTTGGCGCGCACCTCGGCGACGGCCGCGGCGAGATCGACAAGGAAGCGTTCGATCACACCCGGTTGCGTGTGCCGCAAGGTCACACACAGGTGGATAGACGGCGGGTCCTGGAGGCCGTTGAGCGACCAACCGCTGTGGCCGAGCACGTCGAGCACCCGGTAGATGTCGACGTCGTCGGTGGTGAACGCCACGTTCCACAACGGGTCGCCGATCACCTGGAGACCTTCGATGGCCGCGATGCCCGCCTTGGCGCGCTGCGCGGCGTCGAGAATTCGGCCGACTGCGTCGAGGTAGCCCTGCTTGCCGATGCTGACGAGCGCGGCCCAGCATGCCGCGCTCAGCGCGCCCGGCCGCGAACCCGCGAACGTGGGCGAGAAGTACAGGCCACCGGCCCACGAGGCGGTCTTGTAGTACTGGTGGTGGCGCAGGTCGAAGTCGCGGTACAACACGACCGAGGTGCCCTTGGCCGCGTACCCGTACTTGTGCGTGTCGGCCGACATCGACGTGACTCCGGGAACGCGGAAGTCGAACGGTGGGACCGGGTACCCCAACTGTTCGGCCCACGGGAGCACGAAGCCACCGAGGCAGGCGTCGGTGTGGAACCCGATGGCACGGGTGCGTGCGAGTTCGGCCAGTTCGTCGATCGGGTCGACGAGCCCGTTGGGGAAGCACGGCGCGGAGCCGACGATGACCGCCGTGTTCGGTGTGATGGCGGCTTCGGTGGCGGCGACGTCAGCCCGGCCGTCCTTGCCGACGGGGACGCTGACCTTGGTGATGCGGAAGTAGTGGGCGGCTTTGTCGAACGCGGCGTGCGCGGTGGACGGCACGATCATCTCGGGTTCGGCAATGCCGCGGTCGTAGGCACGGTCGCGATACACCTTCATCGCGAGCAGGATGCTCTCGGTGCCGCCCGAACTGATTGTGCCGCACACACCCTCGACGCCGCCGAGCATCGACGCGGTCATCGCGACGATCTCGGCCTCGAACTTGACCACGCTCGGCCACAGGTCGGCGTGGAGCGGGTTGGCCTGCGACGTGCGCGCGTAGACGTCGTTCAGGAACGAAATATGCTCGGGGTCGCCGTGGTACACGCTGCCCGACGCGAAGCCGTCCTCCCAGCGCGGGCGCTCGCGCTCGAGCATGGCGTCGATCTGCGCGAGTAGCTCGGTGCGGGGTACGCCGGTGTCGGGCAGCGCGGTGTACGTGGGGAACTCACCCCGGTACGGCTTGACCGATCTCTCGATTGCAGACATGTCGTCATCGGCCATGGCTGTTCAACCTCGCGTAGATGCTTCGGGTGCGCTTGTGTAGCGCACGGAACTCTCGGTACAGCTCGTCGTAGATGGCCCGGTTGGCCGGGTCGGGCTGGAACGTCTCGGTGATGCGCACCGCCCGGCTGACGTCGTCGATCGTCAGCCGTTTGAGCGCGAGCCCGGCCAGGAGAGCCGCGCCGCGTGTGTTGGCGTGGATCGCGTGCTCGACCTGGTGGATGGGCCGGTTCAGGACGTCGGCCATGATCTGGCACCACAACTCGGATTGCGCGCCGCCGCCGACGAAGTTCAGTCCCGGGAACGGCCGGTCGACGAACTTCTCGACGACACCCAGCAGCCACCGGGTGTTGTACGCGACGCCTTCGAGGACACCGCGGACCATGTCGCTGCGGGTCGTGCGCAGCGAGAGGTTGTGCCAGCCAGCCCGCAGGCGATGGTCGTCGACAGGCGTGCGCTCGCCGTTGAGCCAGGGCGTGAAGATGACGCCGCTGCTTCCGGGAGCGGAGGCGGACGCAGCCGCGTCGATGCGACCGTAGAAGCCGGTCGGCACGGGCGTGTCGCGGAGTTCGTCGTCGGGATACAGCACGTTGTTACGCAGCCACTCGATGCACGCGCCCGCCGTTTCCTGCTCGTCGGCCACGTAGTACTTGCCGGGCAGCGGTGACGGCAGCGACGCGATGCCGCGCAACACGTCGGTCTTCTTGAACGGGACGTGACAGGTGATCCACGACGACGTGCCGACGTACAGGTGGCCTTCGTAGTCGCGCACGGCACCCGAGCCGATGGCTGCCGACTGCACGTCGGGGGTCCCACCCACCACCGGGACACCGGCGGGGAGACCGAGTTGCGTGGCCGCGTCGGGTGCGAGTTCACCGACGATGCTGGTTGCCGGAACGAGATCCGGGAGCTGCGCGCGGTCGATTCCGGTGATCGCGAGGAGCCCGGGGTCGTAGTCGATCTGGGCGAGGTCGCGGTTGTCGGTGACCCAGTGCAACACGATCGAGTCGTACGTCGCGACCGCGCGGCCGGTGAGCTTGTAGTTGAGCCAGTCTTTCGGCTCGAGGTACTTCCACGTCGCACGCGCGATATCGGGTCGCTCCGTTTGCAACCAGAGAATGTGGCCGACCGGGTCCTTGCCCGAGAGCGCCGGCACACCACCGGTGAGAGCCACCCACTTGCGCAGCTTCAGCGGGTCGTAGCCCTGCATGCGCACGCGGCCGCCGACCGCGCGGCGCACAGCGCGCGATCCGCGCGAGTCCATCCAGATGATGGCGTCGTGCAGTACGTCGCCCTGCGGCCCGATCGGCACGGTGCCCGACCACTGCGACGTGACCGACACCGCGACGAACGAGTCGACCGGCACCGCGCCCCGTGCCAGCAGACGGTGCGCGGCGGTCGTGATCGCGCGCCACCAGTCGGCCGGGTCCTGTTGCGCAGCACCGTCGGCGCCCAAGTCGAGGCGCGTGTGCTCGACGTCGCCATCGACGAACGTGCCGTCGATCGTGAACGTCGCGACCTTCGGCCCCGACGTGCCGAGGTCGATGGTGAGGACGTGCTCGGTCACGCCTTGCGTTTCAGGCCGTGACCGAAGAACCCGCCTTTCGGACGGGCGTGGGCGTGGTAGTGGTCCGGGATGTTGCGCATGTTGTCGTCGATATAGAGCTCGTACGTGAAGTGCTCGGCGACAACCATGGCCAGCTTGTCGTGCATGTGCGCCAGCGTCTCGGCCGGCGGGTCGACACCATGGCCCCGCCACACGACCATCGGGACCGCGCAGATCTCACACTCGGCGATCCAGCAGATGTCGTCTTCGTGGAACCAGGGCGTGATCCGCGCCGCCTCGCACAGATCGCACCCGTCTTTCCGCTCCAGATCACCGCTCATACGGGGAGAAGCTACCTCCGTAGTAGCTTCACCCGTCACGATGAAGGGTCTCATCCTTGCCGGAGGCGTCGGCTCGCGTCTTCGCCCGATCACCCACACCAGCGCCAAGCAGCTGGTGCCGGTGGCCAACAAACCGATCCTGTTCTACGGGATCGAACAGATGGCCGACGTGGGGATCAAGGACATCGCGATCGTCGTCAGCCCCGAGACCGGCGACGAGATCCGCGCCGCCGTCGGCGACGGCTCCTCGTTCGGCCTGAGCGTCACGTACATTTCGCAGCCGGAGCCGCTCGGCATCGCCCACGGCGTGAAGCTGGCGCGCGGCTACCTCGGGAACGACGACTTCGTTCTCTATCTCGGCGACAACATGCTGGAACAGGGCCTGCGCGAGTTCGTGGCCGGTTTCCACGCCGAGCGGGACCGCGAGCCGGAACTGGGTGAGGACCACCGGCCGTTGGTTGCGGCGCACATTCTGCTTGCCGCCGTCGACGACCCGCGGCAGATGGGTGTCGCCGAGCTCGACGCGCGGGGTGAGATCATCCGGCTCGTCGAGAAGCCGGCCAACCCGCCGTCGAAGTACGCGCTCGTCGGCGTGTACCTGTTCGGGCCCGAGATCCACGACGCGGTCCTCAGCATCAGCCCGTCGGGCCGCAACGAACTCGAGATCACCGATGCGATCCAGTGGCTGATCGACTCGGGCCACCGCGTGCACCACCAGATCCTCGCGGGCTGGTGGATCGACACGGGCAAGAAGGACCCGCTGCTCGAGTGCAACCGGTTGGTGCTCGACACGCTCGACCGGCGCGTCGACGGCCGCCTCGACCGCAAGTCGAAGGCCGAAGGGCGCGTCGTCATCGAAGCGGGTGCCACGCTCAAGAACTCGACCGTGCGCGGTCCCGCGATCATCGGCGCGAACACGCACCTGGTCGACACGTACGTCGGTCCGTACACGTCGATCGGACCCGACTGCGAGCTCACCGACTGCGACATCGAGTTCTCGGTCGTGCTCGAGAACAGCCGCATCGTCGGCGTGCATCGGCTCAAAGATTCGCTGCTCGGCCGCGCGGTCGAAGTGACACGCACGAACACGCGGCCGAAGGCCACACGGTTGACGTTGGGCGACCACTCCCAAGCGGAGCTCGAATAGCCGTGGCGCACGTGGCCGAGAGCGACGCGATCTCGGGCGTGTGGATCGTCGAGCCCGTCGTGCACACCGACGCGAAACGTCT
>Ga0163153_10007371_pt1 | contig 11856 bp, 9 predicted proteins | sample OliLakLV19MP6IB1_FD_148629 | JGI IMG/M metagenome (GOLD analysis project Ga0163153, IMG submission 148629) | Freshwater microbial mat bacterial communities from Lake Vanda, McMurdo Dry Valleys, Antarctica - Oligotrophic Lake LV.19.MP6.IB-1 | ecosystem: Environmental > Aquatic > Freshwater > Lake... | reverse complement strand
AAAAACTGGCTCCCCCCAATCGAGTTGAGGAATTGGCAGCTTATTACATCAAAGAAATGCAAACTTTTCAGCCACACGGCCCTTATTTTCTGTTAGGAGTATCTTTTGGGGGGACGGTAGCTTTTGAGATGGCTAGGCAACTTCAGGATCTAGGTGAGAAGGTAGCTTTGCTGGGATTGTTGGACACTTACGGGCCGGATGCTTTCAAAAATTCGTCTGAGATGAAGCACAGTGAAGGCATCATGAGAATTTTACGTCTCACCCCCGGTGCATTTATGAATAAAGCGAAGAGCAATCTGAACGGAAAAATCGAGAATCTCACTGAGATTCAGTGGAGAATTTTGTGCAATTTGTACCGCGCGGTTGGGCGTACCCTGCCAATTTATTTGGAAAACTTCACTCATCGGGAATTAAATCATCAGGCATTGAAACATTATGTAGGGGGAGTTTATACGGGTCGGGCTTCTGTTTTCAAGGCAGTTGAGAGTGCGGAGGCGTTTGGGGCTGACTTCGCATTAGGTTGGGGTGAGGCAATTACGGGGGGAATAGAGGTTCACGAGATTCCTAGCGACCACCTTGGGATGTTAAAAGAACCTCAAGTTCGGATACTGGGGGAAAAATTGCAGGCTGCGGTCGATCGGGCTCAAGGTTAACATTGGACAATTGACAGTTGATAGTTCACAGCAAAAACCCAGATCTAATTTTCGCTGTGAACTATCAACTATCAAATCGTTTCCGGTTGTATCGGAATGATTTAACCACAGAGGGCGCAGAGAACACAGAGGAAGATCAGAGAGAGATGAATACAGGACTATGAAGCGTGGATTTTATATGACTCGATTTTACAATTCCGATGCTACCGGATTTGATATTAATTGTTTAAATCTCCATGCTAAAAACTCGCTGTCAACTGTCAACTGTCAACTGTCAACTGTTTGCATCGGAATGATTTAACCACAGAGGGCGCAGAGAACACAGAGGAAGATCAGAGAGAGATGAATACAGGACTATGAAGCGTGGATTTTATATGACTCGATTTTACAATTCCGATGCTACCGGATTTGATATTAATTGTTTAAATCTCCATGCTAAAAACTCGCTGTCAACTGTCAACTGTCAACTGTCAACTGTTTGCATCGGAATGATTTAACCACAGAGGGCGCAGAGAACACAGAGGAAGATCAGAGAGAGATGAATACAGGACTATGAAGCGTGGATTTTATATGACTCGATTTTACAATTCCGATGCTACCGGATTTGATATTAATTGTTTAAATCTCCATGCTAAAAACTCGCTGTCAACTGTCAACTGTCAACTGTCAACTGTTTAACCTTCCAATGCTGCCAACAGACACAGCAACAAAGCCTCCGTCCACTCGACTACAGCACCGTAAGTATCGCCCGTGTGGCCGCCCAAACGGTGGTTAAACCAGGCTCCGGCAAAAATTCCGATCGCACTTCCGCCCAAAGCCATCCCCACCGCCAACAGCCACCGATCGCCCTCCAAGACAACTTGCAGCACGCTCAAACTCACCAACAACAGAACTCCGGGGATAAAATCAAAAGGTGAATAAATCGATTCTTTATGAAAAGCTCCCTTACCCTCGGCCCGGAGATAGGGATAGCGGGCGATCGCCACCAGTTGGGCCCACCTCCCCCAACCCGCCACACCCATCAAAGCCAGCCACCGATAGTGATTCAAGTCCGAAAGAGCCGCAGTTTTCAGCAGGACGATCGCGATCGCAGCCATCGCCCCAAAAGCCCCTGTAACGCTGTCCCGCATCACTTCCAGCCGGCGCACCGGGTCGGGTACGGCCAGCCCGTCCGCCGCGTCCATCGCCCCATCTAGGTGCAGCCCGCCAGTGATGGCGATGCCCAAAACTACCACCAAGGCCGATCGAGTCAGAGCAGGCATTCCCAACAACTGCAAGCCCAGATCCGCCAGTCCCAGCATCCCCCCAATCAAAAGCCCGATCGCCGGAGCCAAGCGAGCAATGCCCCGAAACTCCAAAGTCCAAGACACTGGCACCGGCAAACAAGTATAAAACGCGACTGCGGCTGCAATGGCAGCGCCTTGATTCCGGAAAAAGTCGATCGTAGAGCGAACCAATTTATCATCCACCATAAGATAGAAATTTTTTCATCTTGTATGCAGTTGTCAATCCATTAGCTTGTGCCAGAATTGGAGCTGTAACACCCTAGTCTTTTCGATCGGGCATTCCTCCTGTCCGAGTTCTTTTCCCCCGGAAAACCTCTGTCGGCAGCGATCCCAAAGCTCCCTATCTAAAATGACTAAACTCAAGATCCGCGTTTCCATTCCCAAGAATTCTAGCTAACTCCCTGATTTTCAAGACGGGAACATACTACAACAGAGGCTTTTAATCCATGAGTCACGATCAATTGAATAACAGGGTAGTTGCTCCTTGCATCATCGATACAGGCATTGTCGTCAACAAGCGCGATATCAAAAGATTGCTGTTTGATTTAGGACGTGTCCGCTACCTTCACATCCAAGATGGCCAGATTTATAGCGAAGGGGAAGGTTATGTGCTCGAAGTCTTCGCCAACCCCCACCGTTCTACCCTGATTGCCAACCATGCGCTTTATTTGAACGTGTATAGTTTTGATTACCTGGAACTTAAACAGTCCCCGGTCGATGGTGCTTATTTTGACCTGATTCAAGACGGACGGCAGTTGCGGTTAATTCCCCTCTCCAATCCTTTGCAAGAGCAAGTCTCCCGGAATTTAAATGCTGCGGCTTTGGATGCAGTTGTCGATCAGGTACTCTCAGGAAACTGGGATCTGCAATTGGATGAGGATGATTCTCAGTTTTAATCGTCAGTCAGTCGATTTTAGATTTTAGATTTTAGATTTTAGATTTTAGATTTACTCTACAGATGAATCTGGAAGCTTGAACTAGGATCTAAAATTTTTTGCCATCCACGACAGGATTCGGAGGATTGTATCCGTTTTTGGGCCCGGTTGTGAGTTTTTTGTCGCGATGTCATCAACAATAGATTACATAACACGGACTGCCGAATAGCGGTTAACGATCGTCGGAGACTAATGACTGAAGACAACGCGAGATTTTCTTTTAAGTGTGAGGCTAATTGTAGCCATACCCAAGCGCGTGCAGGGGTTTTCAAAACTCCCCACGGTATTGTGGAAACGCCTAAATTTATGCCCGTGGGGACACTGGCTAATGTCAAAACTTTGACGCCGGCACATCTGGAGGCGGCGGGAGCTCAAATGGTTTTGGCGAATACTTATCACTTGCACTTGCAGCCGGGAGAACGAATTGTCGCGGGCGCGGGCGGATTGCACAAATTTATGGCTTGGCCGGGCCCGATTCTGACAGATTCGGGCGGTTTTCAGGTGTTTAGTTTGAGCCAAATGCGGACTATTTCGGAGAATGGGGTGACTTTTCGATCTCCCCGCGACGGCCGCATCATTAATTTAACCCCGGAAAAATCGATCGAGATTCAGAACGAATTGGGCGCTGACGTGATTATGGCCTTTGACGAGTGTCCGCCCTACCCAGCTACACGGGACGAGGTGGAGGCGGCGACAAATCGCACTTACCGCTGGCTGCAACGCTGTATGCAAGCTCACTCGCGCCCGGAGCAAGCTTTGTTCGGCATCGTGCAGGGGGGCGTTTTCCCAGATTTGCGATCGCGCGCGGCGAACCAGTTGGTAGACTTAGATTTGCCCGGTTATGCGATCGGCGGCGTTAGCGTCGGGGAATCGGGGGATTTGATCGCAGAGATTGTGAGAGTTACTGCGCCCCTGTTGCCGGCAAATAAGCCCCGTTATTTGATGGGGATTGGCACCTATCGGGAAATGGCGCTGGCTGTGGCTAGTGGCGTAGATATGTTTGACTGCGTGATTCCGACTCGGCTGGGCCGCCACGGGACGGCTTTTGTGCGGGGGGAACGCTGGAATTTGAAAAATGCTCGGTTTCGGGAGGATTTTGCTCCCCTGGATGAGTCTTGTCCTTGCTATACCTGCCAAAAATTCAGTCGGGCTTATTTGGCCCATTTGGCGCGGGCTAAGGAAGCACTCAGCTATACTTTGCTGGCGCTGCACAACGTCACGGAGTTGATTCGCTTTACTGGGAGGATGCGGGAGGCGATTTTGGCCGATCGATTTACTGAAGAGTTTGCCCACTGGCTGACACCAACTGTCGATCGATCATGATTGCCTTGGGTAAAGATATGCGACAATTATGAAAATTCTGTTGGATAGGTAGGTTGATTCATGGAAGCTGCATTACTCTTAGCAAAACTGCCCGAAGCTTATTCGATTTTTGAGCCTTTGGTTAATGTTTTGCCGGTCATTCCCGTATTTTTCTTGCTGCTGGCTTTTGTTTGGCAGGCGGCTGTCGGATTCAGATAAGTTTCATTTCATTAAAAATCAGGGGCAATTCACCAATTGCCCCTGATTTTAGATGTTAATTTTTATTTCGTTCTTCTTTATGGCTTCAGCTACCGATCGCAATTTTGAAAGCCGGTCTTTCCGATATCCGCTTCATGTAATCTAAAACAGCCGGATAAGCACTGAGGTCTACCTGTAGCATCATCGGAATGTAGATCAACATTGACCCAACTGCTACGTCGGCGACACCGAATTCATCGCCCATTAAAAACTGCTGTTTCTCGAAGATGCGATTTAACGGTTCTAACATTTTCGGGGTTTCGCGTTCCCGGCTGGCTTCAACAAATATTCCCGGGCCGAGGGTGGCGTTAGCAAAGATGACCCACTGCACGATTTCGGCTTGCTGCTCGATACTTTCGGGCATTTTACCGTATTTTTGAGCTAAATATAGCAAAATTGCGCCGGATTCCCAAAGTTTAAAATCTCCGTCCACAATTGCCGGTACTTTGCCGATCGGGTTAATTTCAAGAAACTCTGGCTGCAAGTGTTCCTCTGCTTGCATATCCAGCATGACAAATTCGTAGGGAACCGCTATTTCTTCGAGATACCACTTGACAATTGAGGCCCTGCTGCGAGCTCCGCCGTAAAGTTTGAGCACGGAATTTTTATCCTTTAATGCAATATTGCTGTTATAGCATTTTTTGGTCAACCATCAACTGTCAACTATCAACTGACAACTGTCAACTATCAACTGACAACTGTCAACTATCAACTGACAACTGTCAACTATCAACTATCAACTATCAACTATCAACTGACAACTGTCAACTATCAACTGTCAACTGTCAACTGACTAATGGCACTTCTGTCAAGTGCAGAAACAAGATTCTGCTGCCAATAAAAATCAAAATTGCTCCGCCCAAAATCTCAATCTTATTAGCAAACAAGTTGCCGCACTTGTGTCCGATAAACACGCCTGCAAAGGCTAAAAAGAAAGTAATAAATCCGATCGCAGTCACCGCCGGAGCAATAGAATCTTTCAGAACCGCAAATCCGATACCAACGGCGAGGGCATCGATACTCGTCGCCACCGACAGCGTTATCAAAGTCCCCGTATCTAAGGGATTAAACTTTTTCTCGCCTTCTTCACTTTGCAGCGATTCATAAATCATTTTACCGCCAATGAAACTCAAAAGCCCAAAAGCTATCCAATGGTCGATCGCAGATATCAAGAAACTGAAAGTCAGCCCGATAGACCATCCGATTATGGGCATCACAGCTTGAAAACCACCGAAAAACAAGGCGATTTTTAAAGCTTTATTAACCTTCATGTGTTTAATTGTTATGCCGCTAGAAACAGCAACAGCAAAAGCATCTGCTGCTAGTCCCAAGGAAAGGAAGACGGTAGTGGCTGCATCCATTTTTGTAAACTGTTAGATGTTATAGGAAAAGTATTTCTCTTGACTGTTTTACTTTACACTAAACTTTGATCAGATCACGGTTTTCTCATAATTCATTCATTTTTTTATCACATTTGTTTCACAATTTTCAGGGTTGAAAAAATCCGCCTTTAGCTGTATTATATGAAAGATTATCGATCGCATAGCAAAATTGAAAATGCCGCCATCTAAACCGTATCAGCCATTGCTGCTCAGATTACTGCACGGGCTTAATGCTGCGATCGCCCTTTTAGCAATTTTGAGCGCATTTCTGGTGTACAACACCTACGATGGGCGGTTTGGCAAAGTCCCCGTGCCTGAGATTGCAGATATTATCGGGATTCACGGCACTTTTGGCAAGATGTTGCTGTTAGGAATAATGCCGACTTTTGCATTGTATAGTTTCCACGCAGGCCAAAAACGCTTGGTGCAGCCGGATTCTTTTGGGAAACTAACTCAGTTGGGAAAACCGATTTGGTGGTACAGTTTGCACCGGATAGTGAATACGTTGATGTTGTTAGCGCTTACTTTTGCGATCGCTTCTGGCAGTATGGTTAAGGAAGAATGGCTGCCGGCTGGGGAATTGACGCAGGTTTGGTATTATTTACACGCTTCTGGTTGGGTGGTATTGGTATTTTGTCTGGCAATGCACTTGTTGATGAGTGCAAAGGTGGGGGGTTTACCGCTAATTTTGTCGATGTTTGACACTGCGTACCGCCCGGAGGATTCGCCGGCGGCTTGGTGGAAGAAAATTCGCTCTTTGGTCGATCGCTCTTAATGTGAAAATGCTTAATTTGAAAATGAACAGAAATATTTTATTAATTGTTGCGGAAGTCTTGGTAATGGGAGGCTGGTTGTTTGCTGTGGTTGCACCTTTATTATTTCCCTAATCCTATCCTATCAATTTTGGTTAACAAATGATTATTAGCTTTGTAGTGAGGAATTCAGCCCTCTGTTTTATGACGACTAAAGTCCTCACTACAAACCGAAATTAAGCTTTTCGCGCCACTTGCTAGCAAGATTTGCGACGGGTTTCCCTGGTGGCAAAATGCGATATCAAAAGATCGGCAATTTTACCATAAACTCAGCACCGCCCCCAGTTTGAGATTTAATTTGAGATTGCACTGGAGATTCAACTGTAAGGCGGCCGCCGTGCAATTCTACAATAATTTTATAGCAAACCGACAACTCCAACCCTGTAAAATTTTTAAATGATTTAGTAGGGCAAAACTGGTAAAACATTCTGGGTTGAATTTCCGGCGGAATTATAGAGCCATTGTGGGCGATCGATACAACAATAAATCTGCCTGTATATTCCTCGAAAATATCGGTTTTGATTGTAATAATTTGAGCCGAGTTATCAATACTTTTAACTGCGTCTATAGCATGGCTGATCAGGCTCGCAAATACCTGGCTCAGTTGACCGGGATAACACAAAATTGGCGGCAGGTTGTGGTACTCCTTGACTACTAATATTTTTTGCTCCAGTCTGTGAGCCAGCAACAGCAAAATATTGTCGATGCTCTCATTAACGTTGGCGTGTTCTTTGTTGGCTTCGTCAGGAAGTGAAAATTTTCGCAAAGCCAGGACTATCTGGCGAATGCCATCGGCTCCTATTTTCAAAAAATTGAGGATTTGCGGCAACTCTTGGCTGATAAAATCTAGGTCGCAAGTCTCTATTTTTTTGGCAATTCGTGGCACCGGTTCGGGATATTGTTCTCGATAGAGGCGAATTATACTAAGCAAATCTTTGATATAATCGTTGAGGTGAATCAGGCGGCCGTAAATAAAGTTAATCGGGTTATTAATTTCCTGGGCAACTTCGGCGGCTAGTTGACCCACCATTGTAATTTTTTCGCTTTGTACTAAATGCTCTTCGGTGATTCTGAGTTTGGCTAATACTTCTTCCAAAAGTTTGAGTTCTTCTTGAATTTGCCCGTGGAGTTGGGATTGGGAAATTGCGATCGCCAGCGAGTCGGCAATTGCTTCCAAAACTTCCACCTCGTCGGGAGTTGCAAACCGCCGATTTGCACAGGCGAACAGATATCCAAGCCGATGATTCTGAGTTAGTACGGGTACTGCTGCGTAGTGACTATTTGTGAGTTCGATATGGGCGTGTTCCTCAGACGCTGTGGCATCAGGGGCGGCCGTTTTATGTAGCAGTATCGTTTCGCAGCGGTGAAGCCGTGCAGCTAAATCTCCAGAGGGTTCACCTGGAACACCAAAGATTCCCAAACGCGCCGGCAAACCTTCCCGGCAATATTCCCAGCCAAATTCTAAAGTATCTTGTCGGGGGTCGTACCATGCGAAAATTGCTCGATCGAGCTTCAGTAAAGTACCGAGTTCGTCTACTGTAGTTTGGAGGATGCGATCGAGGTGCAAGCAAGCGCGAATGCGGCCGGTCAAGCGGTGGAGAAGGCCTTCTGTGCGACTGCGAATGCAATTTAGGGCAAACAGCTTGAGCGCCACAATTGCTGCGAAAATAGCTGCGGCGGCAAGTACGCCGGCGGCTACTGCTAGTATCTTGAAAGGAAGGAGTTCTTTTTCGAGATTGTCGCGGGGAATTACGAGGGCGATCGACCATTCAGCTTGTTCTAAAGGAAGATAGGCAACATAAACTCTGGCGCCGTTGATTTGAGTCAGCACAATGCCCGTTTTTTGATAAACCATCTCCCGGGCTACATTTGCCAAATTAGCATCTGCAGACTCTAAAAGACTGGGAGCCGAATTGTCGATATTTCCGATTAATCGAGCGTCGGGATGCACAATCGGCACTCCTTGAGAATTGAGAACAAAAGCGTAAGTTCCGGGGCCATATTCCAGATTTCTTACTACTTGGACAATTCGGTCGATGCTAATGACGCCGTTCATTACTCCGATCGGCTTTTGTGCTGTTTTATCAATAGAATTTGCCGAATTTGACCACACGGGAGCCGAAATGGGAACAATACTTTGTTTTTTGATCGTGCGAGAAATGGTAGGATCGGAAACATAGACTTCCCCAGCCATTGCCTTTTTAAAGTGTTGGCGGTCGCTCACATTAATCAAGGCTCTGCCCACTTTTGTGGTGAAATAAGAACCGTCGGGATCAATTAATGCGAAGTGCTGGAATTCTTGCAGTCGATTTACTTCGGATTTTAAATAAGGCTCTGCCACTGACCAATTCATCGAACGAACGGGAGGAGTGTTGGCGAGGATTTCGATCTCAGCCTTTCTAGTGTCGAGCCAGCGATCGATCTTGTAGGCCTGCTCCCTAACTTCTAACAAAGCATTTCGCTCGCTTTTGGTGATAATCAAGCGGTGAACGCTTTGATAGCTAATACAACCAGTGATGCTAGCTGCCAGAACTGTTCCCCCCAAAATTAAGAGCGCAGTTTGGTACCCAAGATGGTATTCGCCCTTTAATCCCGCTGGCAATAGTCGAGTTAATTTCCACCACTTTACTCTCGCAAAGCTTCCCATGGTTTGACCAATTTGTGAGATTGAAATCCTTAGCTCACCTACGATCTACTCGCCCGCCGGCCAGTAGTCTTAAACTACTAGCATTCAATAATTGCGGGGATTTTTTAATTTTTTCCCGCCGAGCGGCTCCTATCGTTTCCGGTTGCACTCCTTATGATATAAAGGACAGGGCAGTGCCGTTTCCCTACCCAGATTAATTGTAGGGACACGGCGCTACCGTGTCCTGGCGGTGGGTAATATTAATTCCGATGCTACCCGATGTGATATCACTTTCTTAAACAGGAATAATATCATACCACATTTTTGACAAATTAAAAACTTTCATCAACTACTTAATTTTTTTTACAGTTGTTAATAATTGATGTTATTTAGGTGATGTGGGCAGTAGACATTTTAGGTTGAGATGTGTGGTGTGTTTCTTAATCAATAGTCCAGACTGTTTTTAGTTCCTACTCTGAAACCATAGATCTTCCGTTGATAGTTCGATTGCCGAATTGCCTTGAAACCCTTATTCTACGGTTGGTAATCAAAAACTGTCCGCAGTATTGCTTAGGATCGCGAATTAAATAACTTACAATTTTAATTGTTATTGTGGGATGGGCGGGACGCCCATCCCACAAACTTGTGGAAGTTATTTAATTCTCATTCCTTAGTAACGAAATATTAAAAGTTTTTCGTTCATTATTAATGAAGGAAAAACTTGTTAAATCTTTAATTTACATCTCAACAATCAAAACTATTTTCGGTGCATCCGCTGGCTGAGGCACGGCTAAATTGCCCCAGTTGCGGGATTTGTTTAAAGAACCTTGTGAGTGTGTTCGTGCTGTTTCACATTGTCTTCAGTGCGAATGATGCGCTCGGAGTTGAGCACCCTTTTACGTTCTAAGGAATAAGTAAAGTCGTTGCGAACTGTTCCCAAGGGAATGTGAAGTTGAGCTTGGGGGCGGATTTTGTAAGTGCGGGCAGCGGCGATCGCCCGAAAGCCAAATTCTTCGCTAAACTGAGCTGATGTCTGGAATTCTGGCAACATTTTGGGTGTTTCGCCGTCGAGCACTGCTCCCAAAGTCGTCCCGCAAATCATTAAATAAGATGTGGGAATTCCCTTCACAATTGCTTCTAAAGCTGCTGAGGGAATAGCTTCGATTACTTGCACTTCAAAAACTTCGCCTTCTTCTTTGATGAAGCAGGTAGCTACACCGACTGCTATGTAGTCGTCGGTGCAGAGATCAGGAGCGTTGGGATAAACTGTTGCAGTCGTCATAAGAAAAGCTTGGTAGTGTGGAAACCGGGAACGAGAAATTAAGCGATTTTAGATTTTAGATTTGAGATTTATTCCACGGTTTTTTTTCGGGGATTTTACGTGAAAAATCTCAAACCGCCTGTTGTGACAACTCCCAGCACTAAATCGAAACGATTATAGTGTAGGCTTCTCAGAGACTCCTGCGTCTGCATAGGACTTTAACTGAGCTTTAAGAACGGGTTGACCCACCGCCCTGTTTTTAATGTTTATAGCTGCATTATGGTCACGGTCTAGGCTGCATCCACAGTGAGGACAGTCGTGCCAACGAACATGGAGCTTTTTTGGTACTTTCTCACCACAGTTGGAGCAATCTTGTGAGGTTTTGTGGGCGCTTACCGGAATTACCAACAAACCAGCGTTTTCGGCTTTGAAAGCAAGTATTGACAGAAAGCTTGACCACCCAGCATCCAACACAGATTTAGCCAATCTTGTACGAGCAAGTCCTTTTACGTTTAAGTCTTCATGAGCAACAACGTCATATTTTGACAACAGCGAGTTAGCGGTTTTAAAGTGAAAATCCTTCCTTTTATCCGCTACTTTTTTGTGCTGACAACCCAATTGCTTAACCACTTTTTGTCTGCGGTTACTCCCTTTCTGGCGACGTGATACCCGTTTTTGAATAACCCCCAACCGTTTCTGAGCTTTGCGGTAGTGCTGAGGAACTGCCACCGTTTCACCTTCTGAAGTTGTTAAAAACTCTTTTAATCCGACATCAATGCCGGTGATTTTGTCTGAATTAAAATCAGGCTTAATGGTTGGAACTGTTGCATCTTCGAGTGAAAGCGTTAGGTAGAATCCATCAGCTTTTTTGGTAACAGAAGCGGTTTTGACTTTAAACCCATCAGGTATTGGACGATGCAGTACAACCTTAACTTTGCCAAACATTGGTAAGTTAATTAGATTGCCTTGCCAACATCCATCCTTCATTTGAGGGTAGGTAAATGTGCGGTAACGACTGCGTTGCTTAAACCTGGGTTTGCCGCTACGCTTGCCATTGCTATCACCTTTGAGAAACCTGTCAAAAGTCACTTTTACCCGCTTGACGACATCTTGGAGGACTTGCGAATAAATCTCTTTGTACCAAGGATGAGTTTTCTTGAGTTGAGGCAAAGTTTTCTTGTCGGGTAGGAAGGCATACGTCACCGTATCCTTCCCCCCTAAGAACCGTACTTGACAGTTACCCATCATACGGCTCAAGCATCCTCAACCTTTCGGTTTTGCTTTCCATGCACCGATTTGTGGCATTCTTGATGTAGGTGTACTAGGTTTTTGAGAGTTCCT
>Ga0163153_10007368_pt1 | contig 11862 bp, 6 predicted proteins | sample OliLakLV19MP6IB1_FD_148629 | JGI IMG/M metagenome (GOLD analysis project Ga0163153, IMG submission 148629) | Freshwater microbial mat bacterial communities from Lake Vanda, McMurdo Dry Valleys, Antarctica - Oligotrophic Lake LV.19.MP6.IB-1 | ecosystem: Environmental > Aquatic > Freshwater > Lake... | reverse complement strand
TGAGGAATTTAAAGATATTAAAGAAGCTATCTCAAGAGAAAAACAACTAAAAAATTGGCATAGAAGTTGGAAAATTAATCTCATTAGAAGTGTGAATCCAAATTTAATTGAGATGCTGAAATAAATTCAGCATGACAATCAGCTATAGGCAGGTCGGGGATGACGGACGCCATTTATCTAGTATAATTCTTTCATGAACATCGACTCAGTCCGCACATTGTTTGGAAAAAACCTTCAGTCATGTACAACCGTAAGACAACTTGAGGAGCTTGAGATTGCGTACCTTGGGCGAAACGGTAAGATAAATGAACTTCTCAAAAATATCAAGAACCTTCAGGCAAATGAAAAAAAACAGTTTGGTTCGGAACTTAATAAACTAAAAACAGAGATTACCTCAGCTCTGCAAGACAAGCGTCAAGAGTTGTTTGCCAAAAATGACGAGTCCGTCTCGGTTGATGTTACGATTCCTGGCGACAAATATCCCAAAGGAAGTCTTCACACCACAACTTACGCAATAGAGGAGATTAGCAAAATTTTTGAAAAGATTGGCTTTATTCGCGTTTACTATCCTGAAGTTGACTGGGAGTACTACGCGTTTGATGCACTAAATATGCCGGCAGGACATCCGGCACGCGACGACTTCGAAACATTTTTTCTTGATACTCCCGCACATCCTAGGTTGGGACGCATGTTACTTACCCCACACGCAACCAATGCGCAAAATCGTGAGATGAGGCGCCTAAAGAGTACGCCACCTGTGCGTATGATAAACATCGGAAAGACCTATCGACCAAACTGGGATACGTCCCACACGCCAATGTTCCACCAGTTTGACGGACTGTGCATTGATAAAAACATCAACATAACTCAGCTAAAAGGAACTCTAGATTACTTTGTAAAAACTTTTTTCGGACCAAAGCGTTCCGCACGGATTCGACCTTATGACTTTAGATTTACCGAACCTTCCTTCGAAGTCGATGTGTCGTGTGGAATTTGCTTGGGCAAAGGGTGCAGGATGTGTAAGTCGGGATGGTTGGAGTTAGGTGGCGCGGGAATGATTCATCCTAACGTACTTAAAGAGGGAGGTATCGATCCGACTATATACTCAGGGTTTGCGTGGGGTTGGGGAGTGGAAAGAGTTTTTTCGATGAAAGAGGGACTTATGGTCGACGATCTGCGAACTGTGTATGGTGGCGACATTAGATTTTTAGAACAATTCTGATTATGAATATTAAGATTACGTACAACTGGCTACTTGAGTATCTGGATACAGATGCCGATCCGTATGAAATACAGAAATATCTTTCTTTATGTGGACCCGGCGTTGAGCGCGTCGATAAGGTGGACAATTCCTCCAAAGGCGGACTGACGGACTACGTATTCGATATTGAAATCACCTCTAATCGCGTGGACATGGCATCGGTATTTGGAATCGCTCAAGAAGCGCAGGCAATCCTTCCTCGATTCGGAAAGAAAGCAAAACTTAAGCAGAACCCACTAACGGAGCTTCGGTTTAAATGGGCAGAAAAGTTTAATGACAAATCTTTACCTCTTACTGTAAAGGTTGAGGACAAAAAATTTGCGGACAGACTCATCACAGTTGTTCTTTCAAACATTGATATCAAACCATCTCCCAAACTTATTAAGGAGCGCTTAGAGATGTGTGGAGAGCGGTCTATAAACAACGTCGTAGACATCTCAAACTACATGAGGATTGCGCTTGGGCAACCATGCCATATATTTGATTACGATGAGGTTAAGAAACACACATTGGTTGTACGAGAAAGTAAAAAAGGAGAAAAAATCATCACGTTAGATAAAGAAACCGTTACGTTACCAGGTAAAGACATCGTAATCACTGACGGTGAAGGGAATCTAATTGATCAGCCCGGTATCATGGGAGGTTTCAACTCATCTGTCCAAAAAAACACAAGGAATATTCTTTTGCTGGTTCCTGTCTTTAACGGGGCAATGGTGCGACGGACCGCAATGCTAACTGGGAAACGTAGCAATGCCGTAGCGTATTTTGAGAAAAATATAGATGACGATCGCTCCGAGTCGGCAACAATCTATACCCTTAATATGTTGAGGGAGTATGCTGGCGCAACGCAAAGCTCAGATATACAGGACTATCACCCTACAATCAGTAAGAAAAAGACGCTTGCAGTATCTCACGCTTTTATTGAGGAGAGAATCGGCATTAAGATAAAACACGAAGAGTGCAAACGAATACTAGAAAACCTTGGTTTTCATACTAGTTTCAACTCAAAAACTACAAAGTTTACCATTACTATCCCCACTCCTAGGCTACGCGACATCTCCATTCCAGAAGATATAGTTGAGGAGATTGCTCGCATATATGGGTACCACAATCTTCCTAACACCATGCCCCCTGCAGTCTTCTTGCCCAAACCTGAGGAATGGGAAAAACATTTCGAAACTCAAACGCGTATTAAGCACTTTCTAAAGCACATTGGTCTTCACGAGTCTATGAACTACTCAATGGTTTCTAAAGAGCTTATAGAAAACATGAATCTAGAGGTAAAACACCACCTAAAGTTGGCGAACACCATCTCTGAAGAACTACTTTATATGCGAACATCCCTTTTGCCATCACTGGTCCGAAACATAAAAGAGAATGAAGGAAAGGCGGATGTTCTAAGGTTTTTTGAGGTTGCTAAGGTTTACTATCCACAGGAAAAGGAACTTCCTAAGGAGATTTACAAAGTAGCTTTAGCTACGAATACATCCTTCATGGATCTTAAGGGGATTACCGAAGCTTTATTGAGCGAATTGAAAATAAACAATTACGAGCAGCGAAAGGCGAAGATTCACATTTTTTCTAATCAAGAAGTGGTGGATTATGTTGTTGATGGAGAAGTAATCGGATCTGTAGGGAAACTATCAACTCAGTTGCAACATAAAAATGGACTGAAGTCACAGGTTTATCTAGCAAGCTTCGATTTAATTTCTCTTATTAACCACGCAAAAATCATTTCTCTATATATACCGATTAACCCCTTTGCCACAATTAAGCTAGACCTTAATGTTAAAACGGGAAAACGAACCTATGACGAAATCAAAAAACTTTCTTTCACAACATCTAATCTTCTTGTGAAAATGGAGTTGGTAGATATTTACAATGAAACACTGAATGTACGATATTATTTCAGCTCTGCTAAGAAAAACTTAACGGAAGAAGAAGCGCAAAAAGAACTGCAAAAAATTAAGGGGTTGGTGTAGGCGCAGGCGTTGTTGTAGGAGCTTCGTTCCATGGCTTATTCACTCCTATTTTAACTGTAGACTCACCGCTTTTGTCCTTTTCGTTTTTTGCTACGACCTTGATTTCATACGTTCCGTCTGAGAGCGCTATAGTTTCATCGATGTCATTTCGGTTGCCGTCTAGATTTTTCTTTTCCTCCCCATTCGCATAGATCTTCACGTTTTTAATCTTCTCGGAAGAGGAGAATACTGCTTTAATCTGTACATTGGTCCCCACAGTGCTTTCGTTACCGGGACTCTTTATGCTAACTCCCACACTGTCGGCATTTGCGTCTGAGTTCTCGGTTGGGTACTTGAACTTATCGTTTCCTTTGTCTGCTTGTTCTCTAACCCAGGCATCAATCGCTTCCTGCCATCGGTTTTTATTGTCCCCGGATATGGGATCATTCTCTGTGATTACGATAAAGTCTTTTTCGTCGTAGTTGCCATTTCGGATCTCAACGTCATTAGCCAACTTCCCGTTTGACTTAGAGATTTTCAGTTTTTTGTAAAAAGGGGAGACGTCCTTTGGTTCCGATCCCTCCACAAAGTACTCGGAGCGAGTAGGATAACCATCCTTCGGTAAGCCTCCCAAATATGCATCAACTATCAATGCCTTAATACCAGAAGGTTGCTTCATAATCCCGTCCTTGAAACTAAACTTTTTATCGGTGAGAAGTTTTCTCATAATGTTGCTCCAGATAGGCGAGGCCCCTGTAATTCCAGAGGCGATTTTAGGATTCATCGGTGAGTTGTCATTGTTACCGACCCAGACTCCAACAGTAACGTCATTCGTATATCCAATGGTCCAGTTGTCTCGTTTATCGTTAGTTGTACCGGTCTTAACCGCGACGGTTTTACCAGGGATGTTTAGGTAAGAGGTCGATCCAAATGCTTCGGTTCTTGCAACGTTGTCAGACAGGATGTGCGAGATGAGAAAGTTGGCCTGAGGAGTAACGACCTGCTGTGAGGAACTTCTTTTTGGTTTATAAACGGTGAAGCCCCTACGATCCTTTACCTCCTTAATCGGTAAAACGTCGTTAGACTTACCTCCTCTTGCGAAGACCGAAAATGCACCGGTCATGTCCAGAAGAGTACTTTCGCCACCTCCTAGGGTGATAGCTAGTCCGAAACGATTAACGTTCGCTTCAGTTGGAGCAAATGTATTAAGGCCCATCGACTCTGCTTTTCGTAAAAAGTCATTTACTCCAACTAACGCCAACGTTTTGACCGCTGGAATGTTGTACGAGTTACCCAGTGCAAATCGCATCTGCACAGGCCCTCTAAACTTCCCATCGTAATTTACCGGCTTATACTCCTCCGATCCTTGGTTTGGAAAGGTTGTCTGAACATCTATGATAGCGCTAGAAGGCGTGTAGCCTTTTTCAAATGCCGTTGCGTAGGTGATTGGCTTGATTGTAGATCCAGGTTGTCGAAGACCAAGTGCTGCGTTAAATTTGCCGTACTTATCGTTATTAAAATCATAAGAACCAACCATTGCAAGCACCTCTCCTGTCTTTGAGTCGAGTACAACTGCCGCTCCGTTACCTACCTGATAACCCCTTAGCTTTTCGATCTCTTCCTTAACAATTTGCTCAGCTATTTTCTGAACCTCAAGCGATAAGGTTGTATAAATTCTCAAGCCTTTGCCGGACAACTTTACACCGTACTCACGCTCAATCAGCGCCTGCACATAAAAAACGAAGTGTGGGGCGTTTATACTCAACTTTGGTGTTGAGAACTTAAGCGAGCTCATCTTTGCAAGCGCGACCTCTTCTTCTTTTTTCGTTATGTATCCATCTTCTCTCATTCGTCGTAAAACAGCTTTAGTTCTAGGCTTCCAAGCATCTTTTTCTCCAATAAACGGAGAGTACTGTGACGGCAACTGAGGAAGTCCAGCCAGAAATGCCATCTCAACTAGTGTAAGTTCGCTAGGAGACTTTCCAAAATATCCCTTGGCGCCAGAACCTACGCCGTACATGGTTCCGCCGTATGGGATTTCGTTCAGGTAAAGCTCTAGGATTTCATCCTTTGTGTAACGACGCTCAATTTCTATGGCAAGTATCATCTCCTTAATTTTGCGAGAAGCAGTTCTTTCTGAGTCCAGAAGGACTAATTTTATAAGCTGTTGGGTAATTGTTGATCCTCCCTGAACGCCTCTACCCGTAAGCGGAGCTATCAATAGAGCTCGGATAAGACCGGACTCCGAAATACCGTTATGTTTATAAAAGTCCTTGTCCTCAATTGCGGTGGTCGCTTTCCTCATCAAGTCCGGAATCTCATCGCCCTTGACAGGAAGTCTATTCTTATCCTTATATAGCTCAAACAAAACCTTGCCATCTCGATCGTAAAAAATAGTCGCAGAGTCATTAATCTGAGTTAGCTTTCCAGGAGCCGGCAGATCCCGTGCAAACCATGCGAACACTAAAAATAAAAATAACGAAGCGATTGCCAGACCAGCGCCACAGATCGCAATTAGTTTATTTCGCGCTGTTAGATGAGAAAACCATCGGAGAAGCCTATGATTACGACCGATTCGCATATCAATGATTATATCATTTTTGACATATCTAGTTGGTATAATGGTCTCAATGGATCACTCAAAAAAAGCTTCGCGCCGAGATAAAATTTTTAAGATAATCATAATCGTCTCAACGGTTATTCTCATACTCTCATCGCTTGCGCCGATGTTACTATCGATGTAGTAGTTAGGTCTTAATCAGATAAGATAGATACATTATGCAAGAGGACAAGGTTTTAGAAGCAAGAATCGAGTCTCTTCCCGCAACTCGCCCGAGCACGATAAGCAGATTTAAATCCTTGGGTGTAAAGACCTTTGGTGATTTGCTCAACTATTTCCCCAGAAGATATGACGATCGATCGGTCATTGCTCCAATCTTCACGTTACAGGTAGGGGATAAGGTGAGCATAGTTGGAAATGTAGATGAAGTAAAAAATCAGTATTTGCGGTCAAAGTTAACAATTCAAACAGCAAACGTCACCGACGACACCGGATCTATACAGGCAGTTTGGTTTAACCAGCGATATCTTCCCAGCGCAATAAAGCCCAATCAGAAAGTAGCTCTATGGGGAGAGGTCAAACTCTACCGATCAAAAAAAACTATTTCTCCACAGGAGTTTGAGGTCCTCAGTGACGAAGCAAAAAAACTTGTACATGTCGGTGTGATAGTCCCGGTCTATCAAGAGACTCACGGACTGTCCAGTAAAACTATTCGCGAAAAAGCTCTCTACTTAATAAGTCTTTTTAAAGAAACTGAACCGCAGGACACCGAGTTTCTACCTAAGGCAATTCTCGATACAAACGGTCTTATCTCAGAAAAAGTAGCGCTTGTAAAAATTCACAGACCAGATTCGGCTCAGGACATAAAGGATGCTCGAAATAGACTGGCGTTTGATGAGCTTTTTACAGTACAGTTGGCAGCATATTTAACTCGCAAACATTGGGAACGGGAGAAGGTAGGGAACGGTCTTAAGGTCGGGCCTTACAAAAAGGAAATAGAGGCGTTTATAACGGCCCTTCCATATGTCTTGACTAACAGTCAGACCAAGTCCATCGATGAAATTTTATCGGACATCGGGAAAACCAAACCGATGAACCGATTTCTTCAAGGTGACGTTGGGTCAGGTAAAACCGTTGTTGCTGCAGTTGCGTCCTATGTAACTTTTTTAAATGGCTATAAAACTTTAGTTATGGCACCGACGGAGATTCTTGCCCAACAGCACTTCGCCACGTTATCCGAGATGTTCAAAAACACTAAGGTTAAGGTATCTCTCGTCACAGGTAACACGAAGAAGATACTCGATACTCGATACTCGATACTCGATACCGATTTAATCGTCGGTACTCAGGCTCTACTACACAGAACTCTGGATGTTAAAAAAATCGGTCTGGTAATTATTGATGAGCAACATCGATTTGGAGTAAAACAACGCTCTGCGTTAAAAGAACTTGGGATTAACCCGCATTTACTCACCATGACAGCAACTCCAATTCCTCGCACCGCGGCACTAACAATTTTTGGCGAACTAGATATGTCTATTATCGATGAGATGCCACTAAATCGACTACCGGTAAAGTCCTGGGTAGTTCCCTCATCCAAACGCAAAGCAGCGTACGACTGGATAGAAAAACAAATATCAAACGGTGATCAAGTCTTCGTTATCTGCCCGCTAATCGATGAATCGGAAACGGAATCTCTCGCCTCCACAAGAGCTGCTCAAAAAGAGTTTAAGACCCTGTCCGAAACAGTTTTCTCCAAAAGAAAACTCGCTCTACTTCACGGCAAAATGAAGTCCTCGGAAAAGGAAAAGATAATGACTGCCTTTAAAAATAAAGAAATCGACGTTCTTGTCTCAACCTCTGTTGTTGAGGTTGGTATCGATATACCTAACGCAACGGTTATTCTAATCGAGGGTTCCGAACGCTTTGGGCTTGCTCAACTACATCAGCTCCGAGGACGCGTGGGTAGAGGCGCAAAGCAGTCTTACTGTCTGCTTTTTACCTCGGATCTTATGCCTTTCCAGTCTCCACGACTTTCGTATTTTGCAGGCCACATTAAGGGGATAGATATTTCTGAGTTTGATCTACAACATCGCGGAGCAGGAGAAATGTACGGTACAAAACAACACGGTTATAGCGATCTAAAAATTGCAACTCTAACCGACTATCCACTTATTGCAAAAACAAAAGAGGCGGTCAAAAGCTTTACTACTCTGTTTAATATTGACGACTTTGCAAATCTCAAAAAAAGAATTGAGGCGCTAACGGTAAACTTAATTGCACGAGATTAAATCGTAGATTGTAAGTCGTAGAGCGTAGAGCTTGTATCGCAAGGTTGTATACGCGATACACGACTACTTTAATGAAGTCGTCAGATTGTATATCGGCGTAATAATCGAAAACACCAATCCTCCCACGCTTAACCCTAGCACAATTAAAATTAAGGGCTCAATAAGCGTTGTCATTGCCTTTATTGCAAGCTCTGACTCAAACTCAAAGTACTTAGACAGTCTTGCTAAGGTATCATCAAGGTGACCGGTACTTTCTCCAACAATTGTCATTTGAGTTAGGATAGGTGGAAACAACGGTTCATCGGCAAAGGCCATTCCCAGCGACTGACCTTTTTCGACCTTCTTATATACTCTTTCAAACGACTCTTTGTACACTACATTATCTGTCGTTTCTATAACTATACTTAGTCCTTCAAGAATCGAGACTCCAGATCCCACAAGAATCGCTAAGGTTCTTGTACTGTCAACAAGCGATGCCATTCTGATTACATTTTGCAAATTTGGCAACTTTAACATTATTGAGTCCTTAAGGTATCTTCCTGGCTTTGTACGAATATATCTCCTAACGACCACTACTAAGCCTACTACCGCCGTAATAATGAATGGCCAAAAAACAGCCGAAAAACTGGAGACCGCAATAAGAATTTTAGTCGAAACTGGTAGCTCAACTTGAAAGTTTTTGTACAGATCTAGTAACTTTGGGATAACAAAGGTAATCATTACAAACATAACACCAAGCATCGCAGAGATAACTATTGCTGGGTAAATAAGAGCTCCTTTTAGCTTTCCTCTAAACTCTCTTTGTTTTTCTAGATTTTCGGAGAGCTTCAGTAAAATATCTGCCAGCTTTCCGGAAGCTTCACCTGACTTCACGAGAGCTATGTAGAGATTTGGAAAGTGCTCAGGATACTGTTTAAGAACGTGCGACAGCGAGCTTCCACCGGTTATTTGACCTTCAAGGCTCACAAGAATCTTATGTAATGACTCTTTTTTTGTTTGTTCACGTAGTATAGTTAACGACTCGACCAGGGTTAAGCCTGCATTTACCGTTATCGCTAACTGTCTGGTTAGATCGACAATGTCATTGAAGGTAACGCGATTAACAAAGTTCTCAAGAAAAGCCATCGTCCCGCTTCCTACGCCTTCTATACTAACAACGAATAATCCCTTACTCTTCAAGAAAGCTACCGCATCCTCTTCGGCAGTGGCATCTATTACCTTAGACTCAATCTGCCCATTGTTAATCGCCCTGTACTTGAACTGCATAGTTATAATGACAAAGATCAAATGTCAAACAAAATCCAAAGCATAAAATTCAAATTTGGAATTCGGATTTTGAACTTTATTTGATATTTGTATTTTGATATTTAGATTTTAAAACTAAGATATGTATTTTTCAAGATCCTTCGGACGAAGAGCGTACGCTAGGGCGGTTTCCTTGCTAATTTTACCGTCCCTCAAAAGGTCAGCTAAGTAGCGTTCGAAATATATAAATCCTTCGCTTTCCGAAGTTTGAATGACATTGTCCAAAAGGTAAGGCTTACCGTCTCTTATTATCGAGGAAACGGCTGAGGAGTTGTACATTAGTTCAACTGCCGGAACTCTACCACGTACGTCGGATCGGGGCATAAGTCTCTGAGAAACAACTGCTTTCAGTGCTCCTGCAAGCTGAGCTCTTATTTGGTTTTGTTGATGTGAAGGAAACATGTCGATAATTCGGTTAATTGTCTCCGGTGCCGAAGATGTGTGAAGCGTGGAAAATACCAAATGCCCGGTCTCTGCGATTGTTAAGACGAGCTGAGTAGATTCGTAATCTCGCATCTCTCCAACCAGCACAACATCGGGGTCCTCTCGTAAAACCGACCGAAGTGCGACATTCCATGAATGAGTATCCTGATGAAGTTCGCGCTGAGAAACAACCGCTTTTCCTTTTGGGTAAACGTACTCAATCGGATCCTCGATTGTCACGATATGTGACTGCCGATTTATATTTACAAGATTAAGAATGGAAGCTAATGTAGTACTTTTACCTTCACCTGTTGGACCAGTAACAAGAACTAAACCACTATTGTAGTTGGCTAGTTGGTTGAAGCTCGAGGGTAGCATTAACTGCTCAATCGTTAGAATTGTCGCAGGAATGAGACGCATGGATGCACCAATCGTATTTCTGGAGTAATAAACGTTTATTCTGAACCTGTGGTTGCCTTTCTCATAGCCAAGATCGATCTCTCTATTTACTGATAAATTTTGTCTTTGCTCATCGTTAAGAAACGAGTTTATAAGCTGATATGAAATTTCTGGCGTTAAAATAGGAAGAGTGGACATCTGGTACAAAACTCCATCGATACGAAATGACGGGTAATAGCCACTAATCAGATGGATGTCCGACGCCTTTCTTTCAATCGCTAAATCGAATAATTGATTCATGTCCATAGTTTTATATACTGCAATTTCAAATTTTCTCGACTAACGGTCGGGCCTTCGGCTCTGAGGTCTTCGACCGTGAGGCTCAGACCGAATCGGCTCAGGCTCGAAGAGATTCCCGATTCTGAGGAATCGGAACTAAGTACTCTAAGTTGCTCGAATTTCTAATCAAATCCCAATGTCATTCCGAGTGAAACGAGGAATCTAGTCCCGACATTCGCCATGCCTGCCGGCAGGCAGGTCGGGATGAACTCCGCTTACGCTTGATCCTTCGCTACGCTCAGGATGACATTTTCAATTAGGTTAATTTATATTACACTTCTGCCACCCTTAATACTTCCTCAACCGTAGTAATACCTTCAATAGCCTTCAGGTAACCGTCTTGCTTCATTGTCATCATTCCACCCAATCTCGCCTGGCTTTCTATGTCTATTGCGGGTTTCTGCTGAATAATGAGTTTGATAATTTCAGGGGTTACTATCACAATTTCAAAAATAGCGATACGACCTCTGTATCCAACGTTGTTGCACTCTACGCACCCTTTACCTCTAGCGAGTTGAATAGGAGCATTCCCCTTATATTTTGCCGGTAACAGGTCTACAAGTACAGCTCTGATCGAGCTTTGAATCTGCTCTGCTGGTGTATACCACTCCTTACAGTGATCGCAAACTTTTCTTGTAATTCTTTGTGCGAGAGATGCATGGAGCACCGACGCGATAAGAAATGGCTCGGCTCCAAGATCTATAAGACGCGGGATGGCAGTCGCTGCATCATTTGTGTGTAGAGTAGAGAACACTAAGTGCCCCGTAAGTGCTGCCTGAATCGCAAGTTGAGTAGTTTCCTTATCGCGAATCTCTCCAACAAGAATAATGTTTGGATCCTGTCGCAAAAATGACCGTAGTCCACTAGCGAAGGTTAGCCCCGCCTGCACATTAACCTGAACCTGATTTACTCCTTGCAGTCTGTACTCGACAGGATCCTCAAGCGTTGAGATATTTACGCTTGGCTTGTTTAACCGTGACAAAATGGAGTAAAGCGTTGTTGTTTTTCCGGAACCGGTAGGTCCTGTAACCAAAATTATTCCATACGGTTTGGTAATGGAGTCCTCCATGTCTCTTAGCTGTTGTCCTCTTAGTCCTAGTTCGGCAAGCTGAGGAATCCCACCTTTCTTTTTTAGAAGCCTGATAACCACCTTTTCCCCAAACACAGTTGGAAGGGTGGATGTACGTAGATCAATCTCATCCACGCCCATCTTTAAACTAAAACGTCCGTCCTGTGGCATACGCTTTTCATCTATCTTCATCTGACTTAAAATCTTTATGCGCGATATTACCGCCTCATGAATTAGCTTGGGTAGAGATAGCT
>Ga0163153_10007366_pt1 | contig 11866 bp, 8 predicted proteins | sample OliLakLV19MP6IB1_FD_148629 | JGI IMG/M metagenome (GOLD analysis project Ga0163153, IMG submission 148629) | Freshwater microbial mat bacterial communities from Lake Vanda, McMurdo Dry Valleys, Antarctica - Oligotrophic Lake LV.19.MP6.IB-1 | ecosystem: Environmental > Aquatic > Freshwater > Lake... | reverse complement strand
CGGGCGTCCTCTTTCGCGAGCCGGTGACCTCGAACCAGCTCGGGGCGGCGCTGGAGACGGAGTTCGGCGATGACGAACGGCGCTTCGGCGCGGGGCTCGATGCGGGCTTCGCGAGCGGCGACGCAGCGCCGGGTTTCGGAGCGTTCGCGAAGGCTGGCCAGCTGCCCGCGAAGCCCGGCGACCTGGACGGGCCGCAGGCGAATCCGCCGTTCGACAACGAAGTGAACAACTTCCGCTTCCACTCGGACTACCGAGTGGATCGCATCCTGTTTCGCGAGATCATCGGCACCGTGACGGACGCCGTCTACCTGAAGCCTCACCTCCGCTACGACCTCGTCTCGATCGCCAAGAGCAAGCTCACCATCGGTCTCGCGGGCGTGCTCTCGTTCGCCGCCGTTCCGGCGTCGACACCCTCGGGCGCGGCACCGCTCGGCTTCGAGATCGATCCCACCATCACGTACACGAACGATATCGGCTTTCGCGCCGACCTCGAGCAGGCCACCCTGATTCCGTTCTCCGGGCTCGACAACGTCGAGCTCTCGCTGCCGGCCAAGCCGGCCCAGCTCTGGCGGCTACGCCTCTCCTTTGCATACTGACCAACCCCATGAAGGCTGCACAGATTCTCCCCCGTCTACTGCTCGCGGCGCTTGCGGCGTGCGGCGACAACATCACGGTGCCGACGGACCGGGACCCGGCGGCCGATCCGGAGCCGCAGCCACTGGAATGTGTCCCGAACCTCGACGAACAGATCGACGAGAGCGAGCTGCAGCCTGCGATCGGTACGCCGGTGCGCTACGTCGTCTCCCCTCCCGGCGAGACGCGCACCGTGGACCTCGCTGGCGACGAAGACGAGGATGGCGAGCTGGTCTGGGACTTCGCCACGGACTTTGCCGACGATCAAGCGCTGACGGTGACGGCTGCCGGGCTGGAAGGGAAATGGTACGCGTCGTACTTCGCGGAAGGCGCGTTCGTGACCCCGTTCGACAAGGACGGCGACCTCGAGTCGGTCGGTCTCGTGCGACAGGACGCGCTGGTGCTGCTGGGTATCGTCTCGCGCGATGAAGACCCCGGCGAGGGGCAGACGCTGCTCGTGTACGAGCCGCCGATCGTCGTCCTGCAGTTTCCCGTCGAGGTCGGTCAGGAGTTCGTGTCGGCGGGCGAGATCATCAATGGCGTGGCGCTGGGTCTGCCCTATGCGGGGCGCGACACCTACGAGGTGACGGTCGACGCCATGGGCCGCCTCGATCTGCCGCAGCTGACCTTCGAGCAGGTCTTTCGCGTGCGCACGAAGGTGACCGTGGAGCCGGCCGTCGGAGCGGCCGTGGTCCGACACCAGACGTCGTTCTTCTCGGAGTGCTTCGCCGAGGTGGCGCGAGCCACTAGCAGCGACGATGAGCCATCGGCAGACTTCTCGGAAGCCGCCGAGCTCCGCAGACTGGGTTTCTAGAAGGAGGCAATCAATGATGGGCTGGGATCTGTTCAAGCAATATTTCAATGCCTGGGAAGGCACGACGGCGAAGTACATGGAGGCCTGGATGAAGAGCCCTCTCGTGCTCGAGCCGGCGGGCGCGGTGCTCTCGCTGATGATGAAGACCAAGGCCACGACCGACAAGAACGTGGCCGAGGCGTGGGGGCGCGTGGGGTTGCCCACGAAGCGCGACCAGGAGCGCACGTTGCACGCGCTCAACCAGATCCAGAGCCGCCTCCTCGATCTCGAGGAGCAGCTGTCGAGCCTGGCCGAAGAGCGGCGCAGCGCGCACGCCGAGCCCAAGAGCTGACGAGCGCCTGATGCTGGACCTCGCACCCTTCGAAGAGATCAAGCCGGCGCCCCGCGCGGTCTTCGATCGGCTCGACGAGCGTCGAACGCGCGCGCGCTTCATGGTCCCGGAGGGCGACGACTACCGCGCGGTCACCTGGCATCACTATGCCACGATGGTTCGCCAGCTCGGTTGCTACGTCGCGGGCACGGGTCTGGCTGCGGGCGAGCGTGTGGCGATCTTCGCCAGCAACTCGGTCGAGTGGATGGCGTGCGCGATGGGCCTGCAGGCAGCAGGCGGGGTGCTGGTGCCAATCTACCCGGCGAGCACGCCTGCTCAGGCTGGCTTCGTCGCTCGCCATAGCGACGCTGCGCTCGTCTTCGTGGACGGGCGCGAGCTCTTCTCGCGTGTTTTGAGAGCGTGGAACGACTACCAGGCGGTGCAACGCTTCGTGCTCTTCGACGAAGCGCTCTCGCTTCCCGACCTGCTTCGCGATCTGCGAGAGCATGGGCGCGAGGTGCCCAGCCTGGATGAGGTCGAAGCGAGGACACTGCGCCTGCCCGCGGCGCTCGCGCGCGGGGCGGCGCGGGACGAGGAGGCTCCGCGCGCGTTCGACGAACGGCTCGCCTCGATCGACCTCGATCAGCCAGCCACCATGCTCTATACGAGCGGCACGACGGGCAACCCGAAGGGCGTGCCGCTCACGCACCGGAACGTGGGTCAGAACGGCCTGGACTGGTTGCGTTGCTTCGCGCTCGTCCTCGATGAAGGGCTGGTCGACGTGCTGTGGCTGCCGATGAGCCACATCTTCGGCTTCGGCGAGGGCTGCATCGGCGACGCGCTCGGCTTCACCACGTACCTCGCCGATCCTGCCACGGCGCTCGCGCGCCTGCCTCTGGTGCGGCCCGACCTGTTCTTCAGCGTGCCTGCCTACTGGGAGAAGCTCGCCGGGGCGGCCCTCGAGGAGCCGGACCCGGCGAAGCAGCGAGCGCGCTTGCTCGAGGTCACCGGCGGCCGCTTGCGCTTCTGTCTATCCGGAGGTGCCGGGCTCAAGCGTGAGGTGAAAGATCTGTTTTATCGGCACGGTATCCTGATCCTCGAAGGCTATGGCCTGACCGAGTGCTCCCCCACGCTGACGCTCAATCGACCGCGGGAGTTTCGCTTCGATTCCGTGGGCAAGCCATTGCCGTCCGTGACGCTGCAGCTGGCCGACGACGGTGAGATCCTCGCCAAGGGGCCGAGCGTGTTCGGCGGCTATCACAAGGATCCCGAGGCGACGGCGGCCGCTTTCACCGAGGACGGCTGGTTCAAGACGGGCGACATCGGCCGCCTCACCGACGAGGGCTTCCTGCAGATCATCGACCGCAAGAAGGAGATCCTGGTCACCGCAGGAGGCAAGAACGTTCCCCCGGCGAACATCGAACTGCGCTTCGCGGACGACGCCATCCTGGCGCACGTCATCGTGTACGGCGAGGGAAAGAAGTACCTCGTCGCAGGCGTCTGGCTCGACGCCGAGGCGGTGGCCGCGCGCCTCGGGCGCGAAGGGATCGACAGCGACGGGCGCAGCGCCGCGGTCCAGCGCTGGGTCAGCGCCGCGATGGATCGGGCCAACCAGGAGCTCGCGAAGTTCGAGCAGATCAAGAAATTCTGCGTCATGGACATCCCGCTCACGGTGGCCGGCGGCCACCTGACGAGCACGCTCAAGGTGCGGCGCAAGCAGGTCTGGGAGTCCTTCCGTCGCCAGTTCGAGGCGCTGTACGAGGATCAGGCCGCGCCGTGATGGACCGACTGTTCGCGCTGTCTCGTTATGCAGCAGGCCGGCGCGCCACGCGCCCGATGCCGGCGGTCGGCTCCACGCCGGCCGCGGTGGTCCACCGCGAGAACAAGTGGCGCTTGCTGCGCTACGTGGCGCGGGCCGAAGGCGTCGCCTTCCACACGCCCGTGCTGCTCGTGCCGTCGCTCATCAATCGCCACTACGTGCTCGATCTGATGCCCGACAAGAGCTTCGTGCAATGGCTCGTCGGGCGCGGGTTCGACGTGTACTGCATCGATTGGGGCAAGCCCGAGGACGAGGACCGCTTCGTGACCTTCGAGGACATCACGGACCGATACATCGGCCGCGCGCTGTCCGTGGCGTGCAAGCTCGCCGGAGCCGATCAGGCGCACGTGCTCGGCTACTGCCTGGGCGGCACGCTGGCGCTCATCCACGCGACGGCGCGGCCCGAGCGGGTGGCGACGCTCACGCTCCTGGCTGCGCCCGTCGCATTCCGCGATGAAGGGATGCTGTCGCGCTGGACGCAGACCAAGAGCTTCGATGTGAACGCGCTGGTCGAGGCGGTGGGGAACGTGCCCTGGCAGCTGATGCAGTCTGCGTTCATGATGCTGCGGCCGACCATGAACCTGTCGAAGGCCGTCAGCGTGCTCGACCGGGCGTGGGACGACGAGTTCCTGGACGGCTTCTTTGCCCTCGAGACCTGGGGCAATGACAACGTCAGCTTTCCGGGCGCTTGTTATCGCACGTACATCGAGGAGCTATATCGCGACGACGCCCTGGTTCACGGGCGTTTTTGTCTCGGCGCGCGACCCGTTCGCCTGGAGAGCTTCACGCGCCCGACTCTGGTGGTGACGTTCGAGCACGACGAGATCGTGCCCTGGCAGAGCGCCGCCGTCTGCATGGACAAGATCGGCAGCAAGGACAAGCATCGGCTCCACCTGTCCGGCGGACACGTGGGCGCCGTCGTATCGAAGAAGGCAGCATCCGGGCTGTGGCCCGCCATTGCAACGTTCTGGAGCGATCGAGATGGCCATTAGCACACGCCTCAATCCCTACGAGCCGCCCGCCGACCCGGCATCCGATCCCGTGATCGACCCGGCCGTGAGCGGCGTGGTGCCGGCGGCAATCCCGGCGCTTCCCGCGTCGCGCGCGTGGCTGCTGGTCGGGGGCGCGACGATGACGATGGCCGTCAGCTACTTCGACCGCCAGACGTTGACGGCGCTCGCGCCGACGCTGTCGGGCGCCTTGAAACTGACGAACCAGGACTTCGGCTGGCTGGTGAGCGGCTTTTCCTTCGCATACATGGTCGGCACGCCGGTCGCCGGCAGGATCGTCGATCGCATCGGAGCGCGGCGTGCGCTGCTCGGGGCCGTGCTGCTCTGGACGGTTGCGGCCGCGTTGCATTCGCTCGTCTGGTCGTTCGTAACCCTGCTGCTGCTTCGCGTTGCTCTCGGGCTCGCCGAATCGCCGAGCTTTCCGGGAGCCACGCAGACGATCCACCGCGCGCTCCCGCCGGCGTCGCGCGCCCGCGGGATTGGCTTTCTGTTCACCGGCAGCTCGATCGGCGCTTTTCTCGCGCCCTTCGCGGCCATCACCCTGAACCAGTACTACGGCTGGCGCGTCGCGTTCCTGGTGACGGCGGTCGCCGGGCTGATCTGGATCCCGGTGTGGCTGTACATGACCCGCGGCGCGAAGGTGCAGGCCGTGATGGACGCGCCTGCCAGACAAGCCGGTGACGCCCCCGCGTCGACGGAGCGGGTGTCTCTCGTCTCGCTGCTGCGGCATCGCGCCGTTCTCAAAGCTGCGATCGTCGTGCTGACCACCTCACCGCTCATAGGCTTCGTGCTGTTCTGGAGCGCCAAGTACTTGAACGCAGCGGAGGGCATTCACCAGAACGATCTGCCGCGCTACCTGTGGCTCGCGCCCATCTTGTTCGACCTTGGCGCCATCGGCTTCGGGCACCTGTCCAGCTCGTACACCGAGAAATTTGGTGGCTTCTCGAGGCCGCTGTTCCTTTGCTGCGGGCTGCTCGCGTGTGTGCTGCCGCTCATGCTGGTGGTCCGCGGGCCCTGGGTGGCGGTCGCGCTGGCCGGCATCGCGATCGCGGGCGTGGCCGGGCTGTTCGTGATGTTCACCGCGGACATGATCGGCCAGGTTCCCGCCCGGGCGGTGGGCACCGCGGCCAGCTTGACCGCGACCACCCAGTCGATCGCCTTCGTCATCTCCAGCCCGCTCATCGGGCTGGTGGTCGACCGGACGCACAGCTACACGCTCCCGATCATCGTGCTCTCGGCGCTCGCGCTGCCCGGTGTCCTCGTCTACCTGCTCTGGCGGCACCCAGGGTCGGCCTCAGCCGAACTGTGACCTGGCACGCGGGATTTCGTGTGCGCTGCGGCTCTCCGGGAGTAGAACACGCGCTCGCGTGCCAGCCTCTGAGATCGTAGGCTCCGGCCGAAGGGAGACGCCTTGCAGCCGACGAACGTCAAGAAACCCGATTACTTCCACAAGGTCGTGGACTGTCAGTGGGCGTGCCCGGCCCACACCAACGTGCCGGAGTACATCCGGCTGATCGCGCAAGGCCGCTTCACCGACGCCTACATGGTGAACCGCGAGTCCAACGTGTTTCCCGGCATCCTGGGGCGCACCTGCGACCGGCCCTGCGAGCCCGCCTGCCGCCGCGGACGGATCGAGGACAAGCCGGTCGCCATCTGCCGGCTCAAGCGCGTGGCCGCGGATCACCGGGACGACGTGAGCGATCGCCTGCCCAAAGCGCCCAAGGAGACCAACGGCAAGCGCATCGCCTGTGTCGGGGCCGGCCCCGCGTCGCTGGCGGTGGCCAACGATCTGCTGCCGCTCGGCTACTCGATCACGATCTTCGAGAAGCTCGACGTACCCGGCGGCCTGATGCGCTCCAACATCCCTGCGTTCCGGCTGCCTCAGACGGTCCTCGACGACGAGATCGGGCAGATCACTGGCATGGGCAACATCGAGCTGCGCTGCGGCACGCCGATCGAGAGCATGAAGTGGCTGCTCGCGCAGGGCTTCGATGCGCTGTTCATCGGCAGCGGCGCCCCGCGTGGCAAGAACCTCGAGATCCCCGGCCGCTACGACACCGATCGCATCCACATCGGCATCGACTGGCTGGAGTCGGTGGCCTTCAAGCACATCGAGAGGATCGGCGAGAAGGTGCTCATCATCGGCGTGGGCAACACCGCCATGGACTGCTGCCGCACGTCGTGCCGCCTCGGCGGCAAGGACATCAAGGTGATGGCGCGCAAGCCGCGCGGCTACTTCAAGGCGTCGCCCTGGGAGCTGGAGGACGCGGAGGAGGAGATGGTCCAGATCCTCGTCAACCACGAGCCGGTGCGCTTCGTGGTCGAGAACGGCAAGCTCAAGGGCATGGAGTTTCAGCGCTACGAGTCGAAGGAAGTCAACGGCAAGCTCGTCCAGACGCCCCTCGATATCGTGTTCCTGCCCGCCGATGACGTGATCCTGGCGATCGGCCAGGAAGCTGCCTTTCCCTGGATCGAGAAGGACATCGGGATCGTGGTCGACAAGTGGGACGCGCCCGTGGTGGACAAGGTCACGTACGAGTCTTCGTTGCCCGGCGTCTTCTTTGGAGGCGACGCGGCCTGGGGACCGCTCAACATCATCTGGGCCGTGGAGCACGCGCACCAGGCGGCGATCAGCATCCACAATCATTGCTCGGGCGTGCCACTCACCCAGCGACCGCCTCAGGGCATGAACCTGGCGACCACCAAGATGGGCATCCACGAGTGGAGCTACAGCAACAACTACGACGCGTCCAAGCGCGAGAAGATGAAGCACGTCGACCTGGTCGAGCGCTTCAAGAAGATCGACATCGAGGTGGAGACCGGCTTCACCGCCGAACAGGCTGCGCGCGAGGTCGAGCGCTGCCTGAACTGCGACATCCAGACGGTGTTCACCGATTCGCTGTGCATCGAGTGCGACGCGTGCATCGACGTCTGCCCCGTGCTTTGTCTGACGATCGCAGAGAACGGCGACGAGCCCGAGCTGCGCACGCGCTTGAGCGCCCCGGCCAAGAACCTCACCCAGGACATCTTCGCCTCAGGTCCGTTGCCGCAGACCCGCCGCGTCATGATCAAGGACGAGGACATGTGCGTGCACTGCGGCCTGTGCGCAGAGAGGTGCCCGACCGCCGCGTGGGACATGCAGAAGTTCGACCTGCTCCTCCCGTACGCCGGCGATGTTTCCGCGCGTCCCCTCCGGCGACGCGATGATTCCCCGCGTCCCCTCCGGGGACCAGACAAAGCAGGCAAGAGCGGATGTTAGAGATCCCGCGCATCAACGACTTTGCGTTCAAGCTCGCCAACGTCAACGGCACCGGCTCGGCGAGCGCCAACGGCCTCTTGATGCAGGCCATCTTCCGCATGGGCATACCGGTATCGGGGAAGAACCTGTTCCCCTCCAACATCCAGGGGCTCCCTACCTGGTACGAGATCCGCGTGAACCACGAGGGTCACACCGCGCGCACCAGCGATTACGATCTGATGGTCGCGATGAACGCCGAGACCTACGCGGCGGACGTGCGCGAGGTCCGATCGGGCGGCTGGTTGGTGTACGACTCCAGCTGGCCGCTCAACCCCGCGCTCGCGCGCACGGACATCACGTTCATCGGCGTTCCCTACGCTGCGCTGTGCAACGAGACGTTCGGCGAGTCACGCGAGCGCACGCTGATGAAGAACATCGCGTACGCGGGCACGCTCGCGGCGCTGCTCGACATCGACATGGACGTCGTCGGGCAGATGCTGAAGGAGAAGTTCTCGAAGAAGCCGGCGCTGATGGAGTCGAACAAGAAGGCCATCCGACTCGGCTACGACTACGCCAAGGAGCATTTTTCGTGTCCGTTGCCCATTCGTCTGCAGAAGATGGACGCCAACGCCGGCTCGATCCTCATGGACGGCAACACCGCGACCGCGCTCGGCGCGCTGTACGCGGGGGCGACGGTCGCGGCCTGGTACCCCATCACCCCGTCGACCAGCGTGCTCGACGCGTTCAAGGGGCTATGCGAAGCGCATCGCACCGACAAGGCCACGGGCAAGCGAAACTACTGCATCCTGCAAGCGGAGGACGAGCTGGCCGCGGTGGGCATGGTGATCGGCGCTGCATGGAACGGCGCGCGTGCGTTCACCTCGACCTCGGGACCGGGCATCTCGCTCATGAACGAGCTGGTCGGGCTGGCCTATTACGCGGAGATCCCGGTCGTCATCATCGACGTCCAGCGCGTGGGACCAGCCACGGGGATGCCAACGCGCACGCAGCAAGGCGACATCCTGCTCACCGCCTACGCCTCGCACGGCGATACGAAGCACATCTGCCTGTACCCGGCCAATCCAGCGGAGTGTTTCCACTTCGCGGTGAAGGCATTCGATCTGGCCGAGCGCTTTCAGACGCCGGTGTTCATGCTGACCGATCTCGACATCGGGATGAACGATTGGGTGGTGCCGCGGCTGGAGTGGGATGACGCGTATCGCCCCGATCGCGGCCACGTCTTGTCTCGCGGGGATCTGGAGGCGATGCCCAAGTTCTATCGCTACTCGCCGGAAGACGAGCTCGGCGTCGCGGCGCGCACGCTACCCGGCGTGCACGAGAAGGGGGCGTTCTTCACGCGCGGCTCGGGCCACAACAAGCTCGGCGGCTACACCGAGGTGCCGGACGAATACCAGGAGGTGATGGATCGCCTGGCGCGCAAGCACCGCGCGGCGCGGAACCTGGTGCCTCCGGCGACCATCGAGCGGCGCAAGGGCGCCACCTTCGGGGTCATCACGATCGGCGGTTGCGATCTGGCCGTACGTGAGGCGCTGGGCGCCCTCGAGAAGCGAGGCGTTTTCGCCGACTACCTGCGCGTGCGCGGGTTCCCGTTCGGCGACGAGGTGGAGGCGTTCCTGCGCGAGCACGATCCGGTCTTCGTGATCGAGCAGAACCGCGACGCGCAGCTGAAGTCACTCCTGGTCCTGGAGACCACGGTGCCCAAGGAAAAGCTCCGTTCGATCCGTGCGTACGGCGGCTTTCCGCTGCAGGCCGCGCAGGTCATCGAGGGCATCGAGTCGCAGCTGCTCCGGCAGCAAGACGCCCACGTGGAGGAGAGGCTATGAGCTACATCAAGAAGCCGGTGGCCCGGCACCCGTCGCTGGAGCCCAACGCTCTGGGGCTCACGGTGCGCGACTACGAGGGCTCGATGTCCACGCTGTGCGCCGGGTGCGGGCACGACTCGATCACCGCAGCCATCGTGCGCGCCTTCCACGAGCTGGACACGCCGCCGCACATGATCGCCAAGCTGTCTGGCATCGGCTGCTCGTCCAAGACGCCCACGTATTTCGTGTCGGGCGCTCACGGCTTCAACTCGGCGCACGGTCGCATGCCACCCATAGCCACCGGTGCTGCTGCGGCCAACAAGGACCTGACGTACATCGGCGTGAGCGGCGATGGCGACTCGCTGTCCATTGGCCTCGGCCACATGTGCCACGTGATCCGCCGCAACGTGAACATGCTCTACTTGATCGAGAACAACGGCTGCTATGGGCTGACCAAGGGGCAGTTCTCGGCGTCGTCGGACATCGGGTCCAAGTCCAAGCGCGGCGAGCCCAACACGCAGCCACCGATCGATCCAGTCATGCTGGCGCTGAGCATCGGCGCCACCTTCGTCGCGCGCAGCTTCTCCGGCGACAAGGCGCAGCTGGTGCCCATTCTCAAGGCGGGCATCCGTCACAAGGGCTTCGCGCTGATCGACATCATCTCACCGTGCGTCACCTTCAACGACCACGAGGGTTCGACCAAGAGCTACCTCCACACCAGGAAGCACCAGCTGCCCTTGATCGCGACCGATTTCGTGCCGCACGCGAAGGAGATCACCGCGTCGTACCCGGACGGTACTGCGACAAGCGTCACCATGCACGACGGCAGCGTCGTCACGCTGCGCAAGGTAGCCCCCGACTACGACCCCACCGATCGCCGCGCGGTGCAGAGCTTCTTGCACGAACGCCAGAGCTCGGGCGAGATCCCGGTCGGGCTCCTGTACATCGATCAAGACGGTGTGGAGATGCACGAGGGAGCGAAGACGGTCGACCGCCCGCTGGCCCACGTGCCGTACGAGGATCTCTGTCCGGGAAGCGCCGTTCTGGCCAAGCTCCAGGACGCGTATCGCTGATCGGGATCGCCGACGCGCACCGGGTTTGGATGGCGCAGCGACCACCCAGGTGGAGCGCGCACTATTAATGTGGCGCCCGCGATCTGCGGACGTAGCTTCAGGTCATGCTGTCGGGCCAGCGTTGGGGTTGGGTGGCTATCGTGGCGGCGGCCGGTTGCGGCGCGGGCGTCGATGACTCGGTCGGCGGCACCACCGGCGATGGCGGCGGTGGTCTCGGTGGGGAGCCAGCGCAGGGCGGCGAGCTCGCGCCGGGCGGCGCGGGTGAGGGCGGTAGCACAGCGTCCTTCCAGGCCGGTGGAAACGGCAGCGGCGGGTCGCTCGCTTGCCCGGGCGACATCCCTCCGAACCTCGCCGGGGCCGAGGCGGTCCTGGCCCCCGAGTATGCAGACCTCTACACGGTCTATGATCTCGGGGTCGTCCCTGGCATGCCTGCAGGCCATCTCGGCGGCGTCGTCGTCAAGCACGACGACCCCAACACGCTGCTCCTCGCGGGGGACTCCGAGGCGTCGTCAGGAACGATCTATTCGATCGGCGTGGAGCGCGGGCCGTGCGGCCACATCATCGGATTCGTGGGTACGGCCACGCTCGTCGCCCAGGCCCCCTACGTGGACGCGAACCTCGTCTATGGTCCGAACGACGTCCTCTTCTACACGCAATGGCCGACGAACCAGCTCAGTCAGCTGCTGCCCGGCGCGAACACGCCCGCGGCGACGCTGGACGCGAGCACGATCGGCATCGTCGACAGCGGAAGCGTGTCGGGCTTCGGCTTCGTGCCGCCGGAGCTGCAGGCTGCCGGTTCGCCGCGTACCGTCACCTGGTCCATCGGCGACTGGTATCAGCTCTCGCTCTCCGGGCCCGGCCCGACGTACACACTGTCCAACGCGGTCAAGACGGCGACGCTACCGGGTGGTCCCGGCGGGTTCGCGTACATCCCCGCGGGCTCTCCGGCTTTCGATGTCCAGAGCCTGATCGTGGCGGAGTGGAGCGTCGATACGGTGGCAACGTACGAGGTCGACGAGATGGGCGATCCGATGGTGGCTTCGCGCAAGGATTTCTTCACGACGTTTCCCAGGCCGTGGGGCGCGTACTTCGAGCCTCAGACCGGGGACTTCCTGTTCCTGACCTGGGGCTCGCTACCCGATCGCG